>OLLJ01000214.1_pt1 | contig 16798 bp, 14 predicted proteins | sample 1604521 | NCBI WGS metagenome assembly OLLJ01 (sample SAMEA104055714, study PRJEB20765) | soil metagenome | isolation source: soil
ACCAATCGCCGCGAGCCGGGTCGAGAGTCAGGCTCAGTATTCACGAGGGTTCCCCGAATAGGAGCGTGCGTTTTGGATTCGGATGACTCTGGAGCGCCGATGCCGACCTTGGTCAGCGACCGGGTTCGCCGATTTCTTGCCGTGCGCGGAGGGGCAATTACCCGAAAGGTCACCGAGCGCCGTCATCTAACGAGGAATCACTCAAGCGACCGCGCGATCATCGGTGATGCGCCGATCGTCGTCTCGCTCACATCTTTCGGGCCGCGGCTGCCAACCGCATTTTTCGCCATTGAATCGATTGCGGCAGGCACCCGTCTCCCTAGACGAATCATGCTTTGGCTGTGCGACGAGGACTATGAGAAGCCGCTTCCTGTCGAGCTCAAAAGGCTGGTGGATCGGGGCCTCGAGGTACGTGCGTGCATTGACCTCGGGCCGTTTAAGAAGTTCTATCCGTACATATCCAGCCAAGGCTCGATTGACCTCTCCTTGGTAACCGCCGACGACGACGCTCTCTACCCTCGTAGGTGGCTCCAGCGGTTTGTCCAGGCGGTTAGGCAGCAACCAGATACAATTCTGGCGTATCGTGCACGAAGTGTGCAGGCGACGGGTAAGGCCTTGACACGGTATAGCGATTGGCCGCTCTGTCGGTCGGCTCGCCCCAGCTATACGACCTTTGCCACCGGCGTCTCAGGGGTCTTGTATCCCCCTCGGTTCCTCGACGTTTTGCGATCTGCGGGCGATGGGTTTCTAACGGCCTGCCCAACAGCCGATGACATATGGATGCACTTTAATGCAGTACTTCACGGCTTTAAAGTCCAGCAGATGCGACCCCGCGCCGCCGAATACCGACAGATTTCGGGGACCCAGACCACGATGCTTGGCTCCCAGAACGTCATTGACGGCCGCAACGACGCGTACATATCAAACCTGTATAACGACATCGTTCTTTCGCGCCTCCTGCATGAGATTCTGCCAGCCGACAGTCGGTCGCGCACCATTCGCCGGCGCAGCAGAGGTCCGGAGTTTCACTCGAAGTGACTGGCCGACACCCGCGCGTCCGTGTCATGGGGATCCGCGACACGAGACGGCACATGCTGTCGAGCGCACTTGGGAACTTTGCGCTTCCGTTTGCAGTGTTCGCAACCGCACCGCTTCTCGCGCGTGTATTTGGGGTCAGCGGGAGAGGCGAACTGGCGGCTGCCACCGCACCACTTCTCTTGATGTCAACGGTCGCGACGTGCGGCATCCCCGAGGCTGTTACCTACTTCGTTGCCAGATCGCCAGCAAGCTTAGACAGCGCGCTTCGCCGCGCGGTCTGGCTCCTAGTGGGCGCAGGAACCTGCGCCGCGATTCTTACCATCGGACTGTCCGGGCTGTTGAGCGGTGGCAATCACACCGTTCGTTTGCTCATAGTTATTTCGTCGCTGACCATCCCAGTGGCGGTGGTTATCGGTGCATTCCGCGGTGCAGCGTCTGGATTGCATGATTGGCGGCGAGTAAACCGCGAGAAGTACATCGGATCAGCTCTGAGGGTCCTAGGGATCGTCGGTCTCTTCGGCCTGGGTCGACTCACGGTTGTTGGAGCCACCGTTGTCATTGCATCGTCGACCGTGCTCGCTGGCGGCGCATATATTGGGGTAACCCGAACGATGCCGCGGGACGGCGCGGCACCGCACGGCGAACGCGTTACGACTCGCCAACTGCTTGGGTACGGGACTCGCGTCTGGATGGGCTCACTTTCGGGCGTGCTCTTGACGCGGCTAGATCAGACGCTGATGACTCCACTAGCCGGCACGCGCGAACTCGGGTTGTACGCAGCCAGCGTGAACGTCTCAGATGCGTCTCTTTTAGTCAACAACGCGGTGCGGGACGTTACCTTCGCAGCGGATGCAGCGGATCGTTCGAGCGAACGATTGACACGATCCGCTCGGATATCATTCTTCGCGTCGCTCGTCATTGGGTTCGCACTCGTCTGCTCGCTTCCTTTATGGTTTACAATATTGTTCGGTGGGAGTTTTCAACGAGCCGAGGCGTCCACCGCGATCCTTATTGGCGCCTCCGTCGCCGGGGTACCTGGATCTGTCGCGGGAGCGGGATTGAGTTCACGTGGCAAACCCGTCTTACGAAGTTATTCACTTGTACTAGGAGCGGTTGTCAACTTTGCGCTGATCCTTCTCTTGGTACCGACTCACGGCGCGCTTGGTGCGGCTTTGGCAACACTTGGTGGCATAGTCGTAGCATCGAATATGAACATATTATTCGCCCGCAAGGTATGCGATGTAGACCTGACGTCTTTCTATGCAATATCTCGCTCCGACATGCGTGTGATATCGCGTTTCGTGCGCGAGATGTCAGGGCGAGCCTTCGCAAAGGAGGAGCCTTAATAGCCAGCGGTTGGAAACGGCAAAGCATTCGCTATACTCGTTGCAGGAACCAGGCTTTGACCAAGCCTAAACGAATGGAAAGAGATGTCAGTGGGGAGCGAACTGGACCTGTCTGATTGGACCGTCGTGATGGTGTCCTACAACAGTGCACGCGATTTGGCAGACCATTGGTCTGGTGGCGTGCCAGCAGGCCTCTCGTGGGTGGTAGTTGACAACGCTTCACGGGATAATTCGGTCGAACTTGCCCGATCGCTGGGCGCGCAAGTCATTGAGATGCCGACGAACCTGGGCTTTGCGCGCTCTAACAACGCTGCGCTGCACGTCTGCAGCACCGAGTTCGTCGCGTTTGTGAATCCTGACGTCCACGTGCGGTTTTCGGACCTCCCCGGCCTAGGTCGGACCGCCGTTGACTTCAAGACGCTCGTTGCGCCCCAGCTGGTGAACCCCGACGGGACACCGCAACCGAATGCTCGCGGGCTCCCGTACCTAGCGGACAAGCTCGCCCACCGCGGCGTTCGCCTAGGCTCGGGCGATTTGACTGCGTATCTTCCTGACACCTTCACAGAGAAGCGACTGCACTGGGTTGCGTGGGCCATGGGTGCGGCAGTATGCGGGCGTAGGGCCGATTTCGAAACCATAGGCGGATGGGACGAGCGATTCTTTCTATACTACGAAGATCACGAGCTGGGCTTGCAAGCGTGGGAGGCTGGGCTCCGTGTGGCGGTGGATTCTCGGATTGACTGGGTCCATTCGTGGCGTCGCGCAACAAAATCGCGCAGGCTCGGCCCTTGGCGTCGAGAGATAGCATCCGCCGCACGGTTCTATCGCCGACGACCTGGGCTCGCAATAAGTCTTCGCCGGCGCGTTGTCCTGCATGGCTACCCTCCCGCTGGATAGTCCTTCGTGATGCCATCACGGCCGCCCGCTGCTCTTAGGGTTGGCAAGATGGTCGTGGCGGCGCCTAGCAGTGAGGAAAACTGCGTTTCGCGACCGAGCAGCCGCAGCCCTGCGCGACGCGCGTCCGCTCGCAACAGACTTCGCTCCTCCGAAGTCATGCCACCAGCTAAGAGCAAGGCATCTGCGAGAGAAGCCACGGTCGGCTCATCCGTCACAATCGCTCCACCGGCTGCAACGATTTCCAGTGTGCCGCCGGCACCGTACGCGATCACCGGAGTGCCAGCGACAAGAGCCTCTGCTGTTGTTCTGCCGTAGGCTTCATTGTTTGTGGCGACAATGACAAAATCTGAGGCTTGGTAGAACTTTACCGGATTGTCTGTCCAGGGATGGATACGAACTCGATCACTCAAACCAAGCTTGTCGATTTTTTTGCGCAACGCGGCGACATATTTTGCTTGACCCTTGCCGACGAGGGTTAGCCGCAACGATGCTCCGCCTTTTAGTGCTAGCGACACGGCCTCGATCGCCTCGTGCTGGCCCTTTTCCGGCGTGATTCCTCCGATTACGAGCAGCTTTAGGTCATTAGCGGCCCACGGGGTTGCGGCCACACCAGAATCGATGTCGGGGGATGGATTCCTCAGTCCCCTCGGGACCGGATACAAGCGGAACAGGCCCCTTGGCGCGCCAGTTGCCGCAACAAGTTGGCCGGCGACGAAGTCACTCACAGCCCCAACAGCCGCCGAACGTCTCGCAATCTGTCGAATTATGAGGTCCTTGGGCAGGGCGGAACGAAGCAATGTGTTAGATCGGAGCGACTCACGGACAATCCAGAGATGATTCACCCGCTGCCGAGCCGCCGCCCATGCCGGGCCCGGAAGCATTGCTGTGTTTGTAACGACGAACTGCGGGCTAAGTGTTCGAATCAGCTGCCGTAGCGCACGAACCTCCGTGACCGTCTGGAGAAGCCTCACGCCTCCAAACACCAGGCCTTGCCGAGGGCCCATCCAAGCATGGAGACGTGCGAAAAACACGGTCGCGCCGTGGCCGCGCAGAATATCCGCCAGTGGTCCCTCCCTCGGAAGAACAACTGCAAGTCGGTAACCCCGCGACACACCTTCCGCCACGATCTCCGCAAGTGACTGCTCGGCACCATACAGATCGGCCGAGTGGCTGAAGACTAGGAAGTCAATCGCTTCTGCGCGAGGCAGCTGGGATTGCGTCACCTTCTCTCGTTCCACGATTGGGACTCCGAATTGCGTGGATCCGGGTGCCCACTTCCTCGCTTTACTGCAGCCACTCCCACATCGCAGAGGGTAGACGCAGTACACAGCTGATCTACGACGCCTCCCTTAAAGACGGATGGACAGATTGCCGAGACTCCTGCCGGCACACCAGCCTTCGGCCGACTGCCCGTATTCGTCGAAGTGCTGAAAGATCCAGATACACTCGGCAGCACGGTTCGTCACTTCCTGGAGGGTGTATGGCCCCGTCGGCCGGATCGAGCACTGCCGAAACCGTTCGCGAATTGGCGCTTCCCGCCCCGCCGTCTGATTCGATGGGTCCTCCGAGTGGCAGGGCGCCGGCCAAGAAGATTGCGCTTGGTGGCGAGCGCAAGTCGGCGATGGAGCAGTTCGCACTGGGCGTGTTCGTCGTCGTCCCATTTCTTGGGTTGCTTGCGGCCGTCCCGGTGTTTTGGGGTTGGGGGCTCGGCTGGCACGACGTCGTGATCGGCGTGGTGATGTATGCGATCGCCGGGCACGGCATCACGATCGGCTACCACCGGCTGTTCACGCACAAGGCGTTCAAGGCCAACCGTCCGTTGCGCATCGCGCTCGCGTTCGCTGGCGGCATGGCGATCGAGGGTCCGGTCGTGCGCTGGGTCGCCGACCACCGCCGCCACCACGCGTTCAGCGACAAAGAGGGCGACCCGCACTCCCCCTGGCGGTTCGGCACCGGCTTTCGTGCCCTCACCAAGGGCCTGCTCTTCGCGCACGTCGGCTGGATCTTCGACCCCGTGCAAACCGATGCCACTCGCTACGCGCCCGACCTGATCGCCGACCCCGACATCATCGCGGTGTCGCGGCTCTTCTGGCTCCAGGTAACGAGCTCACTCGCCTTGCCGGCGCTCGTCGGTGGGTTGTGGAGCATGTCCATCGGCGGCGCCGTCACCGGCTTTTTCTGGGGCGCATTGGTGCGCATCTCGCTGCTGCACCACGTCACCTGGTCGATCAACTCGATCTGCCACGCGGTCGGCGAGCGCCCGTTCCGCAGCCGCGACAAGTCCGGCAACGTGTGGTGGCTGGCGGTCTTGTCCATGGGCGAGTCGTGGCACAACCTGCATCACGCCGACCCGACCTCGGCCCGCCACGGTGTGCTCCGCTTCCAACTCGACTCGAGTGGTCGCACCATCTGGCTCTTCGAAAAGTTCGGCTGGATCCACGACGTCCGATGGCCGTCAGCTGAACGCATCCAGGCGCGGCTGCTCCGCGAGCGCGAGAAAGAACTCCAACCAGCCTCGGTGTAGCTCAGCGGCTCTCTCTACGTCGAGACATCGCCGGTACAGTACCCAGATGGACGACGCCGCTGAGCGCACCTCGCGCGTGATCCGAGTTGCCCGCCATTTTGAACTTGTGCGCCGCGAGATCGTAGCCGCGCGCGATCTCGACCTGTGGGAATACGACGTACTCACTGCGCTGCGGGCCGCCACGCCGCACGAACTCTCGGCCGGCGCGCTCGTGGGCGAGACCCTGGTCGCGTCGGGCACGATGACCAACCGCATCGATCGACTCAGCCGCCGTGGCTACGTCACCCGCGAGCCAGACCCGACCGACCGCCGCGGCGTGCTCGTGCGCCTCACCACGAGCGGCCGAAGGAAGATCGACCTCGTAGCCGGTGATGTTTCCGACGCGGAGGCAGCCACCTGGAAGAGCCTCGGCGCGCGCAACGGTGACAACCTCGACGCCGCCGCGAGCGCGCTACTCGCCAGATTCGACGAATAACCACGACCCGACGTCGTCCGCCTGATGCTTGGTCGATCAGGCCTGGCTCGACGGCGCCCAGGTGAACGCGAGGATCGCGATGTCATCTTCCGTGCCGCCGTCGGTCAGAACGGCCAGGGTATTCGTCAGGAGGTCGTCGAGCGGAAGACTGGTCGCTCGCACCGTATTCGCCAGACGCGCGAGGCCGACGTCGATGTCTTCGCCGCGGCGCTCCACGAGACCGTCGGTGAATGCGATGAAGGTCGAGTGCGGCTCCAACACAATGGTGGTTGCGGGGTAGGCGCAGTCGCCTACGCCGAGAGGTACTCCAGGCGTGGTTTCGACGAACTGCACATCGCTCGCCGATGCCACGAGCGGGTTGAGGTGGCCGGCGTTGGCAAGGGTGATCTCTCCCGACGTCAGGTCGCCGAGACCGACGAGAAGGGTCGCGAAGTGCCCGTCGGTAGCGACGTCGAGTTGCCGTGAACAAAGTTCCAAAGCGGCAGTGGGCGAGTGCCCTTCGACCAAGTAGGCGCGAACAGTGAACCGGATCAGGGCCATGACGACTGCTGCTTCGACACCGCGCCCTGACACGTCCCCGACGACGAAAGCGAAGTGGGCCTCGTCGACACCGATGATGCTGTACCAGTCGCCTCCGACGTCGACTCCCCGGGCGCCGGCGACGTAGCGCGAGGCGATCTCGAGGTTGCGTATCGCCGGATTGCTTTGCGGCAGAAGCGCGTGCTGGAGTGTCTCGGCGATCGTGCGTTGCTCGCCGTAGTGGGCCTCGAGTTGCCCGTACAGTTCACCGATCGTGTTCGCGGCGTCGTCCGTAACCATGCGCCGCCTCACCAGTTGCCCCACGAGGGTCGACGCACCGAAGGTGAAAAGCAGGCCGGCGCCGAACAGCAGCCACGGAAGTTGGGATTCGAACGATCCACCGAGATGTCGGGCCGGTGAGGTGGCCAGCGTCAGCGAAGTGTCTCCGAACGGAACCGTCGCCTGGTCAGTGTTGCCCCTGAGCGGCAGCTTCGCCGGGTCGACATCGGTCGTCGTCAGAGCAGACGAGGCAGTCGTCGCGCCTAGATAGATGGCGTAGTGCAAGTCAGCGAAAGCGGTGTTGCTTGCAACAGCCGCTCGGCGGTTGGCCGGGTTCGCGCGTTCGGCGTATACGACGTAGCTGGGCGACTTCGGGTCAGCAATGGCATACGCAATCCCTGGTAGTCCGCCACTTGTCGTGCTGGTAACGGCGAACGGCGACTTGTGCACGGCGCTCATAAGGAACGCCGCCGGTGCCGACGCCGACGGCGTCGGACCGGTTGTCTCGCCCGTGGAAGCGAGAAACACTGGCGATGAGCCATCGATCTGCCACAGCTCCGCCGAGTCGAACGCGCCCTGGGCCCCGGTGTAAGCCGACATGAAGCGGTCGAACTTCCGCGGATCGCCGTTCGTCGCCGATGCGATACCCAGGGCTGTTTGCAGTGGCCCCTGGACGGTGGTGATGGCCAGGGTGAGCACCTCGGCGGCCTGCGTGGTCTCCACCTGCAGCAGCCGGCGTTCGTTGCTCGTGTCGATGCGCCGCACCGTGAATGCGACCGCGGCGGTGAGGCCCAAGCCAAGCAACGCGATGACCGCCCCGACCCGAGCAGGTGTCATCACGTTCTTTGACGCCGACCGTGTCACCAGGCCTCCGTCAATCCGTGACGGCTACCCGGCTCGGAGGCCGCCGCAGCGCTGACCTATCGGGCTCGCGGCAGAACCCCTCACGGGCGATATCCGCTGTAGCGAGGCGGGCAAAGAGTACCAGCAAGGCTATTAAGTGTCTCGAAGCTGCCGCGAATCACGCCTGGCGGCGCGGGTCACGGACCGGCGCGATGAGCGGCGTTAAGCCATTCCTCTTCCAACCGCGCCCGCGAGGCCGACAGCGCCTGCAACTCCGCGTCCAAAGTCGCCGTCGCGACGTAGTCAGTCGCGGCCGCAGCGAGCTTCGCGTGCAGCGCCGCTTCCTGCTCTTCGAGCTTCGCCAACTGACGTTCGATGCGGACAACGTCCTTGCGAGCCGCGCGCTGATCGCCGGAGGCTACGGCGACACCCGGTGCCCGCGCAACAACTGCATTCGGTTCCGAAGAGGCTCGCCGGGCTAGGTACTCGTCGACCCCACCAGGCAGCGTCGCCAACGCGCCCGCGCCGACGAGCGCGCTGACGTCATCACACACACGCTCCAGGAAGTACCGATCGTGCGAGGCCGCGATCAGCGTGCCGGCCCAACCGTCGAGCAGATCTTCCAACGCGGTCAATGTGTCGACGTCAAGATCGTTTGTCGGCTCGTCGAGCAGCAACACGTTCGGCTCGTCCATCAACAGCCGCAGTAGCTGCAGCCGCCGTTTCTCCCCACCCGACAGATCGCCGACCGGCGTCCATTGCCGCTCACCGCTAAACCCAAAACGCTCAAGCAAGGCGGACGCCGTCAGCTCCCGACCATCTCCCAGTACCGTGCGACGGCGTACCGACTCGACCGCTTCCAGCACACGCACAGTCGGGTCGAGTTCGACAACGTCTTGCGACAGGTAGCCGATGCGTACGGTCGTCCCCGTCTTCACTGTGCCGCCGTCGAGGTGCCGCAGGCCGGCGAGCACGCGCAGCAGCGTGGTCTTGCCGCTGCCGTTCACGCCGACCAGGCCGATGCGATCGCCGGGGCCGATGCGCCAGGTGACGTCGTCGAGCAGGGTGGCGCCACCGAGTGCCAGCGTCGCGTGCTCGACGTCGAACACCGATTTACCCAGGCGGGCCGACGAAAACGTGGCCAGCTGGGTGCGATCGCGGGCCGGCGGTTCGTCGGCGATCAGCGCATTCGCAGCATCGATGCGGAACTGCGGCTTCGAGGTGCGAGCCGGTGGGCCGCGTCGCAACCAGGCCAGCTCTTTGCGCAGCAGGTTCTGTCGACGGTCTTCCGTGAACGATGCCACCCGTTCGCGTTCGGCCCGCGCCAACACGTAAGCGGCGTAACCCCCGTCGTACTGCGCAATCGAACCGCTATCGACCTCCCACGTGAGGTTGCACACGGCGTCAAGAAACCAGCGATCGTGAGTCACGGTGACGAGGGCGCCGCGGCGAGCCGCGAGGTGTCGCGCCAGCCAATCGATCGTTTCGATGTCGAGATGGTTGGTCGGCTCGTCGAGCATCAGCAGGCCGAGCTCGGTGACGAGCAACGCGGCCAGGGCGGTGCGTCGGCGTTCGCCACCCGAGAGCGTGCCCACCTGCCGCGCCAACATGTCCGGGCGCAGCAGCGTGCTGACCACCTCGCGCAAGCCTCGGTCGCCGGCCCAATCGTATTCGGGTCGTTCCCCCAGCACGATGTCGCGCACTGTTCGGCGTCCGTCGAGGTCGTCGCCTTGCGCGAGCACGCCGATGCGCAGCCCGCCGGCCTGCGTGACGCGGCCGACGTCCGGTTGTTCGAGACCGGCCAGCACGCGTAGCAGCGTCGTCTTACCCGCGCCGTTGCGGCCGACCACGCCAATGCGGTCGCGATCGGCGATGCCCAGCGACACGTCGTCCAGCAAAGGCCTTACGCCGTACGAGAGCGAGACCGACTCGAGGTTGACCAGGTTCATGCGACGACGCGCGCCCCTGGCACCGGACCGTGCGCGCGCCGCACTGTGTGGCAGGTGCCCGATCCGGCGAGGGTGGCAACCAGCGCGATGGCCGCAGGCTCATCGTCGACAAGGAACGCGCACGTCGGGCCTGAGCCACAGACAATCGCGGCGAGGGCGTGCGCATCGCGGCCGGCGTCGAGGGTGCGCCGAAGGGCCGGCTTCAACGACACTGCGGCGCGCTCGAGATCGTTGTAGAGCAACGACGCGAGTCGGCGCGGCTCACCCGACCGCAACGCGGCTACGAGCTCGTGCGGTGTCGCGGATTCGGGCCACAGGGTTTCGGTCCGCAGCCGATCGAGTTCGGTGTACACGGCCGGCGTCGAGAGCCCGCCATCGGCAATCGCGAACACCCAGTGGTAGCTGCCACGCGCGAGCACCCTGGTGAGTTGCTCGCCGCGACCACCACCGAGCGCGGTGCCGCCAAGTAAGCAGAACGGCACGTCACTACCGAGGTCGATCGCGAGGTCGTGCAGCACCGACGCATCGAGATGGCTGCGCCACAAGGCATCGCACGCGACCAACGTCGCCGCGGCATCGGCCGATCCGCCGGCCATGCCGCCCGCCACCGGAATGCTCTTCGCAATCCTGATGCGCACCGACGGTTCACGACCAAGATGCGAGGCCAACGCGATCACGGCCCGCACGGCCAGGTTCGACGTGTCGGTGGGCACGCCCTCGACCGGCGCCTTCGTCGTCGCGTCGGTCACCTGCACTTCGAGGGTGTTTGCGTTCTCAACGGTGATGTCGTCGAAAAGCGACACGGCCTGGAAAACGGTAGCCAGGTTGTGAAATCCGTCGGCACGTCGCGGTCCGACCCCCAGATGCAGGTTGACCTTCGCGGGCACACGCACGGTAACTGACACGACGATTGATGCTAACGGGGTAGTTCGGCGGACGACGCAGCTACCGGTCGTTGTTCGGCTATCCGCGCAAACTGGTCGACGCTCAGAACCTCGCCACGCAGCGATGGGTCGATACTGGCGGCGCGCAAGGCCGCCTCGGCTTCGGCGGGTGACCCGGCCCAGCCGGCAAGTGCCGCCCGCAACGTCTTCCGCCGCTGCGCGAAAGCCGCGTCGACGACAGCGAAGACTTCTTCGCGGGTGGCGGTCGTGTTCGGCGGATCGCCCCGATCAAGGGCGACCAGGCCGGAGTCGACGCGAGGTGCCGGCCAGAACACCAGCCGGCCGATGGTGCCGGCCAGTCGCACGCTGCCGTACCAGGCTGCCTTCACCGACGGCGCCCCGTACGCGTCGGCACCCGGCTTCGCCGCCAGCCGCTCGGCGACCTCGAGCTGCACCATCACCAGCACGCGGCGCACCTGCGGCAGTCGCGGCAGCAGCGTGAGCAACACCGGTACGGCCACGTTGTAGGGCAGGTTCGCGACAATCGCGGTCGGGCTCGCCTGCCTCTTGCCCTCCCTCTTGTCGTGATCATGCACGAAGTTGCCTCGCAATCGCTCGGCGCTACCAACTTCGTGCATGATCACGGGCGACGTGGGCAAAGTGGGCGAGGGGGGTGGGCGGTAGGCCATCGCGTCTTGGTGCTGCACGGTCAGCTTGTCGGCATGGGCCGGCGCGCGCTCCGCGATGGTGTGCGGCAGCAGCTCAGCCAGCCGCGCGTCGATCTCCACCGCCACCACATGCCGGACGGCGGGCAGTAACGCGAGCGTGAGTGACCCGAGCCCTGGCCCGATCTCCAGCACCACGTCGTCCGCACCGACTTTTGCCGTTCGCACGATGCGTTGCACCGTGCCGCCGTCAATCACGAAGTTCTGGCCGAGGCTCTTCGCCGGCGTCAGACCAATCGACGCGGCGAGCGCGCGCACGTCGGCGGCGCCGAGAAGCCCTGACGTACTCAGGAGAACAGGAAGTGGCCGCAGACCGGCCATTGGCCGCGCCAGTTGCTGCGCTTGAAGAGCAACTGCGCGCGGTAGGTCTGCTCGGCCGCGGTCGCGTCGCTCGGCAATCCCTTGCCACCAACGGATTGCCAGGTGCCGAGCCTGAACTGATACAGCCCGTAGAACGGCGGGTCGTTCGCGTTCGCGCGACCGCCCGACTCGCAGCGCGAGAGCGCGGCCCAGTTGAGTCCGTCAGCGGCGACGACGAAGACCGGTGGCTTCGGCTTCGGCTTGGTGCCGATGCCGGTGATCTGTTGTATCGCCGGGATCGTGACGACTTCTGATACCAGTGTCTTCGAAGTCGGCACACCGTCGGCGAACGCGATCGAGTACGTGCGGGTCAGTGTGCCGTTTTTGCCTACCTGCTTGACTTTCTTGGTGCCGACTAGCGCAGTCGGGTCGTTCACAGTGGCCTTGGTGAACGGCACGGGTTCGGTCTCGACCTGCTCGTTGCCGGTGACGCGCACAATCACGATCGACAGGCCGTTCGTCGGTCGCGTTTGCGGGTCGGGGAACAACAGGTCTGTCGGCCCAACGGTGATGCCGGCTTCGTCGAGTACACCCGCGACCGTCGTCTTCATGCTGACAACGGTGCGCGTCGCGTTGTCGGCGTGCACTGTCGTCTCGTGCGGCAGATCGATGCCGATTTCCATGCCAGCAAGGGGAACTCGCGCACCGCGGTTCGTCGACAATGCAGCGTCGGGCACTCGAAGACCGACTTGTTGCAGCACTTCGTCGACGTTGTCGCCGTTGGCCCAGGCATGTCTTTCGACGCCATCGATGACGAGTGTGACCGGCCGACCGCGCAGGATGTTGATTGACGTGCCGGTGTGCACTGATGCACTCAACGGCGGCGTAATGGCGTCATGCGCGCCGACGATGACACCGGCGCGATGTAGAACAGTATTGACCGTGCCCGCGTATGTGCGTACGTGTGTGACTTGACCGTCGACGGAGATGCTCACGTTCTTGTCGAGCCCGACGAAAGCCGTCGTGCCTGCCACCATCGCGACAGTCACGGCTCCGTAGATCGAGCCCACTACAAGCCTGGATCGCACCGGACTCCGTTGTTCGCAGGGTCCAGAGGCTGGGAGGGGCGGCGCGCGCAAGACAGCTCGGCTTACGCCAAGCGCGGGGGCGCCGACCAGAAGCTTCCCCACTCTGGCCGAACATGTCACTGGCCGAACCGAACACGTCATAGAGGTGCTGGCCTTGGTTACCGCGCCAAGCACTGTTCGTGAACGTAGCCAACCAGTCGTTGCACTAGCAAGCGGTGCGGCCTTGGTGGCCGTACCTTTGGCTCGATTTGCCCTGCTCTTAGGCAACTCTTTTCACCCTGCGGGCGCAATCGCTGCCGTGATGTGGCGCGTGTGACTGCTGTGACTCTGGCTGGGTCTACGCCCAACTACCGAAGACGCGCTCGGCATTCGCCGCAGTCGCTGCTGCGACCTCGTCTTCGCCGACGCCCATTGCGTCGGCAAGTGCACGCACGGTGTACGGAATCAGGTAGGGCGAGTTCGGTTGGCCGCGATACGGCATCGGCGTGAGAAACGGTGCGTCGGTCTCGACCAGCACGAGCTCAAGCGGCACCGCGTTCGCCGCTTCACGCAACGCGGCCGCGTTCTTGAACGTGACCGTGCCCGAGAACGACATGTAATACCCGCGCTCAACGCATCGTTTCGACATCGAGACATCGCCAGAGAAGCAGTGGAACACGGTGCGCTCAGGTGGGCCGACTTCTTCGAGGATGCGCAACACGTCGTCGTGCGCATTGCGATCGTGAATGACCAGCGCCTTGCCGGCGCTCTTTGCGATCTCGATGTGCGTGCGAAAGGCGGCCTGTTGGATGGCTGGCTCGACGGTGTCCCAGTAGTAGTCGAGTCCGGTCTCACCGATCGCGCGCACGTGCGGCAAGGTCGCCAGCGACGCCAGCTCATCGGCGTCCGCTGCGGTGAAATCGTTGACCTCATTGGGATGCACGGCGACGGCCGCGAAGACGTCGGCGTAGGTGGCGGCCGTGCTGGCGCACCAGCGCGACGACGCCATGGTGTCGCCGACGGTCACCAGGCGGCGGACGCCGACCGAGCGCGCCGCGGCAATCACCTCGGCCACGGGCAAGCCCATCGCATCGAGGTGGCAGTGGGTGTCGACCGTCTCGACGCGTAGGGGTTCAGGCGACGGAGGCGGCGGGCCGGTGCGTTCGCTCACGCCGGTAGGTCGTCGGGGAGCCGCGGGAACAGCGACTCACCCTTGGTCAGCGTGGCGCCGACAGGGAGTTGACCCCAGCGGCCGGCTTCGGTGACGTTCTGGTTTTCGATCGGGCCGAGTGCGGCTTCGGCACCGAGGTCGTGCCACAACTGCGTCGTCGCGCGCGGCATAAATGGATGCAGGGTGATGGCGAGAATGCGGAGGCCTTCGGCGGCGGTGTAGAGGATCGTCGCGACGCGCCGTCTTGCTTCGTCGTCGAAGTCGATGGCCTTCGCGATCTTCCACGGCGCCTGGTCGCTCAGATAGACATTGAGAGCGGTCACGAGTTCCCAGATTGCGTTGAGGCCGCCGGAAAAATCGAGTGCGCACACGGCTTTGTCGGCGGTGTCGACAACCCGCGCGGCTAGGTTGGCGAGGTGCTGGTCGGCGTCCGTACTTGTGGGTTCTGGCAAGGTGCCGCCGAAGTACTTCTCGGTCATCGCCGTCACGCGCGATGCGAGGTTGCCGAAGCCGTTGGCCAACTCGGAGGTGTAACGGGCGCTCATGTCCTCCCACGAGAACGACCCGTCTTGGCCGAACTGAATCGCGCGCAAGAAGTAGTAGCGGAACGCGTCGGACCCGAACGTGGTCGTGATCTGTGCCGGCGCGATACCGGTGAGCTTCGTCTTGCTCATCTTCTCGCCGCCGACCAGTAACCACCCGTGCGCGAAAACCTTGCGCGGCAACGGCAGGTTCGCGGCGATCAGCATCGCCGGCCAGATGACGGCGTGAAACCGCAAAATGTCTTTGCCCACAAGATGAACGTCGGCCGGCCAGGTCTCTTGGAACATTGCCTGGCCTTGTGCGTCAGGGGCATCGAGGCCTACCGCGGTGGCGTAGTTAAGCAGCGCATCGAACCAGACGTAGACGACTTGGCTGTCGTCCCACGGGACCTTGACACCCCAGTCGAACGATGACCTCGAGATCGACAGGTCTTGCAGCCCCTGCTTGATGAACTGGAGAACCTCGTTGCGCGCACTTTCGGGTTCGACCGCGTCTGGGTGCTCGGCGTAGTAGGCCAGCAGGGCGTCGGCGTACTTCGACAGGCGGAAGAAGTAGTTGGTTTCGCTGAGGTGCTCGACCGGCCGGCCGTGAATCGGGCACACCCTTTGGCCGGCGTATTCGCCGACGCCGTCGACGAGCTCGGCTGGCAGTTTGAACTCTTCGCAGGCCACGCAGTAGGGGCCTTCGTAGAGTCCTTCGTAGATTTCGCCGGCGTCGTAGAGGCTCTGGAGGAAGGCCTGCACCCGTTGCGTGTGCCGCGGTTCAGTGGTGCGGATGAAGTCGTCGTTGGCGATGTCGAGCGACCGCCAGACCGGGCGCCACTCATCTTCGACGAGCCGGTCGGCCCACGCTTGAGGTGAGACGTTGTGCGCCTGCGCGCTGCGCAGCACCTTCTCGCCATGCTCATCGGTGCCGGTGAGGAACCAGACCTTCTCGCCCCGCTGCCGGTGCCAACGGGTAAGCACGTCGCCCGCAACCGTCGTGTAGGCGTGCCCGATGTGCGGCACGTCGTTGACGTAGTAGATGGGAGTCGTCAGGTAAAACGGCTTGGCCTGCTCGGCTCGGGCGTCAGTCACCTCGCAAGGCTACCGAGCACCCGCCCTACCGGTGCTTGTGAGCCACCAGGGCGTCAAAGACTTCCCGACGCCCGGCCCCCGTTGACCGAACTACTTCGGCGATCGCCTCTTTGCGCGCCATGCCCGTCGCCTCGGCATCGGCGACCAATTCGGCCAGCCGAGCTGCGTCGAACCGCGACTCGTTGCCCGACTCTTCGAAGCCGGCCACGACGACGGTGATCTCACCCTTGACCCCGGAGCGCGCCCACTCGGCCAGTTCGCCAAGCGGTCCGCGCCGCACTTCCTCATAGGTCTTCGTTAGCTCGCGACACACCGCGGCCGGCCGATCAGCCCCAAACGCAGCAGCCACATCAGCCAGCGCAACAGCGAGCCGATGCGGCGCCTCGAAGAACACCATCGTGCGCGGCTCGCGCGCCAACAACGCCAGCCGACTTCGCCGCTCCCCCGCCCGGCGCGGCAAGAACCCCTCGAAGCAAAATCGGTCAACCGGCAGACCCGACAACGCCAACGCGGTCGTCACCGCCGACGGTCCGGGCAAGCACGAAATGCCGATGCCTGACTCGACCGCAGCAACCACCAGTCGATACCCGGGATCTGAAATCGATGGCATGCCGGCATCAGTGACGAGCAGCACTCGTCGTCCGGCTTGAAGGTCTGAGATCAGCTCGGCGGTGCGGGCCACTTCGTTCGCCTCGAAGTACGAGACGATGCGGCCGCCGATTGCGACCCCAAGATCTGCCGCCAGCCGCCGCACCCGCCGCGTGTCTTCGGCCGCCACCACATCGGCGGTAGCGAGGGCGTCACGCAGGCGAGGCGACGCATCGGCCGGGTTGCCGAGCGGCACGCCCGCGATGACCAGCACGACTAGTCGGACGGCGAGCGGCTGAGGCCCGCGCCGGCCGCCGTCGCATGGCTCGGGCCTCGCAACGCATCAATCGCGATCGTCGGCCAACGTGGCGGCCAGTTCGCCTCGTCCCTGCTGATCACGGGCACAGCGTAGGTGATTTCCCGAGCGTCGCCTCGTCGCCGTCCATTTCCCTTCGGCGCGAACGGCCCTTTCGGACGGGTCGAGCCGACTCGCGTCCGGCCAGCCCGCGCGGGGCTGCGGAGCGCGGCCCTTAAGATGTCGGCGTGGCCGTCACGCAGACCGACCTTCCGCCGA
>OLLJ01000341.1_pt1 | contig 16458 bp, 25 predicted proteins | sample 1604521 | NCBI WGS metagenome assembly OLLJ01 (sample SAMEA104055714, study PRJEB20765) | soil metagenome | isolation source: soil
CACTTCGGGTCAGATGATCGGAGTGCTGACCCGCTAGCCGCTACCAACACCGACCCTGCCAAAACCGGCCGGCAAAAGCCATTAGATGATCGTGTTTAGTGCCGTGGCACACCGTGCCGTGTCTCCGGCAAAAAGGAGGGGTCGCGGTCGGTCACTTGATTGGGCAGATGAGCGAGATCGTTTGCACCGTTGCCTTCACGACCTTGACAGTCACTGGCGGGCAGGGCAGTCCGTTCGCAACGGCGCTTACCGTGTAGGTGCCCGGCTTGAGTTCGAAGTCCCACGCCGACACGCCCCCCTCATCGCTCACTTGCTCGCCCTTGAGGTTGTAGACGTCTATCGTGCCCACGACGACCTGCGGACTCGCACCGGCCGGGCCACCCACCTGGGTCAGGATCCCCTTGATCTCCCCCTTGTCACCGGTGAGCTTTGCTCCAGTCGTATCTGGCGGGCCGGTATGACCGTGGCGGTTGCCGCACCCGCTGATTCCGACGGTCGCCAGCACTGCGACCGAAAGTAGCCGTACCCGAATCGGATCCACTGCCGTCTCCCGTCACGCGACCGTCGTGCTGAATGACAAGCATAATTGCGTGGACGGGGGTATCGGGCGCACGCGGCGGGGCGGGCGGCCCACGCGGCGAGCCCCCAGAGCCGTGCCCCATCGTTCAACGCGCCCGAGACCGATCGGGCTGAACTCGCCAGAGTGAACATCCGACTTTCGGCACGACCGAACCGCGCGTCACAGCGGCAGTTGAGTGCGATTTCAATACCGCGCGACGGAGGCGTTGGAGGTCCCAGAGGATCGATCTGTCGGCAGTGTCTCGGCTCAAAGGCCGACGTTCAGCTTCGCGTTACTCCGACGCGGCGGACATGCTGCCTCCGATGACGCGCCACCCCGTAGCTGTCTCACACCAGAAGCGCACGTAGCGGTAGTGGCCCTCGAACGGAACGCCTCCGAAACTGCCCGTCGCGACCATCATGACGGTGACAACTGCGGCGGAGTTGTGAACGGCGATTCGCTGTTCGGACGGATCGAGTTTGGTGATCCGCACGTGGCCGGACCGGTGGGCGTCCAGATCGGCCTGCTTGTCGACAACGGTCCCGTCCGCCAAGACGAAGAGGAGGTCCGCGTCGATAAGCGCGTCTAGCCCCTCAAGGTCGCTGGTCAACATGGCGTGACGCAGCTGCTCTTCGAGCGCTGCGACGTGCGCGTGCGGCATCGTGCCTCCTCGGTCAGCTAGACGTTCGTATATCTACGTCCACAAGGCAACCGTGTTCGCCGACAGCCAAACGGAAGCGGGATCGCATACGCGCCTTCGCGGTCGAAGAGCCAAAGGTGACCCGACGATCAGACGGTGATCAAGAGTCGCGCAACATGCCGATCCACAGGTCCTGACCGACGCTCCATCGCCTTCATCGGCACGACCGAACGTGCGTCAATGCGGCAAAGTCGGATGTTCCTCGACGCACGTCTGTGCGGGCACGAGGCAGCCCGCGATGCTCGCCCGCGGAAACTTGCGTCGCCTAGGGTTGTGCGAGCAGGCATTGCTTGACTGCGGCGCGGATGACCTCGCCGTCGTAGCCCAATGCGTGCGCCGTTGCCAGGTAGGACTTTGTCAGTGTGTGCAGGCGTTCGGCGGTTTGTGGCGGGACGGCGGAGTCGGCGGGTCCTGTCACGGTTGTGCCTCGTGCGCCGCGAGCTCGCACCAGGCCGGCCTGCTCGAGTTCGCGAAATGCTCGCCCGACTGTGCCGGGTGCGAGGTCGAGGTCACGGGCAAGTTGGCGGACGGTGGGTAGCCGCTGGCCGTTGGTAAGCGCTCCGGTGGAGATCAGTGTTGCGAGTTGAGCCCGTATCTGCTCGAACGCCGGAACGGGTGAGGCGACATCGATGGTGATGAGGAGATTCACCGCCGACCGCCGCCGGGCTGGGCGGGCGGTTGCCGCGGTGTCCACGCCATCAGCACCGCACTCGCAGCGAGGAGGGACAGCCCGATCGGCCCGAGTGCGGTGCGGCCGAGGTTGGCGAGCTGCGAGGTATAGAGGTTGGCGCTAAACGCTCCCGATCCAAGCCGCCACGCGGCACACGAACCCGAATGAAGGCCATTGGCTACCGCGTTGGCCAGCCACGCCAGCAGCGCCAATGCGAGGGCGATCCCGGTGCGGTCGCTGAGCCGACTGATCCTTCGACGACGCCGGTCCTCCAACACGGCGGCGGCGGATTCTTCGGCGGCCGGACGGGTGAGTAGCCGCCACCGCATCAACTCGATGCCGGCGAGCCCGGCCAGCGCGACCACACTGACGGCAAGTACTTGGTCGGAACTGGGCCATGTCGCCGTCGCCCAGCAGCTGCCCACCGAACCGGTGTAGGAGTCAACGCCAACCGGGTGTCGCCCTAGCCTGACCAACGGTGCGACCATCGCTGTCAACCCCAGTGCCGCGGTGCAGCCAACCCGCCAGCCCGCTGGCGATAACTGCGCCATCCGGCGCGGAACGAGGGCCGCGCTGCGTACCGGGCCACGCCGAGACAGCCGCAGTGTCCACTCGGCGACCAGCAGCCCCATCAGGTACCCGGCCCACGGCGCGACCAATGAGTTCCCCAGCGACCGCGGATCGTTGTGGGCGACCCACGCCCCGCCAACCAGGCCCGCGGCAGCACCGAATCGACGCCACCGTCGAGCCCGCCGCTCAAGACGTTGCGCCGCTTCCTGCAACTCCGGCCGGTCGGCCAGATGCAGTTGCGCCAGCACCTGGGCTCCCGACGGGGCACTACGAAACGTCGCTGACGCCAAAGCCATGACCGTCATCACGAGCGCGATCAAGCCGACGACGCCGGCAACAAAGCTGGCTTGCACGACACCCCCAAATGCTTGTATCAAGAGACTGACACAAGTCGGCCCGACGTTCAACCACTCATCGGACAAGCCGCCCTGAGTAGCTACGCCGAGAAGACATGACGAATCACGCTGGTGCGCGAACTCAGCAACACGCTGCCCGGCACGACCAAACGCTCGTCAATGCGGCAGTGTCGGGCGAGCGTAGCCGCCGTCAAAGCGGCATATCCGTGCCTGTCGTCAGTGGTTTGGCCACACTCGTCTTCACGAATGTCGGCCCACCGCGCGTGTTTGAGTCGCGCAAAGTGCGCACGGCGGTTGTTACGGTGCCGCGGGGTTATGTCTCGGTGGCGGCGATGTAAACCCAGGCGTCGAGGCCGGAGCTGAGAACGACGGGGAAGCGTTTGTAATCGTCGACCTCGTAGTCATCGGCTGCGTGGAGTTCTGTGTCGGTGAGCTCAAGGAACGCTCCTGGGACGACCTCGGCGTCTGTTCCACGGCGAAGGATCGGGTGGATGTCGGTGCCGCTCCTAGCGATGACGGCGGGGTCGGTGATCTTCACGCTGTCGATTCGGAAGCCCGGTAGGGCGTCATCGATGGTGGGGACGGCGCGTCCGAACAGCGAGATTTGAACCTCGGGTTGGCGCAGAGTCCCGTAGGAGAAGAGTCGATTCACGCGCCTGACCCTGCGATGACGTGCGGGTCAGCCACGCACGAAGTCTTCCAGACTCGCCGTCGGAATGCGCGCAGTTCGGCAGCATCGGACGCGCGTCATCGCGGCAGATGAGCGCGCCGCCCGAGGTTCCGTCTTCGGGCATCGCCGGATGCCTAGACCCTCTTGGCTCGCCCTTGCCTGTCAACCGTCTCGCCGCGGCCCGCGCGCCTGTTTGTCGGAGGGCCCTGACTGGTACGGCTGTTACGGCCCCCTACGGTGATCACATGCCGGCAATGCCTGTCGTCCCGTCGCGCTTGGTACGCGTAGAGGATGCTCCGGACCTGGCCGCATTGGTTTGCCGCAACCGCGAGTTCATGGCCCCGTGGGACCCGGCGAGGCCGGAGGAGTTCTTCTCAAGGGACGGGCAGATCGCGGTCATCGAGGAACTTCTTGACGGGCACCAGCGCGGGGTCACTTTGCCGCATGTCATCCTCGACTCGTCAGGCAATGTGGTCGGTCGCATCACGGGCAGCATCGTTCGAGGGGCGCTTCAGTCTTGTGGCATCGGCTACTGGGTCAGTTATGACCGTCACGGGCGGGGTCTGGCGACAGCGGCCGTCGCGCACATCAAGCGGATCGCCTTCACCGAACTCGAACTGCACCGGCTCCAAGCTGAGACTCTCGTGCATAACGTCGCGTCTCAGCGCGTCCTGGAGCGTAATGGCTTTGAAAGATACGGACTCGCCCCGCAGTATCTGAACATCGCGGGCCGTTGGCAGGACCACATGATGTTCCAGGTCATCAACCCGAAGGTGTGACCGCCACTGTATTCGCGGCCGGCTGCCGCGACACGCGACCACCTCGCACAGCGCCGCCATTGCCGTTGCCCGGGTCGCCGAGCCCCCATGCCGCATTCGCCTGGCGTTCAAGAGGGCGAGCCACGCCCGAAGATGTGTATCAAACTCGAATGTTAATAGGTGCGGTCGCCCTGATCTTCACATTCGGAGGGGTGCGATATCCAGGTTGGTGTCAGGTGAGTTCGTAGTCGAACCGAATCCGATGCGCGCCGTCGGTCTCAACCACCATCCTGCCCGCACCGCGGATGCCGGCGAGTCCACCGGTGCCACTCGATGCGACGATCAGGAAGAATTCTTCACTCCGATCGGTACCGCAGGTCGTCGCTGAGTGCACGAAGTTGAACGATCCCGCGACCCCGTTCAACGAACCCTGGAACGACTCCATCGCGATATAGGTTCCAACGCCGGCCGCTTGGTCGAATGCGGATGTGAATAGCGTCGCTGAGCGGCCCTCGACCCCTCCCGCGTAGCGCTTCTCCATCGTCGCGACACCAACGGGCAGCGCAGTGACTATGTCCGACCCGCCGACACCTACCGCCGGTACGAAGCTGGCCACCTCGAATGTGCCGTCGGCTTCCACGTTCGCGATGATAGAGCCTGCGCGCCCGGCACCTACGCACGCGCCCGACCGCAACTCGCACATCGCGATACTGCGTTCAGCAGGGCGACCGATTGACACCGGCTCATCGCCAGTTTCGTCCGCGCGTCCTCGCGGCAGAAGAGTGAAACCGCGCGATCCACACCGACGAGCGCACGGGCGCAGTTACCGTCATGAGTGTCGGACGAGTCGGGGGGAAGACAACCGCAGGTGATCTCTTTAGTACGGCGCCAGATGACGGCTGCATTCCGAGAGGTCCCTGGACCATGCTCGGCGTGGTTGCGCTTACCGGTATTGGGCTGTTGCTCCTCGGGCTTCGGTTTGTGCCGCGGCCCGGAATGGCTTCCTCGGCCGGCGCGAGTCAGGGCTGGATGTCTGCCGCGCCCAGCGCAGCGCCTGCCCCGACCGTGAGTGGGTTTGAGGAAGACCCGACGAACACCCTCGTCTACCAGCCCGGAAACTGCGACTCATCTGCGTGCGACGAGGCCGTGGAAATCAAAGCGGTAACCCACGGCGGTGGCTCCGCCGGTACTGCGTCATCGCCGACCGTGGCGGTCGTCGCCCATGTGCGGCTATATAGCGGACACGGATCGTTCGACTACACGCCAGCTGTATTCACATTCCACGCTTCGAATCATCGCCAGTATTCGCCGGTAACGACCGAAGCGTTCGGGCCAAGCCTCGTCCCCGGTCACCTCGACCATGGGATGACCGCATCTGGGATTCTCGTCTTCGAGGTACCAGTCGGCGGCGGCGCAATCGAGATCGACGACAACCACACTGTCTACGACTGGGCAGTGCCATCCTCCTAGGCCAACGGCTTGCAGCAGCGACGGAATGCGCGTCATCGCGGCAAATGCGTGCCTTCGATCTAAGCCGCGACGGTCGTAACACAGAACGGGTGACCATCCGGATCGAGGAGCACGAACCATCGCGGATCTGGCTGGTGCGAAGCTTTCGTGGCCCCCGATGCCACCGCGAACGCGACCGAAGCGTCAAGGTCTAGTCCGTCGAGCCGTACGACACAGGCATGCTCGATGTGGGCAATGGCGGCGCACTCAGCTTGACGGGACCTGTGTGCACCTCCCGCTCTGCGTGCCGGCCTGGGAGGAAGCGATCGCCGCTCCGGACGTCAGTGGCAAATCGCGGTGCTCTGGAACCTGAACACCAGGCTGCGCCGTTAGCGGGTTGGCTGGTTGCCGCGGACCGGGATGTCGTCGGCCCGGCGGTAGATGGGCAGACCAAGGCCCTCGGCGATCTCGACGTCCTGGTCGGCGCCGGTTGATTCACCGGGAAGGCGCAGTACAGCGTCGCAGTGTTCGAGCAGCCGCTGTGCCGTGGGATACATGACTTGCGTAGCAAGGGGGTCGAACACCGTCGCGCCAGCTGATCGCAGGACCGGCAGGGCGACCCACTCTCCGATCATCGGAATGTGACCGCGGGCGAACACCGGCCAGGCCGCTTCCTCCAGCCGAGCCAGGTTGGCGGCCATTTTCGCCGGGTCGTCTCCGGTGCCGGACCGGTACGGACCCGCAATCAAGATAAGCAACGCTCGATCCGTCATTGCGCTACCGTACCTAAAGACGCAGAAACGTGCAATAACGTGAAGGAGTGCGCATGTTGGCTGCGCAACGCCACGCCTATCTCCTCAACCGTCTGGCTGCGGACGGCAGGCTGATCGCCAAAGACATCGCCGCACAACTCCGTCTGTCTGAGGACAGCGTGCGCCGCGACCTACGAGAGCTCGCTGACGCTGGACTTTGCCAGCGCGTTTACGGCGGGGCGCTGCCCGTGTCACCAGCAGTCGCGGACTACGCCACCCGCGCCAGCGTCGAGGCGACCAGCAAGACGCGCATCGCGGCTACCGCTGTCGGTCTGATCCCGTCCGGCAGCACAGTGATTCTCGACGGCGGGACCACCACTCTCGCGCTCGTGAGAGCATTGCCGGCGGACCTGAACTGCACTGTGATCACTCACAGCCCGACCATTGCCGCCAGCCTCATCGCCCATCCGATCATCGAGATCTACCTCCTGGGCGGACGGTTGTTCAAACACTCCGCCGTCACCTGCGGCGCCGCCGCGGCCGAAGCAGCCAAGAACATCTCCGCAGACCTGTTCTTCCTCGGCGTCACCGCCGTCCACCCCCTCACAGGACTCACCACCGGAGACTCCGACGAAGCTGCCATGAAACGACTTCTCGCGGACAGGGCGGCAGAGACCTACGTGCTGGCCAGCGTCGAAAAGATGGGTGCCGCCTCCCGCTACCAAGTGCTGCCGCTCAGCGCCGTCGCCGGCATCATCACCGACGCTCCCACCACTGATACCACCCGAGCCTTGATCGACCAAGGCGTCGTCCTCTTCCAGGCCCCCTAGACATCCCGATAACGAACAGCCCGCAACACGCACTCATCTCGGCAAATGATCGTGTTCGGTCGGAGCTCGTGAGTATGTCGTCTCCGCTACTTGGACGCACCGGAGACGCATTGTGCGAACCGTATGGGCCGGCCGCCCGTGTGACACGCGGCGCGTCATGGCCGGATTTGTTCCGCACGGGCGTTGGCGGGGGAGGCTGCAAGCAGTTGCGCCGGATCGGGGAGCCTAACGGGGAGCCTAACTCAGCGACCGGCGGCACTCTGGTGCGGACGGCCAAATCATAAACGTGCAGGTCAGACGGCATGCGGAGGTCTTTGGCGGACGCCTGCGAACGGTCCAGATCCCCCTGGCAGGCAAGGGGTCAGGGGTTCGAGTCCCCTAAGCTCCACAATTTGTCGAAGTGGCCGGGTTGAGCTGGCTGCGGACCCGGACCGCCGTCCTTCGCTAGCGCTCCTGCGGTCGTCGAGTTCTAGGCGGACGAGTGGGGCGGTGTCATCATCCCTGTATGAGGCCGCCGGGCGAGCGCTTGGCGGTTGCGGCGGCTGGCCTGATCGTTGTTGCCACGGCGATCGCGACCGTCGTCCTCGGCGACGTTGGTAATGGCGCCGCGGTCGGGATTGTCGGGCTCGTGTTGGTGGCGCTCGGGGCGTCGGTGCTGGTCCAGGTCCCGGGCAACCGGGTTGGTCGGGCATACATTGCGTTGGCCGTCGTGGTGGTACTTACCGAGCTGGCAACCGGAACCGGGCGGCCCCGGGTGGAAGCCGATCACGGAAGCTGGCTGCGCTGGTTACTTCCGTGGTCGACGCTGGATTGGCTGGCCGTGTTCGGCGTCCTCACCTACGTTTGTTTCGTCTTTCCGGACGGCGCTCCGCCTGGTAGACGGTGGCGGATTTTTCGTCTGGTCACACTCGCCGCGTTCCCACTTAGTGCAGTGGCTCGGGTTATCTCGACCGCCGAGCTGGACAAGCCGCTCGATACGGTCCGCAACCCGTGGGCGATCGCGAGTGGCATCGCGCCGGTGACGACAGTCCTGTTCATCGTCTGCGCGGTTGGCATGGTGGCCGCCGTCGCGTCGCTCGTCGTGCGGACGCGGCGCGCGACCGGCCTCGAACGCCTGCAGCTGCGGTGGTTGGCCGCGGGTCTGTCGATGGCGCCGGCACTGCTGATCACGTGTCTGGCGGTCGCCGCTTTCCACGGACCGGAGTGGATTATCGGCGCGGGGTTTGTCGTGCTGATCGCGGCGGTGCCGCTCTCGACCGTGGTGGCGATTAGACGTCACGGGCTGTGGCGAATCGATCGGCTCATCAGTGCGACCGTGGCCTGGTCGCTGTCGAGCGCGCTCGTCGTCGGTACCTACGCTCTCGTGGTCGTCGCCATCGGTGGGACGACCGGACGCGGATCACCGTGGCGGGTGGCGGCAGCGACCCTCGCCGCCGCTGCTGTCGCGCGTCCAACCCTGCGCTTCCTGCAGCATCAGGTGGACCGCCTCTTCGACCGACCTCGTGCCACTGCAACCAGAATCGTTGACGAATTCCTCGCGGCCCTCGAGCGTGAGCAAGTACCGCCGGAGGACGTTGGCGCGGTCATGGCCAGGGCACTCGGCGAGCCGGACCTGCAGGTGCTGTATCACCAAGACGATGGCTGGGTCGATGTGTTAGGTGTCCGCACCGACGACATCACCGACGGGTGGACGACGGCGGTGGCCCGCGACGGCAGCCCGCTGGCGCTGCTCGTCCACGAGAGCAAAGCGCAGCGCCCCGACGTCGTCGAAGGTGTCGTGCGACGCTGTCGACTCGCGCTGGAGGCAGTAGCGCTACGGAGCGATCTGCGCGCACGGGTGGTTGAGGTCGAGGCCTCACGGCGACGAATCGTCTCGGCCGCCGACAACGAACGAAGGCGGGTCGAGCGCGACCTGCACGACGGAGCGCAGCAGCGCCTGGTCGCCCTCGGACTCGGCTTGCGGCTCAAGCAGGAGACCATGACCGATGTCGACGACGCGCGCCGCGCGCTTGATCAAGCAGTCGACGGCATCGGACGGTCACTGCAGGAGTTGCGTGACCTGTCGCAAGGACTGCACGCCCGCGAGGTCGCAGAGCGGGGACTGACAAGCGCGTTGATCGCATTGGCGCATCGCTCACCGGTGCCGGTCACGGTCAGCGGTACCCCACCTCGACTGCCCGTCGATATCGAATCGGCCGCCTGGTTCGTGGCGTGCGAGGCAATCACGAACGCGACCAAACATGCTCAGGCGGCGCAGATCTGCGTCGAGTTGGCCCATGACGGCTCGGCGTTGCACATGGTGGTGCGGGACGACGGTCCGGGCGGAGCTTCCGTTGCCAACGGAACTGGGCTGCTCGGCCTGCTCGACCGGATCGCCGCCGCCGGCGGCAGCCTGACGGTGCAATCACCATCGGGCATGGGGACCACCATCACAGTGGAGCTTCCGTGCGTGTTGTGATCGCGGAGGACGAGGTGTTGCTCCGTGAAGGACTCGCCGCGATCCTGACTGCCCGGAGCATCGAGGTCATGGCGCAGGTAGGCGACGCCGACTCACTGAAGTCTGCGGTATCGGCGCTCCAACCTGACGTCGCCATCGTCGACGTGCGGATGCCCCCGAACTGGCAGGACGAAGGTGCCCGCGCCGCCGTTGAGATCCGAGCCGAGCACCCCTCGGTCGGAGTACTGCTCCTGAGCCAAGCAGTTGAGACTCGGCATGCCCTCGCGCTGTTGCGAAGTGAGCGGGGCGGTTTCGGCTACCTCCTCAAGGACCGCGTGCTAGCAGTAGATGACTTCGTCGATTCGCTGCGGAGGATCGCCGGCGGCGGCTCGGCGATCGACCCGCAGGTGGTCGCCGCGCTCGTGGGCGCCGGTCCGAGCCGATTCGACGCACTAAGCGAACGAGAGCGCGACGTACTGGCAGCCATTGCGGAGGGACGCAGCAACTCAGCCGTAGCGAGGATTTTGTTTCTCTCGGAAAAGACGGTCGAGAGCCACGTCAGGGCCATCTTCAACAAGCTGCATCTATCCGATGGGCCCGGTGATCACCGGCGGGTGCTCGCCGTGCTGGCTTGGCTCAGTCAGGGCCAGCCCTGATCAAAAGGCGGGCCAGCCCGGAAGCCCTTACGTCTCCTGCTCCCTAGCGTCGGCATCGATCGCAAAAGCGGTCATCGAACCGAAGCCTCGGAGGCCGTCATGACGACCAGTTCTGGACTCAGCATCGACGTCGGTCAGCAGCGCGACCGGCGCGCTGACGCCGCACTCATCCTCGGCATCTTGGCCGTGCCCGGCGGAACTCTGGCCTGGGACATTCCCGGAGTCGGTGGCTGGCCGTTCATCGCCGGCGCCGTCGTCGGCCTCGTTCTTGGCATCATGGCCTGGCGTGAGAATCACGTCCGCCGAGCACTGGTCGGCGCCATCCTCTGCACCATCATGATCCTGTTCACGCTGGCCTTTCTCGTCGGGTCCAGCTGATCAGTCCGGGCGCCGCTGTGGATAAGGTAATACCGAAGTCATACCACTGGTAGCATTTAGGTATGAAACTCAGCGTGAGCCTTCCCGACGAGGACGTTGCCTTTCTCGACTCGTATGCAGCTTCGAACGGGATCGCGTCGCGATCGGCCGTGGTACACCGGGCAGTCCGCCTGCTTCGCGCTGCGGACCTCGGGGCCGACTACGAGGAGGCATGGCAGGCCTGGGCGTCATCCGACGAGACCGCGACGTGGGATGCCGCCGTGGCGGACGGCTTGTCTGATGCGACGCGGTGAGATTCGGCTGGTCGACCTGGCGCCGGCCCGTGGCAGTGAGGCCGACAAACGCCGGCCGGCGGTCGTCGTCAGTAATGATGGAGCGAACGGGGCGGCGTCGCGACTTGGGCGCGGCGCAGTCACCGTTGTACCGGTGACATCCAGTGTCGAACGCGTGTATCCGTTTCAGGTACTACTGGCGCCTGCGGCGTCCGGTCTCGCAGTTGACTCCAAAGCCCAGGCTGAGCAGGTCCGGTCGGTCGACGTCGGCCGAGTCGGGGAACGAATTGGCGTGATGTCCCCCTCGTTAATGTCAGCGCTTGACGAGGCACTTCGGCTTCACCTCGCGTTGTAGGCATGGCGGTGTCAGCGGTCATGTGGTCGCGAAAGTTGACCGGCTCCGATCTCGCGCTGCAAGCATCGAGTCAGCTGCCGGTGCCCACAATCTTGATCGGCCCGCAGAACTGGTCCTGGCCGATGCGTCGGCGGCAAAGAGCGCGACGCGGCCATCGGTGAAATACCCGTGCGCGATGGCGTCTGCTGGACCGTCGGTTCTATTGAAGTCCGCCAAGGCGTGCACCTGGACCGCGCAGCCGAAGACGTCACCGTCGTCGTCCGATGCATCCAGCCGCGGCCCGGAACGCCGGTAGAATCACGATGATGAATGCTTACGTCGTATTGCTGCGCGGCATCAATGTTGGCGGCAAGAACATCGTTCCCATGGCAGGTCTACGAAGCTGCCTGGAAGAACTCGGCTTTTCTGACGTCACAACGTACATTGCCAGCGGCAACGTGATCTTGGCATCCGATAAGCCCGCTGTGCAGATCCAGGCCCGTACTGAAGCCGCGCTGACGAAAAACTTCAAGCTACATAGTGAGCTCATCAAAGTGTTGGTGTTGACGCGCAAGCAGACTCAAGCCGTCATCGACAAGAAGCCTGCAGGCTTCGGCGACCAGCCAGCGAAATACAGCAGCGATGTCATCTTTCTGATGGGTATTGATGCGGCTCAGGCCATGCTCGTGTTCGACCCGCGCGAGGGTGTCGACACGGTGTGGCCGGGCGACGGCGTGATCTATTCGCAACGCCTTAGCGCCGAGCGCACCAAAAGCCGATTGAACAAGATCATGGCGTCCCCGCTCTACAAATCAATGACGATCCGGAACTGGAACACGACAGTAAAGCTCTTGGATCTGCTGAAGAGCACAGACCTTAAGGACGGTTGAGGCATAGACGCGGCCCGGCTCTCGCGAGCACTGACTGGCTAGAGCGTCCGCGGCAGGCCGAAATGTGGTGCCACCGTCGTTTCGAACCTGGTGATCTCGCAGATGCGGTCACCGGCCAGGCCGACCACCTCGATTCCGGTGAGGTGGAAGCCCCCGGTCGTCGCGTCGCGGCGATACTCGCCCCACGCGGGTTGGCGGTTGGCACGGACCGGCACGAGCCTTGCAATCGCACGCCGGTGCGGAGCGGTGGCCACGAAGAATGCGCGCACCGATGCCGTCCCGCGGTACTCGAACGGCAGTGGTGGCATCCGGACCCACGCGTCGTCAGTCATCAACGCGACGAGCGAATCGACGTCCAAGGAAGTGAACGCTGTAACGAAGCGATCGAGCAACGCGCGTTCCTCCGGACCGTCCGGCGCAGGTGGCGGCGAGCCGGGAGTTCGGGCCGCATCCATCGTGGCTCGCGCGCGTTTGAGTGCGCTCGTGACCGCGTCTTCGGTCAGCCCGAGCAGCTCGGCGGTCTCACTCGCTCGGTACCCGAGCACGTCGCGTAGTAGGAGCGCCGCGCGTTGATTCGGTGGCAGCAGTTGGACGGCGGTCACGATCGCCAGCGAGATCGCTTCGCGTGATTCGTAGCGGGCCTCGGGTCCGGGCGCGTTGTCGGACAAGTCGTCGAGCAGGGCGTCGGGATACGGCTGCAGCCAGAGCACCTCACCGAGGCGGGTCGGCTCCGGTGGCACGATCGGCAACGGCGTCGCGTTGACAGCTCGCCGTCCCGACGACCGCAGTAGGTTCAGACACCGGTTGGTGGCGATGCGGTACAACCACGTGCGCACTGACGAGCGGCCCTCGAACCCGTCGAGTCCGAGCCACGCTGCGAGCAACGTTTCCTGAAGCGCGTCTTCGGCATCTTGCAGCGAACCGAGCATGCGATAGCAGTGGACCTGCAGCTCGCGGCGATGCGGTTCGACCAGCGCGCTGAACGCCTCGCGATCACGAGCACGCGCGCGTTCGAGCAGTTCTGCCGACATCTGTCCTCCAACTAGATCATCTCTTTGTACTGACACCGGTGGCCAGCCGAACTGGTCGCTGCGGGGGCGCCCAGTTTTCGGCGTCCTTCTTGTCTGTCTCTGTGACCGCAACGACAAGTCACTGGAGAACGACATGCCGCACGCATCAAGCAGGGCGGACGCCGCACCTGCAGCAATTCCGAACAGCACAATCTTGGTGACCGGCGCCAATCGGGGCATCGGGTACGCACTCGTCGAAGAGGCGTTGCGGAGAGGGGCGAAGCGCGTGTACGCCGGTACCCGGCAGCCTTTCACTCACCCAGACGAGCGGGTCACGCCGCTCACGCTCGACGTGACCGTGGAAGCCCAAATCCGAGCGGCGGTCGAGAAAGTCGACGTGCTCGACATTCTCATCAACAATGCCGGCGTCGCTTCGTACGACGACCTCAGCGATCGCGCTGTTCTCGAGCAGCACCTTGCAGTGAACCTCTTCGGCACCTACGGCATGACGCAGGCGTTCCTACCGCTGCTGACGCGCTCGCGCGGAGTCATCGTCAACTCGCTGTCGTTGACAGCTCTCGCGCCGTTCCCGATTATCCCGGCCTACTCGATCTCGAAGGCGGCGGCCTTCTCGCTTTCGCAATCGCTGCGTGCGTTGCTCGGGGACCGTGGGATTCGCGTACACGCCGTTCTGACTGGCCCCACCGATACGGACATGTCGCGAGGTTTTGATATCCCCAAGGCATCTGCATCGTCAGTCGCCGAAGCCATCTTGGACGGCGTGGAGAACGGCGATGAGGAGATCTTTCCCGACCCTATGTCGGCGCTGATCGCCGCGAATTGGAGTGGCGGCGCGGTCAAGACCCTCGAACGCCAGAACGCGGGGATGGCATCGTGACGGACTTCACGACGAGCTTCACGGTCTTTCAAAGTGCCGACGAGGTGTTCGCCGCGATCAACAACGTTCGCGGGTGGTGGTCGGGGGAGATCGAAGGCAGTACCGACGAACTCGGCGCTGAGTTCACCTATCGCTACCAGGAGCTGCATCGCAGCAAGCAGCGGATCACCGAGTTCGTTTCCGGCAAAAGAGTCGCCTGGCACGTTCTCGACGATTACCTCGACTTCACCATCGACAAGACCGAGTGGACGGGCACCGACATCACCTTCGACATCTCGCAGCACGGAATCGAAACCGAGCTGCGATTCACCCACGTGGGCTTGGTTCCCGAGTTCGAGTGCTTCGAGAGTTGCTCGAGTGCGTGGGACTTCTACATCAACAGCAGCCTCCGTAACCTGATCACCACCGGAAAAGGAGAACCCAACCTTCCCTGATCGCGCCCGACGTCCCGGCCTGCGTCGAGAAGGCGCAGGCCGTGGGCGGACGTGCCGGACCTGGTCTGGCTAGGGAGAGCTACAGGCCGGCGCCGCGGAAGGCGAACTGCGGTTCGACCGGTCGCCACGACGCGACCCACGCAGTGATCCACACTGTGCCGCTCGGAATATGTCAAATCGCGCGAAGTACCAAAATTTCGCCTTCGCCGGCCCCCGGATGTCGGCGTGAGCGCCGGAGACGGCATCGCCGAGCCGGCCGACCTCGACTACGTGGCGCTACTGCGATTTCGCACCGCGCTGCGCGCTTTCAATCGCTGGAGCGAGGACCAAGCGGCAGAGGTGGGACTCACCCACACCCAGCATCAGCTCCTCCTCGCGATCAAGGGCCATGCCGATTCCCGCGGACCCACGATCGGGGACGTGGCCGACTCACCCTGAGTATGCCCGCTGAGTTACGATCCGCTTACACGCAGTGACATGACTCGGCATCCACGGGGGATGTAACCCCAAGGAGGCAGCGCCATGGCGCACCGGACTGATGCAGAGCAGTCGGCAGGCGAGCAATTGTCGGTCCAGCGGTCGGCCCCCGCGCTGACCGCTGTGCACTCCGCCAGCCAACCGACTCGAACCAAGACCGACGGCCTGCAGGTGGTCATCAGGCCCGGCATGGTCTACATGGTCGAGGTCGACCCGCCGTCGACAGCACGGGTGGGTCGCCATCGGCGTCCGACGCCTATCAAACCGCCGCGCGCGCAGCGGGCCGGCCACCTGCTCGCGACCTTGGCCGGCGTCGCCCTCATCTTCGCCGGCATTGTGGTTATCGCGTGGACGATGGCACATCAGTGAGCCTGCGGCTTGGCACTCGCTCGACCTTCATCCGGCAGGCGCGGTAGCCCAGCCGCGCGGCGAAGTATTTGTGCCCGGCCGGGGCACCGAGGATTGATTCGGCGACGAGGTGTCGCACACCCTGCTCGATGAGGTCGCGCACCAGCGTCGTGTGCAAGAGATAGCGCGTTTGATGGGCGACGGCGAGGTCTGGCGGTCCGGCAAGAAGCAGCAGGACGGCGGTCCGCTCGTCGACCACGACGACGGCGCGGCCCAGCACTTTGTTGCTCGTATCGAATACCGCCCACGACTGCACGAAGCCTTGATCGTTCGCGCCGTCGTCGACCTGGCTGATGAGATCGTTGTAGGGCTCTGATGCAATCCCTTCCCTGATCCACGTCCAATCTGGCTCCACTGGCCGGCACACCAAGTCAGCGCGGCGGCTCGGTGCAGGTTCGTGCGGACGGCTTGCCGACTGCGCCCACGCAAATATCCCTGCTGAGTTGACGGCATCGCCAACACGGCGTGTGACGCTGCCCGGCGCCACGACTGCGTGTGCCACCGGTTGTAGAGCAGCCTGCCCGCTGGCATGGGCGTGAACTGCAGTAGCACGACCGGCAGCCGCCGCAGCAGCTGCGCGTAGCTCGGAATCAGATGTGGATGCGCAAGCGCAAACGCGACGCGGCGTAGCGGGCTGCCGACGCTCCACCCGCGGGTGGCCAACCGGGCCGCCGCGTAGTACCGCGCGTTGTCGAGCGCAGCCCACTCTTCGGACGGATGGTGCGTGGCCAGCATCACCCGCCTATGACATCACAGGGGTGCGCGCTGAAGTCGCTGGTGAGCACCAGAGGGTTGCGGGTAGCGCTTCCCGAGTATGGATTCTGCCGGCATCGCGGGCGCGCCGCATGGCTCGCACAAAATCGATCGGGCACAGTGAATCCGCGCGGCGACGAGTGTCGCTTGTCCCCCCGGGTGACAGGACTCGTCGCGAAGTGGCGGTCCGGCTCGCG
>OLLJ01000326.1_pt1 | contig 16126 bp, 17 predicted proteins | sample 1604521 | NCBI WGS metagenome assembly OLLJ01 (sample SAMEA104055714, study PRJEB20765) | soil metagenome | isolation source: soil
ATAAGACCTACCCGCTGGACCAAGTTCCCGAGGCCATGCGCCACCTCGCAACCGGTCAAGCACGAGGGAAGGTCGCCATCACCATCTGAGCAACCTCAGCCGACCCTCACATTCGTCGTGGTCGCACGACGAACCGGCACCACTGAAGATGAACAAGGAAGAGAAATGAGCTCAATGAAAACGCGCCTGCGGATGGGTTCGCGCATGACGCAATCGCGGCTGATCGGAGCGCTGTTCCTGGCAGGGTTTCTCACCTACGGAATGGGCAACGGTCTGGTGAACTCCGCGACCAGCACCCCAAACTTCCTATCGACGATCTCCGCCCATCACACCACATTGGTTCTCGGAGCCTTCCTGATGTTGCTGAACACCGCGGTCGATATCGCCAAAGGCGTTCTGTTGTTCCCGATCCTGGAGAATCACGGCAAGAGAACCGCACTGGCCTACCTGGCCACGATGATCGTCGAGGTGGTTGTACTCGCCGTCGGGGTGCTCTGTCTTTTGCTGATCGTCCCGCTAGCCCACCAGCAGGCCAACGGCGGACCGTCAGGTGTGGGTTGGGCGAAAGCCCTCGGATCGCTCGCGGTCGACTCGAACACGCTGGCGTACCAGATTGCTGAAATGTCGCTCGGCGTTGGGTGCATCTTCTTGTGTGCGCTGCTGTTCCGGACCAAGCTCATCCCCCGATACCTCTCGGTGGGCGGCCTGATCGGCTACCCGATGCTCGCGGCGGGGGCCATCGCAGAAATCTTCGGGCTCCACATCGGCCTTGCGCTCTCGATCCCCGGCGCGCTGTTCGAGCTCGTTCTGGCGTTCTGGCTGATCATCAAGGGCTTCCAGCCTGAGGTTTACGAAACTCGCGCGGACGTTCTCAAAGCTCCGCCCGCGAGCTCGGCCCTAGCCGCGCTGTTGTCGAAGAACGCCAAGCTGAACCCACTCCCGATATGAGCGTGGTCTCCGGCCAACCGATGGCGGGCAAGACAGTGGTGGTTACCGGTGGCGCCGGAGGTATCGGCCGAGCAACAGCGCTGGGGCTCGCGGCAATGGGTGCTCACGTCGCCATCACTGGTCGGGACGAGAAGCGCACCAACGACGCAGCGAACGAGATCGCCACGATTGGTGGCAGGCACGTCGACTTCTTCCTCGCGGACCTGTCATCACAGTCGCAGGTGCGTCGAGTCGCCTCCGAATTGCTGCTGCGCCTACCGCGAATCGATGTGCTGGTGAACAACGTCGGGGGTTACTGGAATACCCGCCACGTCACTGCTGACGGGCTTGAGCACACCTTCGCTCTCAACCATCTCGCGTCATTCCTGCTCACCAACTTGCTGCTCGAACGGCTAAAGCAAAGTGCACCAGCGCGGGTCGTCACGGTTTCTTCGAACGCGCACACCTTGGGGCAGATGGACTTCGACGACCTTCAGGGCAACCAGTCGTACTCCGGCTCGCGGGCATACAACCAATCCAAGCTCGCGAACGTCCTGTTCACCTACGAGCTCGCCCGGAGGATGCCTGCAAGCACGGCCACCGCTAACGCGTTGCATCCTGGTGTGGTGCGGACGTCGTTCGGAGCCGAGGATCCTGCCGGAATCCAGCGATGGTTCGTCCCGTTCATGCGACCGTTCATGAAGACCCCGGAGCGGGGAGCGGGTACGTCAATCCACCTGGCTTCCGCTCCGGATCTCGAGCATGTGACGGGCCGCTATTACGTAAACAGCAAACCGAAGCCATCTTCCAAACTCAGCTACGACCGGGCAGCCGCCGCGCGGCTCTGGCGGGTCAGTGCCGACCTTGTCGGCCTCACCATGCCGACGTCCTAGCCTTCGGCGCAACTGCCGAAGGCTGGCACGCGCTGTTCCTGTGCCAGAGAGGTTGCGGTTCGGCGGGCCTCCTCAAGATCGTCTATTTCCTGCGGACTTTCTGCGGACCTTGGGGGGTCACGAAACACATGGCCGCAGGTAGAGGCCTAGGAGCCGTCTTTGGGCTTCATCCCGAACATGATGTCGTCCCACCGCGGCACTTTCGCGCGACGCGGCGCGCGGGCGGGGCGCGCGGGCTCTGCCTCGGGGGAGTGGTCGTCGTCCGCTGTTTGCGTGATCACGATCTGGTCGGGGTCAGCCGGGCCAACCGCCGACTCGTCGGGTTCATCGGGTCCGTCAGTGTCGTCAGCTTCGGCGTCGGCGACCAGCGTCGGCGCGGCCCGCGGTACCAGTTGGTGCACGGTCGCTTCGCTGTCGCCTCCACGGTCATTCGTCGATGGCTCGTCGGCGTCGAACCGGGCGAACTCGGGGGAGTCGGTGATACTAGGGAAGTCGGGGACGGTAACGGTGCGGGCCGAGGCGATACCGGCAGGCGCATCGTCCTGTACGCCGCTGATACGACGCGCGGCCGGATCGAGTGCGGTGGCTTGATGCCGCAACAGGTCGAGCGCCCACGTCGCGACCGTTCCGTCGGGCCAGCCCACGGTCACCACCCACGTGTGGTCTTCGCGACGCACCGAATCCCAGCTGACGTCGTCCGCTTCGATGCCGCTACGGCTCGCGGCCTTCACGACCGCATCAGCCAGCAGTGAACTCGGGCCAGTGCCGGACGGCGATGTGCCGGCGAGCCGGGCCCGCTTGGCCTGGTCGGCCACGTGTTCACGTTCGCGCAGCACCGGACCGACGAATCGCAGCACCCGTTCGAGTGGGACACCTGCGCTTTGCGCGACATGCTCGGCCGATTCGCCGCCACGGACGCGGTCTTGGATCTCGCGTGGCGACACCCGGCTTTCGAGAGCCATCGTCAGTTGGCCGAGACGCGACAGGTGGCCATTCACGCCCGCGCGCACCCGTTCGTCGATCGCGATTGTGTGCTGCGTGCCGCTCTCGTCGACGAGGACAAGCCGCTCGCCGTCTTCGCTCACTCCCACAAGTCGGAGCTCGGCCATGTGCTCAGTGTGTCGCGCTGACGTCCGGAGCACGAATTCGGGGTCAACGCGGGTCGGGCGCGAAGGGTCTCAACTCCTTGAGCACGGTCGCGGTGACGTCATCGACCGGTCTGGCCGCATCGACACGGATGAGAAGGCCGAGTTCACGGTAGTGGTCGACGAGCGGCGCGGTGGCCGCGTTGTAGACGTCGATGCGATGCCGTGCGACCGCGTCGACGTCGTCGACCCGACCTTCGGCGATCGCGCGGTTTCGCGTGCGTTGCATCAACTCGGCGTCGGCGACATCGAACCAGACCGCCACCTCGGGCGCCCCTCCGAATTCCGTTGCGTACGTGGTTAAATGCAACGCTTGCGCGAGGTTACGCGGGAAGCCGTCGAGCACGTATCCACCACTGATCAGTGCCTCATGTAACGGGTCGCGGAGTGCTTCGAGCATCACATCGTCGGGCACCAGGTCGCCGGCGGCCAGGTCAGCGGCAACGCGCTCGCCAAGTGATGTGCCGGCGGCGACTTGCGCGCGTAGAAGTTCGCCCGACGAGAGGTACGGGACGCCGAAGGTCGACGCAATGCGCCGCCCCTGGGTGCCTTTTCCCGAGGCGGGTGGGCCGATCAACAGGACGCGCACAGCGGAGCCTTTCATCGGCACAGGATTGGTCAACTGCGAAGATCAGGACATGCGAGCCTACGATGCCGTGCTCATCGTCTCCTTCGGCGGCCCCGAAGGCCGTGATGACGTCATGCCGTTTCTGGAGAACGTGACGGGTGGGAGGGGAGTGCCGCGCGAGCGGCTGGCCGAGGTCGCAGAGCACTACTACGCGGTCGGCGGCGTGAGCCCCATCAACGCCCACAATCGTGCGCTGCTCGCCGCGGTCCGCGCCGACTTCGCCGAGCATGACCTCGACGTTCCGGTGTACTGGGGCAATCGGCACTGGGCGCCGACACTCACCGACATGATGACGCAGCTGCGTGCCGACGGCATTACCAATGCCATCGCCTTCTTGACGTCGGCGTACGCGAGCCTCTCGAGCTGCCGGCAATATCTCGATGCCCTGGAGCTTGCTCGCCTCGACCTCGGCGACGGCGCGCCCACCATCGACCGGTTGCGTCAGTACTACAACCACCCGGGATTCATCGAGCCGATGATCGAAGGCGTGCAGGCCGCGTTGCACGCGCTGCCGGCCGGCGTCCGCGACACTGCATCGCTTGCGTTCGTGGCGCACTCAATTCCAACCGCGATGGACGTCGCCAGTGGGCCGACTGGTGGCGCTTACGAGTCGCAACTTCGCGAGGCGACGCGGCTCGTCGCCGAGGGTGTCGGGGGGGCGCACGCCGCGTCGCTGTCGTTTTGTAGTCGCAGCGGTTCGCCGGCGACACCGTGGCTCGAACCCAGCATCTTGGCGCACCTTGATTCGTTGGCGGCCGCCGGCGAGCGCGCCGTGGTGGTCGTGCCGATCGGTTTCGTCTCCGACCACATGGAGGTCGTGTACGACCTCGACACCGAGGCGGCCCAGCACGCGGAGGCTCTTGGTTTGGGATTCGTCCGGTCGGCCACGGTGGGCACTGATCCGCGGTTCGTCGCGATGATCCGCGAGTTGGTGATGGAGCGCATGGGGCTGACACCGCCACGCGCTTTGGGCGGGCTCGGCCCGGCGCACGACGTGTGCCCGGCGTCGTGTTGTCGGTTGCGCGCATGACCGACGGCCCTTCGGCAGCTGCGCCGGCGTCGGCGGAGTTGCTGGACATGGCGGTCACGGTTGCCCGCCAGGCCGGCGAATTCCTGCTCGCCGGGCGCTCGGTCGAATTGGTGATCGAGACGAAGTCGTCGCCCACCGACGTCGTGACCCAGATGGATACCGCCGCGGAGCGGCTGATCGCGACGGCAATCGCGGCCCGGCGTCCGACCGACACGTTGCTGGGTGAGGAGGGATCGGGCGCGGCTGTGTCGTCCTCGCTTCGGCCGGTGTCGGCCGACGCGGACGCCTGCGGCAGTGCGGTGCGGTGGATCGTCGATCCGATCGACGGCACCGTCAACTATCTCTATGACCTGCCGCAGTGGGCGGTCTCCATTGCCGCCGAGCGCGACGGCGTGGTGGTCGCGGGCGCGGTTTTCGACCCGAGCAAGAACGAGATGTTCACCGCCGAGATTGGTGGCGGGGCACACCTCAATGGGCGGCCGATCCGGGTGTCGGCGTGCGCCGAGTTGGGCCTGGCGCTGGTTGGCACCGGCTTCGGCTACGACGCCGGCCGACGCGCCCGGCAAGCCGAGGTCGTGCGGTCGGTGCTCCCGGTCGTGCGCGACATCCGTCGCATGGGCGCGGCGTCGCTCGACCTGTGTGCGCTCGCCTGCGGGCGCCTCGACGGCTACTTCGAACGCGGCCTCAACCTGTGGGACCACGCGGCGGGCGGCCTCATCGCCGCTGAGGCCGGTGCCCGGGTCGAAGGACTCGCCGGCACCGCGGCGTCCACCGCCTTTGTCGTGGCCGCACCGCTCACGCTGTTCGCGGCGCTGCACGACCTGCTCGCCAGACTCGGTGCCGACCGCGTCTGATTCGGCTCGGTTGATGGCACCGGCGCTCAGGTTCCGGCCGGATGCGCTCAGGTTGAGCATCGCCGTTGCCGATGAGCACGCCGAGCGCGTTGGCACCGTCAGTTGTCGTAAGCCGATCATGGTTTGGCTGCCCAAGATTGGGCATACCGGGCGGGATTGGGGCAACGTCGGCGGGTCGTGATCACTAAGCGGCGAAGATGGGCGACAATCTGCCCGCCAGACCGGGCACAAGACGGAGTGGTTGAGCGTTACACTCCGCGCCGCAGCTTCTCGGCGGTGGCAGAACTGACAGCTCAGCTCGACCGCAGTTCGAGGACGACAGGAAGACGAGGCACCGGAGGTTCCCATGGCGACCGACTACGACACCCCACGCAAGGTCGACGAAGATCTTGGCGAAGACAGTCTTGAAGAACTGAAGGCACGCCGGGCTGACCGCCAGGGCGGCGTTTTCGAGGGCGACGAAGCCGACCTGGCCGAGTCCTTCGAACTTCCGGGCGCAGACCTGTCGAACGAAGAGCTGTCCCTGCGCGTACTTCCGCGGCAGGCCGACGAGTTCACCTGCTCGCGTTGTTTCTTGGTACACCATCGCAGTCAGTTGGCGGCTGGCGCCGGCGCAAAGATGGTCTGCCGGGAGTGCGCTGCCTAGCCCCCCGATGTCGAGTTTTGTGACTTCGAGTCTTGGGACTTCGGCGTTCGGGACCCCGGTTTCCGGCCGGTCGGGCTCTGTTCGCTGACCTTCTGCCAGGTGCCGGCGGCGCGCCGGCTGGCGAGCAGCCGCGCGACCGCGACTGACGTCCCGGACAAAGCTGACCAGCCGACCGCTTCGGCCCAGTGCACCTTGGGCGATTCCGGCTCTTCCGGCGGAACCTTGCCGGTCACCTTGACCCACGCCTTCTCGACCGCCACGCGGGCCACCCGGGCAGCGATGACGGCGGCAACGGCGGCATAGATCTTGCGCGCGATCGCCTCCGCACGGCCACCTTCGTCGATCTGTGACGGCGACGGGTCGTCGTCGACCGGGTGAGCGGATTTCTTGGTCACGAGGACGCCTTCTGTTCGGTCTCGAGATCTTGCCCTGCAGCGTGCCGGGCAACCTCGTCGAGGGCGGCGACGAGTTCGGTCGGCCGTCGGGTCGCGACGACCCAGTATGGGCATGCTGGCGCGGCGTCATGGCGCTCGTTGACTTCGACCTGCACGGCCGTCTTGATCCACGGACGAAGGGACAGGTGCGCATCGGCCCGCAAGCCTGGTCCGAGCAGCCGATGCGCCGCAGCCGCGTCGAGTGCGCGTGCGCGGCCAATGGTGCTGGCTGGCAGGGCGACGCCGCCCGCGTGCAGTCCGTTGTCGTCGACTGCGACGTCTGACCGACCGAGGGCACGCAAGCAGCCGGCGACGAGAGCAGTGGCCGCCGCGAGGCTGCCCCACGTCAGCAGCGCCGACGGGTGCTGCGACATGTCCGGACCCTGCACCACGGCTTCGGTGGTGGGGAGCGCGACCGCTAGCCCAACCAGCCACCACCACCACGGCACCGTGCGGCGTTCGACAAATCGCCGGCTGTCCATCGCCCAAGGCTACCTACCGCGGCTGGTGCGGCTGCGGACGATCGGCCGCGCTCGACTGGCTGGCTCACCGGGGCGGGTAGTCTCGGCCTTCGTGATCGACGAATCCGGATTGCTCAAGCGCCCGTGACCGGCCTGCCCGTACTGGTCACCCGACTCGACGCGGGCGTACCCCTGCCGACATACGCGCACGCCGGCGATGCGGGTGCCGACCTGGTCAGCACGGTCGCGATCACCTTGGCTCCTGGCGAACGGGCCGTTTTGCCGACTGGCATCGCGATCGCACTGCCCGACGGCTATGCCGCGTTCGTGCATCCCCGTTCAGGGCTGGCCGCCCGTTGGGGCGTTGCGATCGTCAATGCGCCTGGCACCATCGATGCCGGTTACCGTGGCGAGATCAAGGTGATTGTCATCAACCTCGACCCGCGCGAGCCGGTGACGTTTGCGATCGGTGATCGCATCTGCCAATTGGTGATTCAGCGTGTCGAGCACGCACACTTCGTCGAGGTCGAGACATTGCCTGGTACTGACCGCGGTATCGGTGGTCACGGCTCGACTGGCGGATTCACCGAGCGTGACCTACCTGCATTGCCCTCGGCGTCCGCCCCGCGCGACCTGTCGGCCGTGCCGACGAACGGAGACAAGTGATGGCGTTACGTCGTGGGCGGCAGTCGAAGTCGGCCGAACCCACCAGCAAGGACGCTGGCGAGGAGACGGTCGATGCTGCGGTCGATGAGTCGATGACCGCAGTCGAGATCCCGCTCGCCGATCGGCCACTCGACGAGGCCGAGGCTAGCTCTGGCGACGCCCTACCGCGGCTCGATCTCGGCGGGTTGCTCGTCCCCGTGTTCGCCGGCACCGAGGTGCGCGTCGAGATGAACGAGATGCAGCAACCGATCGCGACGACGATCGTGCACGGCCCGAATTCCTTGCAGATACTGGCTTTTGCAGCTCCTCGCAACGGTGGTATTTGGGATGAAGTGCGGGCCGAAATCGCCGATTCGGTGCGCACCGATGGCGGTGAACCGTCGGAACACACCGCCCGCTTCGGCGTCGAACTGCACGCCGTGGTTCGCCCCGAGGTGCAGCCCGGGCAGGTACTTGAGCAGGTGTTGCGGTTCGTCGGATTCGATGGCCCGCGGTGGTTCGTGCGCGGCGTCTTTACTGGCCCGGCGGCGACCGATCCCGAGCAAGCCTCGGTGCTTGAGTCAGTGCTCACCAGCATCGTGGTGGTGCGCGGTACCGAGCCCATGGCGCCGCGTGACCCGTTGCCAGTCAAGCTGCCAAAGCCGGACGCCGGTCCCGCCGGCGCTGAGGGCGCCGAGGGTTCGGATGACGGTGCCGCTGACGACCAAGAGCCAGTCCGACCGCGGCTCCAGCTACCGGTACGCGGGCCGGAGATCACCGAGACCCGCTGATCCACCGCGCGCCCCACACGGCCAGGTGATCGCGGTAGCCGTACCCTGGAGGTATGAGCGACGCCGAAGAAGCGGTCGAAACCGACGAGGTTGGCCGACCCTCGGGTGTGTTGCGTCGTGCGCTGCACAAACTAACGACTCCCGAGCACATTCTCGAGGCCGAGAGCCGACGCGAGCAGTCGCTCGAACAGGGCGGCACGCCCGTGCGGCGCTGCGAAGACCGCACGCACGTGTGCGTCATCGGCATGCTCCGCACGGTGACGATTCAGCCTCGCGGCGGTTCGCCGTCGCTGCAAGCCGAACTCTGGGATGGGTCAGGCTCGGTCGACGTCGTCTGGATTGGCCGTCGTCGGATCGCCGGCATCGAACCGGGCCGGGTGTTGCGCGCGGAGGGCCGGATTACCCAGCGAGATGGCCGCCGGGTGATGTTCAACCCGAGATACGAGTTGCAGCCAACCGGCTCGTAACGCCGGCTTACGCGCGGTCGAGCAGGAGTCCGCGCAGGTCGTCCTCAACGTCGGGGGACGCCACGAACAGCAGCTCGTCGCCGCCCTCAAGCGGATCGTCCGGACTCGGAACGAGAACGCGGCCGTCACGCAGGATCACCACGAGCGCGGTGTCGACCGGCCACGGCACCGACCCGACGCGCTGGCCGATGTAGCGGCCGGTAGCGGGCAGGGTGAACTCGACCAGGTTTGCTTGGCCCTGCCGGAAGGTCATCAGTCGCACCAGGTCGCCGACGCTGACCGCTTCTTCGACGAGCGCCGACAGCAGCCGCGGCGTCGAAACCGCCACGTCGACGCCCCATGACTCGTCGAACAACCATTCGTTGACGGGATCGTTGACCCGGGCCACCACACGCGGCACGCCGTACTCGGTTTTCGCCAGAAGCGAGACCACCAGATTGACCTTGTCGTCGCCGGTCGCCGCCACCACGACTTGGCATCGGTCGAGCCCGACTTCGTCGAGGTTGCTGATTTCGCAGGCGTCAGCGAGCACCCATTCGGCTCCGGGAATCGCATCGGCATCGATGGCCCGGCTGTCGCGGTCGATGATCAGAACCTCGTGGCCGTTCTCGACAAGCTCGGCGGCAATGGAGCGGCCTACCGCGCCGGCGCCGGCGATGGCCACCCGCATCAGCTGCTCGCCTCCGGCGCCTTGCCCAAGGTCGTGGTGGCGCGGTCGGAGTCAGCGTCGCGCACCATCACGTTGAGGAGGTCGCCTTCTTGGAACACGGTGTCAGGGCCTGGCAGCAGGCCCTCACCGAAGCGGGTGACGAAGGCAACTCGGATGCCGGCGGCGGCTTCGAGCTCGGTGATGCGGCGACCGGTCCAGCCAATATCGACATGGGTCTCGGCCAGCTGCACCGTGCCGGTGGGATCGCGCCACAGGGTCTGCGCGCCTTCTTGCAGCACCCGCCGTAGCATCTGATCGGCGGTCCATTTCACGGTGGCCACGGTCGGAATCCCCAGGCGCTGGTAAATCTCGGCCCGGCGGATGTCGTAAATGCGGGCGACGACGTTGTCGACTCCGAAGGTTTCTCGGGCCACCCGAGCCGCGATGATGTTGGAGTTGTCGCCGCTGCTCACCGCCGCGAATGCGCTCGCTTGCCGGATGCCGGACTCTTCCAGCACGGTTCGATGCAGGCCGACCCCGTGCACCTTGCGGCCGCGAAAGTGCGGTGACAGCCGGCGGAAGGCGTGGGCGTCGATATCGATGATGGCGACGGAGTGACCGAGTTCTTCGAGGCCGTCGGCGAGCGTCGAGCCGACGCGGCCGCACCCCATGATCACGGCATGCACGGTGGTCCTGTCGTCCTTCCCGGGCCTACGAGCGTGACGCCCTGCGTCGGGACGGCTGGCTCAGCTCACCCAGCTGACTTAGAGCGCGAGGCGAACGCTACACGGTGCGGCCGGGCGTGCCCCCACAAAGGTGCGGCTAAGCCGCAGCGAGACGGCCGTCGCCTAGCATCTGTGCGTGTCCATCGCCAGCGGGGTGTTCAAGCGACTGCTGGTCGGACGTCCGCAGCGCAGCGATCGGCTCGGCGAATCGTTGCTGCCGAAGCGCATTGCGCTGCCGGTGTTTGCCAGTGACGCGCTGTCGTCGGTCGCCTACGCCACCGAGGCGATCCTGGTCGTGCTCTCAGCCGGTGGCCTGTCGTTCGTGCATTTCAGTTGGTACGCGGCTGCCGGGGTTGCGTTCCTGATGCTCGTCGTGGTGGCGTCGTACCGTCAGAACGTGCACGCGTACCCGAGCGGCGGCGGCGACTACGAAGTTGCCACGGTGAATCTCGGCCAAACCGCGGGTGTCACCGTTGCGGCCGCCTTGATGGTCGACTACGTCTTGACGGTTGCGGTGTCGGTAAGTTCCGGCGTCGCCAACATCACCTCAGCGGTGCAGTCGTTGCAGGGACACGAAGTCGCACTGGCGGTCGGGCTCGTACTTCTCATCATGCTGTTGAACCTGCGCGGTATTCGCGAGTCGGGCACTGCCTTCGCAATGCCGACGTACGCGTTCATTGTCGGCGTCACCGTGTTGATCGGACTCGGGTTCACCAAGCTGGCCACCGGCCACCACCTCACGGCCGAGAGTGCGCACCTGCAATACCAGCACGTGAAGACCTACACCGGGATTGCGTTGGTGTACCTGCTCGCACGGTCGTTCGCGTCGGGCTGTACGGCGCTCACCGGTGTCGAAGCCATCAGCAACGGCGTGCCAGCCTTTCGCGAGCCCAAGAGCGACAACGCGGCGACCACACTCGCGCTGCTGGGCGGCATTGCGGTGAGCATGTTCCTGGCGATTACCGCGCTGGCCGTCGTCACGCATGTACACATCGCCGACTCGAGTCATTTGGACAACCTGGTTGGGGCGCCACCGGGTTACCACCAGCGAACAGTGATCGCCCAAATTGGTGCGACCGTTTTCGGTGGTGATCGTTCGCCGGGGTTCTACTACCTGCAGACCGTCACCGCGCTGATTCTCGTGCTTGCGGCCAATACGGCATTCAACGGATTCCCGGTGCTGGCATCGATCCTTGCCCGTGACGGTTTCTTGCCGCGCCAGCTGCACACGCGCGGCGACCGGCTCGCCTTCAGCAACGGCATCCTGTTGCTCGCGGGTTTTGCTATCGCGCTGATCTTTGCCTTCAAAGCGAACCCGACCCGGCTGCTGAACCTGTACATCATTGGTGTGTTCGTGTCGTTCGTGAACAGCCAGATCGGCATGATCAGGCACTGGAATCGCAATCTGCCGCTGCAGACAGATCCAGCAATACGGCGGAGGATGCTGCGGTCGCGCGTGATCAACAGCGTGGGCGCCGTCGTGACATCACTGGTGCTCGCAATCGTGCTGATTTCCAAGTTCGCCGAGGGCGCGTGGATCGCGATCGTGTCGATGGTGGTGCTCTACACATTGATGCGCGGCATCCATCGGCACTATGACCGCGTGCGCATAGAGCTGTACGCCGATGTCGACGCCGACACGACATTGCCGGCGCGGGTACACGCCGTAGTGCTGCTTTCGAAGTTGCACAAGCCGGCGATGCGCGCGCTGGCATACGCACGGGCAACCCGGCCGTCGGTCCTCGAGGCGGTGACGGTTAACGTCGACAGCGACGAGACCGCGGCACTCGAAGCCGAGTGGGAGCGTCGAGCATTGCCGGTGCCGCTGAAGGTGCTCGATTCGCCGTACCGCGAAATCACTCGGACCGTCGTTGACTACGTGCGGTCCATCCGACGGAGCAGTCCGCGCGATGTCATTACGGTGTTCATCCCCGAATACGTCGTGGGTCATTGGTGGGAGCACCTGTTGCACAACCAAAGCGCCTTGCGCTTGAAGGGCCGCCTGTTGTTCACTCCCGGCGTCATGGTCGTAAGCGTGCCGTGGCAACTCAAGTCGTCGATCGGCGTGGTTGACCCTCTCGACGGCACCGCGCCGCCGGAAGCAAAGCCACCGACCGCGTGAGTCTCGTCGGCTCCGTTCTCGAACTCGAGGTCGGCGCACCCGCGCACGGCGGTTCGTGCGTGGCCCGTCACGACGGTCGGGTGGTGTTCGTTCGGCACGCACTGCCCGGCGAGCGGGTCATCGCGCGGGTGACCGAAGAGTCGAAGCACTTTGCCCGAGCCGATGCGATCGAGATCATGGCGGCGTCCGAGCATCGCGTCGTCCCGCTGTGTGTCGTTGCGGTGCCTGGCGGCTGCGGCGGCTGCGATTGGCAGCACGCCAGCGGGCCGTTCCAACGACAGATCAAGGCTGGTGTGGTAGCCGAGCAATTGAAGCGGCTGGCCGGAATCGAGCGCGACGTCGTCGTCGAGGAATTGCCGGGCGATGGCTTTGGTTGGCGCACCCGCGTGCGGTTCGCCGTCGATACGTCCGGTCGCGCCGGATTCCGCCGACACCGTTCGCATCACGTCGTCGCGACGGCGCGGTGCGTGATTGCACATCCCTTGGTCGAGGCGGCCGAGGTCGAGGCTCGGCAATGGGAGCACGTGACCGAGGTCGAAGTCGCTGCCTCCGTCGGGTCAGGCGAACGGCTGGTGCGGGTCGCGAGCGAGCATGACGGTGCCATGCGCACGTTCGAAACGACGGCGACAACGACAACGACAGACGACGGGCGGACGGCGACGCAAGCGCGGTCCGGGCGGGCAGCGCTCTACGAACACGCGATCGGCCGCCGTTGGCGGGTGAGCGCCGGCGGATTCTGGCAGGTGCACCCGAATGCAGCCGACGTGCTAACCGAAGCGGTGCTCTCGGGCTTGAATCCGCAGGCCGGCGATCATGCGCTCGATCTCTATGCCGGCGTTGGGCTTTTCGCAGGCGCGCTGGCGATGGAGGTGGGAACAGCCGGCGCGGTGACGGCGGTCGAATCGTCGGCTGCCGCGGTTGCCGACGCGGTCGTCAATCTCACCGATCTCGCGCAAGCGAGAGTGCTGCGCGGCGATGTCGCCCACCTGCTTGCCACGCCTGCGCGCTTCGGTGCCATCGACCTCGTCGTGCTCGACCCGCCGCGCTCGGGTGCGGGCGCCGCGGTGGTGCAGCGAATCGCTGCACTTGGCGCACGCGCGGTTGCCTATGTTGCGTGTGACCCCGCGGCACTGGCACGTGACCTCGCGACGTTTGCCACCTATGGTTTCGAACTCAGCGACTTGCGCGCGTTCGATCTGTTCCCGCAGACCCATCACGTCGAATGCGTCGCTATCGTGCGACCGGTGCAGGCAGTCGATCGGGAGGCAGCATCGTGAAGGCGACACTCATCTTGTGCGACGCCGCCCAGGTCGATCCGTCCGGCAAGGTGCACATCCTCGGTGCCGGCTGGACGGTCGTCATGGTGGCTGGCGGCGTGCCGTTGCCGCCGCATGCCGTCGTTGCCATCGTGCACGTGCCCTGGCACGAAACGCTGGCACCGCACAGGTTGCGCCTCCGGCTCGAGGACGCCGACGGTCGCGCGGTCATGGTCGGCCCAGACCCCGATCAACTCACGCCGCTGGTGCATGACCAGGTGATCGAGGTGCGTCGACCCGTCGGGGCGCCGGAAGGCATCACTCTCGACGTGCCGGTGGTCGTCAGCGTGGGCCCGGGCATGCCGCTGCGGGACGGCCGCTACAGCTGGCGGCTGGAAATCGACGACGAGAGCGACGAAGACTGGCTGGCAAGTTTCCACGTCCGGATCGGCTGACCCACTTCCGCTGCGTCTCCGGCTAGCAGTACGCTTGTCCTGTTTGGCAGTCACGAGAGCGGAGACCCCATGGATAGCTTCGGTAGTCGCGGCACCCTCGAGGTGACTTGGGGCGGCGTAGCCGCCTCTGGGGTAGGGGGGAGCGCCGACGGCAGCACCCCCCGCGAGTCGGCGTCCTATGAAATCTTTCGCCTGAGCGCGGTGCCGGGAGCGCTGCGGCTGCCGTTCTCGCTCAAGGTGCTGCTGGAGAATCTGCTGCGCACCGAGGACGGCGCGAACATCACCGCCGATCATGTGCGCGCGCTCGCGGGCTGGGATTCGCAAGCGGAGCCCGACACCGAGATCGAGTTCACGCCGGCGCGGGTGCTCATGCAGGACTTCACCGGCGTGCCGTGCGTGGTCGACCTCGCTGCGATGCGAGAGGCGATGGTCGCGCTTGGCGGCGATCCTGAGCGCATCAATCCGCTCAGCCCGGCCGAACTCGTGATCGATCACAGCGTCATTGCCGATGTGTTCGGCCGCACCGATGCCTTTGTGCGCAACGCCGAACTCGAGTTCGAGCGCAACGCCGAGCGATATCAGTTCCTCCGTTGGGGTCAGCGGGCGTTCGCCGACTTCAAGGTGGTGCCACCCGACACCGGCATCTGCCACCAGGTCAATCTCGAGTACCTGTCGCGCGTCGTCTTCGACCGAGAAGTCGACGGTGTGCGGCAGGCGTACCCCGACACGCTCGTCGGCACCGACTCACACACGACCATGGTCAACGGGCTGGCCGTTCTGGGCTGGGGCGTCGGCGGCATCGAAGCCGAAGCCGCGATGCTCGGCCAGCCGATCAGCATGCTCATTCCGCGGGTCGTCGGGTTCAAGCTCAACGGCGAAATGCCGGACGGCGCGACCGCGACCGACTTGGTGCTCACGGTGACCGAGATGCTGCGACGACACGGCGTTGTCGGCAAGTTCGTCGAGTTCTACGGCCCCGGCGTGACCAACGTGCCACTCGCGAATCGCGCCACCATCGGCAATATGAGCCCCGAGTACGGCTCGACGTGCGCCATCTTCCCGATCGACGAAGAGACGTTGCGCTACCTGCGATTTACCGGGCGGTCAGACGAGCGCATCGCGCTGGTGGAGGCCTACGCGAAAGAGCAGGGCATGTGGCACGACCCTGCGGCCGAGCCCGACTACTCCGAACGACTCGAACTCGACCTTTCGACGATCGTGCCATCGCTCGCAGGCCCGAAGCGGCCGCAGGATCGGGTCGCACTATCCGACGCGAAGGCGTCTTTTCGGGCCGTGCTTGGGAGTTACGTGCAGCCGGCGGTCGAGAACGGTTCACTCGACGAAGGCTCGGCTGAATCGTTCCCGGCGAGCGACCCGGTGTCGATCGACCACGAACACCTCAGTGACAAGCCGGCCGAGGTCATGGCGGTTACCGATACTCCCGCGGGCGCAACCGGCCGGGTGAGCAAGCGGGTGAGCGTGACGCTCACCGATGGCACAACCTGCGTCATCGATCACGGCGCAGTGGTCATCGCGGCCATCACGAGCTGCACGAATACCTCGAACCCGTTTGTCATGATCTGTGCAGCACTTGTCGCCAAAAACGCCGTCGATAAAGGTCTTTCCCGCAAGCCTTGGGTCAAGACGACACTCGCTCCGGGTTCTAAAGTCGTCACCGACTACTACGACGCCGCCGGCCTGACGCCCTACCTCGAGAAGCTCGGCTTCAACCTGGTCGGCTACGGCTGCACCACCTGCATCGGCAACTCCGGCCCGCTCGACGATGCGGTGTCGAAAGCGATCGCCGACAACGACCTGGCGGCTGCCGCCGTCCTTTCTGGCAACCGCAACTTCGAGGGCCGAATCCATCCCGACGTGAAGTTGAACTACCTTGCGTCGCCCCCGCTGGTGGTCGCGTATGCCCTCGCGGGCTCCCTCGACGTCGACATCACCACCGAGCCATTGGGCACCGGTACCGACGGCCAGCCGGTGTACCTG
>OLLJ01000339.1_pt1 | contig 16124 bp, 19 predicted proteins | sample 1604521 | NCBI WGS metagenome assembly OLLJ01 (sample SAMEA104055714, study PRJEB20765) | soil metagenome | isolation source: soil
AGGCCAAGCCACGAGAACACGCGCGTGATGATCAAGTACACGAGGCGCAGGCACATGACCGAAGATCATCCCAGGGGCAACCGCGAGCCCAAGGCGCGACTTGATAAGCGCGGATGACGTTTTCGGCACCCACAATCGGCTCGCGGGAGGCCGCTCTTGGGCATCCGAGTCGATCGAGTTGGTGATCTTCCTCGGCGCTGCGCTCGTCCTGGCGGCCGTCTGCGTTTGGCGGATTCGCTGCCGGATCTGCTAACCACGGACGCCAGAGTAATCTCCACCCATGCTCGCTGCCGGCACGAACTACCGGACGCCGCCGCGCTCGTTTGCATCGGTGTCTCGCCGTGGAGTTGCCACCGCGGTGGGGCTGCTCGTCGCGGTGCTTCTAACCGGATGCAGCGCCACCGAACCCCGGAGTTCTCAGGTTCAAGGGTCCGCCGGCGTCGACACGGTGGGCGTCACCAGCTACGCCTCGACCCAGCGAAAGAGCGCGCCGTCCCTGGTTGGCCGAACTCTCGACGGCAAGTCGCTGTCGCTCCAAGTGGCCGGTCGGGGGATGCTCGTTGTCCTCAACGTCTGGGCATCGTGGTGTGGCCCATGCCGCGAGGAATCGCCAATGCTTGCGAGCGCTGCCCGCACGTTCGCTCCCGCAGGTGTCCTCTTCGTTGGCATCGATGAGCAGGACGTCTCCTCGAACGCGCGCGCGTTCGAGAAGACGGTTGGCGCAACATACTCAAGCTTCGTTGATACGCAAGGGTCGCTGTTGAGCAAGCTGAAGATGTTGCCGCAGATGGGGGTTCCGAGCACGCTTCTTCTGGACAGGAACGGACGGATTGCCGCGCGCGTCATCGGGCCGATCAGCTCGAATCAGCTGGCGGTAGCGATTCACGGGCTCATCGCCGAGCGCTGACGACGCACGGTCACGCCACCGGTTCAAGGGGTCGTGTGTCGTCGGTCGTGCGCGATTCCCGGGTCGATCGGAGGAATCGCCACCAGGCCACGGGCACGATGAGCGCGAGCAGGAACCATTGGACAACGTAGATCGCGTTCTGCAGGTGGAACTCGGCCGGTGCGTTGTCGTGTGGCGGGGCAGCCGGGACCGGCTGGAGAGAAAGGGGGTCCGGTGGCGCCTGGGCTGTCCTCATGAGATAGCCGGACCATAGGTGCGTCGAAGCGCCGGCTGAAGCGACTGTGTCGCTCGGCAGCACGGTGCCGATCTCGACTCGCCCAGTCAGCGCAACGGCAGCCACAGGTGGGGCCGCGAGGGCCTGACCGGCCCTCGGATCAACCCAGCCGCGGACGACGAGCACCTCGGCGCCGTCGGGCATGACGAGTGGTGTCACCACCCACGAGACTGCTTGGCCGCTGAGTGAGTGGCCTGGCACGATGACCTGTCCGGTCGGAATGTAGCGGCCGACCATGGTGACCTGCCGGGAGACCGCCGCAGGCGGCACTGCACCGCCCACACCGATCAGCGACGCGAAGGGGACGGCGGCGGGTTCCGCGGAATAGCCGTCGACTGGCCGAAACGTGCGGTCGAGCTGCCACCGGCCAGCGACGACGAAAGCGACGACGAGCGCGAGCGCAGTGACGGTCCACGTCAGTGGGTTCGGCGCAGGCTGCTCGACGGGCATGCGGGTTAGATTACTGACGTCCGAAGAGCGCCGTCCAGGCATGCGCCGGCGCCGAGTTCACCGCTGACCGCGGTCGCTGCATCGGCTTCCTTGTCAAGATGTGGTCAACCAGATCTGTGCTGTTTCCCCTATGCAGGTGAGCACGAACCGGGCGTACCCCCGGCGGCGCGAGGCGGTCGAGAGGAACACTCGAAACCAAGTCGGGAGGCACACTCGAATCAAGTGGTGCAGCGCTGATGCTTTTCTGGCGCCGGAGGTCCTAGAGTGGCGCCCAGCACGGGCGCCCGTATCTTGGCATGCCCCGGGTGTCGTCTTCGGTCGGGGAAAGGGTGGCAGACATGGCTGTGGTCTCGGCCCTGGAGTCGACAGTTTGGCAGTCGCGGCGGACAACCTTCAGCGACTACCTCGCACTCACCAAACCTCGCATTATTGAGTTGTTGATCGTCACAACCGTCCCGGCGCTGGTGCTCGCCGCTCGGGGCGTTCCCTCCTTCCGGGTCTTCGGTGCCACGCTGGTCTGTGGCGCGCTCGCCGCGGGTAGCGCGAATGCGCTGAACTGCTACCTCGACCGCGACATCGATGCCCTCATGCACAGGACGGAACGGCGCCCGCTGGCTCGCGGTTCAATCAGCCCGCGAGCAGCTTTGACCTTTGGACTAGCGCTCGGTGTCGTGGCAGTTGCCGGCCTTGCGCTGGCGACCAACCTGCTTGCGGCCGGGCTCACGGCCGCTGCGATCGCGTTCTATGTGCTGGTCTACACGGCGCTGCTGAAGCGGCGCACCTCCCAGAACATCGTGTGGGGCGGCGCGGCCGGCTGCATGCCGGTGTTGATCGGGTGGGCGGCGGTCACCGGCTCGCTCGCCTGGACACCCGTCGTCCTGTTCGGGGTGGTTTTCCTTTGGACGCCGCCGCATTTCTGGGCGCTGGCCTTCCGCTTCCGGCGCGACTACGAGGCCGCCAGTGTGCCGATGCTGCCGGTCGTCGCCACGGCGCCCGTCGTCGCGCGTCAGATCGTGCTCTACTCATGGGCGATGGTCGCCACGTCGCTCCTGCTGTATCCGGTCGCGCACTTGAGCGTGATGTTCCTGGCCGCCGCCGTCGCGCTAGGTGCGGTATTCCTGCGCGAGGCGCACGCACTCCGCGCCCGCGTTGCGCACGGCGACGACCCCCGGCCGATGCGGCTGTTCCACTGGTCGATCACGTACCTCGGTCTGCTGTGCATGGCGGCGTCGCTCGACGTGCTGGTGCGGTCATGGTTCTGATGAGTTCGATGGTCAGGGTTTCGCCGATTGGAGGCCCAAGATGAGTAGGCCGCTGCGTGTCACGGCCGTGGGGGTCGTGTTCGCCGTCATCGCCGCTGCGGTGGTCGTGATCGGTGTTTACTTCACCTCCTACCCGCCGACGGTTGCCGCTGCGGTAACGAGCAGCGGCGAGCAAGATATCCACCTCCAGGCCGTGCCGGCTCTTGGGTACGGGCCGCACCCGACCTTCGTGTCGTACCTCGCTGACATCAACGGCAAGTGGGTGCACACGACGATGTTCAAGTTGAAGGCGAACACGCTCGTGCATTTCACCATCGACCAGTACGACAGCGGCAGCGCGCTGCGCAACTCGTTCATGGATCAGGTGCAGGGCACCGTCGACGGCACCGAGGTCGTCAACGGTGGGGCGGCGGTTCGCATCATCAACGACAACACCGATAACGGGATCGGGCACACCTTCGCCATCCCGACGCTCGGCATCTCCGTGCCAATGCCGGGCATCGCGTCTGACGCGACGAACGTGTGCAGCATCGCGCCTTGCGATTCGAAGTTTGACCACAACACGGTCACCTTCACCATCAAGACCCCGGCACCTGGCATCTATCCATGGCAGTGCTTCGTGCCCTGCGGACTCGGCTGGCCTTACGGAAACGGCGGCGGTATGTCAACGCTCGGGTATATGAGCGGCTTCCTGAAGGTCGTGGCCTGATGACCGATCTGACTGGATCGGGGAACGCTCCGCGGCCCGAGCGCACCGACCGGCAGCACATGATGCGCATCGGGATCATGTGGGTCGCCTCGTCGGTGATCGGCATAGTCCTGGTGTATTTCGTGTGGGGCCCGCACATGCCGCCAGGCACGGATTCCAATTCTGCGCGCGTCCAGCAGTTCGACAATCGGGTTCTGGGCACTGTCGCCGTCCCGGTTATCGCCTTCGTCTGGATCTATGCGGCCTACGCGCTCATCACCTGGCGGGTGAAGTCGAGCACGCCGGTCGATGAGGTCGGCGACGGGCCGCCGCTGAAGGGACACCGCGGCTTCCAAGCGGCGTGGCTCGGCATCACCTCGGTGACAGTCATCTCGTTGTTCATATTCGGGACTGTCGAACTCGACAGCAACGCAGGTGCTGGAACGGGGTCTGGCCAGGTTCCGATCTTTGCGCCGGCGGGTTACAGCTCCGACGTGACGCAGACCAAACTGCTCGTCGTCCAGGTGATCGGGCAGCAGTGGCGTTGGACGTTCCGCTACCCGCAATACGGCGGTCTCGAAACCGCGCAGATGGTCGTCCCTGCCGGGCAGGAGGTTCAGTACAGCGTCACCTCCCTCGACGTCATTCACTCGTTCTGGGCCGTGAACCTCGGCGTGAAGGCGGACGCGAACCCGGGTGTGAACAACGTGGCGTTTGCTACCGCCGACAAGATCGGCCCGGTGAATATCCGGTGCGACGAGTTGTGCGGCCTTTGGCACGGCGCGATGGTCACCACGGGGCAGGTGGTGAGTCCAGCCGACTTTAAGACGTGGGTCACGAACGCCAGAGCGACCTATAAGCAGCTCATCCCGTTCCTGCCGCCCTACGCGGACCTCTACCTTCCGCAGTCGGACGGCGTCTACTACGACCCAGGCCAAGATCCACTGCCCAGCGGGCCGCCGCCTGGCCCCGCCTCCCCCAGCGCGATTCCGTAGGAGGGCCGCGACTCATGGCAATGGATACGACGGCGCCTCCAGCGGTCGATAGGGCAGGTAATCCGGGCGGGCCACCCGCAGCGCGCGCGGCGCGGCCGTGGTGGCTCGGCCCGAACCTGCTACTCGCGTTCGTCGGCGCTGCCGCCGGCTACGCGATCGGCCACATGGTCGGCAACTGGATCGCGCACACCTATCAGCAGGTGCAGGGCGAGGGTGACAACAATCACGCGCTCGTGCTCGGCTACCTGTTCGCCACGTTCGGCTGGCTCGCCGGCATCGGTGCGCTGAACTACCCCTTCCAGAAACTGTTCGGCTACGCGCCGGCGACCGAAGCCGAAGGGGCGCACGAGCGCAAGCCAACCCTCCGGTCGTATTTCAGCTACACCCTCGACCACAAGGTCGTGGGCGTGCAGTACCTGGTCGGGATGCTCGTGTACTTCTTTGTCGCCGGCTTGTTCGCGATGGCGATCCGCTCAGAACTGCTGTCGCCCACGCGCCACATACTCGCGCCGGGGACCTACCTCGAGGTCGTCGGCGAGCACGGCACGATGATGATGATGATGATGACGTCGGTCATCCTCGGCCCGTTCGGCAACTACCTCGTCCCGCTGATGATCGGGTCACGCCGCATGGCGTATCCGCGTCTCGAGGCGCTGTCGTTTTGGATCACTCCCGCCGCGTTCATCGTCTTGCTGTCGGGCATCATCGTCGGCGGCTTTCCAACCGGCTGGACCGGCTACGCGCCATTGTCGATCGAAGCAGGGCAGGGCCAAGACGCCTATCTCGTCGCCTTCGGGTTGATGGCGTTCTCGATGATCGTCGGTGGTTTCAACATCATCTGCACCGTCATCAACTACCGAGCGCCGGGCATGACCTGGACCCGCGTGCCGATCTTTGTCTGGTCCATGCTGGTGACGGCGATGCTCATGGTGCTCGCGGCGCCCGTGTTGGCCGCCGCGACGTACATGTCGTTGATGGATCGGACTGTGCAGACGGCGCTCTTTGACGCGCAGCACGGTGGCAGCTCGTACCTGTGGGAGAACCTGTTCTGGTTCTTCGGGCACCCCGAGGTCTACATCCTCGCGCTTCCCGGCTTCGGCATTGCGTTGGAGTTGCTCACGGTTTTCGCGCGCAAGCCCCTGTTCGGCTACCGAACTGCGGTCGCCGGCATGGTCGGCGTCGGCACACTGTCATTCTTCGTCTGGCAGCATCACCTTTTCGACAGCGGCATGAACCCCGACATGCGGCCGGTGGTGATGCTCACCACCGAACTGATCTCGATCCCGACGGGCATCATCTACCTCGTCGCGATCGGCACGTTGTGGCGTGCGCGACTACGGCTGGCCGTCCCGATCCTGTTCGTGCTTGGGGCGCTCTTCAACTTCCTTATCGGCGGCATTTCTGGCGTCTTCTTATCCGACGTCCCGACCGACACTGTTGCACACGGCAGCTTCTTCGTGATGGCGCACTTCCACTACACGATCATGGGTTCGCTGCTCTTCGCGTTCTTTGGCGGCATTTACTACTGGCTGCCGAAGATGACCGGCCGCCAACTCAATCAAAAGCTCGGCAAGGTTCACTTCTGGATGCTGTTCGTCTTCTTCAACTCCACGTTCTTGCCGCTGTTCGCCATCGGCGAGCTGGGCATGCCGCGCCGCGTCTTCGAGTACGAGAGGGCGTTGCAGGGGCTCAACGACTGGGTGTCGATCTCGGCCTACCTCATCGGCCTGTCGATGCTGGTCTTCGTCTACAACTTCGTGAAGACGATGTTCATCGACCCGCGCCCGACCGAGCCGGTCGGCAACCCGTGGGGTTCGCGCGGCCTCGAGTGGATGACCTCCACTCCGCCGGTCGCCTACAACTTCGCGCACGTGCCAACCGTCGTATCGACCCCGTACGAATACGGCACGGGGGCCGGGCCGATGGCCTATATAGGCGTCGCGCCACCCGGCGTCCCGGCTCAGCATGAAGAGGTGAACTGACATGACGACGACTGCCGGCGGTGCGATGGCGCCCGGGGAAGCCGAGGCTCGCGCGCGAGATCTCGATCTTGAGCGGACGTCGATTCGCGGCGCTTACTGGACAGGCTCGCGTCTGTTCGTCGCACTGTCAGCGATGCTGTTCGGGTCTGCCGTCTTTGCCTACTTCTACCTGCACTCCCTCGACAACGACACGTTGTGGCGTGCACCTGGGCAGCGACCGTCAGACTTCATCAGCGTCCCGGTACTCGCGATGGTGCTTGTAGGTGCGGCACTGTTCTGGTTCTACACGTGGTCGTGGCAGTCTGGTCGGTCGCGCACGAACTCCGCCGACTGGCGGGTCGCCTGCGGCTTCGCCGCCGTGTTGTTCCTCGCGGCCGGTATCACGCAGCTCGCCGCCATGCCGAGCCTCGGTTGGGCGCCGGGCTCTTCTGGTTTCGCGTCCGTCTACGTCGCCACGATGCCACTGTTCGCGATCTACTGCATCGCCACCGCGTATTGGCTCGAGACGCTGCTGGCCCGATCGCTGCGCGTGAAATGGGTGCTGTCGCCCGAGGGCTCGAACCGTGACGATCGCATTCAGGTCGCGTTCGCCGGCTCGGCCCTCGGTGCGAAGGCGTTCGTCGTCTTCGTGGCGGCCGTCGCTATCGTGCTCTTCATCCTGTTTTCCGTGCTGAACTGAGAGGCCGCGATGCACACCAGCCAGTTCATGACATGGTTCTTCCCGGTCGCGTTGTTCCTTGCGGCGCTGCTGTGGGGTTTCTTTCAGCGCCGCGGGAACTAACCGCCGCGCTGTTAGCCGAGCAGGTGTCAGCCGACCAGCACGCTCGTCCGCACCTGGTCGAGACCGAAGTCGACGGGCGGCGTTGCGAGGCTCCCAGCTGCGCGGTTGAACGCGGCTTGTGCGCTCGCGCCTACTGTACTTATCTGCGTGAGCCGGGCTTTCACGTCAGCCAGCGTCGCGGGGTCGCCGGGCGACGACAGCAGGTGCTCGATGTCTTGGGCGACGTCGACGGCGGTCGGGAAGCACCATGCGTACAGCTGTTGCGCGGCCGTGTCGAGGTGGTAACGGGCCAGCGACGAGGGCGGTTGCAGGGTTCCGAGGTCGTCGATGCGGCTGTTTCCCATTGGCGTGCAGTCGAGCGCGGCTTGGCTCGCGATCGCCTTGGCGGTTTGCCGGTCTCGTACGACACCGGCCGTGATCTGGTTGTACGCGCTCAGCGTCTCCTCGACCTCGACGCTGCACGACTGGACGTCGCCCCTGACCTGGGTTGCATACTGCGCGAAGTCAAAACGCAGTTGACTGGCGGTCGCCCGGTGCGGCCAGTCGACGACCGCCGCGAGACCGAGCACGATGACAACGGTGCCCGCGATGCTGATCCTGCGGTGGCGCAGCGCCCACGACCACGGTGGTGGTGCTGGCGGCTCAGTGATAGTCGGCGTTTCAGTTGGAGTCGGGGTGTCTGTCACCGCAGGAACATTACAACCACGTCGTGCCTGCCGACCGAGGAAGGACCGCGTCGATAACGATGTTCCAGCATTGGTCCTTCGACCCGTTCATTCTGGTGATCGCGGCCGTTGCTGCCGTGCACGGTCGCGGATTTCGCCTGCACCTGAAGGCGATCGCTCGATCTGGTCGGCCAACCGATCCGTGGATCGGGCAGGCGTTCATCTGGTGGGGCGGCCTCGTCGTCCTGCTGCTCGCCGTTGTATCGCCCGTCGACTACTGGACTGACACGTACTTGAGTGCGCACGTCGTGCAGCACATTCTGCTGACTTTCGTCGCGCCGCCGCTTATCGTGCTCGGTGCGCCTTGGGTTCCGTTGTTGCGCGGGCTGCCGCGCCCGGTCGCGCGCGTTTACGGTCGACTGTTGCGGTACACACGTGTGCGACATCCGGTTTCGGGTCGGCCAGCCTGGCGTGCGGCAGCGGCGGTCCGGAGGGTCGCGGCCAAGCCGTACACCCCGGTTGTGGCATTCAACGTCGACATGCTCATTTGGCATCTGCCGGGCCCATTCGACCTTGGCGCGTCGAACTCCGATGTGCACATCTGGCTCGAGCACGGCTCGTTCTTCGGCCTCGGGGTGTGCCTGTGGTTACAGGTCTTCGGTTCGTACCCGTTCCGCCCGGCTCTCGAGCCGGTCGGTCGCATCGTGGCGCTCATTGCGTCGAACGTCACGATGGTTCTGATCGCGATGACGATGGTGATGTTCGCCCACGACCTCTACCCGTGGTATGCGAGCCGCGGCTTGGCCGCCCAAGAGTCCGATCAGCAGATCGCCGGTGCGATCTTGTGGGTGTGCGGCGAGGTCACGTTCCTCCCGTCGATCCTGTACACCGTCACGAGGTGGCTGGACGACGGCACCGACCGCCCGGCACCGATAGCGATTCCCGTCCCACTCCGCTAGTGCTTCGGCTGGGCTCAGCCGGAGGAGCCGTACGGAATCGCCACCTGCGCAGTTTGGATTTTGATCCAGTTCGCTCCGTCCAACCGGTAGTCGGTGAACGTCTCGCCGTCGACGCCGAGCGCGTCAGTTCGCGAGTTGGAAACCGAGACCGTGGCGGTGCCCGCGGGTGGGGCAGCGAGCTGAGCCCAGTCGGCCCCGGCCCCGCCGATTACAGCAGCGCTGAGTGCGCCGCTGATGCTCGTGGTGAGCACGGCGAAGCCTGTGGGGTTCCAAAAGTCTGCCCCCCCACGGCTCGTGCATGATCATCTCTCGTGTCGCTGCGACTGCTCTACCGGATATTGGTCCGGCTCACCGGGTGGCTAACGCTGCTGGCTCGATCCTCGGCGTCCAAGGACGCCGAGCTTCTCGTCCTGCGCCACGAGGTCGCGGTGTTACGACGTACCATCCCAAGCCTCGCCTCAGCTGGGCTGACCGTGCCTTGATCAGCGCGCTGTGCCGGCATCTCCCCCGCGACCTACTCTCGCGTCGACTGGTCACGCCGACCACGATCCTGCGCTGGCATCGCCGCTTGGTCGCGAAGAAATGGATATATGCGCATCGCACGGGCCGCCCGCCCATCGACGCCGAGACGGCAGCCTTGGTCGAGCGGCTCGCTCGGCAGAACCCAACCTGGGGCTACCAACGCATCCAAGGCGAACTATTGAAGATCGGGCGCCGAGTCAGCGCCTCCACAATCCGACGCATCCTCAAAGAGCTCCGGATACCGCCAGCCCCGACCCGAGCGGACCGAACAACCTGGCAACAGTTCCTCCGCACCCAAGCCTCCACGATGCTGGCCTGCGACTTCTTCCACGTCGACTGCGCGGTCACGTTGCAGCGGATCTACGTGTTCTTCGTGATCGAGATCAACACGCGCCACGTCCACATCCTTGGCGCCACCACCAACCCCGACGGCCCCTGGACCACCCAGCAAGCCCGCAACCTCGTCGCCGACCTCGGCGACCGCGCGGCCGACTTCCGGTTCCTGGTCCGCGATCGGGCCGGACAATTCACCGCCGCCTTCGACGCCGTGCTCGCCGACACCGGCATCCAGATCGTCAAGATCCCGCCCCGCTGCCCGCAAGCCAACGCATACGCCGAACGCTTCGTCCGGACCATCCGAGCCGAGTTGACCGACCGAATGCTGATCTTCGGACAGCGCCACCTACGACGGGTACTGGCCGAATACGAGTCGCACTACAACCACGAACGCCCACACCGAGCCCAAGGTCTCCGCCCGCCCTCACCGTCCGAACCAGAGCTGAGCGACGATCTCACCCGAACGGTCATCCGCCAGCCGATCCTCGGAGGCCTCATCAACGAATACCACCTCGCTGCCTAGGCTCCGGACCGACGGACCGAGTTTTGGAACCCCACAGCTGTTCCACCTGCTGTTCGGTTACCTGATCGTTCGCGCGTTGCGGTGGCTCGTTAAGGGTTTCGGGCGGCTACCCGACCGGCTTAGCGCCGCATTCGCGCGAGCGCTCAATTCCGTTAGCGCGCCGTTCCACGCGATCAACTACCGGGGTTCGCGGGGCGGGGTGATTGTGTTCGGGCATGCCCGAATGGGCCGCAAAATGGATCGCGTGATCGCCGCGATGCAGCGCCATCTCGAACACGAGACCGACGACGCGCTCGCGCTACGCATGCACTTTCCGACTCGATGGGACCCATTCTTCACCGACGTCATGACGTTGGCTGACGTCTACCACTACGCGACCCAACACTTCAACTACCACCGGCAGCAGCTCACACTCGACGAGACCGAGTAGCGCCGCGCCAAGATCTGCGCGTGCAACGAACCAGGGACGTGGACGGTCTCCGCGCGGATAGTGCATCAGCAAAAAGGGCTTTGCTGCGCGGGGTTGGGTCAGGACATCGACTCGGTGACTTTGGCGATGCCGACTCCCCATTGGGCGAGCGGCCCAGCCGGCAGGTAGGCGCCACCAGCAGCCGTGTGATCGATCGCCGGGAATGCGGCGAAGCGTTCGCGGCCGCTCGGATCGATGAAATACGCCACCGAGGTATGGATCACATCAGCCGTCGCACTCGGTGCAACTACGTCAACGTTGTAGTCACGCCAAACTGTTTGAAGGCTGCTGACCGGGCCGGTGAGGAAATGCCACGACGGCACAGCATTTAGATTGTGTGCGGTGGTGTAAGCGGCCATCGATGCGACGTCGACGTGGTACGGATTCACATTCACGGCCAGGAACACGGCCCGCGGTGCAGCCGCACCGAGGTCGTGGTAGGCGTCGACAAACTCCTGGGACACGATGGGGCAAATATCGACGCAGTGCGGGTCCATGAACTCAAGGACGACCGCCCGACCGGCGAAGCTCGCAAGCGACATCGTCTGGCCGTGTTGATCGGTGAGTGTGAAGTTGGGCGCGGGTTGGGTTGGCAGGGGCGACAGTCCCATCAGGTTCGCCAGCTGGGTGGACACGCTGGCAGGTATACCCGACGCGCGTATCTGAGAAAGCGCCGCGTTGTGCTGGTCAACTGACTGCCGGTGCCGGACCGTCAGGTAGCCCAACCCGGCAACCACGACAGCGACGGCGGTGGCGATCACCAGCACCTTGTTGCTGACGACCCGCCGCCGGGGAACCATCGCGTCGACCTCGACGCGATCCGTTCCCGCCTCGTGAACAACGTTCTTGGCCCTCACGTGCCGCATAATGCCATACCCCCAGCACCAGCGGCATAGCTGTCGGCCGTCCTCAGCGCCGCATCCGTGCGCACGAAACAATTGCTTCAGATCGGCTTGCGGGCGGCCAGCCGTTCGACGATGCCGAGCTTGAACCGCTCTTGTTGTTCTATCGTCATGCGCCCGCCTTGGATGGTGTTTCGCGGCCGACGAAGGAAGTGCTCTCCGCCCATTGGCACTGCCACGATCTCGAGCAAGCGCTGCACGCCTCGTGCCAGCCGCGATGAGCTGCTGACATGGTCGGCCAGGAGCAGCAACCCACCCGGGCGCAGCACTCGCTGCATCTCGGCGACGGCTCGGCGTTCGTCGGGTATCGCGCATAGCGAGAACGTGCACACGACGGTGTCGAACGAGGCGTCGGGGAAGTCCAGGTGCTCTGCGTCACCGACCTGCAGTTCGACGTCGCGAGACAGGCCGCTGGCGCGGTCGCGCGCGATGTCCAGCATCGCCGGGCTGATGTCGATACCGGTCAGCCGCACATCGGGAGGGTAATGCGCGAGATTGAGGCCGCTGCCGACAGCCACCTCGAGAACATCGCCGACAGCCCGGCTACATACCCAGTCGCGGCTGTCAGCAAATAGCAGCCGATCGAACAACGCCATCTGGCGGTCGTAGGACTTCGAGTGACGATCCCAATACTTGCGCCACCGGGCGGATTTGACTTCCCGGCCAGCCATGGCGACATCATCTACCTGCGGTCAATGAAGCGGCATCGCCGGCTAGGAGACGCGGCAATAGCCCGACCACAGAAATACCGGGGCGGGTTGTGCGTTTGTCGTCCGATGTCGCTCGACGAAGGAGCACGACGGTGCCCGGGTACGCGGACCACAAGCACGCGGTCCTCAAGCAGCTGCGCCGCATCGAAGTCCAGGTTCGAGGTCTCCAGCAGATGGTGGAGGAAGACACCTAATGCATCGACGTGTTGACCCAGGTCCACGCCGCGGTCAAACCTGGGTTAGACCTTCTTTTCGGGGCCTTGGCGTCGGTGGTGGGCGAGGATGTGGTTGCGGGTCGGGATGTGTTTGCCGTGTGCGCCGCCGTGGTCGCGGGCGTGGGCTTGGACTTGGGCAACGAGGTCGTCCTCGTTCTCGGCGATGATCGGTTCGCGGCAGCGCTTGCACGTTGTGCTGATAGTCATGGGGTCTCCTGGGGTGGGTTGGCTAGGCGTCGCGACGGGTGATGAGCGGAATCCGATTGCCAGGGCGGCTGCGGCGTAGAGGCAGAAGATGCCGAACCCGGACCACGTGCCGAGGCTGCCCGCGGCGCGGTGCAGCGAGTAGATCGCGTCGCCGGCATTCATCGGTAGGTAAGGCCCGATCGTGTTCTGCCAGGCCCGCGGCAAGATGTCGGCCAGGATTGTCGGCACGAACAGCAGACCGAACAGCCCGGCGATCGCACCGGCACTGGATCGAAGGACGGCGCCCAGGCCGAGACCCAGAAGCCCGAGGACCGTCAGGTAGAGGCCGCCTCCGATGACCGCCCGAAGGACCCCAGGGTCACCGATGGAGGTTCGCAATCGACGGCGCCGGCCTTCACAAAACCGACCCGAGGCTGCTGTTTCGCAGGGTCATGTTCGCCATGGCCCGCAAACAAGCCGGCACCGTGATGCGCCGACGCGACACCCGCGAACACGTCGCCCGTTCGGTCATCCGATCATCGGCACGATCCAATGCGCGTCACAGCGGCAAATGAGGATGCCCCTTCTAGCTTCGCGGCGCAGCAGTGCCCGGATTTCCCGAAGCGCTTCCAGGGCGCTGGGCTCAGGGCAGCGTCACTGTCGTCGACGCCGGGACGGCCCGCGGCCCGGGAGCGACGACAGTCAGTGCACCGGACGGCAGCGACGACAGGGGAACCGCGAGCAGCGTGGCCGCAGACTGCGCCGCCGCATCGCCGCCACAATCGATCGACACGTCAGCGGTGATCGTCAGCGTGTGTGCTCCGGTGAGCCGTGCATGGAACGCGGTGACCGGATCGCAAGCGGCAGGCGATGGCGTCAACACCACGAGCAGGCTGTTGGAGGGCACGTCCGTCGGCAGGCAACGCGCGTTCGCGCACTGGAAGTTGCCCGGTGCCGCCGTCCTCGTCGTGATGGCGCGCCGCAGCTGGTCCACGGTCAGCGCCGCGGCCGGACCGCCGAACATCCCGCTGCCCGCGGCCGGCACGACGACGGTGAACGGCAGCTCCAGTCCAGGTGGGCTGCCGTACACGTCGGTCGAGGGTGCAGTCGTCACCGTCGTTGGTACAGGCACGCTGCTGCCGTTGTGCACCGACGGTGACGAAGCCGAGGGTTGGGCGCAGGCGCTGACCGCGAGCAGCGCGATCGCAAGCAACGCGATCGTGCGGCCTGCGATCATGCAGTTGCCACGACGGCACCGGCGCACGACGCCCTGCTTTTCCAAGGCGGACCGGACGGCCGACCATTCATCCATACCTCGATCCTCGCAGGTGATCACGGTCGCTGAGCCGCGACCGAGAACGAACCGCCTTGCGGCAGATGATTGCGTGTCAAGGTGAAATACCGATCCGGAGTTTCCACCGCGGCCTCAGGCATTCCCCGTCGAGTCTGCGCATAGGCGTTCGCCGCATGCAACGCGCGGGCGGCCCTTGTAGGTAAGGTCTGTCGCGCCAGCCCACCCAGAACAGTGCCCGAAGTACCGCCTCACGGGATCCCAGCGTCGCACTCGATCTGGGTCGTCACGGTGCCGCTCGCCGGAACGTCCACAGGCGCGTCGCACGGCGGCATAGCGGGAGCGACTTCTACTTCCACGGTGTAGCGGCCCCGCGGCAGGCGGACGGCGAACGTGCCATCGGCCTTCGACTGCGTCTGCGCAATGACGTGGCTGTCACTGCCCAGCACCCGCACGGTGGTGGCGATCGCAGACTTGCTGGTCGGGCACGTTCCGGAGGTGGGCTGATTGCCGCAACTACTGGTCACGACCACCGATCCGGTCAGCAGAGTCTGCGCACTGCCGGACGCGGATGCGCTCGTGGCCGGCGGGGTTGCGGATGCCTGGGTGACCGTTGATGGCGCCGCCGAGCAGCTCGCCACAATGAGCGGCAGTAACAGCGCGGGGAGCAGCCTTGTGGGGTGCCAGAACTGCGCCGCGGGGCAGTTCTGGCACCCCACACGCTCCCATTCCTCGTTCAGCGCGACGCCTGAGCGGGCGTGGCCAGGGCCTTCTAACGGGCCAGTCGATGGGCCAGCCAGGACAGCGCGAGCGGATAGCGGTAGTCGATACCGCCGTGCCCGGCGTCGAACAGCTCGAAATGGACCCGCTCGTCAGGAAGCCCCACCCGAGCCACCGCGGACCGGAACGCCTCCGCGCCGAGGTCGAGGAACCACTCGTCCCGCGTCCCTGCATCGATCCACACGGCCCGCAACCCGCGGACGGCGTCGGCGTAGCGCTCGACCATGCGCACCGGGTCCCAGTCCAGCCAGCGCTGCCACACCGAGGGAATCAACTCGCCGGAGACGGGGTCGAACGGCAGCTCGGGGGTTCCGTCGGGCCGGGCGGAGAAGCAGGCAGTGCACCCGAGCAGGATGAGCAGCACGTTGTCCTCGGTCTTGGTGAAGGAGGTCCGGCCCCGGAAGTCCGCCCACCAGCGCTGGATGTCGCCGTCGTAATCGCGCAGCGCCCGCGCCGCCTTGCCGAACTCCGCCACGTATGACAACTCGTACAGCGCGTCCCCGGCGTGCGTAGCGAGCGCCCCGAACAGGTCAGGCCGCAACATCGGCGTGATCATCGCCCCAAACCCGCCGGAGGACTTCCCGGTCACAGCCCGAGACTCCCGGCCGGGCAGGGTGCGGTAGCGCGCATCGACCCACGGGACGACCTCGTCGCACAGGTAGGAGTGGTACGCGCCCGTCCCCGGCGAATCGACGAACTGCGAGCCGCCGTAAGCCGTCCAGGCGTCGACGAAGACCAGCACGCAGCCCGGCGCCTGCCCGGAAGAGAACAACGCGTCTGCCGTCTCGATGAACGGCTGGCGAAACGGCTGGCGGTTGGCCCACATGGCGACGTGCCCGGTATACCCCTGCAGCACGTACACCGACGGGTACCGCACCGCCGAGTCGTCGTCATAGCCGGGCGGCACGTACACCCACAGCGGACGCTCCTGGGCGTCACCGAGCACATTGCCCCGCAGCAGCTCCGAGATGATCGTCTCTCGGTCCAGACGACCGGCCAGCTCGGCGTCCCAGGGAAGCATGGCGTCAGCCAACCACCTGCCCACCGGCCGGTCCAGACCCACCGGCGCCGCCGCTGTCGTGCTACGAGTTCAACGTCGCCGATGCAGGTCCACGTGGCTGACCGGACCCCGGACACCAAGGCTGGTTCCGTTGCGCCTCGCCGAGTGACAGCCGGGGCCACGTCGTGCCATCCTGGGCAACGCGTTTGGTGTGGTCAAAATGTGGT
>OLLJ01000219.1_pt1 | contig 16022 bp, 26 predicted proteins | sample 1604521 | NCBI WGS metagenome assembly OLLJ01 (sample SAMEA104055714, study PRJEB20765) | soil metagenome | isolation source: soil
GCCATGCGTAAGGCGATGCAGAGCGCGATGAAGTCGGGCGCGAAGGGCATCCGGGTGCAGGTTTCCGGTCGGCTTGGCGGCGCTGAAATGAGCCGCACCGAGTTCTACCGCGAAGGCCGCGTGCCGCTGCACACGTTGCGGGCCGACATCGACTACGGCTTCTACGAGGCCCGCACGACGTTCGGCCGCATCGGCGTCAAGGTCTGGATCTACAAGGGCGACGTCGTCGTCGGCCGGCCCGAGCACGAAGCCGGTGCGATCCCGGGCCGCATTCCGCCGCGGGCACCGGTTGGTCGCCCGGCGCGTGCGCCACGGGCTGCCCGCCCTGTGCGCGAGGCCATTCCGGCCGCCGTCGAGACCGTCGAGGTGCTCGACCGCGAGCCCACCGACGTCGCGCCAGAAGTCGTCGAGGTACCCGCCGTTGAGGCGCCGGTCGTCGAAGCCGCTGCCCCAGTTGAGACCGCACTGGTTGTTGAGGCGCCGGTCGTCGAGGCCGCCGCCCCAGTTGAGACTGCACCGGTTGTTGAGGCCGCCGCGGTCGAACCCACTGCAGTTGAACCCACCGCAGTTGAACCCACCGCAACGGCAGAGGAGAGCTGACCCATGCTCGTCCCTCGCAGAGTCAAGCATCGCAAGCAGCACCACCCCGGCCGAACAGGCGCATCCACGGGTGGCACGCGCATCGCGTTCGGTGAGTTCGGCATTCAAGCGTTGGAGCCGGCGTACGTCACCAACCGCCAGATCGAGTCGGCGCGTATTGCGATGACCCGGCACATCAAGCGTGGTGGCAAGGTCTGGATCAACATCTACCCCGACCGACCCCTCACGAAGAAGCCGGCCGAAACCCGCATGGGTTCGGGCAAGGGTTCGCCGGAGTGGTGGATCTCCAACGTGAAGCCCGGCCGCGTCATGTTCGAACTTGCTGGAGTTCCCGAACCGATCGCCCGTGAAGCGATGCGGCGGGCCATGCACAAACTGCCGATGAAGTGCCGCTTCGTGCGGCGCGAGATCGGGGAGGCGTCATGAGCAACGCAAACGACCTGCGCACTCTCGAACCCGACGAGTTGGTCACGAAGCTGCGCGAAGCCAAGCACGAGCTGTTCAACTTGCGGTTCCAATACGCGTCGGGCCAGCTCGAAAGCCACGGCCGGTTGAACTCCGTGCGTAAAGAAATCGCTCGCATCTACACGGTCATGCGTGAGATCGAGCTCGGAATCACCATCAGGCAAGATGAAGGTGCGGCATGAGCGAGAAGGCAATAACTACGAAGGCGGACGCCGCCTCGACCGACGATGAGACGCGCGGGTTCCGCAAGACCCGTGAGGGCCTCGTGGTCAGCGACAAGATGCAGAAGACCGTCGTCGTTGCGGTCGAAGACCGCGTCAAGCACCCGTTGTACGGAAAGGTGCTGCGCCGCACCAACAAGCTCAAGGCACACGACGAAGAGAACACTGCCGGCATCGGCGACCGCGTTCTGCTGATGGAGACCCGGCCGTTGTCGGCCACGAAGCGTTGGCGCGTCGTCGAGATCATCGAGAAGGCCAAGTAGTACAGCCACTTTCCGCAACCCAGCACGTCCGCCGTACGCCGGTCCAGCACCGGATTGACGATCAGGAGTCACAGTGATTCAGCAGGAGTCGCGACTACGTGTCGCCGACAACACGGGCGCCAAGGAGATCTTGTGCATCCGCGTTCTCGGGGGCTCTGGCCGACGCTACGCGCGAATCGGCGACGTCATCGTGGCCACCGTCAAAGACGCGCTGCCGGGTGCGGGTGTGAAGAAGGGTGACGTGGTGAAGGCCGTCGTCGTCCGCACCGTGAAAGAGCGCCGTCGTCCGGACGGCTCGTACATCAAGTTTGACGAGAACGCCGCCGTGCTGATCAAGGACGGCGGTGACCCGCGCGGAACCCGCATCTTCGGGCCGGTTGGCCGTGAGCTGCGCGAGAAGAAGTTCATGCGGATCATCTCGTTGGCTCCGGAGGTGCTGTAGCCATGAAGATCAAGAAGGGCGACCAGGTGGTCGTCATCAGCGGCAAAGACAAGGGCGCATCGGGCCGAGTCATTGACGCCTACCCAGACTCTGACCGGGTGCTGATCGAAGGCGTGAATCGCATTCGCAAGCACACTAAGGTCACCTCGACCACGCGCGGCGCGAAGACCGGCGGCATTGTCACCCAAGAGGCGCCGGTGCACGTCAGCAACGTGATGTTGCTCGTCGAAATCGACGGCAAGAAGGTCGGGAGCCGCATCGGTTACCGCGTCGAGACGGTCGAGCGAGACGGCCGCGAGAAGCAGGTGCGCGTTCGTTACGCGAAGCGCACCGGTGAGGACCTCGTATGAGCACGACCAGTACCGTCGAGAAGACCAGCGCCGAGAAGACCACAGCCGCGAAAACCACGGCACCGCGGCTCAAGCAGCGCTACCGCGACGAGATCGGCCCCGAGCTGCGCAAGCAGTTCAGCTACGACAACGTCATGCAGATTCCGGGCCTGACGAAGGTCGTCGTCAACATGGGTGTCGGCGAGGCCGCTCGCGACTCGAAACTGATCGATGGCGCCGTCCGCGACCTCACCACCATCACCGGGCAAAAGCCGCAGGTGACCCGGTCGAAGGTATCCATCGCCCAGTTCAAGCTGCGCGAGAACATGGCGATCGGCTGCCACGTCACGTTGCGCGGCGACCGGATGTGGGAGTTCCTCGACCGGCTGCTCGCACTGGCTTTGCCGCGAATCCGTGACTTCCGCGGTTTGTCGGCCAGGCAGTTCGATGGCCACGGCAACTACACGTTCGGTCTCACCGAGCAAGTCATGTTCCACGAGATCGACCAAGACAAGATCGACCGCTTCCGCGGTATGGACATCACGGTCGTCACCACTGCGCGCACCGACGACGAGGGGCGTGCGTTGCTTCGCCTGCTCGGCTTTCCCTTCAAGGAGAACTGATGGCGAAAAATGCACTGAAGATCAAGGCGGCCGCAAAGCCGAAGTTTGCGGTGCGCGGCTACACGCGTTGCACACGCTGCGGACGTTCGCACGCGGTGTACCGCAAGTTCGGTATCTGCCGGATCTGCTTCCGCGAAATGGCGCACGCGGGCGAGTTGCCCGGCATCACCAAGAGCAGTTGGTAACAGCACGGTGCAGTTGGTAACGACCAACCCCACTACGCCGCAGGTCGTGTCGGTCACCACCGGTGCGAGGCGAAACCACGGCGAGAAAGGCCATGTGGCCACATCATGATGACTGACCCGATCGCGGACATGCTCACGCGAGTGCGCAACGCGAACAACGCTTACCACGACAACGTGCCCATGCCGTACTCGAAGATCAAGACCCACGTGGCCGACATCCTCAAGGAGCAGGGCTACATTGCGGGCTGGCACGTCGAGGAAGTCGAAGGGCACGCCACCGCCAAGAACCTGGTGGTCGAGCTCAAATACGGTCCGAACCGCGAGCGGTCCATCGCCGGCGTCCGGCGCGTGAGCAAGCCCGGCCTGCGGGTCTACGCGAAGGGCACCAACTTGCCGCGCGTGCTCGGCGGCCTCGGCATCGCGATCATCTCGACATCAACCGGACTGCAGACCGACAAGCAGTGCGCCAAGCGTGGGGTAGGCGGGGAAGTCCTCGCCTACGTCTGGTAACAGGAAGAGACGAACCTATGTCCCGCATCGGAAGACTTCCGATCCCTGTTCCCAGTGGGGTCGACGTCGACATCACCGACCGTCTGGTCACGGTCAAGGGCCCGAAGGGCACCTTGACGCACACCCTTGCCGAACCCATCTCGATCGAAAAGAACGACGATGGCTCGCTCCTCGTCACGCGACCTGACGACGAGAAGCGCAGCAAAGAACGCCACGGGCTGAGCCGCACGCTGGTTGCCAACATGGTGACCGGAGTGACCGAGGGCTTCGCCAAGACTCTCGAGATCGTCGGCACCGGCTACCGGGTGCAGGCCAAGGGAGCCGACCTCGAGTTCGCTCTCGGCTTCTCGCACCCGGTCAATATCCCGGCACCCGCCGGCATCAGCTTCGAAGTGCAGGCGCCGACCCGGTTCGTCGTGCGCGGCATCGACAAGCAACAGGTCGGTGAGGTCGCGGCCAACATCCGCAAGCTGCGCAAGCCCGAGCCGTACAAGGGCAAAGGCGTGCGTTACCAAGGTGAAGTTGTGCGTCGCAAGGTCGGAAAGGCTGGTAAGTAGTCATGCCTGTTGGTTTGATCAGTCGCCGCAAGGCGCGTGGATCCACCAAGTCGGCCCTGCGCCAGCGACGCCACTTCCGCGTTCGCAAGCGCGTCACCGGCACCACCGAGCGACCACGCCTCGTCGTCAACCGCTCGAGCCGCCACGTCGTCGCCCAGATCGTCGACGACACCTCGGGCCGCACGCTCGTATCGGCGTCGACCATGGAAGCCGATGTGCGCGCGGTCGCCGGTGACAAGAAGGCCAAGGCGCGCAAGGTCGGCGAGCTGATCGCGAAGCGCGCGACCGCCGCCGGTATCGGCCCGGTTGTCTTCGACCGCGGCGGCTACCAGTACCACGGCCGGGTGGCTGCGATTGCCGATGGCGCCCGCGAAGGTGGCCTGACGCTATGACGGCAACACCCGTGCACCCGACCCGAATCTGCACTGCCCGAATCTGCATTGCGATGTACGCCGAAATGAGGAACGTCTAATGCCAGGACCCCAGCGCCGCGGACCCGGAAGCGGGAGCGGAACAGGTGCGGCCGGCGGTGGCGCCGCGGGCGGAAGTGGTGATGGTCGCCGCGACAACCGTCGCGACAGCCGACGTCCCGAGGGTGCTGCCGAGAAGACGCAGTACATCGAGCGCGTCGTTGCGATCAACCGCGTCGCCAAAGTCGTCAAAGGCGGACGCCGATTCAGCTTCACCGCTCTTGTGGTCGTAGGCGACGGCGACGGCAGCGTCGGCATCGGCTACGGCAAGGCCAAAGAGGTGCCGGCCGCGATTGCGAAGGGCGTCGAAGAGGCCAAGAAGAGTTTCTTCAAGGTGCCGCGCATTCAACACACGATTCCGCACCCGATCACCGGCGAAGCTGCGGCCGGTGTCGTGCTGCTGCGTCCCGCCAGCCCGGGTACCGGCGTTATCGCCGGCGGCCCGGTACGCGCAGTGCTCGAATGCGCCGGCATTCACGACGTCCTGTCAAAGTCGTTGGGTTCTGACAACGCCATCAACGTCGTGCACGCGACCGTTGCAGCGCTCAAGGGCCTCATGCGGCCCGAAGAGGTCGCGGCTCGCCGCGGGCTACCCCTCGAAGACGTCGCACCGGCCGCCTTGTTGCGGGCGCGCGCGGCTGGCATGGGGGCCTGACGTGGGACGCCTCAAGGTCACCCAGATCCGGTCGGAGATCGGCGGCACCAGCAGCCAGCGCAACACCTTGCGCACCCTTGGTCTGAAGCGACTGCGCGACACCGTAGTCAAAGAGGACCGCCCCGAGATTCGCGGCATGGTCAGGACAGTTGCGCACCTGGTCGCCGTCGAGGAGGTCGAGTAACGATGGTTGAGACCACGAGCAAAACCAAGAAGACGGCGGACGCCGAAGGCGTGACCCGCGCCGCGAACGTCTTGAAGGTTCATCACCTGCGCCCCGCGCCCGGCTCACACAAGCCGAAGATGCGGGTCGGCCGTGGCGAAGGCTCGAAGGGCAAAACCGCGGGTCGCGGCACCAAGGGCACCAAGGCGCGCTACCAGGTGCCTGCGCGCTTCGAGGGTGGGCAGATGCCGTTGCACATGCGGCTGCCCAAGCTGAAGGGCTTCACCAACCGGTTCCGCGTCGAGTACCAGGTGGTCAACCTGGAGTGGCTGGCCGCGCACTACCCGCGCGGGGGTGCCGTCACCATCGCCGACCTCGTCGACAAGGGCGCCGTCCGCAAGGGTGAGCTGGTCAAGGTGCTCGGCGACGGTGAGATCGGCGTCAAGCTGCAGGTGAGCGCGCACCGGTTCTCGGCGTCCGCCCGCGAAAAGATCGAAGCCGCCGGCGGGACCGCCACGGCGCTCTAACCGCCACGCTGTGACGACGCCCACGACCCGCGGCGGATCTGTGCGTTACAGTCACGGAGCGGGCGCCGTCGACCCACATCCAGCTTTTTCGTCCCGTCCACGGCCCGTGATCAACGCAGGCGCGCAGGAGGAAACGTGAACTACGCCCTCATCAGGGCCTTCGGGCAGGCGTTCCGCACGCCCGACCTGCGCAAGAAGATCTTCTTCGTCCTGTTCATCGTGCTGCTCTTCCGCTTGGGCAGCGCGATCCCCGCGCCGGGGGTCTCGGAGAAGAACATTCACGCCTGCCTGGTGCAGGTGACCGGCGGCAACAACGCGAACGTCTACACCTTGATCAACTTGTTCAGCGGCGGCGCATTGCTGAAGCTGTCGATCTTGGCGCTGGGCATCATGCCCTACATCACGTCGAGCATCATCATCCAGCTGCTCGTGGTGGTCATCCCGCGGCTTGAGCGGTTAAAGCAAGAGGGTCAGTCGGGTCAGGCGAAGCTCACGCAGTACACCCGCTACCTGACGATCGGGCTGGCGATCTTGCAGTCGTCGGCGTTCGTCGCGCTTGCGCGTACGCCTGGCCAGATCTTCACCGGCTGTAACACCCCGATCATCCCCAACGACGGGTGGCCGGTGATCCTGACCATCGTGCTCACGATGACGGCGGGCACCGCGATCATCATGTGGCTGGGCGAGCTCATCACCGACCGCGGCATCGGCAACGGCATGTCGATCCTGATCTTCACTCAGATCGCGGCCCGCTTCCCGGCCGAACTGAACAGCATCCGGCAGACCAAGGGTCTGTTCGTGTTCTTGATGGTCATCCTGGTCGGCGCGCTGATCATCGCGGCGATCGTGTTCGTCGAGCAGGCCCAGCGGCGCATTCCGGTGCAGTACGCCAAGCGCATGATCGGTCGCCGCATGTACGGCGGCACCTCGACCTATCTGCCGTTGAAGGTCAACCAGGCCGGTGTCATCCCGGTTATCTTCGCGTCGTCGCTGCTCTACATCCCGTCGCTGGTGACCAAGATCTGGTCGAAGCACATCGGCCTTACCCGGTTCGTCGCGAACTACCTGACGCCTAACGGGCACGCGACCTACCTGCTGCTCTATGCCGCATTGATCGTCTTCTTCACGTTCTTCTATGTCGCGATCACGTTCAATCCCGACGAGGTCGCCGAGAACATGAAGAAGTACGGGGGCTTCATCCCCGGCATTCGGCCAGGCCGACCCACCGCTGAGTACCTGAGCTACATCTTGTCCCGCATCACCGTTCCGGGCGCGACGTATCTCGCTTTCGTGGCCGTCATTCCCGAGCTGGCGCTGTCGATCATCGGCAGCTCGCAGCAGTTCCCGTTTGGTGGCACCTCCGTGCTCATCATCGTGGGCGTCGGCCTTGACACGGTGAAGCAGATCGAGAGCCAGCTCATGTTGCGCAACTACGAGGGCTTCCTCCGGTAGTGCGCCTGGTCCTGGTGGGTCCGCCCGGAGCAGGCAAGGGGACCCAGGCGCAGTTCATCGCATCCCACCTGTCGGTACCGAAGATCTCGACCGGGGATATCTTCCGCATGCACGTCACGCAGGGCACGCCACTCGGCCACGAGGCGCAGCGGTACATGGATGCCGGCGACCTGGTGCCCGACGAGGTCACCATCGCCATGGTGAAAGAGCGACTCGATGAAGGCGATGCCAGAGACGGGTTCTTGCTCGACGGGTTTCCACGCAATGTGTTGCAAGCCGAGGTGTTCGACACCATGCTCGACGAGATGGAAACGCCACTGTCGGTGGTGCTCGAGCTCGTCGTCGACGATGACGAAGTCGTGCGGCGCTTGTCGGGTCGACGAACCTGCAGCGAATGCGCCCACGTGTGGCACGAGTTGTTCGACCCGCCGGCGATACCCGGCACGTGCGACCACTGTGGCGGCAAACTCTTCCAACGAGACGACGATCGCGAAGAGACCGTGCGTCACCGACTTGAGGTGTACGCCGACAAGACCGCCCCGTTGGTGGGGTACTACGCCAACCGCGGGCTGCTCGAGGGCATCGACGCGACCGGCCCGGTCGAGGACGTGACCGCCCGGGCGGTCGCGTCGCTTCGGCACTGGGGAACGTGACGCGATGATCCACCTCAAGACCGAGGCCGAACTGGCAAAGATGCGCACCGCCGGCCTCGTCGTCCATGCCGCACTTGAAGCGGTGCGCGCCACCATCGCCCCAGGGGTGAGCACGCTCGATCTCGACGCGATCGCCGAGAAGACGATTGTCGAAGCGGGTGCCACCTCAAACTTCAAGGGCTACCGCGGCGGTGGGCAAACCCCGTATCCGGGGGTGATCTGCGCGTCGGTCAATAACGAGGTCGTGCACGGCGTTCCCCGGGCCGACCACATCTTGCGCGAGGGCGACATCATCTCGATCGACTGCGGGGCGATCGTCGACGGCTGGCACGGCGATGCCGCGTTCACGGTCGGCGTCGGCGAGATCGATCCCGCCGTCCAGCAGATGCTTGATGTCTGCGAAGAATCGATGTGGCGCGGCATCGCCGCCGGAGTGGTCGGGAATCGCCTCGGCGACATCGGGCACACCATCGAGTCATGGGTGACGTCGAACGGCAGCTTCGGCATCGTCGAGGAGTACGGCGGGCACGGCATTGGTACCGAGATGCACCAAGAACCGCACGTGCCCAATCACGGTCGTCGCGGCAAGGGGCTGATTCTCCGGCCCGGCCTCGCGCTCGCCGTCGAGCCGATGATCATGATGGGCAAACGGAACATCGTGACGCTCGCCGACGACTGGACGATCGTCACGGTCGACGGCAGCTGGGCGGCCCACTTCGAACACACGTTCGCCGTCACAGGGGCCGGCCCGCAGGTGCTGACCGCGCCCGACCTAGGCGCCGGCCGGCTGGCGGCCGCTGGTTTCGCTTTCAGACCGCTCGTCACGTAGACTTCGCAGTCGGTTCGCGCTCGGCAGCAGCTCTTCTCACGGAGAGCTGGGTTGGCGCGTGCCAATGTGTGTGTCGACAGCAGTGGGTGAAATACGGAACGCGGAGGATATGGCGAAAAAAGACGGGGCCATCGAGATCGAAGGCCAGGTCGTCGAGCCGCTCCCGAACGCCATGTTCAGGGTCGAGCTCGCGAACGGGCACAAGGTTCTCGCACACATCAGCGGCAAGATGCGCATGCACTACATCCGCATCCTGCCCGGTGACCGCGTCGTCGTCGAACTCAGCCCGTACGACCTCACCCGCGGCCGCATCGTCTACCGCTACAAGTAGAAGAGAACTCATGAAGGTCAAGCCAAGCGTCAAGAAGATCTGTGACAAGTGCAAGGTGATCCGTCGCCATGGGCGCGTCATGGTGATTTGCGAGAACTTGCGGCACAAGCAGCGGCAAGGCTAGGAAGCACGAGCAGTACGCGAGCCACACCCGGCGTCCGATATCTGGATGCCGTACCCCCGGTCGGAGGCCGGGGCCCGAACGGTCACTGAAAACTCAGTGGCTGGTGGGACGTGGTTCGGAGGACCTCCGCGATAGGCAGGAGCACCGCCCCGTATGGCACGTCTCGTTGGCGTCGACCTCCCCCGCGACAAGCGGCTCGAGATCGCGCTCACTTACATCTTCGGCATTGGCCGCACCCGTGCGGCTGAGACGCTCGAAAGCACTGGCGTCAGTCCCGACACTCGTGTCAAAGATGTGTCGGACGACGACCTTCTGAAGTTGCGTGAATGGATCGAGGCCAACTACAAGATCGAGGGTGACCTCCGTCGCGAAACGGCCGCCGACATTCGGCGCAAGGTCGAGATCGGCTGCTACCAGGGCATCCGACACCGCCGGGGCCTGCCGGTCCACGGCCAGCGCACGCACACCAACGCGCGCACCCGCAAGGGCCCGCGCAAGGCTGTGGCCGGTAAGAAAAAGGTAGGCAAGAAGTAGTCCCGGTTAGTCCAGTTCGGACGCCGACCGGGTCCGACGACCTCACGCTTTCAGGAGTCAGCAGCAGATGCCACCGAAGACGCGCCAACAAGGCGCCGGCGCGAAGAAAGTGCGCCGCAAAGAAAAGAAGAACGTGGCCCATGGCCACGCTCACATCAAGAGCACGTTCAACAACACGATCGTGTCGATTACCGACCCGACTGGTGCGGTGATCGCGTGGGCGAGCGCTGGGCACGTTGGCTTCAAGGGCTCGCGCAAGTCGACCCCCTTCGCCGCGCAGATGGCCGCCGAATCGGCCGGCCGCCGCGCGCAGGAGCACGGCATGCGCAAGGTTGACGTCTTCGTGAAGGGCCCGGGCTCGGGCCGCGAGACCGCGATCCGTTCGCTGCAGGCTGTCGGCCTCGAGGTCGGTTCGATCCAGGACGTCACGCCGGTGCCCCACAACGGGTGCCGTCCGCCCAAGCGCCGGAGGGTCTGACCATGGCCAGGTACACCGGCCCCGACTGCAAGAGATGCCGCCGGGAGAAGACCAAGCTCTTCCTCAAGGGCGCCAAGTGCGACTCTCCGAAGTGCCCGATCGAGATCCGCCCTTACCCACCGGGTGAGCACGGCCGCGGCCGCACCAAGGACAGCGAGTACTTGTTGCAGATGCGCGAGAAGCAGAAGTGCGCGCGCATTTACGGCGTCCTCGAAAAGCAGTTCCGTGGCTACTACGAGGAGGCGAGCGGCAAGTCCGGCCGTACCGGCGAGAACTTGCTGCGCATCCTCGAGAGCCGTCTCGACAACGTCGTCTACCGTTCGGGCTTTGCGTCCAGCCGTGACCAGGCGCGCCAGTTCGTGCGCCACGGCCACTTCCTGGTCAACGGCCACCGGGTTGACATCCCGAGCTACCGCGTTTCCGAGAGCGACATCGTCGAGGTTGCGGAGAAGTCGCGTGAGCTCGACCCGTTCATGATTGCGCGCGCAGTTGCTGGCGAAAAGCCGGCACCTGCGTGGCTCGAAGTTATGCCGAGTCGACTGCGGGTGCTCGTTCACTCGTTGCCGGTTCGCCAAGTCATCGACACTCAGGTGCAAGAGCAGCTGATCGTCGAGTTCTACTCCAAGTAAGTCCAAGTAAGACCGAGAAAGACACTGTCGCGGACCGGTCACCGACCGGCACGCGCGGTGCAGGCCAACTACTCGCGGCGTCAAATAGCGGTCGCCTCGAGACCACGGAGGACATCGTGCTCATCGCACAACGCCCGACCATCAGTGAAGACGGCGTCGACGACGTTCGCTCGCGCTTCGTCATCGAACCGCTCGAGCCAGGCTTCGGCTACACGCTGGGCAACTCACTTCGCCGCACGTTGCTGTCGTCCATCCCAGGGGCGGCCGTCACCAGCATTCGCGTTGAAGGCGTGCTGCACGAGTTCTCCACGGTGCCCGGTGTGAAAGAAGACGTCACTGAGATCATCTTGAACATCAAGGAGCTCGTCGTCTCCAGCGAGCACGACGAGCCGGTTGTCATGTACTTGCGCAAGCAGGGGCCCGGCGACGTGACCGCTGCGGACATTGCTCCGCCGGCCGGCGTCGAGGTGCACAACCCCGAGCTGAAGATCGCCACCCTGAACGGCAAGGGCAAGCTCGAGATCGAGCTCACTGTCGAACGCGGCCGTGGGTACGTGCAGGCCAACGCCAACAAGCAGCCCAGCCACGAGATCGGTCGTATCCCGATCGACTCGATCTACTCGCCGGTGCTGAAGGTCACGTTCAAGGTTGAGGCCACCCGAGTCGAGCAGCGCACCGACTTCGACAAGCTCATCGTGGACGTCGAAACCAAGCCGTGCATGCGCCCGCGCGACGCCGTTGCCAGTGCCGGTAAGACGCTCGTCGAGTTGTTCGGCCTCGCCCGCGAGCTGAACATCGATGCTGAAGGCATCGACATCGGCCCGTCGCCGACCGACGCTGCGCTGGCCGCCGATCTCGCGCTGCCGATCGAAGACCTCAACCTCACGGTGCGGTCGTACAACTGCCTGAAGCGCGAAGGCATTCACACGGTTGGTGAGTTGGTGTCGCGCAGCGAGGCCGACTTGCTCGACATCCGCAACTTCGGTGCGAAGTCGATCGACGAGGTCAAGGCCAAGCTCATCGAGATGGGTCTGAACCTCAAGGACGCACCTCCCGGATTTGACCCGAGCAGCGTTGTCTACGCCGGCGATGACGACGACGACTTCGACGACCAGGGTTACGCCGAAACCGAACAGCTCTGACTCGAACAGTTCTGACTTAGGGAAGGCCCGGACATGCCAACGCCCACGAAGGGGCCCCGCCTCGGCGGGAGCTCGTCGCACGAGCGGATCATTCTCGCGAACCTCGCCACCGCGTTGTTCGAGCACGGCCGCATCACGACGACACTGGCGAAGGCAAAGCGGCTTCGGCCGGTCGCTGAGCGGTTGGTCACCAAGGCCAAGCGCGGCGATCTGCACTCGCGTCGGCAGGTCATGACGGTGGTGCGCGACAAGACGGTCGTGCACGGTCTGTTCACCGAAATCGGCCCGCGCTTCGCCAACCGCCCAGGCGGCTACACACGCATCGTCAAACTCGGCCCGCGCAAGGGCGACAACGCCCCGATGGCGATGATCGAGTTGGTCGAGGCCTTGGCGGAGCAGGTGGTGGCCGAGGCGACGGGGGCCACCAAGCGGGGGGCGAAAGAGCGCGCGGCCAAGACAGCGGCGGCCAAGCCGACCATGACCAAAATCGAAAACCTCGCAGCCAAAGCCGAAGCGGCTGCCGGCGACGCTGAAGACGCCGAAGCCGAGGGCGACGTCGAAGGTGCCGGGCAAGCGGCCGGCGAAGCGGACGAGGCTGCTGCTGAGGCCGAAGCCCTCGCTGGCGAGATCGGCGACGACGCTTCGGCTGAAGTCGCCGGCCAGGCCGAGGCGTTTGCGGAGATTGCCGACGAAGCCGCAGATGCGGCCGCGAAGGCTGCCGAGGACGAGCAAGCCTGACCAGCAACGCACGCTTGACCGGTAACAGCGTCGACGAGCCCGACCCTCCCGATGACGGGGTGGTCGGGCTCGCTCAATTCGCACCTACGACGATCCGGCTACGTCTCGACCTCGGCTACGACGGCACCGACTTCTCGGGCTGGGCTCGGCAACCCGGGCTGCGCGCCGTGCAAAGCGACGTCGAGTCGGCGCTGGCGGTCGTGCTGCGCCTCGCCGCCCCGCCGTCCCTCATCGTCGCCGGGCGCACGGACGCGGGCGTGCACGCGCGTGGTCAAGTCGCCCACGCTGATGTGGCGGTGGCTCTTGACTCGCCAGCCGCGATGATCATGCGCGACATTGGTACTGGCGACCTCCCGAGTGCCAACTTCGTGCATGATCACCAGCAGTGGGCGGACGACGTCGTCCGGCGCCTCAACGGTGTGCTCGCGGCCGACGTCCGCGTGAAAGCGGTCTCGGTGGCGCCCGATGGGTTCGAGGCGCGATTCTCGGCGCTGAGCCGCCGGTACTCCTACCGCGTCGCCGACGGCTCGCTCGACCCGTTGCGACGGCACGACACGATGGCCTATCGCGGCCAACTCGACCTCGACACCATGAATGCAGCGGCGCAGCGACTGCTCGGCATGCATGATTTCGCCGCCTTCTGCCGCAAGCGCGATGGCGCGACCACGGTGCGCACGTTGTTGGCGTTGGAATGGGCACGCGACGACGCCGGCGTCGCGATAGCGCGGGTCGAAGCCGATGCGTTCTGCCGCTCGATGGTGCGGGCCCTTGTCGGTTCGCTACTGGAGGTCGGCGACCCGACACGCGCTCGCCTGGATGTCGCGTGGCTGGTGTCGGTGCTCGCCGGACGCGAACGCGCCGGAGCGGCCACGGTCGCGCCGCCGCACGGCCTGACGCTCGAAGAGGTGCGGTATCCGCCCGACGACCAGCTGCGCGCGCGCAGCGAGCAGGCCAGGCGCCGTCGTGACAGCGGCCCTGCCGACGCTTAGTTCTCGCGAGCACTCTCGCGCAACGCGTCGACCACGCGCTCAGCGAGTTCCGTCGCCGACGCCGGGTTTTGCCCGGTGATCAACCGGCCGTCAACCACCACGTTGCAGGTGAAGTTCGGGGCGGCGACGTGCTTAGCTCCCCGCAGCTCGAGCTCGGATTGCAGCAGGAAGGGCACCACGCCCGTGAGCCCCACGGCGGCTTCTTCGTCGTTGGTGAAGGCCGCGACGCGCAATCCCTCAACGAGGTGGGCGCCATTGGTCAATCGGACGCCGACGAGCGCCGCCGGACCGTGACAGACCGCCGCCACGATGCTGCCCGCCTCGTAGCTGGCGCGCACGAGTTCGTGCAGACCGGCGTCGGTGGCAAAGTCCCACATGGCGCCGTGGCCACCGGCAAAGACGATCGCGTCGTACTCGTGCGGATCAACCTCGCTGAATCGCGGGGTGCTCCGCAACTGGCTGGACATCTCCGGGTCGTCGATGAACTGCTGTTGCACCGGGTCGGTCAGATCGATTCCGTCGGCCGGCGGCTCGCCGCCGCCGACGCTTGCGAGCGTGACGGCATAGCCAGCTGCGCGGAACACCTGCCACGGGTGGGCGACCTCGGGCAGGTAGTACCCCGTCGGGCCTCGGCCGCCGAGATCGCCGTGGCTGGTCAGCCCGATGAGAATCTTCGTCGTGCGGGATCGAGACTCGGTGGTTTGCGACTCGGTGGTTCGAGACATGCGTGGATCTCCAACTGGTAGCAGGGATGTTGCGAGCTTGGTGCACACCTGCCATAGACAGCCAATAGGTTGTTGCTTGGTCTGCGATCAGAAGACGTATGGCACAGTGTCTGTGTGAGCCCTCCATCGCTCGATCTCTTGCGCGCCTTCCAAGCGGTCTACCGCACCGGGTCAGTGACCGCGGCCGCCCATCTGCTCTCGGTCTCTCAGCCGACGGTCACCCATCAGGTCCAAGCGCTCGAACGGGCCTGCGGACGGGCGCTGTTCGTGCGGCAGCCGCGCGGGGTCGTCGCAACCCCGGCCGGCGATGCGCTCGCCGGGCGCCTCGGCGACCACCTCGACTCCTTGACTGCCGTCGCGGCAGATCTGGGCGGGCAACAGGAAGCATCCGGGCGCACCTTGCACATGGGGGGCCCGGCCGAACTCCTGGTCACGTTGGCCGTGCCGGTGCTGGCCGACCTCATCGCCGCGGGCGTGCGGGTGCGTGTCCAGCTCGGATTGGCCGAAGCGCTGCTTGCGCAGCTTGCGAACGGATCTCTCGACCTGGTGATCTCGACCATCCGGCCGAGGGGTCGCGGCATTGCCGGAGCACCTCTGTGCGATGAAGAATTCGTGTTGGTGGCGGCACCTGAGACGGCCGCACGCCTCGACCCGGGATTGCTCGCGACCCAGTCGGCCCGGGCGCTCGCGAGTGTTCCGGTGGTCGGCTACAGCGAAGGCCTGCCGATCGTCAGGCGCTATTGGCGGCACGTGTTCCGCGCTCCGTTTGCTGGCCCAGTGGCGTTGGTCCTGCCGGATCTGCGTGGTGTGCGCGAGGCGGTCGTGGCCGGGGTTGGCATGAGCGTGCTGCCGCGGTACTTGTGCGAGGCCGAGCTTCAGGACGGTCGCCTCCTCGCCTTGCTGGATCCCGACGATGCTCCGATCAACACGCTGTACCTGGCGGTGCGTCCCGGCACCGAGGGACAGCCGCACATCGAACTCGCCAGTGCCGTGCTTCGGGATCGGGCTGCGACGTGGTGACCGACCAGACAACCGGATCCGTCCGGATGGGCTGGTGCAACACAGGAGGATGGACCTATGTCATACATACGACGCTTCGATCACGTCGGCATCACCGTTGCGGACCTCGACACCGTGACGGCGTTCTTCGTCGGGCTCGGTCTCGAGGTCGAGGGAAGGATGTTCGTGGAGGGCGAGTTCGTGGACACCGTCATCGGCATCCCCGACTCCCGCACTGAGATCGTGATGCTGCGTCCGCCGCACGGCGGTACCACGCTGGAGCTGTCGAGCTTTGTTCGCCCCGACCATGAGCCGGGATCGCCCACTGCGATGGCCAACGAACTAGGGCTGCGCAATGTCGCCTTCGAGGTCGACGACCTTCAGGAGGC
>OLLJ01000210.1_pt1 | contig 15869 bp, 13 predicted proteins | sample 1604521 | NCBI WGS metagenome assembly OLLJ01 (sample SAMEA104055714, study PRJEB20765) | soil metagenome | isolation source: soil
TGGCTCGGCCCGATGGCCGGGTGATGGAGGTGTGCGTTCGTGCCAGGTGCTGACCCGATGGTGCAGGACGGCGGCCAGGTCGCGGGCCGGCGCAGCGTCGCCCGTGCTGTCGTGGCGGACCTCGAGCGGCGCCGAGGCGGCGAGCGCGGGCAGCACACGCTGCATCGGGTGTCCGTCGTGTTCTGCTCGGCGGAGCGCTGCGATCAGCGGCCCGTACGCGGGTGAGGCCTCGACGAAGCCGACCTGGCCGTCGGTCAGTCCGCTGCCGGCAAGGACGCGTGCCCAGTGTTGGCCTTGCGCGGTTCGGGCGAGGGTTTCGTGCATCGGCGCGAGCTGCGCCAGAGATGCCGCCTCCTCGTGCAGGGCGCGCAGGGTCTGGGTCGCCGATGTCTGCGCGCTGATAGAGGCGAGGATCTGGGCGATGATTTGGCGGCCGGTCTGCTCCGGTGCGGGCGCACCGTCGTAGCTGAGGTCGGGGATGTCGGTGGCGATGAATGCGTGGTTCTCGGCTCGGCCGCGGGTCATTGCGACGTAGGCGAGTTCACGACTCATCCCGGGCCGCAGGATGGTGAAGGTGGCGTCGACGGTCATGCCTTGCGCGCGATGTGCCGTGGTGGCGTAGCCGAGTTCGACATGCTCGGCGACGTAGCTGGCCGGCAACCGCACCGCCGACCGGCTCGCTCGTACTTGCGACGTGATGCCGGTCTTCCTCTGCACGACCAGCGAACCGTCGTCCGCGCGGGCGGTGACGATCCAAAGGTCGCCGTTGCGAACCCAAGCCCCGGTGCTGATGCGCAGGTCGCGCCGGTTGCGCCGGGTGACGATCGTGTCACCGACACCAGCGACGGTGTCGTCATGCAAGCCGGCGCCGCCTGGTTCGACGGCCCCGGCGCGGACCCGCGCGGCGCGGGCTTGGGTGTTGAGGTCGGCGACGGTCGCGTTGTCGGAGGCGATCAGCAACGCGCTTCGCCCGTGGCCGGTCGCCGTTTCCCACGCGCGGTAAGCCTCGGCCGTCATCACCTCCGCGGGTCCATCGTGCAACCGCCCGTGCGCCGCGTAGGTGTCGATGCAGTCGGTGTTGCCGACGCGCAGTTGTTGGCCTGCGGCGGCTTCCCACGCATGGTCGAAGCGCCACAGCGACGTCAGTTCGACGGCGCGACCCTGGGTGGCGAGCAAGCCGAAGGCGCCACCGGCGTCGACCGACGACAGCTGCCGGTGGTCACCGACCAACAGAAGTTTCGCTCCGGCTGCTTGGGTTTGTTGGGTCAGCCTGTCCAGGGTGAGGGTGCTGGCCAGGGATGCTTCGTCGACGATGAGCAGCTGCCCGCGACGGAGCCGGTAGCGCGCATCGAGCGTGTTCGTTCGATGTTGCGCGGCCGCGCCGGTGGTTTCGTGCAGCCACTTGGCGGTGTTCTCACACGCGATGCCGAGCGCTTCCGCGAGTTCGTTCGCGGCGGTCGCGGACGGCGCGAGCCCGACGACGCTGCCCGGCCCGAACGCGTCTTCCCATGCCGCGCTCAAAGCTCGTAGCGTGCGGGTTTTACCGGAGCCGGCGGGCCCCACTAGCACGTCGACGTCGCGCCCGGAGGCGGCGATCGCATAGACGGCAGCGCATTGGTCGGCCGACAACCCAAGGTCCGTGTCGTGCATTACGCGGGCCACCAAGGCCTCATCGATGCGTGGGCCGTTTGTCGTCGTTGCTGCCGTGAGAAGCCGCTCCTCCGCGGCCAGGACACGGCTTGAGGTGAACACCTCGGCGCGATGACGGCGGAACGCCGACGTGCCGTCGGGTCGAGCAAAATCAGCGACCAGCGGCGTCAGGTCAGGTGGTGTGAGCTGCAGGCAGTGGTCATCGATTGCGAGCTGCGCGACGCGTTCGACTAGCTGAAGCCGATCGGCGGACGTATCGAGGCGCAGCATTTTGGAGGCGCGGGCCGCTTCGGCGAGCAGGTTCCAGCGAGTCCACGTCGCGCGCTTCTCGCTCACCGCTTCGACAACGTTGGCGGCGAGTTGACGCAGGACCGCATCGTCGAACGCACGGGCCCGAGGCGTGCCCGGGCCGGTGTAAAGGATGCGGCGAACGAGGTGCTCGACCGGTTCGGGCAGCAGCCGCGTCGCGCGCTGGCGCCAGTCGCGCAGCAACTCGGTCAGGCCGCGCAGTTGTTTGGCGGGCCTGGATTTGCGGGTCGCGAGCTGCCGGAGCCGGATCATCTCCGGTCGGCTCGGGGTGCGGCCTTTCGTGGCCCGGAACTCGTCGAGGAGCCCGCGCAGGGAGGCTTGGACTTGGGTGGCGCGGGTGGAGAACTCGGCCAGCAACCTGTCGTCGACGCCGTCGATTTCGAACCCCGGCGAGCGCCGTTCGCCGCGGTCGCGGAGCGACCAGGTGGCGCCGGTGTCGCGGTGGACGGCGTCGGCGATGAGGCAGTCATAGACCTCGCTCACAGCGACGGTGGCGGCGTAGAGGGCTTTGGCGTCGATGCTGCGCCACCGCCCGTCCAGGCCTTGGACTTTGTTCGCCAGCACGAGGTGGGTGTGCAGGTTCGGGTCGCCGGTGCGGGTGTCCCAATGGTCGAACCCGGCCGCGATGCCACCCCGGACCGGGACCTGGGCAACACCCTGACTACCGGTCCGGGTGAACAACGCATGCGCCTCAATCAACTGCAGGCACTGGTTGACGGCGTCGCGGTGCGCGTTCGCGATCCGGGTCTGCGTTGCCGGATCAGCGAGCGCCCACAACACGCTGACCGACTTCGGGACGGTGAACGTCAGATCGAACCCCGACACCGCGATCGGCGTCCGCCTACGGTTCTCCTCCACCTCGATGACCGCGATCGCCGCAGCGCGATCGGGCTTCGGCAGATCAACCGGCAACGCAACAATGCGGGACGCGATCCGCTCCGCCGCGGTCTTGTGCAACGCCCACGCCTTACCCAACGGGTGCTCGGTGACCGGGTCGAGACCGAGGCTGAAGAGCCGCTCCATCCCGGTCTCATCGATCAAACCGTCGACCCCGGCGCCGTTGGCGAGGCCCGGCAGCCCGGCGCCGAGCCACCGCCCGGGCGGGTATCCGGACGCGGTGTAGTACGCCGACAACGGCGTCTCCGCGGCCCGCTCCACATCGCCGCAGCAGGTGTGCCGCAGCAGGTAGGTGACCCCGCCACCGGCTGACAACTTGTGCAACGACATCACCGACGATCACCACCATCGGTGCGACCGGGCATGGTCACGGCGACGCCAACGGCGACGTGCCGCGGCCCGCTGTTACGCATGGTGGCGCCCCTCCCGAAGAAAAAGTCCTCTCACTAGGGGATGTGTGCCACCAAGGTCGGAAAGTCAGGTCCTTCCGGCCGGACGGGCCATTTCGTTATCGAACTGTGACCACACAAAGCGCCCCCACGCCGACTGCCGCGGCGTTGAAAAGGCCTCACCCAGGACCCCTCGCCGCGCCTGCCACCAGATCGCCGAACAGCGTCATCCGCCGAGCCGCGCCGGCACGCAGGCAGCCCGGCCGCGGGGCTGACCCTCCTGGAGTGCAAGACGAGTCCGGGCTATTGCCGTTGGTTTGCGAAGGGTTTGGTCGGTCAGGAGTTGTCCACTGATCACGCCTTCGCGCTCCTGCGCGGGCAGTTGAGGGTGAGGCTGACAAATGACCTAACAAGGAGGCAGGCAGTGGTCGGGGACGGCGTGTCGAACGTCAAGCGACCGACGGCCAGTTTGGTTGGGCTATGGGCGGATGCGGTCGCGCTCCAGCAAGCCGCCGCTGCGATCGCCGTCCGACCCGGTGTCGACGATGACCTGCGGTTCACCACCGCCGCCGGTCACTTCGGCGAAGCAGCCGACGAAATCCACCGCATCTACCCCAACATCTACCCCAACATCGCCCAGCTCGGCGACGTGCCGGCGCTCGCCGCACAGGTCGAGCACCTTGCCACGGCGGATGCAACCGAACACCTGCTGGCGGCGGTCGCGGCCGTCATCCATGACTTCGACGTCGACGACCCTGGCTTGCTCCCAACCGACATGCTCACCGCCGGGTCGGCCGCCACGTGGCTTGGCCTGGCGCACTACGCGATGAGCGGTCGGTTGCCGTGACCACGGCCGTCGATGAACGCGCGTCGATGTCGACCAGGCGACTAGTGCCGAAGCAGTGCCTGGCAGAACGTCTCGACGGCAACCAGTGCGTCTGCCGCGAGTGTTGAGGAATCTTCATCGGGGTGGTCGATGCCGAACTGGTCGGCGTAGGCAGTTGGCCCTTGCGCGCGAGGATCAGAAAAGTTTGCGGCCAGGTCCTGCAAAGCAGGTACGAGACCGCTGAGGTCCGCGCCGAACGTGTCGAGCACCAGTCGGACCGCCGGCCGCGGACCACCCGCGTCGTTGTGCAGCAGAACGAAGGCGATGTCGTACCAGTCCTTCGCCTTACGTCGTCCGTGCGCGGCCGCGACTTTCGCAAGGAGGAAGCCGGCGAGACCGGTCACGTTCACCTCGACGGTGCGCCACACCCCGCCGTCCTTGGCCGACAGTCGGCGCACCTCGACATCGCGAGCGGCGAAGCCGGTGCCGCGCAGATTCGCTGCACCCAGATGTTCGCAGTCGTCGAAGACGACGGTGGCGCCAGCGGGTTCGGTCTCCAAATCCACGAGCAGCTCGAACTTCACGACAGCGCGGACTCCGTCCGCAACCGTGGCCCACCGCCACACGCGCTCCCGATCCGGTACGAACTCGGCGTTACGCAAAGCCTGTTCGAGGCGACCGGTGTTGACGACTCCACCGGCGATCTCCAGGTCGACCTGCACGTCGATGTCGGTCGTACCGGCGTGCGCGACGCCGGCAGCAGAGCACAGCAGCTGGGGCACGAGCCCGCCGAGGACGACGAACTCTGGCCGGTCGCCGTAGTGGTGCACCACTCGCACCAGAGCGAGCTCCGCCGCCGCGCGTGCAGCCTGGGACCGCACCGGTTCCTCATCCATGCGCAGGCTCTTTCATGAAGTGCTCCCGCAGATGCTCGGCGGCGTCCTCGCCACGAACCCCGGTCTGCCGCAGATCCGCATAGACCCGCGGCCACGGCACGCACCGCACACCGTCACCGATCGTTTCGCAGAGCCGCTCGGTGGCCGATCCTGGGAAGGGGCGCAGCACAAGGCGCCCGCCCTCTACTGGGCGGGCACCAATGTCGCGGGCGGCCAGCTGGAGGTCGGCTAACGACGCGGCTTCGACGTAGATTTCCAGCGGTGTGATCTGCGTGAGGAAGGGTGCGAGCACCGCGGCCGCGAGTGAGCTGGTCGCCGCCCACGACCGGGCTGCCTGCTCCCAGCCGGATGCCGCCTCGATGACGTCCCTGGTCGGGTCTCGCCACACGACCCCGACGCGCAGCTCGAGATCTGCGCGCAGCGCGGGCACGGCCTCGGCATACGAGTCGAGGAGCCCGTCGGCGTCAACGATCCGTCGCGCGGACAGCCGACCGCGCGGCTGGTCGGCAGTAAGAAAGCCGCTTTCGGCCAAGTAAGCCAGTGCCCGGGCGACTGATCCGACGGACAGACCCGTGGCGTGCGCGACCGCTGACCCGGTCGGTTCGGTACCGCACAGCACTGCCTCGGCGACCCCGAGCGTGGCACGTGTCCACGACGCCTTCGTTGCGGGCGCGCGTGGTGGCGACCCGTCGCGGGACACAAAGAGTGAACCAATGGCCAGCTGGGCCGCGCCTGTCTCATCGATCCAGCCGACCCCGGCCTCGTTGAGCAATGCCCGTGCCCCGGGCGACATCACCGGTGCGACCAGCAGCTCAGGTTGTGGGACGGTAGTGAGAGCGTCTCGCACCTGGCGTGGCCACCCCCGTACGAGCCAACCAGCGCGAACACGTGACCGTCCGATCCGAAGATCGGTGAGTGTGCCCGCGTCGCGGATGACGTCGACCTGTACCGACGACGGAAGGACTGCTCTTGCCGCAGCCACCAGTCGATCGGCACTCATCCGCGACTCCTAACCTTCATAGAGGACTATATCTCAATGCATCAGTGAGGTATGTCGACCTATGAGGTTTCGCTTTTCCGGAGCGGGCCTCTGGAGATTGCTTCGAACGTATGTTCGAATGTAGGCTGACGCGACGGCTCACCCGAAGGGGGTCAAGATCCGCGGATTGCGCAGTCCGAGCCTCTAGCGTGCAATCACGATGAGCGGCACGCGGCGACCCGTGTCAACCGGCCCGATGCGCGGTAGCCGGCAAATCGCGCGCGCCGATTGCGCGGCGGACCCACGACGTGGCCCGCTACCCTCAAGTCAAGATCGAGAGTTCGGAGGTGAGGGCGACGGCGGCTACCGACACTCGTTTCGACATGCCCATCTTTACGTCGAGCGAGGCCGCAACGCATCTCGGTGTGGCCGAAAGCACACTTCGACGCTGGCTCGACACCGAGATCGATCACACACCAATGGTCCACCATGTCCGGCCGAGCAGCCCAAGATCAGCGTCGGTCCCGTTCATTGCCGTTGCGGAGGCTCACATGCTCCTGGGTTTCCGGAAGGCAGGGCTAAGCATGCGCGAGATCCGGGAGTCCGTTGCGCGCCTCCGTCGAGAGCTCGGCGACGAGTACGTATTGGCGAGCCGCCGGCTCGCCACCGATGGCGTCACGATCTTGGCCAACGTAATCGGCACACCAACCGTGCCGGAGTGGGAACGCGCGAGGGACGGCCAAGGAGCCATTCGCGAGGTTGTTTCCGAGTACCTGACGTACGTCACCTGGGCGGACGACGAGTACCCGCAACAGTTGCAGCTCAAGACGTACGGCACCGTCAACGTAGTAATCGATCCGCGATTCGCCTTTGGGCAGCCGGTCCTAGCTCGCTCGAAGATTCGAGTCGAAGACGTTCTGGACGCCTTTGGCGCTGGCGAGACGCTCAAGGCGATTGCCGATGAGTACGGACTCGAATCGGAAGAGGTCGAAGCCGTCATCCGCGCCGGCTACAGTCCCCGCGCAGCTTGAATTCCTTGTAGACCGATCACTCTCCAAAGCGGTTGCTCGAGCACTTCGGGAGCATGGCCTGACGGTTCACACGTTGGACGACGTCTATGGCTCGAAAGCCGCCGAGCAGGTCGAGGATGTTGACTGGCTCACACTGGCGGGTCAACGCGGCTGGGTAGTCCTGCACAAGGACGGCAAGATCCGACGCCGGCCCGTCGAACTTCTCGCGATTCAGCAGCATGGCGTCCGCGCCTTCGTACTGACGAACGGCAATATCGTTTTCGAGGAACAGGCTCGTTGGTTTGTCCAGAACCGAAACCGGATCATCGCGAGATGCGCACGGCCCGGGCCGTACATCTACGGCGTGTACGAAGAACGCATCGAACGGCTCTGGCCGCGAGCATGAAACGTCACCAGCGCGCGTCACCTCACAGAGCGGAAGGCAACGACCTCTAGCAAGAATTTCTCACGCGCGCGACCGGCATCTTCGGACGTTGGTGCGCCTCGGCAGGTACAGCAAGCTGGTCGCGCTAATCTTCGCCGGTGGATCTGCGCCGGGACTCCCTTGAACGGCGCGTTGCGTTGCTCGCCGACCGGCTGCAGGTTTCGTCTCATGCAGACCTCGCGCCCTATCTGAGTGAGCTTCTTCCTGATGGCTCGGCACCTGATGACGAGCATCTTCCTGAGCTTCGTATCCGGCTGGCACGCGTCGCGGCGGATCCGGCACTTGACGAGCCGGTCCGGCTGGAGGCTGCGCGCTTACTCGACGTCGCCGGTAACTTGCCGTCCGCGATCGGACGGACCGGAAGGGTCTGGATCGCGTGGTGGTTCGCGCGCCGTCCACAAGACGCAGCCGCTCACCCACCGCACTATTCGTGCTATTGGGAGGGCCCGGCCGACGACACTGGCGTTCTTGAGAGTGGTCCGAACTTCGACGATTTACACGATGCCCTTATATGGGCTCGGCGGCGAGCAGACAACATCGTCGTGCGCCCGTCGTGGGACCCCGATGTGCACTACTGGGCAGGAGAAGGACCTCCGCCCGACGGACTCAAACCGTTGGGCGAACCTGCGTAGCCCGAGGGTGGAAACGGGCCATAGCGAGCGCCCTAGCGGCTGCCCAGTGCGTTTTGGTGCGACCACTCGCCGCTGCTGAGCTACGGCATCGTCACTGGCTTCCGGCCGAAGAACAGAAACGCGGAGGCCACGTGGGATCGGTACGGCCGAACCGCTTCCCTTCATTCAATGGGCTCAATATGTAATGGTCGGCGAGCTGGCGGCAAAGCTCGCTGGCGGAAAAGGCCTCCCGTTCCTGCTCTCGAAGGTCGGCGACAGACAGCGCCTCGTAGGACAGACCTTGCGCGTAGTGGCTCGGGATCGCTCCTCGCTGCATCATTCGGTGCGCAAATTGGTTGCGGTTGCCCGCCACCTTCTTCATCATGTCGGGCAAGCCGGACCACTCACTCACTCCAGAGTCTGGCTTCGAGATGATGTCGCGGACTTCCTCGATCTTGCGAGCGAGCTTCATCCGCATGAGGTCATGAGGCTTCGTCCCGTGATTGAGGAGGACGGAGTCGATGAACCGCTCCATGAGGATCGTCTGTGCGATGTAGCGTCCTACGATTTCGAAATCGTTGGGCTCACCGTTGTACGGGACTGGCCACGTGATCATCACCATGCAGAAATCGTGCCACGCACACGCTCTTGCAACGGCATGTCCGTTGTCGCGCATGACAAAGCGACTCCGTTGCTCGCATCGAGGCCGACTGTGGCTAGTTGGGTTCGCCTGTGACGGTTCCCGCTGTGATCTGCCCTTGGCAGACTCTGAGCTGGCGGAATGGCGCTGGGGAACCGTCCGCCTCATTCGCGACCGCGATGGTTCCGCTTCCGTTGATGTCTAGGCGGAAAGTCGCTGGGGTCACCTGATCGGTCGCGGTGCAGTCCGCGCCGGGATTGGGTCCGATCGTTGTCGACAACGAGGAGTCGGGCACGAGGAACGCGACGTGCTCACCGGCTACTGGCATCTTGTTGTCGGGGACGGGCGCGGCATCCGCAGTCAGGAGCAGCCGACCGGCTACGGGTGTGCTCACGCTAACCGTGTCCGGGGCGCCGGTGGAATCCACTCCTACCAGGCCGACGTGGCCGACCAGCTGGCAGTCAGTCGTGCTGGTATTGCGGAGGATGATCCACGCGTACGTCTGGTCGGCGGCGAACTCGATGTTCTCCAAATCGGCCGTGAGTTGAGGCGCCGAGCAGGTGGGCCCGACCACGACCGAGGGTGCATTCGAGGTGGCGGCTAGCTGGCCAGTTGGCGACGATGCAACAACCGAAGAAGACGCAATCGGGGCCGGGGCGGATGCGCGGACAGCCGGGTTCTTGTAGAGCAGCGTCGCACCCGGCAGACCCGCGGGCGGGTTGACGCTTTCCAGGCCCGTGTCGGTGTCCTGTCCGGTGGTCGCATCGACCACGATCGTCGCGACGTTTCCGATCACGGGGCCATGACCGGGCGGGCCAGTGGTGATCCAGCTGAAATCGCCGATTAGCCGGATGACTAGCACTGGACGTGAGCCGTCACCGGCTTCCGTGCCGCCACCGACATACTGCATCGCGTCCGCGTGGGTGGTGAGGATCACCGACGCGCTCTGGATGTCGGGTGGCCAGCCTGGCGCGCTGGAGTCTAGGCCCGGCGGGTATAGGCCGGGGTCGGAAGGACGCGACCCCCACCCCTCGGTCTGCGCGAGGCGCACGGCCATCCCTCGTTGCGCATTCGTCAAACCGCCCGAGCTACCGCTGGCAGACCAAGCTGAACCGTGCGACGCGCAACTGACGAGCGCGATTGCCGCGATGCCCGCACACACTGTTCGAAGACCCGCCACAGATCGGCGCCGGTGGCTCGGGACAGCTATCACGATTGTTCGACGCGTAGGCCCGTGCGCCGGTTGCCCCACGGGCGACGTGCGCCGCCGAGTCGTGAAGCGTGTGGGCGCATGGTTCATCATGTCGCTAGCGTCCTCCAGCCGCCCATTCCGCGTACCGGCCCAATGAGCGCTACGCGGCATTATGTGCGTTGGCGACGATGAGCCGAGGCCCGTCGACTGCGCACGGGGCGTACGGGGTCGACAGCACGCGCCAGTCCACGTGTATCCGCCGCCCGACGCAGGTCCTGACCGGAGGACCTTTGCCGTTTTGACGGTGTCGTCAGCTGCTAGCGTCGACTAGCGACGATCAAAGCGGGGGCAAGTGCCAGAGCGGGACGCCCAGGTCGAGCTGATGCTCACCAAGGGAGCGGGTACGGCCGCGGCCACCGCGAAGGTGCTGCACCGGGTGCTGAGCATCGACAACAAGACCGCGGCCGAACTTGCCACGGAACTGCACTCCGGCGACTACGTGTCCCTTGGAACGTTCGCGAAAGGCGAGGGCCAGCTGCTGCGGTCCAAGTTCAGTATCGCTGGGGTCACCGTGGAACTCCGGGAAACCGACGGCTTCGCTGGCCCCGGACGGGTGGGGCAGCCGCTACCTGCCGGCGGATCCACGGCCGCCAGCAACCCGTACGGTCGTCTGCTGGTGGCTGGCGCGGTGATCCTGGCTGTCGTGGTGGCGGTGGTCGTCGTTGTCGCGACAGGTAGTGACAAGCCCTCCACTGACCACAGTGCGGCGGCGACGCCGCACGCGAGCGCAACGTTGGGCGCGGCGCAGGTTTCCGCCGAGTATGCGCTCGCGCAGCTGGACACCGGTCATCCGCCAACGCCTGCCGAGGTCGCGGCATACGCGGCGCGGCTGAACGACCTGGAGACTGTGTGTACGAATCCACGCTATGACATCTCCGACATCGCGGTGGCCACCCGGCAGGCGGTCAAGAAGGAGGGTCGCGCCGCGACGCTCGCACAGATCCTCGACGGAATTACCGCCTCGATCCCGGCGGGCGCAGCACCAACGGACTGCGCCCAGATCGCCGCAGCGTGGGCCACCATCTACGTCAGCGGTGGATAGTCGGTCACGCGTAGCAACCGAGGGACGCGGTTCTTCGGTGTGACTGGGGTGCAGGAACCTCGCGTCTCGACGGTAGTGCGGAGCTACTCGACAGTGGTGTACTGCGCTCGCAGCGGTCATGTGCGGCCAGCCGAGGTCGTACGCCCGCGCCTCGGCGCGAGTGCTCCAGCCGAGGTGGCCAGTGCCGACATCGCGTTCGCGATGCTCCGGCCGTGGTCCGTCGTGGCGTGGATGTACAGCTCCGCTGCCCGTGTCGTCGATTGACCCATCCGCAACTTCAAGTCCGCCAGGCTTGCTCCCGCTTCGGCGGCGAGTGTCATGCCGGTGTGGCGAAGGTCGTGCACTCGCGCGTCGGGTCGGCCGATGCGGACCAGGGCACGGCTGAGTATCTGCGAGTACCCGCAGAGAACCGGACCGCCCGTCGAAGATGTGAACACGAGGTGGTCGGGTTGCCCGGTCGTATACGTCTCCACGTGCTCGAGAAGGATCGGCACCAGGTGGGGTGGCAAAGCGATCCGTCGGCGTCCGGCGGCGGACTTCGGCGTATCGACGTCGTAGACCCCGTTGATCAGGTAGACCCGCTCGCTGATCAGCACGCTCGGCGCGTCAGGATCGAGGTCGAGGCCACCGACACGCAGGATCGCGAGTTCACCGATCCGGGCACCCGACCACGCCAGCAGATGCACCAAGGCGGAGTATCTGCCGGGCACCTCATCGGCGAGCTGCTGGATCTCCGCGACGCTCAGCGTCGGGCGCTCCCCCCGCTTCGTCGTCCCTGCTCCTTTCAGCTGACAGGGATTGGTCGCCACCAGCCCGTCGGCAACCGCCGTGCCGTAGATGGCCCGCAGCACCCGGTAGGACCGGGCGGCGGCGGCGCTGCCGTCGCGCACGGTCGCAACACTGTGCCGGCGTTCACGCGCGCACGCTTCCTTAAGCGATGCGCGCATGCCGGCGTACCAGGTGCGCACCGCGTCGGGTCGAAGCTCGTCGAGCCGCACATCGCCCAGCGGCGGAATGATGTGCAGCCGCAGATGCGATTCGTACAGGGCGTGCGTGGTGACCTTGATTCCGGTGCGCTCCTGCAACCAACGCATCCCGTAGCTGCCGACGGTCTCGGTGACCTTGCGCGGTGCCCGCCAGGTCTTCCGTAGGAGGTCGGCACGTACGGTGTCGAGGTACTTACGCGCATCGGATCGGGAGTCGAAAGTTTGGGGTGCGCGCTGCAATTGGCCGTCCGCGCGATACCGTACCCGGAACCGCCCACTGGGCAGCAGTTCGACCGCACCAAAACTGCTTCTGCGTCGATTGACCATCGGTTTCTCCTCGTCGCCGCCGCCGCCCGTGGCACACCGTGAGTACTTCCACACCTGCTCCACGGGAACTGCTAAGGTACCAGAAATCCCTGCTATATAAGGGAAATCCTGAGGTCTGACGTGCATTCCCAAGCTGACAGTGCGGGTTCGATTCCCGTCACCCGCTCCACCGATCTCAAGAACGCAATCTGTCACGGGCAGCGATAGCGCTCGGCGTGGATCTCGAGTCGACATGCTGACCGGCTGAGCGCTAGAACTTCGCTCGTGGAACCCGGGTATAGCACGTCATTCCAGACTCGCTGGCATGATTGCCGTATGACGAACCCACCAATTCCGCCCTACCACGAGTATTTCCTGCCGACGTTGCGTGGAGTTGACGAGTTGGGTGGCTCGGGCTCGATATCGGAGATTGTTGACGCCGTTATCAAGGCGCAGGGGTTACACCGAGGAACAGCAAGCGGTGCTCCACAAGAACGGGCCCGACACCGAGATCGGATATCGGCTCGCGTGGGCGCGCACGTACCTCAAGTACTTCGGGCTGCTCAGTAACTCAGCCCGCGGAGTCTGGGCGATTACCGAAGAGGGAACACGCTTCCTTCATGACCCGATGGCCACGGACGAGCAACGAGAGCAGAAATTGTCGGAGTTCCGCGCGGCACACGTCAAGGCCGCTGCCATCGAACGGGCGGCGAAAACTCGCGTTTCGTCTACCACTGCGATCGATGATCCGGACGACTCGCCCGAGGACAATGTCGGCGAGTGGAAGGAGCGCCTTATCACCACGCTGACTGCGGAGTCCTTTTCTCCGGCCGCGTTCGAACGGCTCGCTCAGCGGCTCTTGCGCGAAGCCGATTTCGAATCCGTGATTGTTACGGGCCGAAGCGGCGATCAGGGCATTGACGGCATGGGGACCTACCGACTCGGCTTGCTCACCTTCCCCGTGTTCTTTCAGTGCAAGCGCTATACCAAGAGCGTTGGCCCGGGCGAAGTTCGCGACTTCCGCGGAGCAATGGCCGGCAGGGGCGAGAAGGGCCTGCTAATCACGACCGGGACTTTCACTGCAGAGGCGAAGAAGGAGGCCAACCGCGACGGTGCGACGCCGATCGAGCTGATTGACGGAGACAAGCTCTGCGACCTGCTGCAGCAGTACGACCTCGGCGTAAAGACCACACGACGAGAAGTGGTGGACGTTGAGATTGTCGGGGAGTTCTTCCAAGACATGTGACGGCCACCTCTGAGGGTCGAGCGGTCGGCAGATTCTTCGCTGACTGCAACCGTCGCGGCTCCGGCAACTTGGGCACACCCAACGTGCGATTGGTTGGCTGGAACGCCAAGCCGCGGTGCCGGTTCGCGACATGTCCGAGACCGGTGAGACCGGGTGGGGCGTCTACGTACCAACGCCCCACTTGCTCATTGCCTCGATCATCTCGGCGAGGAGCTCGTCGACCAAGCCTGCTACTTCGATGCGGCGCGGCTTGGCCGTCTTGCGAGGCATGTTCTCGGTCGTCCGAAGGTGCATCTCGAGGACCTTTGCCCGCTGCGACCAGGACCGCGCAATTTCCTGTCGATCAGGGGCGGCCTGCTCGGTCATAGCCTCCGCGGCGTACTGCTTGGCAAGATCGATTTGCGCCTGCACGCGATTGCGTCGCTTCGACATCTGTGCGGTGAACTGCTCGGCCATCTTGCGACCCTGAGGACTTTTCAGAAACAGCGGCCCTACGACCACCCAGGCCTTCCGAACCTTGGGGCCTGCCAACTTCCCGTACTTGAGAAGAACCTGACCAATCGCTGCGTAGTTCATCGTCAGACTCCAACAGTCGGTGCAAGGCTTGACACTTTCACGGTTGAGGCATCCGGGTTAGATCAACTCGTGCGCGCCCCTTCATCCTTCTTACCCCAGCGGTGTTGGGCTCTTCGGCAGATGGTCACATCGCCAGCACGCAAATAGCGATCCATGCGGTGAGTGCTTCGGTCGGTTATGGGGCATTGAGCGTGTCGCGGCGGGCGCGGTACTCATCGTCATTGATCTCACCGCGGGCGTACCGCTCGTCGAGGATGTCCCGGGCATTCGGCGGCGGGCCGAATCGCTTGTCGAGGACGTCGCCGCGCCCACCGCTGCTATCGCCGCGTGTGCGCTGCCCGGCCGCCGTGTACCGGACCAGCCACACGACCCCGATTACCACGAGCGCCTAGAAAAGCAACATGCCGAAGCCCATCAACAGCCAGCCGCCAGCGCCCCAGCCGCCGTCCCAATTGTGCATCATCTCGTCACAGCTCCTGTGTCCATATCAGCGGTCGGTGTGCCGCTGGTAGCGCTTCCTTCAGCGTCCGTTCGTTGCTGGCCGGTGCGCCAGGGACTTTGGTCGCGCTCCGGGCAATCGACAGACACTTCCTCGCGGATCGCGGTGCGCAGCCGAACGTTCCCCAATCACCATCAATCGCTAGCTGACTATCGGCTGACCTCCGACACCGACGGGCACGCCGTCAACTGGCTCGCCGAGCTCGGGCGTGTATGTCCTGCTACTTCGGAACATGTCGACGAAGCGCTGTAGCCGGGGATCGTCTACCGATGTCACGCGCAGCTGATGTCCCCACGCGCTGATGACAATCGGCGCGGGCAACTCGCTGCTCGCCCAGGGGCTCATCACGAGGTAGCGAGTGGTGGACGCACCGGACTGCGTCTGCTCCCGGAGCTTGGACTGCTTGAGTACGAAGCTGCGCAGCGCCTGCACCTGATCCGAGGTGAGACTTGGGGAGTAGGTGATCCACACGGCACCGTGCTCCATGTTGTGCACCGCGCGCTCGGGCGGAACGGGCCGGTCATAGATTCCGGCGTTCAGCCACGTTGCGCTGTGCGGGCCGCCGACCGGCGGCGTCTCGGTGTACGTGACCGGACCGGCGACGTGATCGTGCTGCAGCGCTCCCGCCGGAGATCCGCCGTCCCCTGGCCAGCCTGTCGTGTTCCATGCCAGCACGCCCGCGATGCCGGAGCTGTCGGTCGCCGCCTGCGGCCCAACCTCGTGCGTTGTCGCCCCGGTGACGGCCGCGGGCATCACTTCGCTGGATCCGCCGGATGCCGAGGACTTCTTGTGCGAGCTGGTGACGACGATGGCTACCCCCGCGGCGAACACGACGACACCGGAGATCACGGCGATCAGCCCCCAGGGCGTGCGGCGCTGATCGATCGGCTTGTGGCGCTTGCTATGCGGCGGCGGCGCCGGTTTGCGGTTCGCCGGGCTTGGCACGCGCGTGCGCTGGCTCATGACGGTGCTTCCCTCTCGCAGGTGCTCCGGCCGATCATCGCCGCTGCTGGACCGGAATCGCCCTGGTCGAACGGCATCCAGTCGACAGTCGAAGGTCCTGGCGCGACCCGCCTGGCCGCTCAGCCCCAGACGTCGTGCGCGGTCTCGACGACGAGCTGAAGCTTGGCGACTTCCTCGTCATAGGTGAGGGCGTTGCCTTCGACGGTCGAAGAGAACCCGCACTGCGGCGACAGGCAGATCTGCTCGAGCGGCACGTACTGGCTCGCATCGTCGATGCGGCGCTTCAGGTCGTCCTTGCTTTCCAACGCGCCGCGTTTGGTCGTCACCAGCCCGAGAACAACCATCTT
>OLLJ01000066.1_pt1 | contig 15654 bp, 15 predicted proteins | sample 1604521 | NCBI WGS metagenome assembly OLLJ01 (sample SAMEA104055714, study PRJEB20765) | soil metagenome | isolation source: soil
ACGACCGAGCCAATCGGCGTCCGGCCTGATTCTGAAATTAACGTGCCCGAACCCGAGCTGGCGCTGGTGATCAACGCAGCCGGCGAGACGATCGGCTACACGATGTGCAACGACGTTTCGTCGCGATCGATCGAGGGCGAGAACCCGCTCTATCTCCCACAGGCGAAGGTCTATACCGGCTCGTGCGCACTCGGGCCGACCATCCGTCCGAGCTGGGAGATCGCGGACCCTTACGCGCTCGCGATCACGGTGCACGTCAAGCGCGACGGCAATGCAGTGTGGGAGGGCGAAACGTCCACCTCGCTGGTGCATCGACGCTTCGACGACATGGTCGAGCACCTGTACCGCAACTACACCTTCCCCGATGGTGCCGTGCTCACGACCGGAACCGGGCTGGTGCCAGACATCACGTTCAATCTCCAGCCCGGTGACACCGTCGAGGTGGCTATCGACGGCATTGGCACGCTCGTCAACGACGTGCTCCACGCCACCGACGCGCACTTCGGTTGGCTCACCCCTGACCCAGCGCGCAACTCGCGATCCTGACCCGCACACGCTGACGATCGCACCTGCGGTGGTTGTGTGGACGACGAACAGGCGACTAGCCTCTGCCCGACGCCGACGTCAGGACACCACCGCGGATGCCGGCCCACTTCCCTCGCCGGTGGCACCGAGAAAGTGAGCGACCAATGTCTAAGGTCATCATCCTGGAGTTCCCGACCACAACAGCCGACCAGTACCTCGGCGTCAACAAGGTTCTCGGCGTCAACGGGCCGACCGGCGAGGGTGACTGGCCGAAGGGGCTCATCAGCCACCTCGGTGCATTCGGCGCTTCCGGGCTCGTTGTCGTCGAAGTGTGGGAGTCGGAAGAGGCGCAAGCGGAGTTCATGGGACGCCTCGGTCCTGCCCTCGGCGAGGTTGGCGTGCCCGAGCCCACCCGGATGGAATGGCTGTCCTTGGAAGGGCGCTACAACGCCTGACGCTCAACCCGCCACCTCCACCTGCTGAGCAGCGGCCTTCTTCGTTGCGCGGTGACTTGGGTCCCGTCGCCGGGTGCCTTCTGACCATGTTCGAGCCTCGCTGTTCGGCCGAGCATGAAGACAGAAGGATGCGGACTTAGGAGGAGAAACGCCATGACCACCTGCCATGACACATCGAGTTGGGGATCGGCGAACGCGGCTGACAAGACCCAATTCCATCGGATTGTCGTCGGGGTCGACGGGTCGACGAACTCCATCGCCGCACTACAGCTTGCGGTAGGGCTCGCAGATCGCGAGGGCGCCACCCTTGAGGCGGTGTACGCGTACCACCCCTACGTGGCGGCGCAGTACCCATTCGCCGGCGCGTTGCCGCCGTACGGACCGCACGGCGAAGGCACCCAAGACACAGCCGATCCAACGGCTGGGCCGATCAACGCGGCAACCGACTCACTCGAGCTGCTCAAGAGCACCTTGTACTCGGTGTTGAAAGAAGCTGAGGTCGACAAGATCGCGTTGCGCGCTATCGAAGGCGATCCCGACGATGTCTTGGCGAGCGCAGCCGAATACGCCGACCTTCTCGTGGTTGGCGCCCGCGGCCACAACGGACCCTTGGGCTTGCTGCACGGTTCCACCGCGCAGGCGTGCACCCGCCACGCGACCTGTCCGGTGCTGGTCGTTCCGGCGCGCTGATCTCGTCAGACCACGGCAAGTTGCGCGGTGCTGCCGAGCGTCAGAATCTGGTCGGCACCATCAGTGCCGGCCAGCCTGTGCGTGACGAGCAGCACCGCGCGCTTGTCGTCTGGGCGAAGAATCTCCGCAATCATGGCTGACGCGGCGACTTCGTCGAGCCCCTCGGTCGGCTCGTCGAGCAACAGGATGGGAAAGTCCGCGAGAAGTGCACGGGCGAGTGCGATACGACGGCGTTCGCCACCGGACACCTCCGCACCTCCGTCGCCCACTCTCGTGTCCAGTCCATGAGGCAGCGCGTCGATCCATTGAGCCAGCCCGGCGCGAGAGACTGCCGCGCGAACCTGTGACTCGGTCGCATTCGGCCGCCCGATCAGGACGTTCGCGCGAATCGTCGAGTCGAACAGGTGTGGCTCCTGTTCGCAACACCCGATAACGCGGCGAACGTCGTCCGAACTCATTGCACGGACGTCGACGCCATCGATCGTCATGACACCTGTCTCGAGGTCGAGGAATCTCAGCAGCACGGCGACCAGTGTGCTCTTGCCCGCGCCGCTTTCACCGGTGACGACGATCCGGCGTCCGGGCCGTAGCTCGAGTTTCACATCCGAGAGCGCCGCGGGCCGGTCGGACGAATAGCGGGCAGATACCCCTGACAGCTTCACCGACGTGGGGTGTGACGGGCACGGCACCGGATGCACGGGTTCGAGGACCGGGCTGGGCAGGTGGACGAGCTGCAGAATCCGCAACGCAGATTGACGAGCGCGGCTGAGATGTTGGCCCACGGCGGGCAGATCCGCGACGACATCAGGCGACGACCAGGCCAGCAGGACGACGACTGCTAACAGCACGCCCGATAGGGCACCTGATCGCACCGCCGGGATCCCCACGACGAACGCCGCCCAAAGGCCGAACCCTGCCGCGAGAACCGATAGCCCGCTGCCCAGCGCCAGCCCGGCGGCACTGCGCTTTTCCAGCGCTGCCAGCTGCCTGTCGGCGTGCTCGATGCGCAACAACGCGGCGTCCATTGCGTCGAAGGCGATCAGCTCGGCTGCGCCCTCCAGGAGATCAACGACCTCGCTCGCGACTACGCCGCGCGCAACCGCCGTTCGACGCGTTGCCGCGCGGTCGGCGGCAACAACGACGCACGGCACCGCGACTCCGCCCAACAGCAACGCGGCGGCCAACGTTATTGCGGCAGCGGGGAGCAGTACCGCAGTGAAGGCCACAGCAGCACTACCGACAACGACGGCGGCGACCGCAGGCACGAACGCACGGACATACACGTCCTGCACCGCATCGACATCGGCCACCAGCCGGCTGAGCAGGTCGCCACTGCGCTGACCGGCAAGGCCCACCGGCGCGAGTGGCACCAGTGCCGCGAACAGCCGAGTTCGCAACTGCGTCACTACTCGAAGAGTGGCGTCATGCGACACCAGTCGTTCTGCATACCGCGTCAAGCCGCGGCCTACTCCGAAGGTGCGAACGGCAACCGCCGCGACCATCAGCGTCAGGACCGGTGGGTGCTGCGCAGCCCGCGAAATCAGCCATGCGGCCGTGGTCGTGAGAGCGACTCCGCAGCCGGTGGCCAAGGCGCCGAGCAACGAAGCGAGCGCCAATCGCCCGCGCACCGGACGCGCGCTGGCGAGCAGGAACCGATAGGGACCGTTCATGTGCTCGCCACGTCGACCAGTTCGCGCGCCGAACGCAGGGCAATCACCCGGTCGGCGTGGGTGAACAGTGCCGGCCGATGTGACGTGAGCAGCACACTGCGACCCGCCATGAGAGAGGTGAGGCTGCGCACGATCGCGGCTTCGCTCTCGGCGTCGAGGGCAGCGGTGGGTTCGTCGAGGAGCAGCAACGGCGCGTCGCGCAGGAAAGCGCGGGCGATGGCGACCCGCTGCCGCTGGCCGACGGACAGACCGACGCCGTGCTCGCCGAGCAGAGTGTCGAAACCGTCCGGAAGGGCGTCGATGAACTCGACGGCTTCAGCTCGCCGCGCGGCAGCGCGAACCTGCTCGTGCGTCGCATCGGCGCGGCCCAACCGGATGTTGTCGGCGATGGTCGCCGTCAGCATGTGCGGGTACTGCCCGACCCAGGCGAGCTGTCGCCGCCACGCCCGCGGATCGACGTCCGCCACATTGACGTCGCCGACGAGGATCTGGCCGGAGTCGACGCGCACAAACCCTAAGAGTGCGGAGATAAGCGTCGACTTGCCACACCCGCTGGGACCGATGACCGCAACGATCTCGCCGGGCGCAACCTCGAGGGTGACGTCGTAGAGCGCGGGCTCTGTGCGGCCTTCATAGCTGACCCGGACGCCGTCGATGCGCAACGTCGCGCGACTTGGATCGGGAGCGACGCCGGAACCGGGCGAATCCGCAACTACATCAAGGACGTCGAGCGCCTGCGCAGCAGCAGACACACCTTCGACGCTCGCGTGGTAAGCCGCGCCGACTCGGCGCAGCGGTAGGTAGACCTCGGGCGCCAGCACCAGGACGATCAACGCGGTGCGCAACGACACGCCACCGCCGACCAGGCGAAGCCCGATCGCCACCGCCACGACGGCCACCGAGAGGCTAGCGATCAATTCGAGGACGAGTGATGACAGAAAAGCCAGTCGCAGGGAGCGAACGGTCGCCCGGCGCAGGTCTTCTGACACGTTGCGCACGGTGGAGATTTGCGCGAGAGCTCGGCCGAACACCTTGAGGGTCGGCAGTCCGGCCACAACGTCGACGAAGTGGTGCCCGAGCCTGCTGATAGCGCGCCACTGCCGGTCCATCTGGGCGCGGGTCCCGAGGCCGATAAGAATCATGAACATCGGAATCAGCGGCAACGTGCACGCGACGATGACACCCGAAGTGCGGTCGGCGGCCACAATGCGCGCACCCACGATGATCGGCACGGCGCACGCCAGCACCAGTTGCGGAAGGTAGCGAGCAAAGTAGCCGTCGAGCGCATCGAGACCTCGGGTTGCGAGCACGGCGAGCTCGCCACGTGGTTGCTGCGAAAGCCAAGCCGGCCCGAGGTCGGCAGCGTGGCCGACAAATGCGCGGCGCAGCTGCGAGCGCACAGCTGCAGCTGATCGGTACGCGACGGCTTCGGCGACCCAGGTCACCACCGCGCGGGCCACGAGCACCACGCCGAGCCCGATCAACTCGGCGCGCTGTTGGCGCGCAGTCGCGCCGCCGATGAACGTGCGGCTGATCAGGTCGGCGATGAGTGTTGCTTGGACGACGATCAGACCCGCGGTCGTCACGCCAAGCACGATGCTGGCGACGATGAAGGCGCGCGCAGCTTTCGCCTGACGGAGCAACCGCGGGTCTACCGGCTTCACCCGACGGCTGCTGGTTCGATGCTCGCCGGAGCGGGACCAGGGATGTCGCCGCGACCCAATCGCTTCCGGAACACCCAGTAGGTCCAGGCCTGATATGCCAAGACGACGGGTGTGAAGATGACCGCCACCCATGACATGACCGCGAGCGTGTACCCCGTCGATGATGCGTTCGTCACGGTGAGGGTGCCGGCCGCGACTGATGTTGAAGGCAACACGTTCGGGTAGAGCGCGATGAAGAGGGCAGCAACTGCAGCGACAATCGCCGCCGCGTTCAACGTGAACGCCCAGCCTTCACGCCCGCGCAGGCTGAACGCCACGGCACCTAGCAACGCGAGTGCAGCGATCGTGGCGACGACGGCGGATGCCGCCTTGCCATACGAAATCTCGGTCCAGAGCAAGAATCCAGCCGCCGCGACCACGGCAACAGGTGCTACCCGTTTCACTGCACGGTTAGCGCTGCTACGCAGATCGCCAGTGGTCTTCAGCGCGAGGAACACCGCGCCGTGCAAGGTGAAGAGAGACAACGTCGTGATGCCACCGAGTAGCGCATACGGATTCAGGAGAGTGAAGAAGTTACCTGTGTAGTCGTGCGCGGCGTTGAGCGGAACACCGCGCACGATGTTTGCGAAGGCGACGCCCCACAAGAGCGCAGGAAGGGCGCTACCCCAGAAGATCGCCTTGTCCCACGCGCTTCGCCAGCGCGCGTCGGGACGCTTGCTACGAAACTCGAAGGCGACGCCGCGCACGATCAAAGCCACCAGGATCAGCAACAACGCGAGATAGAAGCCGCTGAACAGCGACGCATACCACTCGGGGAACGCGGCGAACGTGGCCCCGCCCGCGGTCAGCAGCCAGACCTCGTTGCCGTCCCACACCGGACCAATCGTGTTGATCGTGATCCGACGGTCGACGTCGTCGCGCGAAACGAAAGGCAGCAGGATGCCGACGCCGAAATCGAAGCCCTCGAGCAGGAAGTAGCCCGACCAGAGCACCGCGATGAGCAAGAACCAGAAGTCGTGCAGATGCATCGTGGCGCTCCCTTCAGTAGGCGAAGACGGGTTCGGGGTCGCCTGCGGCCACTTCGGCCGCCGGACCCGCCTTGGCAAAGTGCGCCATCAACCAGACGTCGACGACGGCGAGAGCGCCGTAAAGCGCGGTGAACACGATCATCGAGGTGAGTACCTCACCACCCGTGACGGACGGCGAAATGCCGGCCTCCGTCTTCAAGCGGCCGAACACCAGCCATGGTTGTCGGCCCATTTCGGTGAAGATCCAGCCGAGGCTGTTCGCGAGGAACGGCAGCGGCAGCGACCACAGGGCGATCGTGTAGAAGCGTCGCCCGGTCGGCAGCTGGCCACGGCGCACCAGCCACAGGCCGATCAAGGCGATGAGGGCGGCGAGCAGGCCAAATCCGATCATGAACCGGAAGCTCCAGTACGTGACGGCGATCAATGGCCGGTAGTCGCCAGGGCCGTATTGCTGTTCATACTGCTGCTGCAGATTGTCGATCCCTTCGACCTTCCCGTTCAACGATCCGGTAGCCATGAACGACAGCACACGCGGCACTCGAATGCTGAACACCTCGCTGTGACCGTTGAGTGAGCCGACCGTGAACAACGAGAACGACGCCGGCTTCGAGGTGTGGTAGAGCGCTTCAGCAGCCGCCATCTTCATCGGCTGCTGCTCGGTCATGATTTTGGCCTCGATGTCACCGCTCACGCCCAACCCGACGCCGGCGAGAACCGTCGCGACGAGTGCGAGACGCAATGAGGGTCGGAAGATGTCGACGTTCCGCTTGTTACGCAGGTGCCAGGCGCTGATCGCAATGACAAAGACGCCACCGGTGAGAAGAGAGGCGAAGATCGTGTGCGGGAAGGTCACGAGTGTGGTCGAGTTGCCGAGCACCGCCCAGATGCTGGTGAGCTCGGCCCGATGCTTCGCTGCATCGATGGTGTACCCAACCGGGTGCTGCATGAACGAGTTGGCAGCCAGGATGAAGTACGCCGAGATGGTGCTGCCGATCGCCGCGCACCACAACGTCAGGAGGTGCACGCGCTTTGGCAGCTTGTCCCACCCGAATATCCAGAGCCCGAGGAACGTCGACTCAAGAAAGAACGCGAGCAGGGCCTCCATCGCCAATGGCGCGCCGAACACATCACCGACGAAGCGCGAGTAGTCGCTCCAGTTCATCCCGAACTGGAACTCCTGCACGATGCCCGTGACGACGCCCATCGCGAAGTTGATGAGGAAGAGCTTCCCCCAGAACTTCGTCATCCGCAGATAGTGCGGCTTGCCGGTGCGATACCACGCCGTCTGCATGACCGCGACCAGCAATGACAGCCCGATCGTCAGCGGGACGAAGAGGAAGTGCTAAACCGTGGTGATGCCGAACTGCCAGCGCGCGAGGTCGAGTGGATTCACTCCGGTAGCGTCGCGTCCCGCGCTGCCGCGCGGTTACGGACTAAGGTCCCGACCCCGCCGGGCGTTGGGCACGTCTGACTGCGAGTAACAGCTTGGGCTCGCGCTTTCATGCGGGTGGCGGTGGGGTGTCACCGTGCACGACGAGTACGGGGCATTTCGCGTGCTCGGCACAGGCGGCGCTGACAGAGCCAAGGAGCAGTCCGGCGAATCCGCCGTGGCCTCGGCTACCAACAACAAGCATCCGGGCATTCGTACTCGCGTGCAACAGCACCTGCGCCGCGCTGCCCTCGTGCACCGTGACGCGCAGTGTTGGTGGTGGGTTCGGCCCGAAGACTGCTTCAATCGTGCGGCGGGCCGCGTCTTCTGCGTAGCCAGCCGGATTCCAGTCCGGAGGCATGCTCGCCATGCCGGCACCGAAGCCGATGCCTGGGTACAAGTGCCACGCGGTCGTCACCTCGAGATCGCAGTCCATCTCTCGCGCCAAGAAGTCGGCCCAACGCAACGCCATCTGGGATTGCTCGGAGCCATCGATGCCCACGACAATGCGGCCCCGGGCCGATGTCGTTGTGTTGTCGCTCATTCGGATCTCCTCCTGCGCCGTCGTCTTGGCCCCAATGTGTGCCTCGCCGGTGGTTCGCCGCGCGGGCGGACGTCCCGCATCGAGGGGACCAACGTCAGTGGCTGTGCCGAGTTCGGACGCGCTAGTGCGAGGCGTGGGCCGCCCGCCAGTTGCTTGGCGAAGTGCCGCGGGTGCGTTTGAAGGCACGACTAAATGCTTCCTCGGCTTCGTACCCGACCCGCCGAGCGATGCTCAAGACGCTCAGATCCGTGGTGGCCAAGAGGTTCTGGGCCACGTGCATCCGCCAGTCGGTGAGATACCGGATCGGGGAGCGACCCAGGACCTCACGAAAGCGTGCGTCGAGCAGCGAACGCGAAACGGTCGATGATTGCGCCAGCTCCGGGACGGTCCACTTGTGCTCGGGACGCCGATGCAGCGCGGCGAGTGCCGGGGCAAGCACCGGATCGCGGAGTGCGGCGGCCCAGCCTCGCTCGGCCGCAGGCGCAGAAGCGAGGTGCAATCGCAGCACCTCGATCAGCAGCAGCTCCGACAGCCGGGCGTGCATCCCACCAGTACCGGACGGCGACGGCGAGGTCTGTTGGAGTGCGTAGGCGATGTTGGCCTGCACCCACTGCGCGGCCGCACCGGTCGGGCGCACCACAAAGATCGACGGCAACGCCCGTAGTGCTGGGTCGAAGAGGGGATCTTCGCTGTGCAGGTACCCGCAGACCACGTCGGTCTGCGAACCGCCTTCGCCGTGCCGCAATACCGGCATGGCCGACCACGGCTGAGCGGGCATGAACGCGGCGATGGGGACCACCTCAGCGTCTTCCAACCCGCACATCTGATGCTGATCCCCGTACGGCAGCACGATGACGTCACCTGCGCTCGCCCAGTACTTGTCGCCGCCCGCAGTCGCGACCCAGCAGGTTCCTGAGGCGACGACGTGAAAGAGCACGATCCGGCTGGTGCCCGGCCGAAGAAAGTGCGCCGTGACCGGCCCGGGCATGGATTCGTAGGCCCAGCGCTCGCGGTATTCGGCGCGCAAGAACACTGCACCTTCAAGGCGAACGCGGTCGAGCGACGTCTGCAACAGGTCGGGGTACTCGCCGCTGGCGTGGGCGCGGCCAGCCACACCGTCGTCCGCCGTGGTGTTTCGATCAACAACGGCGGTGACGTGGTCATGGCCAGGCGACGGACTCGGCACGAAGCTGATGGTGTCATATCAACCCTGTATGCCCTCGAACTGAGAGAAGTAGAACCATGCCTTTGTTCATGGACGTTCACACGATCGACGGACCGGTCGGGATGGCCGATGTTGCGCATGCGCACCAGGCCGACCTGAGTAAGCAAGGGGAATTCGGCGTCAACTACCTGCAGTACTGGGTCGACGAGAAGCAGGGCAAGATCTTCTGTCTCGTTGACGCCCCCGATGCCGAGTCAGCAGCGACAGTGCACCGCGAGGCACACGGCCTCGTCGCCGACGAGATCTACCTGGTCGCGGAAGGCGCGTAGTTAGTCGGGTTGTTGGAGGCGGTAGCCGGCCCCGCGAACGGTGTGCAGCAAGGGTTCAAGACCGGCGCGGTTGAGCTTGCGGCGTAGGTAGCCCACATAGACATCAACGACATTGCTGCCGGCGTCGAACCCGTACTCCCATACTTGATTCAAGATGCGTTGACGCGTCAGCACATGCGTCGGGCTCCGCATGAAGAGTTCGAGCAGTGCCCATTCTCGCGGCGCCAGTTCGATGCGCTGGCCTGCTCGCCATGCCACCTTGGTGAGCAGGTCAAGGCGCAAGTCGCCGACGACGAGTTCAGTCGTGGTCGGTTGCGCCGAGGTGCGCAGCGCTGCCCGCACCCGCGCAAGCAATTCTTCGAACACGAACGGCTTGGTTACGTAGTCGTTTGCACCGAGGTCGAGGCCCCGCACCTTGTCGCTGACGTCGGAGCGCGCGGTGAGGATGATGACCGGCACATCGGATTGCCGTTGCCGTAGTCGTTGCAGCACGCCAGTGCCCGAGCCGTCGGGCAAGCCGAGGTCGAGCAGGATGAGGCCAAGGTCGGCGTCGAATGCCTCGGCGTACGTGTTCGCCTCGGCGGCGTTTGTCGCTATCGACGTGACGTACCCCTCGGCGCGCAGGCCCTTGTCGAGGAAGGAGGCGATTCGCTCGTCGTCCTCCACGATCAAGACGTGCACTAGACCTCCTCGATGCTGCGCACGAGACTCGCCGGCAGCACCATGGCGATGCGCGCGCCTCCGAGTGGGGATTCACCGACGGTGACTCGGCCGCCGTGGGCCTCGGCTACGGCACGCACGATGGCAAGCCCGAGGCCCGACCCATCTTGGTCTCGCGCGCCGGGCCGCGCAAACCTGGCGAGCACTGCTTCGCGTTGCGCGGCCGGAATGCCCGGCCCCGAATCTTCGACGGCGAATGTCAGGGTGCCCGCGGTGTTGTCGAGCTCGCACACGATCTCGATGGTGTCGTTCGGTGTGGTCACTCGAACCGCGTTGTCGACCAGGTTGAGCAACGCCCCCCGCAGTTTGGCGACGTCGGCACTCACGACAACATCGGGAATTGTTGCGAGCAGCCAGCGTCGAGGGGCCAGCACCTGGCAGGCCGAATGCAGATCGGCGAGGAAGGCCCGCGCATCGATGAGATCGGGTGACAGGAAGTCGGGTTCCATCGCGCGGCCAAGAAGCAGGAGTCGCTCGACGAGAGATCGCATGTGATCGAGTTCGTCGAGAACGAGGGTCACCGTTTCGGCGACCGCCGCCGGATTGGCAATGTCGCCGGTGTGGTCCAGCACCTCGAGGTGTCCGCGCGCCACCGTCAACGGGGTTCGCAGTTGATGCGACACATCCGACAGCAGCCGGCGCTGCGTCGTCATCGCGGTGTCGATGCGCTCGAGCATCGAGTCGAAGGTGGTGGCGAGTTGGCCTAGCTCGTCATCAATACCTTGGTCACCAAGTCGCCGGTCGAGCGCACCGCTGCCGATATCGCCGGCGGTCCTGGTCATGCGTCCGACGGTTCGTAGCAGCCGGCGCAGCAAGAGGTATGCGCTCGCGACACCTGCCAACAACGCGATGCCAGCCTCGGCCAGCGACAAGGCGAGAACGCGCGACCGCTGGCCTTCGTCGGCCGCCAAATCGATCGCGGCAAGAAACGTTCCTGCCGTCTGACCACCCGCCACAATCGGCGACACCAGGAATTCCGTCAGCGCGCCGTTCACGTGTGTTGCTGTGGTGAATGTCTTCGTGGGCGGATGCGCCAGCCAGCCGGTCACGCGTGCATCGGAAAGCAAGACAGATGAGCCCGGCGTTGCTACTCGCGACGCGGGCAGGCTCACGATCAACACTGTTCCGGCGGGCAACGCCCGCGCCTGTAGGTAGCTCACGGTGAAACCCTGCAGGTCGCCGTTTGCTGGGCGGTCGGCCGCGGCCGCAACGTAGGCGCGCAGCTCACTGCTCAGGGCGCGCGCGCCAAGGGTCCGGTAGCTCGCGGCGAACTGTTTGACGAACACCACCACGACCGCGCCGAGCACGACGAGCAGCACGAGCGCGTGAAAGCCAGCCAGCCGGGCAGCGGTGCCTGGGCGCCGTCGATGCAGCTGTGGTTGTCGTGCTTGGGGTGCATGTCGGCCAGAACGCGCTGCCATCATGGAGTTGGCTGCGAAGCTCCGCCGGTACCGTCGTCCGCGCTGTCGTCGTGGTGACTGTGACTCCATGATGGCGACGGTGAGGGCGAGCCCGTCGGTCTCCAGCCGGACGACGTGGGTTTCGGTGAACGGGTCGGGTCGTCGTCCGCCCAGGTGTCTGTCGCCTGTGTCGGATGTGCACTCGGCGTCGACGCGGCGGCGGGCACAGTCGGCTTGGACGGCGCGGCATCGGGTGCCGCCACCTCGTCGCGCTCGGTCGCGGTCGCCGTCCGCGGTGAAGCAGACGCCGTCGCGTCATCGGCTTGAGATGCTGGCCCCTCGGACTCGGTGGAGCTCTCGGGACCGTCGAGCACCTCGACCGGATGCGTCGGGTGCACCAACGTCAGCGCCGAGGTGTTCAGGGGTACGGGTGTCGCGTCGCTGGTGCCCGTCGGGGTCGGGCCGCCAATGTCGGCCGCGGCGGGTATCGAGATCACGACGCGGGTGCCGCTCGCGTAGGCGACCACAATCGCCGCGCAGAGCACGGCGGCGATGCCGATCACCGGCCCGGCCCACGCACTTATGCGTCGTGTCACGACTGTCATTGCCATGAGTCTCCTCCGGTGCGCCTGCCGTTGCCAGCCGCGACCTGGACGTCGACCAACGACAAGGCCCGTTCGGGGCACGCCGCGGCGGCACTTCGTGCCCGCCGAAGGTCGCGACCCGACAGTGGTTCGGTCGACTCGACGCCCACGAATCCCCACGCATCAAGGGTCAGCAGGTCGGGGCTGCGCAGGACGCAGATGCCGTGCCCGTCGCAGAGCGCGGGGTTGGCGACCAGCCGTGCGCTGTCCATCTTCATGTGGATGCCGATTTTCATGCGGAAGCGCTCGCCGGGGCAGCAGGTACGGGGAACCAGCCGGCCAGCCCGCCGCCGCATGGCAGCCCGCGAATGTGCCGTCGTACATCTGCGCTGAAAACCTCAAGGGCGCTCGCCAGCAGGGCAACGGCGCCGTCCGGGTGTGCACATCCCCCGCGGCCGCTGATCGACTGCGCGAGCTCATGCGCGCGTTGGACATCTCCGCGAGTGGCGCGGCCCTCGGCAATCGCGCGCAGATCGACTGCGAGTCGCGGCAGGCCGAACAGGCACGAGCCGCACTGGCCGGCGCTTTGGCTGGCGAGATAGTCGAGCAGCCGAACCGTGACCTCGAGTCCGCAGCTTTCGGGCGGCAGTGGTGCGACGAGTCCGCAGCCGAGGCTCACACCGGCGCGGCGCAGCACCGCGCGATCGACCGGCGCGTGCCACGCGGCGTCGCCGCTGATCCACCGGCCGCCGTAGCCGCCGATGAGTACGGCCGGCGGCCGCTCCGCCAGGCCACCGTGGTCGACAAGCACGGTGCCCAGGCTGACGGGCCCGCTGACTTCGACGACGAGCCCCGGGTGCACCACGCCACCAGCGAGCGTGAGCAGCGTCGAACCAGGTGCGGCCGGATTCCCCGCCTCGCGGAACCAGCCGGCACCGAAGCGTCCGATCAGCCCGAGGTGGGCGAGCGTCTCGACGTTGCTGACGACGGTCGGTCGGCCGTGGATTCCGCTGACCGCAGCGGGAGTCGACCGTCGCCGCGGTACCGCGACGCCGCCCGACAACGCCGAGACGACGGCACTCGATTCGCCGCCGACGAACCCGCTCGCGGACGTTGTGACGACGATGCCCGGCATGCCGGGTAGGTGAGCTCGCTCGCGCACTGCTGCGATCACCGACGCGTACGTGGCACCGGTGTCTTCGTGCAGGTACACGACGATCTGCTGGGCGCCGACGGTGGCCGCGGCCAATGACGCGCCGTCGAGCACGAGATGCGGCCGGTAGCGCAGCAGCAACGCATCCTTCCCGCTCGCCGGCTCGCTCTCTGAACCGTTCACCACCACGATCGGAACGCCTGTCGTGCGCAGTGCGGCGGACAACTTGGTCACCAACGGGAACTCGGCACCCCCGCGCCCGACCAACCCGCTCGCGCCGACCACGCCGAGCACCGCTTCGCGGGCGGTATCGGTGTAGGGCAGTGAAGGTGCGCCGAGACGCTCGTAGTGTTCGGCGAGCGTCTCGCGTCGTCCGAGTGGCCCGGCGAGCACGCGGGTGCCGGTGGCTCCGAGGGTGCCGACTCCGGTGTGCCGCCCGAGGTGTGGCGGGTCCGGGGCCATGACAAGTGACAACGCGGACGTCGTCATGACGGCGTCCGCGAGGTGCTCGCTGCCTGCAGCGGAACGGCGCGATGTGATGTCGGCGCGGGGTGCGTGACCGGCGTCCGGCGGATCTTCGCTTCTCCCCAGACCCGCGTCGCGACGACCGCAACGACGAGCAAGCCCGTCATCACGTAGAAGATGCGCAGCCGCGGGGTGTCGGCACCGGCATAGACGCCGTGGAACCAGGCGAGCGCGAGAGTCGGCAACGCGAGCAAGTGCACCCGTCGCCACTGCCGCCCGATCGCCCGACCCCCGGCCCTGGCCGTGAGCGAGATGGCCAGAAGTCCGTAGAGCGTGAGGACGCCGACCGAGACGGCAGTCGGCCGGTACGTCGCTTTGAACGGGACGACGATAGCGAGCCAGCTCACGCCGGCATAGCGGTCGAGTACCAACGACACGATGTGCGCGCCAACGAGCGCAACGACCGCAACTCCCATGGCCGCATGCAGCCGAAACTGCTCCTCCGCGTGCGGCCAACGGAAGCGGTGCCGCCACGGGTGACGCAGCCACATCCCAAAGACGACGAGGACGACGAGTGCAAGGTAGGCGGCCAACCCGCAGGCCCGGCCGACGATCCAAGGGAAGTACCGGTTGTGGACGACGGGCAGGGCGAACCGCATCACGAGGTAGCCGCTCGGGACGCTGAGTGCGAACGCGATGCTGGCCGCAACCCAATCGAATTGACGCGGGCGGGTGGCTTTCACTCGCGCCGCCATTGCAGGTGTGGCTCGATCGCTGTACTGAACGTCGCCGTGCCGTCGGTCGTGACCCAGCACGCAGCGGTCGAGGCAGTGCGGACTGCGTCGGCGATGCCGAGGCGACCTTCGAGGAAGAGGGTTTTGGCATCGACTTCCGCATCGGCGGCGTCGGCGCCGACGACCGTCACGGCGCACAGGCCGTCACCGCCGGGCAGCCCGGTTCGCGGATCGATGAGGTGATGCACCTTCGCGCCACCCGCCGTCCATCGCCTGATGCGCACTGACGACGTCGCCACCGCACAATCAGAAACGGCGAGGACGCCGATGGGTTCGGCCGAATCCATCGGGTCTTCGATGCCGATCCGCCAATGACCGCCGTCGGGCGCGTGCCCGGCCGCGTAACAGTCGCCACCGGCTTCGATGAGGAAGTTCGCGGTCGTTTCGGAAAGAACCTCGGCTGCCCATCGAACGGCGAGACCTTTGCCGATGCCGCCGAGATCGACCGGATAGCCGTCGAGGTGCACGAGGCCGCGTCGGGCCTGAAACCTGGGCTTCCACTCCGGCAGTTCCGGTCGTCGCTGCACTGACGGGGTCGCAAGAACGACGTCTTCGGATTCGAACGCCAAGCTTCGCTCATATCCGAGCCGGCGCAGGTCGTCATGAACGCGCGGGTCGAAGCGGCCGGCGGTGCGGCGATACGACACGGCGGCTGCAACCAGCGCCTCGAAGCAACGCGGTGGTACGGCGACCCATTTGGTGTTCGCGGCGTTTGCCCGCATGAGTGCGCTGTGCTCATCGAATCTGCTGCATTCGGTTTCGACATCGCGGAACACGGCGAGCGCCAGGTCGACGGCCGACTGCACTCTCAAGTCGTCGTCGGCGCGGTCGCTGATGGCCGCGATGGTGATGTCGGTGGCCATCGCGCGTGCGCGCCCAACAACCGGGTTGACCCGCAGTTGCGAGGTCGCGGAGCTGCTAAGGCTTGGCACCCGATGCCCCGGTGGTGGCGTGCACGGGCGGTGGAGCCGGCGCTGGAGCCTTAACGGGCGCCGGCGCCCGTTAAGGCTCCAGCGCCGGCTCCACCGCCCGTGCACGC
>OLLJ01000080.1_pt1 | contig 15498 bp, 7 predicted proteins | sample 1604521 | NCBI WGS metagenome assembly OLLJ01 (sample SAMEA104055714, study PRJEB20765) | soil metagenome | isolation source: soil
CCCGATCCCGCCCGCACCGCCCGCGCCGACCCGCACTGAACCCGACCCGCACCCGCACCAGACGAGGAGCACCGCCCCGTGGCCACCGATGAGGACAGCACCCGCCGTCTGGTCATCGTTGAGTCCCCGGCGAAGGCGAAGACCATCGCTGGCTACCTCGGCCCGAACTATGTGGTCGAGTCGAGCATCGGGCACATCCGCGACCTGCCGACGTCGGCCGCCGACATCCCGGCGAAGTACAAGAAGGAGCCATGGAGCCGGCTGGGTGTCGACGTCGACCACGGATTCGAGCCGCTCTACGTCGTCAATGCCGACAAGCGGCAGCAGGTCGCCAAGTTGAAGGCGGCGCTGGCCACGGTCGACGAGCTCTACCTCGCGACAGACGAAGACCGCGAGGGCGAGGCCATCGCGTGGCACCTGCTCGAGGTGCTCAACCCCAAGGTGCCGGTACACCGCATGGTGTTCCACGAGATCACCCGCGATGCGATTCGCGAAGCTGCGCGCAATCCGCGTGAGCTCAACCAGGCGCTGGTCGACGCGCAAGAGACGCGAAGAATTCTCGACCGCCTCTACGGCTACGAAGTCAGCCCGGTGCTCTGGAAGAAAGTGATGCCTCGCCTCAGCGCCGGCCGAGTGCAAAGTGTCGCCACCCGCATGGTGGTCGACCGCGAACGCGATCGCATCGCGTTCCGCACCGCGTCGTACTGGGATATCGACGCCACCTTCGACACCGCACCCACGTTCGATGCCACCTTGGTCGCCGTTGATGGCAAGCGAGTCGCCCAAGGTCGCGACTTCGATTCGCTCGGGGTGCTGAAAGCCCGCGACCTCAAACACCTCGACGAACCCCAAGCCAGTGAGCTGGCGAGCGCCCTCACCAACACCGAATTCGTGGTGCGCAGTGTCGAGAGCAAGCCCTACCGCCGCAGCCCGGCAGCGCCGTTCATGACGAGCACGTTGCAGCAAGAAGCCAGCCGCAAGCTGCGCTTCAGCAGCCAGACCACCATGCGTATTGCCCAGCGGCTCTACGAAAACGGTCACATCACCTACATGCGTACCGACTCGACGACGTTGTCGGAGACCGCGCTCAACGCCGCGCGCAATCAAGTGCGCGAGCTCTACGGCAGCGACTTCTTGCCCGACGCACCGCGCCGCTACGAGAAGAAGGTCAAGAACGCGCAAGAAGCGCACGAAGCAATCCGGCCGAGTGGCGACAGCTTCCGCACACCGGGCGAGCTCGCCGGGCAGGTCAGTGGCGACGAAGCGCGGCTCTACGAACTGATTTGGCAACGCACGGTCGCATCGCAGATGACCGACGCGACCGGCAACACGGTGACGGTGCGGCTCGGTGCCACCAGTCGCCCTACGAGCACAAGCGACGGCGCGGACGTCGAGTTCTCGGCGTCCGGAACAGTGATCGTGCATCAGGGCTTCTTGAAGGTCTACGTCGAGAGCACCGATGACGACAGTTCTGAAGACGCGAGCAAAGAGCGCCGGCTGCCCAATCTCAACGAGGGCGACACCCTGATGGCGAGGCAGCTCATCCCGGTTGGGCACAGCACGAATCCGCCCGCGCGCTACACCGAAGCCAGCCTGGTGCGTGCCCTGGAAGAACGCGGCATCGGCCGGCCGAGCACGTTCGCCAGCATCATGAGCACGATCCTCGACCGCGGCTACATCTTCAAAAAGGGCAGCGCACTTGTACCCACGTTCCTCGCGTTCGCCGTGGTGCAGTTGCTCGAACAACACTTCGGCGACCTCGTCGACTACGACTTCACCGCCGAGATGGAAGAAGACCTCGACCGCATTGCCGACGGCGAGACCGCGCGCACGGCGTGGCTCACCCACTTCTACTTCGGCACGCCGCCGAGTAACGCGCCGGCAACACCAGGTGGTCCGAAGCCCGGGCATGATGACAATCCCGGGCTCAAAGCGATGGTCTCCGACCGGCTCGGCGAAATCGACGCCAGGGAGGTGAGTTCGTTCCCGCTCGGCACGTCCGGCATCGTCGTCCGCGTCGGTCGTTACGGCACCTATCTCGAACGCGACGGGCAACGGGCGAACGTGCCCGAGGGTGTCGCCCCCGACGAAGTCACGCCCGAATATGCGCAGGCGCTCCTCGACAAACCCAGTGGTGATCGGCCGCTCGGCAAGGATCCCGCATCGGGTCGTGAGCTGGTGGCGAAAGATGGCCGCTACGGCCCGTACGTCACCGAGATTCTGCCCGACGAAAGCAAGGCGAAGCCGCGCACCGCGAGCCTCTTCCAGTCGATGTCGCTCGACACCGTCACGATCGACGACGCGTTGAAACTCCTTACGCTGCCGCGCATTCTGGGCGCCGTCGATGCCGAAGAGGTCGTCGCCAGCAATGGCCGCTACGGCCCCTACGTCAAGAAGGGTGCCGAGACCCGGTCGATCGAATCCGAAGAGCAGCTGCTGACGATCAGTCTCGAGCAGGCCCTCGAGGTGCTCGCTCAACCCAAGCAGCGCGGACGCCGATCAGGGCCCGCCGCCGGACCGCTGCGCGAACTCGGGGCCGACCCGGCAAACCCAGCGAACGCCAGGCCCATCGTCGTCCGCGATGGTCGGTTCGGACCGTACGTGACCGACGGCGAGACCAACGCCACCCTGCGCCGGGGCGACGATGTCGCGACGATCACCCTCGAACGCGCGTCGGAGTTGTTGGCCGACAAGCGGGCCCGCGGGCCGGCGCCGAAGAAGACCGCGGCTCGCAAACCGGCGAAGACAGCCAAGACATCGGCCAAGAAGTCGGCAGCGAAGAAGACCGTGGCGCGCAAGGCGTCCGCCAAGAAGGCTGCCGCCAAGCGCAGCTGAGGCCGACCGCGCGATACTGAACGCGTCGTAACGGTCAGTCGAGGCAGTCGGGAGCAGCCATCTCTGAGCCAGTCACGTCCGAGCCGGTTGGCTCAGACCCGGGCGGGTTTCGGGGCGTGCTGCGCATCAGAGCCTTCCGCAAACTGTGGTTCGCGTTGTCGCTGTCGAGCTTCGGTGACTGGCTCGGGTTTCTCGCCCAGACCTCGCTGGCGTCGTCGCTCGAAAGCGGCAACGGATACCTGAGGCAGAACTTCTCCGTCGGCGTAGTGGTGTTCTTCCGCCTGCTGCCGGCGGTCGCGCTTGGCCCGCTGGCGGGCGCGTTCGCCGATCGATTCGATCGCCGCCGCATGATGGTCGTGGCCGACATCGCCCGGTTCTCGCTCTACGTCTCGATCCCGATCGTGCACACGCTGTGGTGGCTGTTGGCGGCCACCTTCCTGATCGAGACGATGAGCCTTTTCTGGATCCCGGCGAAGGAAGCCTCGGTGCCGAACCTGGTGCCGCCCGAGCGACTCGAGCAGGCCAACCAGCTCAGCCTGCTCACCACCTACGGGTCGGCGCCCGTGGCCGCATTGGTGTTCTCGGCGCTGACCCTGTTCACCGGCGTGCTCGCGCGGGCGATCCCGTTCTTCACCACCAACCGGGTCGACCTGGCGCTGTACTTCGACGGCGCGACGTTCCTGGTGTCGGCGCTGACCATCTTCAGCTTGCGCGAGATTTCCCTCTACGGCCGGGCGACGGCACGACCGGCGATCATCGTGCCCAGCGTCTTGGGCGAGCCGGCCGGCCTGGGTGAAAGCGCCGCTGACCTTCTCGCCGAACCGATCGGCCACCTCACCGCCGGCCCGTCACTGGGCCGCTCGATCGTCGACGGCTGGCGATTTATCGGTGAGACCGCGCTCGTTCGCGGGCTCGTGATCGGCATGCTCGGCGCTTTCGCCGCTGCCGGTGTCGTGGTCGGCCTGGCGAAGATCTACGTGCGCGACCTCGGTGGTGGCGACCCCGCCTACGGCGCGTTGTTCGGATCGGTGTTCGTCGGCCTGGCCGCCGGCATGTTCTTGGGTCCGCGCTTCCTGCGCGGCCTTTCCCGTCGCCGGTTGTTCGCGACGTCGATCGCGGCGTCGGGGGTGCTGCTCGCCGGCACCGCCATCGTGCGCAACCTGGTGCTGGTCGTGCTCGGCGCGTTGGTGATGGGCGCCTGCTCAGGTGTCGCCTGGGTCACGGGCTACACGCTGCTCGGTCTTGAAGTCGAAGACTCCAAACGCGGCCGAACGTGGGCCACCTTGCAGTCGCTGATGAAGATCGACCTACTCATCATGGTTGCCGCTGGCCCCTTTGTGTCGGGGGCGATCGGCCTGCACCGAATCACGGTGGGGCACGTCGTGTTGCGCGAGAACGGCTCGTCGTTCACGTTGCTCGGCGCCGGCATCGTCGCGTTCGTGGTCGGCGTCATCGCATACCGACAAATGGATGACCGCGATGTGTCGCTGTGGCATGACGTCGTGGCCGCACTCCGGGGTCGGCACCCACTCGACGGCCGCGGTGTCGCCACCGGACTCTTTGTTGCGTTCGAAGGTGGCGAGGGCGCCGGCAAATCGACACAGAGCGAATTGCTTGCCGGCTGGCTGGTCGAACGCGGGTTCGAGGTGGTGGTGACGCGCGAGCCTGGTGCCACGGGCATCGGGCGCCAGCTGCGCAAATTGCTGCTGGACCCTGACAACGGTGAACTCGCACCGCGCGCCGAAGCGTTGCTGTACGCCGCCGATCGGGCCCAACATGTGGCGACCGTCATTCGGCCCGGGCTGGCCCGAGGTGCGATCGTCGTCAGCGACCGGTACGTCGACTCCTCGCTTGCCTACCAAGGTGTCGGGCGGGCGTTGTCGACCGCCGAAGTCGAGCGGCTCTCGCAGTTCGCCACCTCGGGTCTCAAGCCCGATCTCACGGTGCTACTCGACGTCCGTGTCAGTGATGGTCTGACCCGCACGTCGCAGCGTGATGCCCGACCCGATCGGCTTGAGGCCGAGCCTGCGGAGTTTCACGAGCGGGTGCGGGCGGCGTTCAGAGCCTTGGCGGACGCCGCTCCCGACCGTTATCTCGTCATCGACGCGTCGTTGTCGCCGGCGCAGATTCACCACCGGATCACCAGCCGAGTTGGCGATTTCCTGCCGGCGCTGTCACCCGACTTGCGTCCGACCGTGCAACTGAAAGTGGGTCGGCGGTGAGTGTGTTCGACGACCTCGTCGGCCAAGAGCGGGTGGTCGCCTTGTTGCGCGCGGTTGCGATGTCGGCGGCCGAAGCGGTGTGGGCGCGCGAACTCGGCGGCGACTTGTTCGACGCGCTCGACGACGAGGTGCCGGCCCCGTTGCCCGATGCGGGCGCGCCGGGTGCCGTACCGGGCGCGGCGATGACCCACGCGTGGCTGTTCACCGGCCCGCCGGGATCCGGTCGGTCGGTGGCTGCGCGCGCATTTGCAGCGGCGTTGCAATGCACGGCCAGCACGGCGAGCAGCACGGTCGAGCCCGGGTGCGGCGTGTGCGCGGGCTGTCACACCGTGCTCGCCGGCACGCACGCCGACGTCGAAATCGTTCGCCCGCAAGGACTTTCGCTGGGTGTACGCGAAGCACGCGAGCTGGTTAATCGGGCTGCGCTCGCGCCGTCCGGTCGGCATTGGCAGATCATCGTGATCGAGGACGCCGACCGCCTGACCGAGGGTGCGGCGAACGTGCTGCTGAAGGCGATCGAAGAGCCATCACCGCGCACGGTCTGGTTGCTGTGCGTGCCGTCGTCGCAAGACCTGGTGGTGACGATCCGATCGCGGTGCCGGGTGGTCTCGCTGCGCACACCGCCGATTGACGCGGTCGCGGCTGTGTTGGTGTCGCGTGACGGCGTCGAACCAGAGTTAGCCGAATTTGCGGCCCGCGTAGCACAGGGGCATGTCGGTCGGGCCCGTCGGTTGGCGACCGACGCGGTGTCGCGCGAACGACGGCACGCTGTTCTCCAGCTGCCGACCGCGGTGAATGACGTGGGTGCGTGCTTGGCCGCGGCCGAGGCGTTGGTGAAAGCCGCCGCAGCTGAAGCCGCCGAAGTCACCACGGCACTCGATGATGCGGAGACGGCCTCATACAAGGAGGCGTTCGGCGAAGGCGGCACGGCTACCGGGGTGGGCCGTGCGTCAGCCGGCGCGGCCGGTCGTGGTGCCTTGCGATCGGCGGCGGCCGCGTTGAAAGACCTCGAGGGCCGGCAGAAGTCACGGGCCACACGCACCCAGCGCGACGCGCTGGACCGGTCGTTGACCGACCTCGCCGGTTTCTACCGCGACGTGCTGGTGACTCAACTGGCCCCGGCCGGGTCGACAGGGATCGCGAACGTTGACGAGGCAGCGGCGATCTCGACGCTGGCCGGTTCGTCGTCCGCTGAATCGACGTTGTTGCGGTTGTCGGCGGTGCTCGCCTGCCGCACGTCACTTGATGCCAACGCGAATCCGCTCCTTAGCGTCGAGGCGCTGACCCTCGCGCTGCGGGCCAGTTGACGCTTCGCAGCATGTCGATTCGGCGGGGGTATTGGCGCGGACGGAACCGCTCCAGAACGCGGTTTCAACGCTTCGTGGGCGGAGATGAGGCAGTTGTTAAGCCGCTTTTCGCGCGGCGTCACCGCTAGGCTGGTCGCCGCCGCCGCCCGCTTCCGTCTCCTTGGAGGAAAAGTGTCCAGTCAGGCTGTACCGGTCGCCGCTCCAGCCGCACCCGTAGTGCCGCAAATAGCCGACCCCGCGCCGCTCGGGTTGGCTGGCTTCGCGATGACGACGATGGTGTTGAGTGTCTTCAACGCAGGCCTGCTCGATTCCCACCTCGAAGCCACCGTGCTGCCGCTGGCGTTTTTCTACGGCGGTCTCGCCCAACTGCTCGCCGGCATGTGGGAGTTCCGCAAGGGCAACACCTTTGGTGCGCTCGCATTCAGTTCGTTCGGTGCATTCTGGCTGTCGTACTACCTGTTCGCGACCAATATCGCCAAACTCGCGCCCGCAGGTCAGGTGCACAAGGCGGCGGGCCTGTTCCTGCTCGGGTGGACGATCTTCACGCTCTACATGACGGTCGCGGCGATGCGCACCAGCGGCGCGGTGCTCGCCGTCTTCGTCGCGTTGGAACTGGCCTTCATCTTTCTCACGATCGGCAACTTCGCCGACAAGCCGCACATCACCCATGTGGGCGGATGGCTCGGACTCCTGACGGCGCTGCTCGCCTGGTACGCGTCCTTCGCCGGCGTCACGAACGCCACGTGGGGGCGCACTATCGCGCCGACGTTCCCGTTGCCGCCGCGCCCGGTGGTCACGACGCGCTAGCTGGCTGTGACCCGGTAGGGCAGCAACCCCCGCGCGACTCGTCACAGGTTCACGCGATCCTCGCCACTGAGGCTGCATGTGTGAGGAGTGGCGGGAGGGTGATTAGGGTCGGTGCATGAAGCCGAGGCGGGCCGGGACGCTGCGCACGGCGTCCGTCGTCGCGGCGACCGCTGTCTGGGTGAGTGCGTGTACGTCCGGGTCACATCACACGGGTCCGCCGGTATCGCCGGCCGCCTCGTCATCGGCCGCACCGTTGTCAACGGCGCCCGGCGGGTCGGCGTCCGCGCCAGTGACGTCGCCACCGGCACTATCGTCGGCGCTGGTATCGAGCGCAGCGACGCCTACGTCGGTTTCACCGGCCCCCGCGTACAGCCCGCCTACTCCGGCTCAGCTGCCGCACATCGACGACGCCACGTTGCGCGCATTCACGACGCAGACCCTGAGTTGGCACAGCTGTGGGGGCGGAGTGCAATGCAGCTCGCTTACGGTGCCGCTCGACTACACGCAGCCGTCGGGGCAGACGATCAGTCTCGCGGTGGTACGTCGACAGACCGCCTCGAAGAACCGCATCGGGTCGGTGGTGCTGAACCCCGGAGGCCCCGGCGCGTCGGGCGTTGACTACGCCAAAGCGGCTGCGCCGCTCATCAGTACCGTGCTCGGCGGTGCGTTCGACGTCGTCGGGTTCGACCCACGCGGGGTCGGTGCGAGTGCGCCGGTCAAGTGCTTGAGCTCGACGCAGCTCGATGCATGGGTGGCCTTCGAAGCCGACCCCAACTCCGCCGCCGATGTTGCCCAACAAGACGCGCTGGCAAAGGGTTTCGCCGCCGGGTGCCAGGCGAAATCGGGGGCGTTGCTTGCGCATGTCAGCACGGTCGACACCGCGCGCGACCTCGACATCTTGCGGGCCGCGCTCGGCGACAAGACGCTCACCTACATCGGGGCGTCGTACGGCACGTTCCTCGGCGCGATCTATGCGCAGCTCTTTCCCACACATGTACGGGCGCTCGTGCTCGACGGCGCGCTTGACCCATCGGCGTCAGCCGCCGACCTCAATCACGTGCAGGCCAAGGGATTTGAGGTCGCGTTGGCCTCCTACATCGCGACCTGCGTGAAGTCGTCGCACTGCCCACTCGGTACGTCGGCGGCAGGCGCCGAAGCAAAACTCGATGCGTGGATCGCGACTGTTCGCACAACTCCGATGCGCGCAAGCAGCGGCCGGGTATTGACCGTTTCCCTTGCTGTGCAAGGCGTCGCGGCCGCGCTGTATTCGCCAGTGAGTTGGTCAACGCTGACCTCAGCACTCACCGCCGCGTTCGCCGGGTCGCCGGCGGAATTGCTCGACCTCTCCGACGAAATCGACGGCCGGCATGCCGATGGCAGCTACGACAACCTGATCGAGTCGAACACGGCTATCAACTGCGCCGACCGGCCCGGACTCGGAGCTGGTATCGGCGCCTACGCGAAAGAGGCCGCACTCGGCGCGCAGAACGGGCCAACGTTCGGTGAGTTCATTTACTGGGGCAACGTCGCCTGCGCCGACTGGCCGACGCCTCCCGAGCTCGCGCCCGGACCGGTGAGCGCGCCGGGTGCGCCGCCGATCCTCGTCATCGGCACATTGCGTGATCCGGCCACGCCCTACATCTGGGCGCAAGCCCTCGCCCGCCAACTCGGCGGCCCGCTGCTCAGCTACAACGGCGACGGTCACACCGCCTTCCTGCGATCGTCGTGCATCGACGCGGCGGTCAAGTCGTACCTGGTGGCCCTTACGATGCCCGCGGTCGGCACGACCTGCAGCTAGCGACGTCCGTCGTTGTGGTTTTGCACGGCCGGACGGCGACGGGTAGGCGCGGCGGTCAACCAGTAGACTCGGCAGGTCGTCGTCTCGGGGCCGGCTCGGGCCGCGCTGGGTCAGATGGCGCGCCGCCTTAGCTCAGTTGGCAGAGCAACGCACTCGTAATGCGTAGGTCGTCAGTTCGACTCTGACAGGCGGCTCCCCCTCTGACCTGCGAAGACACCTTCGCCGCTCTCCGCTCGACCGCCCGATTTGTGCCAAGGCGGGCACCGGGCGGGCACACAGCGGCCGAAGTCGACGCGGCAGGCACCGCGCGCGGGATGCTCGCCGCCACAGATTCGGCCGCTGCACGTGCTACTTCGTCGGTGACCGACGTGTATCGGTCCGCTGTGAATGCGTACGTTGCGTGCCCTAGCTGCTCTGACATGGTCTTCATCGCCACCCCGGCGGACAACCCGATGGTGGCCGCGCCGTGCCGCAAGTCATGCAACCTGACAGGTGGCAGACCCGCGCGCGCAACGAGCCGTTCGAAGCGCTGACTGATGCCGTTCGGGTTGAGTGGCAGGCCTTCGATCGTTGCGAACACGAGGTCGCTCGACGAGCGCAGCACGCGGTGCACTTGGGCGGCGCGGTGTGCTCGCAGGGCGTCGACGGTGCCGCTGTCAAGGTGCACAACGCGCTCGCCATGTGTCGTCTTGGGCGTGCCCCACATGATCTCGGTGCCGGCGACAACGAGTGCCCGACGGATCGTGATCGTGCCACGCTCGAAGTCGACGTCCGGCCACCCAAGTCCGAGCGCTTCGCCCCTGCGCAAGCCGCGCAACGCAATCAGCTGCCAGAGCACGGCGAGATCGTCGTCCTGCGCGAAGTCGAGGAATGCGCCGGTTAGCTGCGGCGTCCACACCGCGACCTTGTGCCGCTTGCCGGTGCGCTTCCACTCGCGAACAGCTTCATCGGTCCACACCACGATTCTTGGCGCGCGCCCTGGCGGTAACTCGACGAAGCGCGCAACGTTCCGTGGCAACAGTTGCTGCTTCACGGCGCGGCCGAGCGCGGCGCTGATCGTCGCGTGCACTTTCTTGATGGTCGCGTCATTGGGGCGTCGCCGACCGTCGGGTCGGTCACGCCTTGCCGCCGTGATGCGCTGAAGCATCGGCGACGGTCGGTCGGGCAAGCTCGGAGCGATCTGCCGGATCGCTGCGAAGAGTTGGTCGATGTCGGTGCTACGCAGGTCGCCGAGTCGGATGTGCCCGAGGCCGGGCTTGACGTAGATATCAACGATCGCCGTGTAGGACGCGGCTGTCGACGGCCGAATCGTCGTTCTACTCGCAAGCCAACTGGTGAAGTAGTCCGCCACGGTGATTTGCCGGTCGGCGATCGGCACACCCTGGTGGGTTCCGGTCAACGCTTCCGCGAGCGCGACCTCGGCGTCGGCCTGTGTCGCGAATCGTTCCGGAAGCGTGACCTGGCGGCGCTTCCCGTCGCTTCCTCGAGGAGCGTCGAATCTTGCCACCCAATTGCCGTGGCCCTTGGTCCGGCGGCGAGGGCATCGCCTGTCCGGCTCGCCATCCTTCGGCGCACTGACCACGTACTGGCGGCCAGTGGCAGGGTCCCGGCAATCGCACCGCTTGAACGTCGAGCCCTTCATCGGTCGCTCCATCTCTGCAGTAGCCGGATGCCGCTGGTTGCTTGTCGCACCTTTTCACGTGGGTGCGTCATCTGGGTTCTCCTTCGAACGATGCGGTGCTCGGTCAGTGTCGCGGAGGGTCGAGGTGTCATCGGGATCCCGTGACCAGGCGTATGTCGGGCGGCCAGCTTCATAGGCCGATGCCGCGTCCGCGTGCGGCGATCTTTCGGTGACGGTCGTGGGCTTCCTGCGTGGCCATTCGGTGGCGGCGGGTCGCCTCCTCCGACGCCTCGGTCTGGATTACCGGCGCCGATGGCACTGGCAGTGGGGGTCGGATGGCGGCGTTGGCGCGGTCGAGGAGGGTGTGGGCGGCGTCGTTGCGTCCGCTCCGCACGAGGGCCGCTTGGAGCAGCTGGCGTCCGCCGCTGTCGCCGGTGGTCGGGTGGGCGTGTTCGTCGTCGACTGCGGGTGCGAGGTAGGCGTGGTTCTCGTCGCGTCCGCGGGTGAGTCCGACGTAAAGGTGTTCGCGGTCGATCCCGGGTCGCACGAGCAGGATCGCCACGTCGGTGGTGGCGCCCTGCGCGGCGTCGATGGTGGTGGCCCAGCCGTGCTCGACATGCTCCGCGAGATACGCGGCCGGGAGGATGGTCCGGCCGCGTCCGGTGAGGTTGTCGACGAGTAGTCCGCCGTCCTGCGTGGTGGCCAGGATGGTGTATCGGTCGCCGTTGCGCACATGCGTCTCGCCGATTGTGATGCTGCGGTTGTTGCGGCGCGCACGGATCACGTCGCCGGCCTGGAAACTCTTGTCTCCGATCACAAGGTGCGGGCCGTGCGAGTGCCCAGCGGTCTGGGCTCCTGTTTTGGCGAGGGCGTTGAGTTGGTCGACGTCGTCGCGGGTGCGGGCCAGCATCATCACCTCGGTCCCGTCGGCTTGTGCGCGTTGCCAGTGCGCGAACACCGCCGCAGCCGCCGCGTCGGGGTCGGGCACGGTGTGCAGTCGGCCGGCGTCGGCGTAGACGTCGATCACAGCGCGGTCACCGTCGCGCAGGCGCAGCGATGCCTGGGCTTCCCACTCGTGCCGGAAGCGGTGCACGTCGGTGAGTTCGACGCCGTGCCCGCGAGCGGCCAGTGCAGCAACGAGCCCACCGGGTGCGTTGATGGTGCCGATCTGCGCGGGGTCTCCGACCAGCACGATTTTGGCTCGAGCTTGCCGGGCGATGCGGGTCAGGGTGTGCAGGTCGAAGGTGGACGCCATCGATGCCTCATCGACAACGAGCACGGTGCGATGGGTGGGCGCCCAGACGGCTCGCTCGTGTGCGGGTAGCTGCGCGAGTCGGGCTTGTTGGTGCAGCCACTTCGCCAACGTTTCTGCGGTGCCGCCGGTGGCGTGGCCGAGTTCAGCGGCGGCCCTCGCCGAGGGTGCGAGGCCGACCACGGTGAACCCGGCGGTATGCCAGATTTTCGCAGCGGCGCCGAGGGTGGTGGTTTTGCCGGCGCCGGCCGGGGCGGTGAGCACGATCAGGAAGTCACCACCGGTTGTTAGTTTCGTGACGGCGGCCTGCTGGTCCGGGCCGAGGCCGGTGAGAGCGGTGGCGTCGACCGCGGCGGCGGGGACTTGAGCGACGTGCTTGCCTTGGCCGGCGTCGGCGACGCGCAGCACCTGCGCTTCGGCTTGCAGCACTTCGGTGCTGGTGTACCGGGGGTCAGACGCTCTCGGGGTGACACCGACAGTTGGCGCACCCAGCTTCACGGTGCGTGGGTGCCGAACACTGTGGTCGGTGAGATCTTCGACCCGCACCCGCACCTGCTCCGCAGTCTCAGCGACGACCGGCAGAGTAGCGGCGATCTGAATGGTCAGGTCGGCGCGGGAGAACACCCCGCGGCGCCGCCCGGCGGCGAGCACCGCCAGCTCCGAATGCGAAGGGGTGACGGCGACTGCGAAGGGTTCCGTTACAGGGGTGACGCCGGCTGCGAAGGTTTTTGTCGCGGCGGTCACGGCAGTGTGCAAGCTCTCCGCCCCCCAGCCGAGTGCGGCGGCTTCGGTGCGCCACCGCTCGTGCAGCACCGACACACTGCCGGCGGGTTCTTTGCCTTGCCTGGTCTTGAGCACCGCGGTCTTGGTGACGGCGGCACGCTCGTTCCTGGTCAACGAACGCCCGAGGGTGGTCTCGTAGTCGGCGATGACGGGGGCTGCTTCGGCGGCGATTTGGGCTGTTCGTTTGCTCCACGCGCTCATCACTTCGGCTGGAACGCCGAGGATTTCGGCCTGCCCATGCGCAGACGGCGCTCCGAACATCACACCGAGCCTCGAGTGGAGTTCGGCGCGCAACGCGGCTTGGTAGAGGACGCCGGCGGCTTTCTTGTGATGGAACAGCTCATGGCCATCGATCGTGCGCCAGATCCCGTCGGTGCACAGGAGTTTGTTGGGGACTAAGGCGTGGGTGTGCAGCTGCGGATCCCCTGCCCGCGACGTGCGGTGGTCGAACAGGGCAGCGGCGAACCCGCCGGTGCTGATCTGCTCCACCCCGTCGGTGCCGCGCCGCGAGTACGCCGCATGCGCATCCATATAGGCCAGGGCGGCGAGGAGCGCGGCACGGTGCGCTTGCGCGACTTCGGTTTGCGCGGTCGCACCACCGATCGCGCACAGCACGCTGACGCTCTTGGGCGCGGAGAACGTCAGGTCGAACCCGGTGACCGCGTCCGCCCGCCAAGCACGGCCCAACGCCGTTGCGGTGACCGGGTGCAGACCGCGGGCGAACACCGCCTCCAACTGCTGCTCACTGACCTGCACGCCGGCCTCCAGCCCGAGCTCAGGCAGTCCGCGACCGACCCAGTCGCCGGGTTGCTCACCCGCGCCGAGGTAGTACTCACACGCGCCGACGGCGACACTGTCCTGGTAATACCGCCACGACGTGCGACCGATCTTCGCCGACGACAACACCCCGATTTACCCCCGCACCAATATCGCGACCCGAGCCGCCACCATACATTCCACGAATGCATATGTCTGCTGATTAGGGGGGTGATTCTTGAGGGCATGATTCATGGTTGTGGTGTCGTGTCTGTTGGTGTCGTGTAGTTCGTTTCTGCTTACATGCTTGGGTTCTTGCGTCGTTGTTCGGTTGGTTCGTTCGTTCTTGGTTGTGAGTTTTACTTGTGTGGTCGGCTTCTGACGTTCCACGGTTGTGCTGATCAGCAAATGGCAGTACGTGATATTCGCCGACACGAGGCGATATTCAGCGAACACATAAGAGCCAAACAATGGTCAGAAAGATTGTGCTTCGGATTCCTCGACGGGCGAGTCGGCGCTCATAGCCGGCGGGGATAACCGCAGGGGTGACGGCAGCACCGCAGGTCCTGCAACTGGCGCGCCGACCGGCCGTTTGGCTTCGCGGCCCGGTCGCGCAACGTCCGGCCGCGGTGCCGACCCGCCGAAGTTGTCCACAACGACGCGGCCACTTTGGTGACCACGATGACACCCATAGGTAGGTGAAGGGCTTTCCTACCGAAGGAGCGAACCTGATGACACCAACGACAGCCAGCTCGCCGACGCCTGCCGCGCGTCCGAGCACCCCGCGCCCAGCATCAGCACTGAATCCCGCGGTGCCAGCCGGTCTCGGTTGGTGTCATCGGACGGGATCACCTCCGGTTCGATGGTGTTGATCACGTGTAGAGCGTGCGCCTTGCCGATCCGATGCCGGCGAGCCGACTGGGAGAACCGGACGGGAGTCGCCCCGCTCGTTGTGCGCCACAAAATAGCTGAAAGGCAACAGGGTTCATCGGGCGGTTCTACATCCGGGACGTCCCGGGTTGGGTCCCGGATGTCGTTCTGTGGATAGTGATCGAAGGTGTGGCCTGTGCGCGCGGCGTTGCACCGATGGCCTGGGTGGGAGGCGGAGATCCTTGGTAGACGCTGGCGGGGACTAGGAGGTGAGTCCGGGTCCGCGATCGCTGGCGGAGAGCTGTCGCTATCTGCTCTGCGAGCCGGAGCAGCCGAACATGGGGGGCACATCCCTCCACGGCGGCGCGGTGAGGGCTTCGTACTCGACCGAGTTGAACCCATCGCGCGTCGCGTGACGGCTGATCCTGCCGGCCACGCCTCAGCACACGGCTGCCTCACGGCCGACTGGCAGCGTGACGGTGAAGCACGAGCCCGTGCCCAGCTCGGAGGCCGCGCTGACCGCACCGTCCATGAGGGTGGCCAGCGACTGGGTCACGGCGAGCCCGATGCCGGGGCCCTCGATGTTGCTGCGCTCCGACCCGAGCCGGTCGAACGGGGAGAACAGCCGATACATGAGCTCTGGAGCGATGCCCGGGCCGTCATCCCTGACCAGCAGGTTCACCGCGCCCTCACCCGCCGGCTCTGCCGTCAGCCAGACGTGCCCTTCGGGGAGGTTGAACTTCACCGCGTTCGAGAGCAGGTTGAGCAGCATCTGCCGGAGCCGGTGCCGGTCTGCCTGCACGCGAAGCCCTGGCTGGGCCTGGCCGCTGATCAGCTCGATACCGGCCGCCCGCGCGGCTCGGGACATCATCTCGACGGCGTCGCGCAGGACCTCGTCCACGTCCAAGGACTCGATCCGCACCTGCAGCTCACCCGATTCGACCCGCACGATGTCGAAGACGTCGTTGATCAGGTTGAGCAGCTGCCGACCACCAGCCAGGATGTGCCCCGTCTGCTCGGAGTACTCCGTTCCCGCCAGCTCCACATTCAGGAGCTGACCGAAGCCGAGGACGGCGTTGAGCGGGGTGCGCAGCTCATGGCTCATCCGGGACAGCAGCATCCCCTTCGCTTCGTTGGCTTCGATGGCGGCCTTCGCCGCTGCTTCGGCCGCGTTCAGCAGCTCGCGCCAGGTGCGCTCCCGCTCGCGCGCGCTCGCGTCCCGGTCGGTCATGGCGGTGCCCCGGTCC
>OLLJ01000082.1_pt1 | contig 15407 bp, 12 predicted proteins | sample 1604521 | NCBI WGS metagenome assembly OLLJ01 (sample SAMEA104055714, study PRJEB20765) | soil metagenome | isolation source: soil
TCGACACCGACCTGCCGGCAGACCAACGTGCCGCCATCGAACAACTCGAGACCCTCATGACCGCCCGCGTCGACGCCCTCACAAGGCAGGCCATGCAGAACCCACCGACCTGGCTACGCGCACTCGGGCGACCACCAGCCGACCCTCGGAGGCGTGCAGGTTGGACCGAAGCAGTGGCCACCATCGCCGCATACCGCGACCGCCACCAGGTTCCCGAATACGGCCACCCACTCGGCGAGCCCGAGCCGACTGACCCAAACCAACGCATCGCGCGCCGACACGCACTGGCCGCAGGTCAGCGCGCACGCACCGCCACCGGGGCCCGCCCGATCCCAACAACTACCTCCGCGCACGCAGACCGGAATGCGCCATCAATGTGACGAGCCCGCCCACCACCACGACAAGGGAGCCGACGGAAATGGATCGCATGCTGAACATTGACCAAGTCGCCGAACGGCTAGGCACCTCACCCCGCTTCGTGCGACGCCTCATCGCCGAACGCCGCATCGCCTTCAACAAAGTTGGCCGGCACATCCGCTTCAACATCGCCGATGTCGAAGACTTCATCGGCGCCGGACGCGTAGAGCCGTGGCGGACCGGCAACTAGCGATGCACAACTCGTGGGCGACGGCCACTAGGCCATGGCAACCCGTGGCCCATTTCAAATCGGCCAAACCGGCCTGGCATCGGCCCAGTTAAGCGCGTCTCCAGATCGAATGCCCATCCGACGGACGACATCAACGTCACATCGTCGCGACAGTCGCCGCCGTCAAGGCACGGTTCGCCGAGTCGAGGATCGTGAACGGCCACGGCCTGCCTCGGTCAACCCACGCGGTCTGAGAGCCGGCCAGGAACGCATCAGCGTCCGACCTGTCGCCCATCAGCGCCGCGGTGTATCCGACGGAGCACCACGGGCTGCCGTCGGGATTGTTCGCCGTCGAGGTCCACTCCGGCCACGCAGCGTTGAACGACGCCCACAATGCCGCGCGCCTCTGGGGATTCGCCAGACCGGCCCGTATCGGCCAGGTCTGCGACACCGAGTCCACATACCAAGTAGACCAAGACGGCTGGAGCTGGTCGGCTGCCCACCCATACATTCCTTCAGTCGTCGACCCAACCCACAACACGTGGTTGATTCCCGAGCGCATCGTTCGAGCCAACGCCTCGTATCGCCTCGAATTGGCGCGGTCGCCGAGCACGGCCTTCGACAGCCATGCGTAGTCGGCCAGGCCCTGCTCGGCCTCGACGTTGTCCATCAAGTACTGCGCCTGGTAGTCCGGACGAGCGATAGTCAGGCCGTTGCTTTGCAGGTTGGCAGCGATCACGTCGGCCACCACGCGTATCGCACCGCGTTGCGACTGGACATACCCGGCCTCGGACGGATCCGCTTGTGCGTACGCCTTCAGCAAGCTCAAAAAAGTCCCCGCGTAGGCGTCGGTCGAATCGTACGAAGGGTTTTGTCCCTGCGCGTTCGACGCCGTTGTCTCGGTGCAGCTGATCGGATCGTCGTCATAGTCATAGACCGTTCCGGCCAATCCGTTGTAGTCGCTGCGATTAAGGTGCGCGATGTACCACCCGATCCACGCCTTCACCATCGGGTAGTAGCGCGGCCCCGCGGCCAACATCCCCATCGCGCCGATGTTCGCGACGTACGGCCGGATCTGGGCAAGGCCAGAACTCCCGTACGGATACCAAGCGAGCGCGCCAGACGCGGGCCCGCAACCATCTGGAATCTGCGCAGTCGAAATCCAGTACGCCTCATCCTGCACGATCTGGCTGTAGTCCAACGTCGAAGCTCGCGCGACACCTGCCGGAATCAAGCTCCCCAATGTCGCCACCGCGATCGCCAGCCCGAAAGATATGCCCCGAAAGCGCCGGGAGCGGCGCGCCGGTCGCAACGACATCTTCACTCCATCCACCTTCGTTCGACCGACTCTGCTCAACAGGGATAGCTCCGCGCCGGCTCGTCGACGCCGCCCTAACACGCCTCGCTTCGATCGAGTCATCTCGGTAGCCCTCAGAATGGGCGAAACCCTTAGGCGGTCTTGTTGAAGGCTCGGAATGACGGCTTCGAACGTCATGAAGGTGGCCCTTCGTCGGCTGTGGCCGACACCGCCCGCTCCACGGCCCATGTCAGGCTCGAGACGCAGTCTCCCATCACTGCGCGCTCGAAGAGTGCGGCCACGAGCGCCTCAGTCGGATACGCCGCGGGGCCGCCCTCCATCTCCGATTTGAGCTGGCTGGTCAAAATGATTTGGATTTCGTTCAAGGTCTTCAGCCGCTCAAGAGCGACATCAGCCAGCGGAACAGGGCCCCGATATACCTCCCGCCCCGAGACCGCGAGCCAATAGGCCGTGCCGCACAGGATCGCAACCGATGAACCTCGATCGAGCGCACTGGCAAGCCGCTTCTGGCGGTCATCAAGGGACATAGGGAGCCCTCGGCAGCGAGTTGATGTCGTACCCGCGTCCCATAAGGACGGTGAGCCGGGTATTTCCATTCATTACGGTCCCATCAGCCTTGACGAGCAACGGATCGCCTCTGCTGGAAAGCGAGGCGACAATGTCATCTGTGCTCTGGCCGGACCAATACTTCAAAGAGCTTTGGCTCAGAGACTCTGTTGGGTGCAGCAAGCGCAACGGTGGTAGATCCTTACCACCGAATCCGATCGAGCCAGTATCGTCCCCCCACGGAATCCCGCCTAGCGATCCGCCCTCTGCGGCGACGGCGCTCCCAACGCCCGTAGCGATGCCGGCCGTTCCAGCCACTCCAAGGACCGCCTCAAACGCGGCGCCGAGGACGGGGCAACCATGCTCCGCCGCGTAAATCTCTCCGTAATATCCGGCGACGGCCGCATATGCAGGGTCGAAGCGTGAGATCAGGCAACCCAACCGAGTCATGCCCGCCGGGCAAGATCCCGCGCTGTAAGTCCCGACGATGTTGCATACGCCTTCGTTGGCGCACATCGCGCTGGCTGCTTGCGTTGAGATGGGGCCGCCGTTGCACCCGCTACCGGTCTCGTTGCAGAGCTCCTGCATCTGCTGTGGGGTGACGGGCGGCCGTTTGGCCAAGCCGGACGGGTCGCTTGCATTGGCGGGGTCTCCGCCGGCGTACGCGTAAGCGGAATGCGTGTCGTCAACGACGGGGTCCACGGTGAGGAACTGAGCGGTCGCCGGGTCGTAGTAGCGCGCCCGCAGGTAGATCAGTCCGGTGGGGTCGGTGTATTGCCCGCTGTATTGAAACGGCGTCGTCGTCGTGCCTGTGTGTGTTGGTTGGCCGTACGCGTCGTAGCTGTAGGTGCCGGTGACCGAACCGGCGGAATCTGTCAGCAGACGTGTGCCGAGTAGGCGGTCGGCGTGAAGGTACGTTGCGCCGCCGGTCCCGCTATCGATTTGGGCTACGACGTTGCCCAGTGGGCCGTAGATGTAATCGTTCGTGCCATCGGTGAGTAGCTCCGGGAGGTCACTGCTGACCTCGTCCCACGCGTCGTTCGCTGATTGTGAGCCGGCAGTCGCCTTTGCCCGCAGGCCGTCGCCGTTGTAGGTGTAAGTCCACGAGCCGGTTGCCGCTGTTATAGACGTCAGTTGGCGTTCGGCGTTGTACCCGTAGGACGTGCTGCCGACTCCCGATGCCGAAACGCGGTTTCCCGACCCGTCGTAGGCGTACGCCGTCACAGCGCCCTGCGAATCGATCGCCTGAGTCAACTGCCCCGACTGGTCGTAGCCCTGCACCGTCCCAGATTGCTGGACTACGACATTGCCTTGGTCGTCATAGCCGTAGCTTCCCGCGCCGCTTGCTGCGGACGTGACGCGCCCGCTCACCGTGTACCCGTAGGTGTTGGTTCCCGCGAGGCTGTCTGTCGCGCTCGTGACGCGACCGGCTGCGCTAAGCGTGTACCCGAAGTCGCTGAGTGTCGCGCTCCCCTGGGTCGTTGTGATGGACGTAGCACGGTCGCTTGCGTCGACGGTCGTTGTGTCTGCAACGGAGCCGGGGAAGGTAGTGCTGGTGAGGTTTCCGTCGGCGTCGTAGCTGAAGCTGATGTTGTGCCCCGTGCCGTCGGTGGTCGCGGCGAGAGTGCCGTCGCCGTTGTACGTGCGCGTTACGACGAGGCCGTCTGGATACCTGAGGGTCGCGATCTGGCCGAGTGCGTTGTAGGTGTAGGCGATCTGCGCGCCGCTACCGTCTGTCATGGAAGTAATGCGGCCATGTTGGTCATATGTGTAGGAGGACGTGCCTGATGCGTCGGTCATTGCCAATCGACGGCCCGCGCCGTCGTAGTTGTACGACGTTGTGGGCTGAGTCGTCCCGGGGTAGCTAACGGTGCTCAGTTCGTCGGCTTTGTTGTAGGTGGAGACCACAGCTTGGCCGCCGGCGGTGTGTGTTGCCTCGTTGCCATTTGGGTCGTACGCGAACGTTGTGGTTCGCCCGTCCGGGTCGGTTGTAGACCCCACGTTGCCGTCTGCGTTGTACGTATACGTTGTGGTGGAGATTCCCGCGTCGGTGCCCGCAATGAAGTGCACCTTCACGTCTTGGGCACTGAGCACGGTCGGATAGATCGCGAAGTCGGCGAGGGACCCATCAAAGTAGTAGCCGTGATATTGCGGGCCCCCAATGACGAGCCCCGTTGAGTCAGCAACCGTGTCCCATGGGCTGCCCAACGTGTCCGTGCCGACGGCGGTCCCGTCGATGTACGCAGTAACCGCTTGAGAGCTCGCGTCGTAGGTGACGACGAGGTGGTGCCACTGCCCGTCCGCTATTGAATGGGCGGTGGTGAAGCGTGCTTCGTTGTATTCGCCGGTGACATATATCTGGTTGCCGCCGTCGAGGCCGAGTTCCATTTCTTCATTCGGCGCGTCGGTGCCCCACCAGGCCACTACTTGGTGTGCCGTGCTCGAGGTCTTGATCCAGGCCTCGACGCTGCGGCTGGCGTTTCCCGATGGCAAGCTGGTGGGCGCTGACACTTGCGCTTCACCAGCACCTCCCGTGGCACTTGTCGCCGCGTCGCCCGTGATCGGTCCGTCGCCCCCGAGCTGTAGGCCCTGATCAACCGTATTGGCAGCGTCTTGCTTGTGGCCTGAAGAGTCAGCTAAAGAGTCGGTCGCGGTTTCGTCGAGTCGATAGAAGGCGGACGGGTTGTCAGTGAGCACCTCTTGCGCATACGTCGCGGCTGAGCCGGTCGGCGCGAGCGGGGCGGACGTGGCGGGCGGGCTTTGTCCTGCGGTGTTGACGGCGACGACCTGGACGGACACCTGCGTCCCACCCGCGAGGCCAGTGAGCGTGGTGCTGGTTTGGTCGCCTGGGACGCTGATTGTGAGCCCTGCGTGGGAGTTTGCGATGGCGGACACTAGGTAGTGGTCGACGGCGCTGCCGGAAGGTGCTGCTGTCCAAGAGACGGCCGCCGCGTTCGTGCCGGTAGACGTCTGGACGTTTTCCGGTTGGGCTGGGGCAGCCGGTGCGGGGAAGCCACTCGCGGTGTAGTGCGCGGAGACCTGCGTCGCTGTCAGCGCCGCCGGATAGATGGCGAAGTCGTTGAGGCTACCGGCGAAGGTGTAGCAGTCACACTCCGGGCCGCCGACCGTAAGCCCCGTGCTGTCGAGGGTAGTTTGAAGATCAGCGGAAAGCGCCCTCGTGCCAATCGCGAGCCCATCGAGGTACGCCGCCGCGGTTCTCGTTGCGCCGCTGTAGCTCAGTGTGACGGAATGCCACGCACCATCCGCTACTGAGTATGGCGTCTTGAAGTGGGCGTCGTTGTATTGCCCGGATATGTAAAGCTCGTTTCCGCCGTCGGTACCGAATTCGAATTCCTCGTTAGTGGTCTGGGTGCCCCACCAGCTTATGATTTGGTGGGCAGTGCTAGTCGTCTTGAACCATGTCTCGATACTGCGATCCTGGTTCCCGACGGGCAGGCCGGCACCGGACGGTTCCGTCACGAGCCCGCCGGAGAACAGTGCCGCAGTGTCGGTCTCGTTCGGCAGCGGACCCGCTTGACCGAACGCGACGCCGGTGGCCGCGACGTCGCCGGAATTGTTGTTACCCGATGCGTCGCTGGCGGCAGTTGCGGCAACTGCGTCGTCCAGGCGGTAGTACAGGGCGGGACGGTCCGCCAGGACCGCGCTGGGGTAGGGGTTGCTCAGCCCGGCGGGCGCCGCGGTTTGTGTGGGCGCCGGCGCGGGATCAGAACCCCCTCCGCCGGCCAACGGGGCCGGTGGGGTAGCGGGTCCAACGGCCTGGGTGTAGCTCGATAGCCGTCCAACCTCATCGTATGCGCTTGTTGCTGTCGTCCCGTCCGGATTGACGGTGGTGGTCAGTCGGCCGAGGGCGTCGTAACCGTAGCGGGTCGTCTTGCCGTCCGGATCGGTTACAGCGGTCTTATTTCCGGCGGCGTCATAGGTGTATGTCGTTGTCCCGCCGGTTGGGAGGCTCGTTGCGATGAGGTGGCCTGCGGGGTCGTAACTGTTTGTCGTCACGCCGCCGTTTGGGGTGGTCATGCTGAGAAGGCGACCGTCGGCGTCATAGCCGTACTGGGTGATGTGTCCGAGTGCATCGGTGGTGCTGGATAAGTGTCCGAGCGCATCGTAAGCGTTCGTCGTTGTGTTGCCTGCAGCGTCTGACTCGGTGTGCTGGCGGCCGGCGTCGTCGTAGGTGTATACGGTGTACGTGCCGTCGGGCTGAGTGATTCGTGTGGTCTCGCCGTCCTCGTTGTACGCCGTGGTGGTGGTCTTTCCCGTCGGGTCGGTGGTCGTGATCCGCCGACCATCGGCGTCATAACCGTAGGCGGTGACGTGTGTGAGCGGGTCGGTTACCGACAACAGGTTGCCATCGGTGTCGTAGGCGTATGTCGTGGTGTAGTCGGCCGGGGTGGCGCCCGCGACGTTGCCTTTAGGAGCAACGCTTGTCAGCAGCCAACCGTCCGCGTTGTAGGTGTAGGTGGTCTTGTTGCCCAGCGGATCGGTGACGGAGGTCCGGTTCCCCGACGCGTCGTAGGTGTAATGCGTAGTTGCACCGGCGGCATCGGTGCTCGCTGTCACGTCGTCCGGATGCGTTGAGTCGTCATACGCAAGCGTCGTTGTCGTCGACTGTAAGCCCGCGGCCTGCCGCGTTGTCGTGGGGTTGCCGCGCGCGTTGTAGGCGATCGTAGTTGTGACGCCACGCGGGTCGGTCGTCGACGTAATTTGGTCCGCGGCGTTAAACGTGGCGCTACTCGTCTGCCCGTCAGCGTCGCTAGTCGACGTTGCATTCCCGTTGCCGTCGAAGGTCGTGTTCTTCGCCGCACCCAATGCGTCCGCGTTTTGGGTTGTGGACACCGAGCCGAAGTCGATCGTTTCGTTTGAGGTCGCCGCGTCGCTCGTCCCCGACGCGACTGTGGCGGAAGTGAGGGCGCCGTCGACGAAATTCTCGACTGACGCGGCACCGGTTGGGTCGGTAATCGTTGTGCTTCCGCCCTCGGGGGAGAAGTTGTCACCGGCGTAGGTGTACGTGGTTTCCCGGCCGAGCGGATCGGTCTGTATCAGTACACGCCCGTCTCCGTCGTAGGTGTTCGTAACCACACCGCCTGCTGCATCAGTCATGGTCGACATGAGGTGCCCGGAGTCGTAGGCGAACGATGTTTCGTGCCCTCCCGCAGACGTCACCGAGGTGAGGTTGCCATTGCCGTCGTAGGAGTAGCTCGTGACGCGCGAGAGCGGATCGGTGACGGTCGAAACATACCCGCCGTCACCATAGGCGAAAGTCAGCGTTGCACCGGCGGCATCGGTCACGGTAGTTAGACGGCCGGTTCCGTTGTCGTAGGTCAGCGTCGTGGACACGCCATGCAGGTCGGTAATGGCAGTCAACGCACCCGCGCTGTTGAAGGCCTCGCGAGTCTGGTTTCTCACGACGTAGGTGTAGGTGCCGTCGCCGTTGTGGGTGAGCGTCGCGAACTCGTACGACGGTGTGTAGAAGCCGCCGCTTCCGTCGGCGGTAAAGAGCGTTTGTGAGCCATTGTCTTGGGTGATGGTTGCGGTCCCGGAACCGTCCAGAGACAGCGACACGCAGTACGAACATGACCACCCGTGCCCGAACAGGCCCACCGCGTTGGCTTCCAACGAGTTATATGTACGAGCCAGCGTCAACCCAGTGCCAGGGCCAGGCACCGATACGTCGGTGAATGTGTGGTAGAAGTCGCCCGACGAACAAGTGACCGGGTAGTTGGTACTACTACAAGGCCCCGCGTTAACTGCGCCGTTGCCGCCGCCTGCCAAGATCCCAGACGTCAGTAGTGCTTCGACGGGCACCCAGTTGCCGTAGAGCCGATCATTTTCCCCATGTCCGTAGGCGAGGAAGGTGGCGCGAATGAATTTCAGGCTTGCCGGTGGTGTGAAGCTACCGACGACATGGTCATCGACGTAGTCGGTGCCTTTACCAAATGCCTGACTACTGAACGGATCCAACCGGCCGGCGTCGACAACCGGCGCGCCATCGTGCGCCTGGATGCCACCGTCCACCGCGATGGCCGAGTATCCGCCAAGCCAGTCTGCGGTGTTCGGGCCGCCGGCTTCCGCCAAATGCCGACCCACAATATTGGCGTCATAGCTGATGTCACCGTTGGGTTGCTGCGCCCAAGCATGCAATGCGACCCCCACGAATGCCGGGTAGTACGACGAGACATGAACCCACGCACCGTCATAGTTGCGGGAGTTCGTTCCCATCTGCGCCCGGATATCGGTGGTGTCGTCGCCAGTCACGCTGCCCGTAACGATCTCAGAGATGTCGGACGTGCCAGGGGGGTGAACCGATGTCGCACCGACGGACCCGTGGTCGTAAATCTGGCCAGGCGCGTATTGGGTGCCGCCGTCGATCGTTACGGCCGCCCAAGGCGACCACCCGAAGCCGGCCTCCGGCCCGCCCGACACGGTCAGCCCGTGAGCTTCTGCCCGAACCGTGAATGATGTTGCACCGGTCAGCGGGTCATGTTTCCAACTCATCACCGTTAGGGACAAGGACATTCCGGTCGGCAGCACGCTGTCATCAGCTTGCGCGGCCTTGGGCAAAGCGACGCTTGCCAGCACCGTAGCGAGGGCCGCGACAACTGCGACCACCAGGCTGGATGCCACGAGGCGAACCCATCTCGACCGAACGACCATTGTCGACCCATCCGGTTAAGCCAGCCCGGCGGGGAGCCGCGCAGCGTTCGCAAAAGTACTCGAAAGGACACAGAAATGTGGATTTTGCGCAAACAAACACCCATATGGCCGAATGCCTTACCCGGACACGGATTGTTGCTGCCCTTCGCGTACGCCAAGGCAACCAACCCTGGCTGCTCCCCCTTTCGAACTGATCCGTCGACGTCAAAGCCGCCCCGGCGCGTGGAACAAACGTGGAACAACTCAGGGCCAATAACGGGCACACAGGGATCCGACCGGCCAGATGACGTGATCTTGGTGTAGTGTAAAACCGCAGGTCAGAGGCGGTTTTGCGAGGGAGCGGGTGACGGGAATCGAACCCGCACTGTCAGCTTGGGAAGCTGATGTTCTGCCATTGAACTACACCCGCGCGGCGCCGTCAGATGGCTGACGACGACCGACACACTCTACGGCGCCGTCCGCTTAACCTGCCGCAGCCAGGTGCTTCAGCAATTCGCTCGTCGAGTGCAGGGTTCCGGGGCAATTTCCGGCCAATTCCACCCCGCAACTCTTCACTCGGCGCGACACCGACGACCGTTCAGGCGCCGCTTCAGAAGATCGTGCAGCCGCGGCTAATGCGGTTGGCAGCCGTTCGCCCAACCGGGTAAACAGTCGGTCACCCACCGACCGCCCCTATCGCGAACCGAGGACCACCATGGCGACCGAACCCATCCTGATCCCCGACGCCAGCGCCGAGCCGGCGAAATACAAGCAGGCGTTGCTCGATCTCATCGGCGACACCAACCCGCTCGACACCTTCGAGGCCACCGTGCCGCAATGGCGCGACCTCACCCGCGTCCTCACACCCGCGCAGCTCGCAGCCGAGCCAAGCGACGGCGAGTGGTCCGTCGCCGCCATCACCGGCCACCTCTTCGACGTCGACCTCGTGCAGGGATTTCGCTGGCGGTTGATGCTGACCGAAGACAACCCGACGTACCCGGGTTACAACGAGAAGCTGTGGACGCCGATGCCGCGGCTTCCGTTCGACCAGTTACTTGATGCGTGGGCGGGCTTACGGGCCGCGAACTTGCTAGTACTGCGGTCGGCCTGGCCGGGCGCGGCCGAGCGGACGGCGACGCACGCTGAGCAAGGGCCAGAATCGTTCGGCCAGACGTTGCGCAAGATCGCGGGGCACGATGTCGCGCACCTCAACCAGCTCCGCCGCACAGTCGAAGCGGCCGTCTGAACACCCAGGCCGCACCGACCGGTAGATTGCGCGCGTGCTGCTCTCCGACCGTGACATCAGGGCCGAGCTGGCGGCGGGCCGCGTCGTCCTCGACCCGTTCGACCCGCAGATGGTGCAGCCGTCGAGTGTCGACGTCCGCATCGATAAGTATTTTCGGGTTTTCGAGAACCACCGCTACCCGCACATCGACCCCGCGGTCGAGCAGCCCGACCTCACCCGCGAGGTTGAGCCGGTCGGCGCCGAGCCGTTCATCCTGCATCCCGGCGAGTTCGTGCTCGCCTCAACGTACGAAGTCATTACCTTGCCGGACGACGTCGCCGGGCGCCTCGAGGGAAAGTCGAGCCTCGGGCGGCTTGGGTTACTGACCCACAGCACGGCAGGTTGGATTGACCCCGGCTTCTCCGGTCACGTCACGTTGGAGCTGAGCAACGTGGCGACGCTGCCTATCAAATTGTGGCCGGGCATGAAGATCGGGCAGCTGTGTTTGTTTCGCACGTCCTCCCCGTCGGAACATCCCTATGGGAGTTCTGTCTATGGCTCGCGGTATCAAGGACAACGCGGGCCGACGCCGTCCAGGTCGTGGCAGAACTTTCACCGCACGGAGATTTGACCTCGCCGATTGGGAGACCCATGGCTGTGACGCTTGGCTCGTTCGTCTTCGATTGCGCAGACATCACGCGCGTCTCGTCGTTTTACTCCGAACTGACCGGCTGGCCGGTCGAAACCGTCGAGGACGACTGGATCGATTTGCAGGCCGCACCCGGCATTAGCGTCTCGTTCCAGCTCGCGCCCAATCACGTGCCGCCGCAGTGGCCCGACCCGAACTTTCCGCAGCAGTCGCACATCGACTTCAGCGTTCCGTTAGCTGATTTCGACGCCGAGCATGAGCGAGCGATCTCGCTCGGTGCCACGTTGCTCGACGATTCGTCGACGCACCCGAGCTTCCGGGTCTTCGCAGATCCGGCTGGGCACCCGTTCTGCCTATGCGCGAACTAGCTGACTAGCTCGGCGCAACCCGGCCGCGTACTGAGCGCAGCAACACTTCGGCGACGTCGATGACCTCGAGTCCGTCGCGCGCTGACCCCTGCGACTGACGGTCGCGCACCGCATCGCCGAGCATCACCCGGCAGTACGGGCACGCCGTCACGACGACATCAGGATCGAGTGCGAGTGCTTCGTCGATGCGTTCGTGGTTGATGCGCTTGCCGACGCGTTCCTCCATCCACATGCGCGCGCCGCCGGCCCCGCAACAGAATCCCTTCTCCCGACAGCGCGGCATCTCCGTCGACGTGAGACCGGGCACGGCCGCGAGCACATCGCGCGGCCGGTCGTAGACCTTGTTGTGCCGGCCGAGGTAGCACGGGTCGTGATAGGTCACTGCAGAATCAACGGCGGACGACGCACGCAACCGGCCTTCGGCTACCAACGAGGCCAGCAACTGGGTGTGATGCACGACCTCGAATTCGCCGCCCAGTTGCGGATATTCGCGAGCGATCGTGTTGAAGCAGTGCGGGCACGACGCCACAATTTTGCGCGCTCGCACCGACTGGAGCGTTGCGATGTTCTGCTGCGCTAGCTGTTGGTACACGAACTCGTTGCCCATGCGCCGCGCCGGATCGCCGGTGCAGCTTTCGAGCGGCCCGAGAACGGCGAACTGAACGGTCGCGGTATGCAGCAGCTCGGCGACGGCGCGCGTTGTGGTACGGGCCCGATCGTCGGACGCGCCGGCGCAACCGACCCAAAACAGATACTCCACGTCGTCCGGAATTTGTTGACCGCGGCCGACGACACGAATTTCGAAGTCGAGACCTTTGGTCCAGTCGAGGCGGCTGTTTGCCGGTAAGCCCCAAGGGTTTCCGGCGGTTTCGAGGTTGCGCAACATGCTGCCGGCTTCGGTTGGGAAGGCAGATTCGACCAGCACCTGGTGTCGACGCATGTCCATGATGTGATCGACGTGCTCGATATCGACCGGGCACTCTTGCACGCACGCACCGCACGACGTGCAGGCCCACAATGCTTCGGCGTCGATGACGCCACCGGCTTCGATGGTGCCCACGAGCGGGAGCATCGCCGCCGCGGTTTCCTTGCCCGACAGCAACGTCGGTGCCTTGTCGAACAGGTGGTCGCGCAGATCGGTGATGATGAGCTTCGGGTTCAGTACCTTGCCCGTCGCCCATGCCGGGCACACCGATTGACACCGGCCGCACTCGGTACATGTGGCCAGATCGAGCAACCCTTTGATGGTGAAGTCCTCGATCTTCCCGCGACCGAAAGTGTCGTCGTCCAAAGGATTTTCGAAGTCGATGCGGTGATCGCCGGAGTACATCGGCAACAGTGGGCCGAGTGCATCGGGTTTGCGGGCGAGGAAGATATTGATCGGCGCGGCGATGATGTGCAGGTGCTTGGAGTAAGTGACGAAGACACCAAAGGCCAGGACGCCGACAAGTTGGGCGAGTACGAAGAACGTTTCGATCCCGTGGTTGGCCGCGCCCAACGGATGCAACGCACGCGACACCAGCCATGATGCGAACGACCACGGGTAGGGCCGGTACGGGAAGTTGCCGGTATTCATCTGCGCGCCGCGATAGATCAGCAGCGTGGCGGTGACGCCGAAGATGAGGCCGAGGGTCGCCCATGCGGCGCCGGCGTGCGAGCGGTAGAAGCGGCTCGCGCGGCCGGCTCGTCGCGGCGCGTTTCTGTACCGGATACCGACGAAGATGCCGAGAGCGATCAGCACGCCGGTGGCGAAGAGGTCCTCGATGAATCCGATCGCCGCCCAGCGGCCGAAACCGAAGTCGGCTTTGAAGAGTGCGCCGAACGCCTCGACGATGGTCAGGCCAAGCACGATGAACGCCCAGAAAGTCACCGCGTGTGCGGCGCCCGGCAGGTTCCAGGCCAGCAACTTGCGTTGGCCGATGACCTCGGTCGCTTGGGCTTTGGCGCCCTTACGCGTGGTCGCTGCCGCGGGGCCGATTCGATCCGCGGCCGGTTGCCCGACGCGGATCAGGCGGGTGAGCCAGCGCAGCCGCCGCCCGGCAAGGGCGGCGGCGAGCACCGTGGCGACAGCGCCGACGATGATGCGCAGCGCCATCAGCCCTCCCGCCGTCCGCCGCTTAGGCGATTGCTGATCACCCTACGAGCAGCTGGCCACTGCGCCCGCCGATCGGCGTCCGCCTCGCTAGGCGAACCAACGCTTCACCAGGTGCGCACGCCTGTTGAAGCGCGGGTTAGCCCCCTTTACGTGGTCAACCCACAAGACGGCGGACGGCGGGGCGGCGGCGGCCGTGCACAGTCCCTACCCTACGAGGATGTTGACCCGCCGCCCGCTGGCAACCATTGGCCGGCGCTGCGCATCTAGTCGTGCGTGACACTGGTGTCCGACCGCGTAAAGCCCGGGGGTGGAACAACGGTGCGCGCGAACGACACCGGCGCAGCGATGGACGACGTCACGTTCGCCGATCTTTACGCTGCCCACTACGTGCAAATGGTGCGCCTCGCGGGCTATCTGCTCGGCCGCGCGGAGGGCGCGGAAGACATCGCTCAGGAGGCGTTCATTCGCCTGGCGGGCGCTCGAACCAAGTTGCGCGACCCGAGCAATGCCGCCGCCTACCTGCGCCAGGTTGTGGTCAACGCGTGCCGTAGTCACCAGCGGCATCTCGTCGTCGTCGACCGCCACGCGCGCACGCTCACCGCAGCGAACGACGCCAGCAGCGCCGAAGAGTCCGCCCAGCCTGCGTTCGATCGCGACGCGCTCGTGCAAGCGCTGCGTGCGCTGTCAAAACGCAAACGTGAGGTCGTCGTGCTGCGCTACTACTGCGATTTCAGCGAAGCCGGTGCCGCGTCGGCGCTCGGCATTTCGGTCGGCGCGGTGAAGTCGCTCGGATCGCGCGGCCTTGCCGACCTGGCCCTGTTGATCGGCGGTGAGCGGTGAGTCCCGACCTGCCCGACGAGTCGAGCCCGCAGCGACGCAGGCCACACCCAGGCCCGGAATCCAGTTCGGCAGGCCCGGCCGGTCTGACGCCGGACGAGCTGCGAACGCGTTTTGCTCGCGCCGACAAAGCTCTCACGCCGATGCGACCGCCACTTGCCCATATTGAGGCGCAAGCGCATGACCGCCGACGTGCGAAGCGAGCCCGATGGACCGGATTTACGGCAGCCCTGACGACGGCGGCCGCGGTCGTTGCCATCGTCGCGTTCACCGGATCGGCGAGGCACACGGCCGGCCCCGTACGGACGACCAACTCAACGACACCGGGATCGACGCGACTCGCCAGCCCGTCGCCGTCCGCATCGGCTTCTGCATCGCCGACCGCACCTGGTTCGACGCCGTCGCCGTCACTCACCGCCGCGACGGCCGATCTCAGCGCTAGCCCGAGGCCCAGCGCGTCGTCGTCCAGGCTGGTGCAGGTGTCACCGAGCCCTGGCGGCAATCCTTTCGTTGACGAGGTGTGGGGCACCAACGCGGTGCCGTTCAAGTCGCCGACTCGCCCCAGCTACGCGGGTGTGCGGCTCTTCGGGCGTGCGCTTGCCGGCGGCGGAGCAATTCTCGTGCCGGCCGGCTGGGTGTACGCCGACGAGTCGTACCCGTCTGACCACACCGACGTCATTTTCTACGACCCGGCGAACCCTGCCGCCCGCATCGAGGTTGTGTATTCCGGATGCGCAAGGTGTGTCCGATCCGGGTCAACGTCGTCCGGGCCGGTGGAGGCTCGGTTGGTATTGCCTCCAGACACCGCGAGCTTCTACGTCTACCGAAGCGGGTTGTCAGCGGGGTTTCGCGAATCCGACGCTGATGGCTACGCAGTCAACGGGGTCGCGTCGGTCACCGGCACGGCTGGCTCGCCCGAGGGGTATGTCGTGGACCGCGTGTCTCTGCCGGCCACGGACAACGCGATAGCGACGCAAATCCTGAACAGCTTCGTCGACGGGATCAGCAACCCGTCGCCGTCGTGATCAGCTCGGCGTCCGCCGCCGCCGCCGTCCGATTTCCATCGGTTTCGCGGGCCCTCATCAGGCTTCACCCCCCGAGGACACCTTTGCTGGCATGTCCTCGGGGGTGA
>OLLJ01000269.1_pt1 | contig 14521 bp, 12 predicted proteins | sample 1604521 | NCBI WGS metagenome assembly OLLJ01 (sample SAMEA104055714, study PRJEB20765) | soil metagenome | isolation source: soil
GGCGGGGCTGGTCGCGGCGTTGTTCGACCACCGGACGTCGCGTGCTGGGGATCCGCAGCTGCACACGCACGCGCTGGTGCCGAACAAGCTGCGGTGCGTCGACGGGGTGTGGCGCACGATCGATGGGCACGAGATTTATCACCACAAGAAGGCCGCCGGTGCGGTCTACCAGGCCGCGCTGCGCGCCGAATTGCACGCCCGGCTCGGTGTCGTTTTCGAGCCGCCCAATGCGCACGGGCAAGCCGAAATCGTCGGCGTCCCGACCGATTTGATGACCGCGTGGAGTAAACGCGCGGCACAAATCGCGGCCGAAGCCGGCCCGACAATCGACGAATACGAGCAAACCCTCGGCCGGGAATTGACCCGCGACGAACGCGCGGCAGTGACGAAAACCGCGGTGCTGAAGACCCGGCCACCCAAGGATTCCTCGACCGACGTGTCGGTGTTGCATGGGCGTTGGCGCACCGAAGCGGCGGCACTCGGCTGGGACGCCGACCGGCTCCGCGACAAAGTTCAAGGCGCTTCCCGCACCGCCGGCCGTGCGGGGGGTGCGAGTGGAATCGCGCCCACGATGCCCGCGACCGCGGTCCTTCAGGCAGGCCGGCGCAAGGGAGTGTTCTCCCGCGCGGACCTGACAATCGAGGTCGCCGCCCAGCTCCCAGTCGCCGCCGCGACCGGCCAGCAAGTGCTCACCGCGATCGAGCAGCTCACCGATCTCGGCGCACGGGATCGGCACGCCGTCAACCTCGGCGAGCACCCCGACGGGGTCACCGCGCGGGCCTCCGACACCCGCTACACCAGCACCGAAGTTCTCGCCGCCGAAGCCCGCGTTCTGCACCTGGCCGACGCCGGACGCGGCCGCGGGTTCGGCCGTATCCCGGTCGAGCGGGTCGACGCCGCGACGCTCGCCGGGCTCGCCGACGACCAAGCCGACGCCGTCACCCAGCTCACCACCTGCGGGGATTTCCTGTCCGTGCTGACCGCGCCCGCGGGCGCCGGGAAGACCACCACGCTCGGTGCGGCGGCGCGCGTTTGGCAGCAGGGCGGGTACCGGGTCGTCGGGTTGGCGCCGTCCGCCCGGGCGGCCGCCGAACTCGCCAAAGCCACCGGCGCAGCTGCGGACACGCTGGCGAAATGGCTGCACCAACAAGCCCGCCTGACGCAGCTACCGCCAGATGAGCGAGCTGCCTGGACGCCCACCAGGCGCGCGGTGCTCGTGTTGGACGAGGCGTCGATGGCGTCCACCTTCGACCTCGACACCCTCACCACCATCGCCGCCCGGGCCGGCGCGAAAGTGGTGCTGGTCGGCGATCCGGCGCAGATCGGCGTCATCAACGGACCCGGCGGCATGCTCACCGCGCTCACCCATCGCGGCCACCGGATCGAACTCTTCGGCGTGCACCGCTTCGAACATGCCTGGGAACGTGACGCGTCGCTGCGGCTACGCGCCGGTGACCCGACCGTCATCGACACCTACAACCGGGCCGGTCGGCTGCATGCCGTCGACCACCCGGACGATGCCGTCGTCGCGGTGTTCGCGCATTGGCAGACGGCCCGCGATGCGGGAGCCGATGCGCTGATGCTCGGCCGCACCCGAGCCGACGTCGACCAGCTCAACACCCTCGCCAAGGCAGCGGCCCAGGCAACCGGTGAATCCCACGGGCCCGAACTCGCCACCAACACCAACCGCTGGCAAGCCGGCGACATCGTGCGCACCAAACGGAACAACCGGCGGCTGCCCGTCGGCGACAGCCACGTCAAAAACGGCGACCGCTTCCGGGTACTGTCCCCCACCACCGACGGCGACCTACTCGTTGACGACCTCACCGGCCGCGGCCGTACCCTCCTCCCCGCCGCCTACGTTGCCGAGCATGTCGACTACGGCTGGGCCAGCACCATCGACGCCGCGCAAGGATCGACCTGCGACGTCGCCGTCGTGCTCGTACGCCCAGGGCTCGACCGCGAACACCTCTACGTCGGCCTCACCCGCGGACGCAAAGAAAACCATGCGTACATGGCACCCCAAGCCGACGACGACCACGACCACCACGCCCCGAACCCGGCAAGCCCAACAGACAGAATTCTCATCGACGCCCTCGCCCGCAGCGGGCGACAACACGCTGCCCACACGCTGCTCGAACGCGCCAAACAGCGGCGCCGACCGGCCGACGCGACGAACCCACCGCCGTCCGCGCACCGTCAGCTGGTCGCTGGCGCCCTACGCGGACGCGCAGCCGCAACGTACCCAACCAGGCCACGACTGGCCCCGTCAGAATGCTCTAGCCAGGCCCGCAGAAGATCCCGCAAACGCGATCATTTGCCGAAATCCGGTAGTTCGGTCGGGCCGTCCGGCGACGTGGTTCCAGACTTCGCGCCGCATGTCAGCGTCGCGCTCGTCTGGTTGTTGCTGGGGCCGCGCGCCGCGTGGCCGCGATCCTTGTGGAAATCAGCTTGCGGGTCGTCCTTGTCGCTCGAGCCACGCGGGCGACGTTCAAGCTTCCGCAAGGATCTGTCGACAGGTTGACGGTATTCGCCGATTTGCCGCCATCCGGAGGACGTCGTGACGCCCAATCGTTCCAGCGCGCCTGAAGGCGAGTCGCCGTGGGCGGCGTCCATCCTTCCCGGCCGCCCATTCGTACCCGCAGCGGCGCCGCCACAGGCTAGGTTCGCCGGACCGGCGCAACCCGCGCCCACTCCCGTGCCCATGGCATCCGCGGCCGCGTCGGGGTATCCGATGGGTGCGCCGGGTTCTCCCGCAGATGCATCTTTCGAGCCGCGTTACGCGGCGGCCGGCCAGTTCGGCGGACCGCAGCTCCCGCCGCAACAATTCGGTCCGCCGCAGCGGTTCGGCGGGCAGCCGCAGATCGCTCCGCCCGCGCAGATCGGTAACGGCGGGCGAGCGCATCGCGGGAGGGCGGGAACGTCGCGCACGACCGTGCTTCTCGTCGTAGCGGTTGTTCTAGCACTGGCCGGGGGTGGCTACTACGAAGCGCCCAAGCTGCTGGCGTCGCACAAGGCGCCCACCGTGGCCCCTGTCGCGCATCACGCAGGCACGCCCGGCGCGGCAGTGCCTGGAGCGGCAGTGCCCTCCGCGGCCGCTCCCGCCGGTGCGGCAGTTCCCGGCGCCGGTGCGGCAGTTCCCGGCGCCGGTACGGCAACCGCCGCGAGCGGCGCGAACACCAGTCCAGGAGTCACACTGCCCGCAACCCTGAACGGGATGCCGAAGCTGACCGACCCAGCATCGGTCACGGCCGCGACGGCGTTCTTGGCGGCGACCGCCGCCAATCTCGACGCTTTCAAGCAGAACTCCTCGGCCGCCCTTTATCGGCTGAACCCAACGACCGTCGTGACTGTTGCGGCAACCGTCAACCCTGATTTGAGCAGCGCCTCGGCGAGCATCGATCACGATTTCGCGGCATATTTGCTCCCGGGTTCCGCCGATTTGAAACCAACCCCTGTTGTCGGCGCGGCGAGCCCAGCGTGGATCGAATGCAAGACGTTCACCACTCTGATATATGGGGGGGATAATTCGAACGCCAAGCCGACGACCACCTGCGGTTATGTCTCGGCTGCCGTCTTCGCCGCGATCGTCATACCGTCGCCGCACGGGGCTGACGAGACCACGGTCGCCATGGCAATCAGCAAGCAGTTGCACTAATGCCAGGCCGCTAATCCTCGTGACGTGGTAGCCGCGCGATCACACTCATTTGCCGCGATGACGGGCATGCGGTCGTGCCGAAAGTAGTGTGTTGCAGAACTCGCTGCTGGGCGCGAGCACACCGCACACCGCAGAAGTAGACCCTCAGGCCGTCTACTTCTATCGCCTCAGCAGGGAAGTCCAAAGCTGGATGGCGACTTCACAAGACAGGGTGTCTGCGGCACGCGCCCTCGCAGGGGTCGGGTCCCTTTCTCAACTTGGCCGGCACGCAAGCCCGCTGGTGCTTGCCCGGAGGATTGACGGCTGCGAGCGCCTCGTCGGTCGGTCCAGAAATTATGATGGGCTGACCGTGAGTTCTGCCGTTATCGCAGCGATGCAGCCGACGGTTCCCACGCATCTCGGCGGTTGGGCGGTGAGGGTCGCCGAGCCGGAAGACAGGGCCTTGAGCAGGATGACGTTGCTGCCGTATTGGTCGGTTGCTTCTCCGGTCTGGCTGATGACTGCAGGATCTGACGAGGTCACCTTTGGGGAGTTCGCCTCGACGACAATCGTATCGCCGACGTGGATGGTGGTCTTTGCGGTGCGCGGGGCGGTGTAGTTGATGTATCCGTTCGGGGACGCGCCTGGGGCGGTGTAGCTCCAGTTGTCTTCAGACAGCACGAGCGTGCCGGGTTCGGCACCAGCTGTCGGCACCACGATCGTCGGCACCACGATCTGTTGGGCGCTCGGGGAGTGCGAGCAACCCTGGAGGATCAGCGACGCGAGTGCGGCGGCCGCGATTACGGCGGATGCGCGACGTCCGTTCACGTTCGGCCTGGACTGTCGCTCGGCGGGGTTTGCGATGGTGTGGCTGGTGGGCTAAGAACAACGGGAGCTGGTAGGACGACTATGCCGTCGGTTCGAGCGGGGCGCGGTGTGCTCGACGGTGAGGCCGACGTCGGCGCTGCCGGGAATACTGGGTCGCTCGGTTCGATCAGTTCGGGGTAGTCGGTGGCAGGTAGGTTCTCGTCGTCTCCTGGCGGTGATGCCGGTGGCGCGGAAGCAGCGGGATGCGCTGGTTCAGACCTGACGGCAGCGCCTGTGGGCGCTGGGTGAGCGCAAGCCGCGGCCAGAGGCGCCAGCAGTGAAATCATCAGCGTCGCGGTCGTCACCCTCGGCGGCCCGGTGCGCGTTGTGGCAGAACCAGTCGTGCCATTCCGCGGCTCCTCCGATGCGTGCCGGCTGCTTACCCGTCCCGTGGATCATCGACCTTTGGGTGGCCCAGATTGAGGCATGGCCCCCGCTTGCCCTGCCTGTAGCGGCCGATTGTTCGGCCACCACAGGCAGGGTTATTCTTCGCCGGTCACAGCCCAGCGGTTAGGTCGGGATCGGGGTGCCGAAGGTGAAGTGGCCGATGCTGGTTGCCCAGCGACCGTCCGTCGGGCTCGGCGATCCCCATTCTGCGGCGACCCAGACATCTTCGGGATTGACCGGGTCAGGCGCGGCGCCGCTGTAGTCGCCGAACCTGTTGGGCTTGCCACAGAAACTGCAGGTTATCGAGCCATCGGGCTGAGTTACGGACCAGTCCTCAGCAACGACGTTCGCAAAGTTCGCTCCCTGGACGAGGCTGACTTCTTCCGGCGTGGCGTAGACGGTGTCACTGGAGACGCTATAGCTGACGATCAGATCGCGGGCGGCATCCATCGTTACCGCAGGGTAGAACGAGTTCAGTCCTCGTCGTGTCAGATCGAGATCGTAGGTTTTGCGCGGTGCGTGCTGGCCGTCGGAGGAGTCGACACCAAGTTGGATCAGCCGCAGGCACGAGCTTCGCTTCTGCCCCTTCGCCTGACAGGAGTCGCCGCTCGACAACCACACGATCCCACCTTCGTAGACCGCTGACTCGACCTTGTCGTCGCCAGTGTCGAGCTTGATCTTCGTGCCGGGCTGAGCGGCGGCAGGCGGGTCGGAGATGCCGGAGATACGGTTGGCCGGCGGGTTGACTCGGTGAACATTGTGCCGAGACGGTATCCCGGTGATGATCTGCTCCTGTAAGTAGGAGAACCCAAGCCCTCCGAATGCGACGTGATAGTGATACAGGTACTGGCGGCTCGCCGGGGCTGGGGTGAGTGGGATCGCCGGGATCGTGCCGTAGGCGTCGTTGCCAAATCCGACGGCGTCGACGTGGTTGCTTTTCACCAGTTCACCCTTGTCGGCGACGAACGTCGCACCGGCCGCGCAATTCCCGCCCGTTCCACACGTATCCACCGTCACCGTTACTTTGTCATCGCTCACGGCCAATTTCGGTTGGTCAAACAGGACGTGGCTAGTGTTGTACGCAAGCACCTGTGGAGAGTGCCACCGTGTCGGATCGTCGGGGTAGCTGACCGCCAGCATGACGGAACCGTCGTTCCCGACGTGCTTTTTCGCGTCCCAGCTCTTGAAAACCATGGCCGACGCGAAGAACTGGCCTGTCGCCTGATCGAATTCGACCTTCGGGTCGGTGATGTCCGGCCAATCGAAGGTCTTCGTGCCAACCCGCACAGCGTGCGATGCGCCGAACAACTGACCTAGCGGGGTTGACTGCACCAGTGCACCGTCGCGTGTGTAGACGCAAACCTCGTTGTTTACCATTTCGACGACCAGGGAATAGCCGACCGCGAGCTGGGTGTCTGGCGGAGAGTTCTGGCCGATATCTTGCGCGCCAGCGAAGAATGTGACGTTGTTCGCGTTCGTTCCATGGAAGCCGCCGCCGCTAGCGAGCGCGGTCTGAAGCTGAGCATTCGGGACCGGGTTGGCGGACTGGCCAGCGCATGGTGCCGGAGCCGCGGCCGCGGCTGACCCGAGCGCTGACCCGGCGGTTGGGTCCTGCGACGTGCTCGCGGCCGCGGTCCCCGGCGTCGGGTCATCGGTCGGCGCTGCGCTGGACGGCGGGTCCGTGACCGGCGGGTCGCTAGACGGCGACGCGGACGGCGCGGTTCGGGAGCCGACAGGGTCGGGAACCACGACAACCCCGTCGGAGCGCGGAGCGCGGGGTGCGGTCAGCGCTCGGCGGGCGGAGGCCATCCGCGTGCTCGCCCATCGAAACGACAAATATTGGGTCGGCTGAGTCGATCGGCGTCGGGTCATCCGCCGCCCGTAAGTTTTCGTCGTCGCCGGAATTGTCGTCTCTGCCGCCGCTGTTGTCGCCGTTTCCATCGTGCTGGCTCGTCGCATCGTGCGGACTAGACGGCGTCGCTTGCGCACTGCCAGTACTCGTCTCGGCCAAGGCGGGCGCGGTGAACAGCCCGACGCCGGCCACGACCGAGACGGTCAGTAGTGCGGTTGCCCGCAGGAACCTCGTTGTATTGGGGTGCTGCAAGCGGACTGGTGCGCTCTTTCGCATATACGGACTCAGGGAAGAGACGGCGGTGGCGGGGCAGCGACGTTCGTCACACAGGGAATGCGGACGCCGGCCGCACACGTTCCGTGCGGCCGCTTGTTTGATGGACTCGCTACGCGGTTGCTGGTAGCCAGACCTACTGGTCGAGAAGGCGGAACATGCTGATCTGCTGCGTATGTTCGGCGCTTGCACAATGAGGCCGACCAGGTAACTAAATGATCGATCTACCTGCGATCTCGATCAATCCGGAGGTCGGACAATCCCGTGAGGCATTTGGACCAACACTCTTGCGTCCAACCGGTCCTAGCGCCCGATCAAGTAACTCGGCGACGACCGGAACAGCGGCGGTGTGTGACGTTGCACTGATGACGATTGATTGCGCCGAACCGAGTTGTCGCAAACAGGGCGCGATCGTTCCGCAAGGGATCGTCGAACATCCGACTTTGCCGCGGGTAGTGCGTTCCGCGCGTAGCTAACAGCGTGCGAGAGGATCGTCTTGTGAGCCTGGACCCGATGGTGCCGCATCTCGCGCAGCTGGAGAACGCGTACGACCCCAGTCGGCCGTTGGATTTCGACGCCTACGACCTTGTGCGGTTTGCGTTGACGACGGACGAGTATTGGGCTGAGAAGGCTCTCGACTGGCTCTCGTCGGGCTTACCAGCAGGTCCCGTGGCGTCCGAACTCCGCGCACTTGCCGACGATAAACGGCTACCTCAACGGTTGCGTCACCGCGCGTTTAGTATCTGGAAGAAGAGCGGTCAGGCGCATGAGGGACCGCCGAGCATGGTTCCGGTGCCGGAAAAGCTCGTTCGGAAAGTCTTTGACACCATGCGCGAAGTTCGCATGGGCGTCTACCTGGCGTCCGTTCTGCTGCGTAACGGTGACATCGTTGAGCCCGTAGTGGTCAATGCCAGACCGAATTTCATCGGGATTGCGGTGGCGCCAGATCTTGCGTACCTGCTGCCGGTGCCGTTCGGAACCCAAGACGTGGCCGACGTGTCCGATGCTTCCTCCTGGGATCGCTGGTAGCACGCCTTACCGATATCCGCTCATGCCGCGATGACGGGCGTGCATCGTGTCGATGAGCGAACTGCGGAAACGTAGGGTCAGGCCGACGGATATCTTCCAATGGTGCCCGAGTTGCAGCTTCTTCGATCCGACCATGTATCCGAGGTCATGGAGTTCGAGATGGCGAATCGGGCGTTCTTCGTGACGGCAGTATCCGACCGTGGCGACGAGTACTTCGAGCATTTCACCGAACAACACAACAAGCTGGTGGCCGAACAGCAAGCAGGCACCGGCGCGTTCTACCTGCTCGTCGACGGCAACTCGAAGGTGCTTGGCCGCTTCAACCTTGATTTCGACAAGGTGGGCACCGCCGTACTCGGCTACCGGGTTGCCCAGCACATGTGTGGGCAAGGCGTGGCGACCGCGACCGTGCAAGACATGTGCCATCTTGCCCGCACCCGGCACGACGTTCGCACGCTACGGGCCGCCACGGCAGACAGCAACGTTGCATCGCAACGAGTCCTGATCAAGTCAGGGTTCGTCCCTGTCGGTCCAGCCGACCCGGCAGACCTCGGCGGCAAGCCAGGCACCTGGTACGAGCGTGATCTGACAGTCGGATCGAGATCCGAATAGTCGGTAACCTGCGAGCTGGCGCTGCGGTGAACCGAAGCGTCGTGCCAGACGAAACGCGCACTTCTGCCGCAATGACGCGCGCGCGTCAGGGCTTCGCGTCGGGGCTCAACCATGAGCGAAGTCGAGCGAGCACATCGTCGAGGTGATTGACAACGAACACGTCTACCCGGCCGTCGAGCTGCGACACTCGCAGCCGGTTCCGCCAACCCAGTGGGTTGAGGCCGAACTGCCGCGCAGAAACGGAGAACTCGGCAACCTGACCGCGAGAGACGGCCCAACGTTTCCCCCTAAGGACCGAATCAAATCGGTTCGGTTGGAACACAAGGCGCTGATCGCTGAGGAACAGCCGACCACCAACCTGCCGGCCGACGCCCTGCTGCCGATTCGCCCCGCACTTCCAGACCCAAACTTCGTTGCCCAGCGAATAGGGCTTTGCCACAAACCACCCCACGCCGACGCCCCTCTCCACTGGCCTTCACGAGTTCACAGTCAGGTTATGCGGTAGCCGAGGCATGGGCTGCGCCAGTGCCAAAGGGCGGGCAGCAAGACGCACTCACATGCCGCTGTGACGACCCGGGCCGATCACGCGCTTCAGCTGGGTGATCTGACGTAGGGCGCGTCTCGGTCAAGCAGATCGGTCCGCGGTCCCGCGGCCCTCATCACGACATCAAGCACGTGATCCGGATCGCATTCGTACCGGTGGCTGAACCACGCCATGTTCGCTTCCACGACCGCCAGCCGTCGGTCGTCGTCTCCGCTCCCGATCCAGCCGACGTCGATCACCACGGCGCTAGGCAACGAATCTCCAACCTGTCCCAATAATTCTTCGGCGAATGCTCTGACGGCACTCGCATCCGGGTCGCTATCCAAGGCCGCAAAATCCGGACGTCCGTAGCTCTGATACCGGCTGCCGGTGAGCACACGCTGGTCCAGCACGAACAGCCGATACTCCTGTTGCCATCGCACCGGATCACTGATCAGGAGCAGCTCATCGCGGGAGAAGTCCCCGGATTCCGGGAGATCACCGGCTGCGTAAACCCGGGCCTCCAAGCCCTTCTCTCGCGGCGGCTTCACGAACACCGCTCCACCGACGTGGCGCAGATCCTCTGCGCGGATCAGTTGCACGGATCGTTGGGTGAACGCTCGTGGCAACGACGGCAGCCAAGTATCGACCGGCTCGATCAAGGCCAGGTCAAGCCGCTCGGCAACGAACTGCGCGAATCGAGGCCCGCCATAGACGTACCCACCGGATGCTTCGAGATCATCCACGTCGTGCACCGCGACAACAGCCATGCCTCGCGCCCGGGCGGCCATCGTTAGCGCAAAGGTCGTCGGCGTCTCTGCCTTCGGCACATACAGCGTCCGGGATCCATGCACGGTCTCAGGCTAGGTGGCGCAGTCATTGGCTGGCGCCAAGACAGGCCCACCTCACTTGCCGCCCGAGCCGCCTCCACAGTCAGAAAACGCGCTACTTTGCCGCGATGACGCACAGGCGACCTGCCAGGCATGTGAGCCGGTGTGGCCCTCGTGCTCGCCGGCTAAGTATCAGCATGAGTCACGACGGGCTGGCGGTTGCCGCTGTCGGCGCGTGGCCAGAGACGATGACCACTAGGTAGGTGGTGGCCGTGGGGGGCGCTGGGTTCAGCTTGATGTGGACGTTCAGCCCATAGGCCAGGTTGGGCTGCCCAGGTGAGATGGTGATGCTGATGTTGGCCCAGCCATCGAGACCGAATAGCTGCTTTTGCGGCACCGGGACGCCACTCTGGGTGAACCGGTACTGCGGGTAGGTGCGCTCGTAGTAACTGACGACGTCGCTGATTGTCTGTGCAGTCGCGAATACCTTTTCCACGCCGGGATCGTGACCGGTGATACTGGATGTGCTTCCCGGGTCTTGCGCTGAACCGATCTCCGTTGCGCCTGGTGGTGGGACTGCGATCACCCGGGTCGCCGACAAAGTCTTCAGCGTCTGCTTCGAGTCGGCTGGCGTACTGTCGCAGGCGCTAACCAGGGCCGCCGCGACGACCGCAGCGACCATGGAGGCCACGACCACCGTCCGCAACGCAGCCTCCTTGGTGTGCGGCTGAAGGCGCACGAACGACGTGCAATCGTCAACTATGTCGGCCTTGCACCGCGCGCGCATGAGCGCAACTCCCGGCGGATGTTGCTCGATGTGAAACGCCCGCTTCTGCGACTCGCGTGGTTGCCGGTTTCTGTTCGCCCCGCGTCTCTGCGATCTGCTGGAACCGTATGGGCCCGCGTCGCGTCCGATGTGTTGATCGGAAGGGGATGCGGATGGACATGGGCCGGTGTGTGGCGCTGGTCAGCGCGGTGTTCGCCGTCGTGCTGTTGGTCGCCGGCTGCGCGTCGTCGAACGACGATGGCACGAGGGCTGTGGTGTCCGTCGCCTCGATCTCGTCGGTGATGGCCAACTCACCGATGGGTTCGACAACACCTAATCCGATCTCCAGTTCAGGGCCGCCCACGGTGGCGCCGTCCCCGCAGCCGGTCTCTAGTACCGCTGGTCAGGTGACATCGAGCCCGACGGCCGTTGCGTCGACCAGCGAGCAGCGGGCCCAACTAGCTAGTGCTCTCGTCGCACACCTGACGGAGACGTTCGCTCGGCTACTACCACCCGGCGCCCAGCCGATCGCGCAAGGACCGATCCCTGACACCGACCTGCCAGAGGCGGGAAACCCCAATATTAACGTCGTCCAGTCCGCCCACTGGTACACCGTCCCGCAGCCCCAGGACGCCGCGCTGGCCTACGTTGCGGCGCGGATGCCTGCCGGGTTCATCCAGCGTGGGGGAGATATGGCCGCCGGCGTTCTCGCCTACGTCAGCAACGCGTACGCGGGCCAGGAAACCGAGACCTACGACACCCCCATCATCGACGTGCTCGCCACCTCCGACAACGGCCAGACCAAGATCTGGATCGACGCCGTCACGACCTGGCGCCCCGTCCGCACCCCCGCGGAATTTGTCGCCACCAACGTCAGCGGCGCCACCGCCGTCTCCGCCCCCGGCGGGGACTATCTGGGTGCCACCATGCACTTGGACTCGACTCAGGCGCAGCGCGTCGCACAGCTCCTCAACGCCCTCGACACCCGGCGGCCGAACGCAGACCCATGCAACCTGTCGCCGGTGTACACCGTCACGTTCGACGGCATCAGCCAAACCTTCGACATCGGAGACTGCGCGGAAGCCACCGTGCACACCGGCAGCACACAACAGCCGGCACTCGCCGACGACGCACCCGATGGACAACGAAGCGTCCTGGACAGCGAACTCGACACCATCTTCGGACGCCAGATCGGCTGCGGCTCAGCAGACATTATCCTGGCAACAAGCTGCCCAATCGCGTACTTCAGCTCTACCGGATAGAACCGTCAAACAGCTCCTTGACGACGCGGTACGAGACGCACGCATGCCGCCGTCCGCTTCAGCTAAACGCACTACTTTGCCGCGATGACGCGCGTTCGATCTTGCCGCTGACACGTCATTTCGACTGCAGCACGATCGTGCTGAGTTGAGGATGTTGCCGAAGCGGTGTCCGTAGCACGCAACGACCGGGTTCGGCCTGGCGGCGCGGATATTTCGACCTCGACAACAGTGTTGAGCGCCGCGCGTTACGGTGCATGGATGGCCGAAGCCTCGCGACCCGCAGAGCGCGGATTCGATGACGTGCTCTGCTACTTGGAGTGGTGGGATTGCCCACGCTCCGGCGTGACAAGCGTCGACGGTGCCGCCATGCACTTTGCCTCGCCGTTCGACGAGAAACTCGATGACTACGTCGCGCAGTTCTACCTATGGGCAGCCACAGACCAGGAAGTCGGTGATGCGCTCGAGGTTTGGCACGCCTTCGCCGCGTGGAGAGCACGCTTTGACGCGGGCGAGAAGCCGCCTCCTTTCGCTTCACTGAACGAATCCGCATCTCAGAGGCGGGTCCATGAGCTCGCTCAGCAAGGTCCCCCAGTAACGGCACTGCGGGCGGTGCCTGAGTGGCGCCTCGATCTCAACCGCTCCTTCGTGGGGCATGTCCCACAACACAAGGTGCGCTGGACTTTCCTCAGCGATACGACTATGGACGCGTAGCGCACCCAGTTGAACGCTCGCTTCTGCCGCGATGACGCGCGTTCGATCGTGCCGAGATCCGGTAGTTCATCCTTGCGTCTACTTGGAGCATGCGGGCCACGTTTCCGTTGGCGGGTGGATTAGAGCGTTGAACTCGTCGTGGAGTTCGACAGCGCTCTGGGCCGACGCCAAAACCGACGAACCACCGTCAGGCCCGCCCCGCCCTGGTGGTCTTGATTCACCTGAGGCACGGGGATGCCGATAGCACTTGAGTGGGATTCCGGGTGGTCGCTGGGTCTGTCGTGCTGACATCGTTGATGTTCGCCGTCGGCTGCTCGCGGCAACCACACCCGACACTGCATGAACTCGAGAAGATCCCCGCTGCCAGCGTCGTCTACCCAGGCGGCGTCGCATCCGGGCAAGGCGGGAGCGATAGCAACCGAAAGTTTGGCGCGAATGCGGCCATCTTTCAACGCACTGGCGTTACCAACGACGCGCCCGGCCAGCTACTTGTCTACTTCCAGACGCACCTCATAGCTGAAGGCTGGATCCGCAACGACGCGCTCGCCAACACCCGTGAAGACTTCGGCCAGACCTGGGGATGGACCATGGGAGAACGCCGCTTCACTCTCGGCATCGTGACCGCCTACTACCAGCGGCTACGAGCTCAAACGACACCAATATTCGCGGGCTACCGCACCATGTACGAGGTAGTGATCACCTAAGCGCCGCGCGATGTCGGCTAGGCGCGACCTCTGCGCTAGCGCACTGCGATGGCCGTGACCAACGCGCACATCTGCCGCATTGACGCGCGTTCGGTCGTGCCGACTCTGCGGCGACCGCGGACGTCTAGCGAGCACGCCCTTCCTGCGCCGCGTGCTCATCGCATTTGGGTCCCACGCCCGCCTAGGATTGCGGCGCGCGGGCCCCGATGTGATTTCGAAGAAGCTCACCGTTGGCCCAGGTGCGCGAGCCGTTTTCGGCACCCCAGGAGAGCGACGCAAAACCCGACTGTGGCCGCGAGTTGTGCGGCACGTGCGGGATACGCGACGTTATGGAAGGTTCGAGCGACGGCATCCCATGAACGTGCTGATGCCGCTCGGCCGATCAGGACTTGGCCCGTCAGGTAAGCAGCTTCACCGATCAGCAGGGTATTCATGACGATCGAGAACACGTGCTTTGTGGTCTGGTCACTCGTTCGCCATCCGTGGAAGAGGATTGCTCCGGCGGTGGCGCAGATCGCGACAGCCTGCGCCGTCACGTACGCGGGGAACAGGTGCCCCGAGGCAAGGGTCAGCGGGTAAAGACGCGTGAGCAGCAGCCCCGCAACCAGCGCCGCGACGGCGGCCGGTGCGAAAACTGGGAGCCGACGCGCTACCCGCGCAAGCCCAAGGCACGCCAACGTCCACCCGAGCATTGACGGCAGCCACGGCGTCTGCCAGTCCGCCACCACAAGGCAAAATCCCACTGCAACAGCCGTGAACGGTCGGCGCACGAACGAAAGCCTCATGACCATCCATCGACCGTCGCGGACGCTCACTTAACCAGGGCGGCAACATCCGACTCTGCCGCGATGACGCACGTTCGAAGCCTGACCGTGACGCGCGCTTTAGGGTTCGGTCCCCGTTGACGACGAGCTGAAACATGCTTACTTGGTTCTGCGGAGTTCCTCAGTCGCGCTCGGGGCGTCGTGGTGTACCGCTCTGCCACCAGTCCACCGGCGGTGCGGAGTCGTCAATCAGACTGGCGACGAACTCCAGGTGAGATCCCCCGCCGCCGACCCAGCAGAACTT
>OLLJ01000273.1_pt1 | contig 14441 bp, 15 predicted proteins | sample 1604521 | NCBI WGS metagenome assembly OLLJ01 (sample SAMEA104055714, study PRJEB20765) | soil metagenome | isolation source: soil
AGCTGCTTGACGACCGAGCGAAAGAAGTACCCCGCCAGCGGCCAATTTCCGGCCTTGCCGGCGAAGTACAGCCGGTGCATGCGCGGCCCAAGCTCGGCCATCAGCCGGTCGAGTCCGGGTTGGGTTGCGGCCAGTTCGTCGAGGGTGAGGTTGCGCTTGCCGTTGTTGACGACGTGCTGATGGCTGAGGGCAATCTCGGGAGAGTCGGTCATGACGTGCGGTGCACCTTGTGCTGCGCCGCCTGCGCGAGTGGTCGGACGACGAGAAGGTCGACGTTGACATGAGCAGGTCGCGTTGCACACCACGCAATGCAGTCGGCGACGTCACCGGCGGTGAGGGGATTGGCGACGCCCTCGTACACCTTCGCCGCCCGCTGCGCATCGCCACGAAACCGCACCAGGCTGAACTCCTCCGTTCGCACCATGCCCGGAGCGATTTCGGTCACTCGCACGGGTTGACCGCACAACTCGAGGCGCAAGGTCTCGACGAGTGCGGCGGTCGCGTGCTTGGCCGCCGCGTAGCCACCACCGCCCTCGTAGACCACCCGACCTGCGGTCGAGCCCACCACGATCACGTGGCCAGCACCTGAGGCGACGAGGGCGGGGAGCAATGCCTGGGTCACACGAAGCACACCCAACACGTTGGTGTCGTACATCGTCTGCCAGTCGGCGGGGTCGGCGTCGGCGACAGACTCGGCGCCAACCGCGCCACCGGCCGCGTTCACCAGGAGCGCGCAGGTCGGCACTGCAGCTGCGAGTGCGCCGACCGATTCGGGCGATGTCACGTCGAGCACCACCGCGCGCGCGCCGATTTCCGCTGCCAGGGCCGAGATGCGATCATCGCGACGAGCCGCACAGACGACGTCGAAGCCGTCGGCCGCAAGCCGCCGGGCGGTCGCTGCTCCGATCCCGCTGCTCGCGCCGGTGACGACCGCTACGGGTCGCGTCGTAGTTGGGCGGGTAATGGCGGTTGGCGTGGTACTCATGCGGGAATCCTCGCACCGGGCGGGGACTGGGCGGGAATGGCTGGGCGGTTCGGGGCGTTGGAGGATCGTGGCGGGCGTATGTCTGGCAGCTCCGACGCCCCGCGCGCCGAGGGAAGGACGGTTGTGGCCAAGCTCGCCACTGCATCGCCGCCCGCTGGGTCGCTGACAATCGCCGGCCCATCACGCCTTTCGCATCTGCCGCACCGGGCTCCCGTTCGCCGGGTGGCGATGTTGAGCTTGCACACGTCTCCCATTGAGCAACCCGGAGTTGGCGACGCCGGCGGCATGAACGTCTACGTCATGGAGTTGTCCAGGCGGTTGGCGGCGCAGGGCGTTGAGGTCGACGTCTTCACCCGCGCGACGTCGGGTGACGTCTCCCCGATCGAGCGCATCGCGCCGGGCTTCACGGTCCGCAACGTCGTCGCCGGGCCACTCGAGCCACTGCCGAAAGCCGATCTACCGTCGCAACTGTGTGCGTTCACGGCTGCGGTGTTGCGCGCCGAAGCCGCGCGTGAGGCCGGCTGGTATGACCTCGTTCATTCGCACTACTGGTTGTCGGGCCAGGTCGGGTGGCTGGCGAAGGAGCGATGGGGCGTCCCGCTGGTGCACAGCATGCACACGTTGGCGCGGGTCAAGAACGCCGCACTCGCGATCGGCGACGCGCCCGAGCCGTCGGCGCGCGCGATCGGCGAAGCACAGGTCGTCGACGCGGCCGATCGACTGATCGCCAACACCGAGGCCGAAGCTCGGCAGCTTGTCGGCCTCTATGACGCCGATCCCGACGTGATCGCGGTCGTCCCTCCCGGCGTTGACCTTGCGCTCTACCAGCCAGGGTCGAAGTCGGCTGCACGAACGCGTCTCGAGCTGCCCGTTGATCGCGATGTCTTGCTTTTTGTCGGTCGGATCCAACCGCTCAAAGCACCCGATCTCCTCATCCGCGCCCTTGCCGCAATGATCGAGCGCCAGCCGTCGCTGCGCGATCGGTTGATCGCGGTCGTCGTCGGTGGCACGAGCGGCACCGGCACCGCCGACCCGGGTCACCTCGACCGATTGGCCCGCCAACTCGGCGTCCGCGATGTCGTGCGGTTTGAAACGCCCGCGACCGGCGATCGGCTTGCCGATTTCTACCGGGCGGCGACGGTGACGGTGGTGCCGTCGTACAGCGAATCGTTCGGACTCGTCGCGCTGGAGTCGCAGGCCTGTGGGACGCCGGTGGTGGCGGCCCGCGTCGGCGGCCTGGTGACGACCGTGCGCGACGGCTTTTCCGGTCGGCTGGTCGACGGCCATGACCCCATTCGCTATGGCGAAGTTCTGACAAATCTCTTAATGGACGACGAGGCCCGGCGCGTTTTGGCGGTCGGTGCGAGGCAGCATGCAGAAGGTTTTGGCTGGGACCGTACTGTGGGCGGCGTGATGGACGTCTATGCCGACGCAGTTCGCGCGGCAGCCCGCGGCGAAGGGCTGCCCGTCGCCTTGGTTCGGTGAGCCGCCGATGAGTTGGCTTGTTCGCACCGAGATCGACGGAGTGATTCGGCACACCCTCGAAGACCGCAACATCGTCTTCAGTCTTGTCGGCGATTCTGGGTACGACCTCAGGCTTGAGAACACCAAGCACTTGGCGTCGGCGGTGCGGTTGTTGGTCGGTGACAAGAGCCTGCTGGTCGAAGCATTCTTCGTGCCACGGCCAGACGACAACGCCGCAGAGTTCGACCGATTCCTCCTCGAGCGCAACGGCCGCATGTATGGCGTGCACTTCGCGATCGATGCCAAGGGCGATGTCTATTTGATCGGCCGCCTGCCGTTGATCGCAGTCACTCCCGACGAGATCGCGAGACTCCTCGGTTGCGTCGTGGCGTACGCCGATGATGCGTTCGAGGCAGCGCAGCGACTCGGGTTGGCTGACGGCATCCGGCGCGAGTGGGATTGGCGCGGCTGGCAAGGGCAGGGTTCGCCGCAGCCATCGAACGGCAACGGCACCAGCAACGGTGCAGCTCCGGCCGATACCCCACTCCCGCCGGTCGCGACGCAGGTCGCTGTCTTGCCGCCGGCGCATGCGGAGCACCGACTGATCGACCTGACTACGTCGTCGCCATCGATGACCGGGTCGGGTCGGCATCGTCGAAGCGCGCGCTAGTCAGAGTGCGCCTTCTGGCGGCGCACGCGATGGGGGTAGGCATCGTCGCGGCGCGCGCCAGATGGAAAGATTGACGCATGCGAACCCTGGTATTGCTGCGGCACGGCGAAAGCGAATGGAACGCAAAGAACCTCTTCACCGGCTGGGTTGACGTCGACCTGTCGGCGAAAGGCGAGGCGGAGGCGGCCAACGGTGGGCGGTTGCTCGCGGAGCGCGGCGTCCGCCCCAATGTCGTGCACACGTCACTGCTACGACGTGCGATTCGCACCGCGAACATCACCCTCGATGTGGCCGACCTGGCGTGGCTGCCGGTGCGACGTTCATGGCGACTGAACGAGCGGCACTACGGGGCGCTGCAAGGCAAGGACAAGAAAGAAACGTTGTCGACCTACGGTGACGAGCAGTTCATGTTGTGGCGACGCTCATACGACGTGCCACCGCCGCCGATTGCCGACGATGACCAGTACTCGCAAGCACACGATGCGCGCTACGCCGACTTACCGCCCGAGCTGCGACCGTCGGCCGAATGCCTCAAAGACGTCGTGCACCGCATGCTGCCCTACTGGTACGACGCGATCGTGCCTGACCTCGCGGGCGGCAAGACCGTCTTGGTGGTGGCGCACGGAAATTCCCTGCGGGCATTGGTGAAACACCTCGACGACATCTCTGACGCCGACATTGCCGGCCTCGACATTCCGACCGGCATTCCGTTCGTGTACCAGCTCGACGACGACCTCAGGCCGACGGCGCCGCGCGAATACCTCGATCCAGCAGCCGCCGAAACGGCCGCAAAGGCGGTAGCGAACCAGGGTCGCTGATCACGCAGCTGCCTGGATCGCCTCAGCTCGAGGCGGCCGGGCTCGCGCTAGTCGGTGCTGACGCCGATGCGCTTGCTGGCGCGGAGGATGCCGACGATGCCGGCGCCGACGGCGGAAGTGTGGGCGTGGGCGTGGGTGTGGCGGACGGCGGCGGGGGCGGTGGGGCGCTCGGCAGGAAATCCTTGCCGACCGCCTTTGCGCTTTGCACCGGTACCTGCAACCCGACGACGCTGCCGTTGTTGTGGAAGGTCAAGTTCACGAAGACCGATTCACCTTGCTCAAGCGGCGCGACCAGTCCGCGCAACAAGATGGTGATGTGCGCGCTGCCGGGTGTGCTTGCCGTCGCGGCCGGGATCTGCGTCGAACCAACCGGCTGAACTTGTGTGCTCGCTGCTGAGGGACTTGCCGGCGCCGCCCCCGCAGCCGTGGGGATGACTGGAGCTGCGACGCCTGCGTTAATCAAGGTCTCGGGCTGAGTGCTGAAGTTGATGCCGGTGAATTGCAGGTACGCGTATCCGCCGACGCCGGCCAAGGTGCCGGCCGGCAACGCGATGATCGCGTTTTCGACGTGCAACGTCGGGCTCACAGCAATGCGCGCCGCTTGTACGTTGGCGATCGCGTGCCGGGTCGGGGAGCCGAAGCCGGTCGCGCAGCCCGCGAGGGTGGTCGACAGCGCAGCGGCTGCAATGGCGAAGCGGGCGGGCGCAGCGATGCGCATCGTCGTCCGCCTCATGCGGGCGGTGCTGCTGCTCACTGCCTGTCCCCTTCGGCCGCCGACGTTTGCCCGGTGTGCCCGATGTTTGCCCCGGTGTGGTGTGCGTAGCCTAACGAGCCCGCTCGACGGCGGCGGTCACGCCCCGGCGTGCGCGGGTTGCTTGAGTGCCGTCAGCGTGGCATCGACCGCCGCGGTATCGGTGATGTCGGTGAGCACGTCGTCGACCACGCCGTCTGCGTGCACCGCGACGGCGGTGAAGGCCGCGCGTCCGTAGGCGCCGGCCAAGGCCGACTGTGGGTCGAGCAAGACCCGCACGTTCGGCCGGTCGATCTTGGCTGCCAGCGCATCGACCTCGGTGGCCGTGGCCGGCGTCGCGATGAGATCAACCGTCAGCCCGTGGTCTGCCGCGGCGTCGGTCAGACGTGCAAGCGCCCGGTCACAGCGACAATCGGCGCGCATGAGTGCAAGCAGAGCCGGGCGGACGGCGCGTGCGGAGGTTGTGCCCGTGCTGCCGACCAGGGTGACATCGGGCACCAGCCCGCCGATCGACCCGGCAGCGGCCGCCGGCGCGGCGAGAACAAGAGGCACGGGAGTCGTCGCTTCGCGATGGCCGGAGTGGCCGGGGAAAGCGAGCGTGGCACCGAGCATGGCCACCACCAGTAAGGACGTGATGACAAGCGGGGCCTGGATCGCACGCGCTCGACTCGGCGAGCCGAGGAAGCGTCGTTGGAGGAAACGCTTGCGGCGATCCCACCGTTGCTCGCGACGCCATGCTTCGACGTCGCGTGCGAGGGCGCGAGCATCGTTGGGGACGACGAGGCGTGGCCCGACCGGCAGTTCGCCCGCCTTGTCGTCGTTACCCCTATCCACCTGCTCAGTATGTGCGCGTGCGTGCGAGCGAGGACAGGCCGGGCATAAGGGGGGCCGATTGTCAAGCCCTCCGACCAACTGCAGTTGATCATGACGGTGTCTCTAACATGGCTCTGACCTGCACATATGTCATCCACGGCGCTCCCACGAGGCCGTTTGCATGGTAAGCTCGGTGCAGCGGAAGGGACTTGTGCCACATGTCGTTCAACGTTGGTGAGACGGTTGTCTACCCCCATCACGGGGCTGCGCTGATCGAAGCCATTGAGAGTCGCACGATCAACGGCGAGGAACGTTTGTACCTCGTGTTGAAGGTCGCCCAGGGCGATCTGACGGTTCGAGTTCCTGCCGACAATGCCGAATTCGTGGGCGTTCGCGACGTCGTGGGCCAAGAGGGCCTTGACCGCGTATTTGAAGTGCTACGCGCTCCGCACACCGAAGAGCCGACCAACTGGTCGCGTCGCTACAAGGCCAACCTCGAAAAGCTGGCCTCGGGCGATGTGAACAAGGTCGCCGAGGTCGTGCGTGACTTGTGGCGCCGCGATCGTGAGCGTGGCTTGTCCGCCGGCGAGAAGCGCATGCTGGCAAAGGCCAGGCAAATCCTGGTCAGCGAGCTGGCGCTAGCGGAGGGCACGAACGAAGACAAGGCCGAAGCGATCCTCGACGAGGTTCTCGCCTCCTAAGCATCACCCCGCCGGTCTCGGAGTGATCTCATGACCGTCAAGAATCGCACCCCGAGCGGGGTCGTCGATGTGCTGCGGCTGCTCGTCGTTGCCTTCTTTGCCGGCCTTGGCTACGAAGTTTCTCGGCATATTCATTCGGGGTCATTCGCTCTCGGCCCGCTCAACGGCGTGACCGTTGGCGTCATCCTCGGGTCGGGTTTGGGCTACGTGCTCGGGGGCGTGCTCGGCCGCACCACCGTCACCGTCGTCAACCGTACCGAGCACAGTTTGCGGCAGGCCTCAGCTGAAGAACTCGTGGCTGGATCGTTCGGCGGCGTCATCGGTGTACTCGTTGGCGCGGGCGTGATGTGGTGGATCTTCCTTCTGCTGCAGCCTTTTCTCGCGTTTCCCATCTTCGGCTTCGTCGTGCTGGTCATTGGGTACCTCGGCTATCGGCTCGGCGGCAGCCGGCGTGAAGAGATGCTGGGCATGTTTGCCAGCCGCGCCGGCATGGGCCCGCGACCGCAAGCGACCTCGAACCTGCCGCGCATCCTCGATACCTCAGTTGCGATAGACGGCCGCATCCTCGGTGTCGTGCGCGCCGGCTTCTTGCACGGTCGGCTGTTGGTGCCCTCGCCCGTGTTGGCTGAGCTTCAGGGTCTGGCTGACGCAGGTGACGACACCAGACGAGCACGCGGACGCCGAGGGCTTGAGACCCTCGAAGCGTTGAAGCGCGAACCCGGCGTCACTGTTGAAGTGCTCGAAGACGAAATCCCGGCCGTAGCCGAAGTCGACGCCAAGTTGGTGCGCGTCTGCCTTGATCGCGGCCTGCCGTTGTTGACGCTCGACTCGAATCTGGCGAAGGCGGCCGGCCTGGCCGGCGTCCATGTCATGAGTTTGCACGCGCTGGGCCTCGCGATGCGTCCGGCGGTTGCCGCAGGCGACGACATTTCGGTGCTGTTGCTGCGTTCTGGCAAGGAGCCGGGCCAGGCCGTCGGTTATCTCGACGACGGCACGATGGTCGTGGCGGAGCGGTCGCGCGACAGCGTGGGTGACGAGATCGTCGTGCGGGTGACCAGCGTGCTGACGACTGCAAACGGCCGCATGGTGTTCGGTCAGCCGGCCGGGGTCGCGCCACAACACCATGCGCATGGCGCGTCGGAACGCATTACGGGCCAGCCGACGTGAGTGTCGCTGTCATCATCGCCGCTGCTGGTAGCGGTGAGCGGCTCGGTGCTGGTGCGCCGAAGGCCTTACGCACTGTCGGTGGCGTTCCGATGCTCGTGCATGCGGTGCGTGAAATGACGCAGGCGGCCTTGGTCGATTTCGTCGTCGTCGCGGTGCCGGTTGGTGCGGTCGAGACGGTTAGTGCTCTGCTGCGCACTCACCTTGGCGATGCTGACGCGGTGCGCATGATCGAGGGCGGCGCGACCAGGCAAGAGTCGGTGGCGAGGGCGCTCGACGCGTTGCCCCCCGACGTCGACGTGGTGTTGGTGCATGACGCCGCGCGCCCACTCGCACCGAGTGCTCTCGCTGACGCCGTCGCACGGGTGGTGTTGACCGGACACGGCGCTGTAGTTCCCGCTGTCGCGATGACCGACACGGTGAAGCGGGTGACCGTCGACAGCGCCGACGCGCACGAGGCCGTAATCGAAACGGTGTCGCGCGTCGATCTGCGATGCGTGCAGACACCGCAAGGCTTCGATCGCGGCGTGCTCGTCAAAGCACACGCAGCAGCGGACGACGGAGCTGCGGTCACTGATGACGCTGGGCTGGTCGAACGGCTCGGTTTGCCCGTGGTTGTCGTGCCCGGATCCGACTTGGCGTTCAAGATAACGCGACCGTTTGACCTGACGGTCGCCGAAGCTGTGGTGGCCGCGCGTGGGGCCGCTCGATCGGCCGATGATGTCGGCTGACGTGAGCGGCGGCGCGCTGCCGCGCGTCGGGATCGGCGTCGACGTCCACCCGTTTGAGCCTGGCCGCGCACTGTGGGTGGCTGGGTTGCATTGGCCGGGCGAGGCCGGGTTGTCAGGGCATTCAGACGGCGACGTGGTCGCCCATGCCTGCTGCGATGCGTTGCTGTCGGCGGCCGGGTTGGGTGATCTCGGCAGCCAGTTCGGCACGGATGATCCGGCGTGGGCAGGTGCCTCCGGTGTTGCGCTCATGTCGGAGACCGCGACCCGTCTGCACGACCGTGGCTTCAGTATCGGCAACGTCGCCGTGCAGGTCATTGGCAACGTGCCCCGGCTCGGGCCGCGACGAGACGAAGCACAGGCGGTGCTATCCGCGGCCGTTGGGGCTGCCGTGTCAGTGTCGGCGACCACGACCGATCGGCTCGGCCTAACCGGTCGCGGCGAGGGCTTGGCCGCGATGGCAACCGCGCTGATCTACCCGCGCTGACGCCGTAGGTGCCGGCGGAGCCGGGTGTCCACGTTCGGATGTTGTCCGGTGATACGCCTCGGAGGAGAAATGAATCGCGCTGTCCTACTGGTGGTTACCGTCACCGTGCTCGGCGCCGTGGGGTACGGCATATCGAGGTTGCACGTGTCCGATCCGACGGAAGGAGGACGATCAGTAGAACTTGTCAACGACCGCGGCGAAGCCATGAAATTCAGCCTTTGCGCGGACCAGTCGTGTCGGCATCTCGCTAGTGGGAGCAAGGTACTGAAGTCTGGGGACGTGTTTCGACAAAGCGTGCAACCGTACTCAGTGAATCCGTTCGCGGTGGAGGTTCCGCCCGGTGGCCCGTCAAAATGCCAAACCTTGCGTGTAGGCGCGACGGTGAATCCGCGCTACCTCATCTCGCAGCTGACACCGTGCGGGTGGAATTGATCTCGCCCGTACTCCTCCTGCGATGTGCGTTGGGTCATCGCGGCACGCCGACATTGCCGACCTTGGGTGCCGGATCCGCTAGGTCTGGCGGCGATGTCGCCGTCCGCGCCTAGCCGCGCACTAGTCTTGCCGGGTGGATCTGCGCCTGTATGACACCGCCAGCCGGTCGACGCGTGAGTTCGTGCCGATCGAGCCGGGCCGCGTGTCGCTCTACCTGTGTGGCGCGACCGTGCAGGCACCGCCACACATCGGTCACGTGCGATCGGCGGTGGCTTTCGACGTCCTGATTCGTTGGCTTTCGGCGGCCGGATACGACGTCACGTTGTGCCGCAACGTCACCGACATCGATGACAAGATTCTCAACGTGGCGGCGGCCACCGGCCTGCAGTGGTGGGGCGTGGCCGAGCGACACCAGCGGCTGTTCGACGAGGCCTATGCAGCGCTGGGTTGCTTGCCGCCGACCGTTGCGCCGCGAGCAACCGGGCATGTGCCGGAGATGATTGTGTTGATGCGGCGGCTGATCGACGCCGGCCATGCGTACGCAGTCGAGGGCGACGTATACTTTTCGGTGCGTTCGTTTCCCGCGTATGGCGCGTTGTCGGGGCAGGATCCGTCGAACTTGCAGCAGGGTGAGACCGACGTCGAAACCAAGCGCGACCCGTTGGATTTCGCGTTGTGGAAAAGCGCGAAACCTGGTGAGCCGTCGTGGGAAACGCCGTGGGGCAACGGTCGGCCGGGCTGGCACCTCGAGTGCTCGGCGATGGCGACGAAGTATCTCGGCGCGACGTTCGATATCCATGGCGGCGGTCTCGATTTGGTCTTCCCACATCACGAAAACGAGCAGGCGCAATCACGCGCGGCCGGTGATGGATTCGCCAACTTCTGGATGCACAACGGCCTGGTGACATTGGGCGGCGACAAGATGAGCAAGTCGCTCGGCAACACGTTGTCGGTCGGCGATTTGCTCGAGTTGGTGCGGCCGGTCGAGCTCAGGTACTTCCTCGTTGCGCCGCACTATCGCTCGAGTGTCGACTTCACCCAAGAGCTGGTCGAGAACGCTGCGACCGCGTACCGGCGCATCGAGGGCTTCGTGATTCGCGCTCGTGAATTGGTGGGGGCTGAGACGCCCGCCGCCACGATGCCAGCGGCATTTGTCGACGCGATGAACGACGACATCGGCGTGCCGCAAGCTCTTGCCGTGCTGCACACGACCGTGCGCGACGGCAACGCGGCGCTCGCCGCCGGTGACAAGGCTCGGGTCGCCGAATGCCTCGGCCAGGTGAACGCGATGCTCGCCGTGCTCGGTCTCGAGTCGGACGCCGGATCAGCTGCGGCTGGCGGCGCGGGCGAACTGCGCGCCGTCGTCGATGGTTTGGTGGCGTTGGCGCTGGAGCAACGAACGGCCGCTCGCGAGCGCAAGGACTACCAGGCCGCGGACACGATTCGCGATCAGCTGGCTGCTGCGGGCATCATCGTCGAAGACACCGCCGCGGGAGCCCGCTGGCAACTGCGGAGGGATTGACGTTCATGGCAGGCGGAAAGCGCGGCGGCCAAGGCGGGCGTGGTGCAAAAGCAGGGTCGCATCGCAAGGGTTCCGCCATCGGGTCGGGCGGCCAGAAGCGCAGGGCGCTCGAGGGGCGCGGGCCAACGCCGCCGGCCGAAGACCGCAAGGGTCACCCGGCGCAGCTGCGGGCCAAGCGCGCCGATGCGCCGACCGGGTCGGGTGCGCGGACGAAGCGCGCCGATGCGCCAACCGGGTCGGGTGCGCGGACGAAGCGCGCCGATGCGCCAACGGCGTCGAGTGGGCGCGGTGGCACGACGGGTTCGGGCGCGCGCGCGGCCCCAGCTGGTCGTCGTCCGACTAGTTCTGGACGACCCGCAGCGGCCGGACGGCCCTCGACCGCTCGGCGTCCATCTCGCACGACACGGCCTGATGCCGATGCGCCCGAGATTGTCGCCGGCCGCAACCCGGTGGTGGAGGCGTTGCGTGCGGGGATTCCGGCGAGCGCGCTCTACATCGCGAACGGCGTCGAGGTCGACGAGCGGGTGCGCGAGGCGGTGAAGCTGGCGAATCAGCTGCACATTCCGCTGCTCGATGCCGAGCGGGCCGAGCTCGACAGGTACGCGCAGGGCGCCGTCCACCAAGGTTTGGTTTTGCAGGTGCCGCCGTACGACTACGCGCACCCCGACGACCTGCTTGACCGCGCGTTTTCGGCGGGGGTGCCGTTGCTGGTGGCGCTGGACGGCGTGACCGACCCGCGCAATCTCGGCGCGGTGGTGCGGTCGGTCGGGGCGTTCGGCGGCCACGGTGTGCTGGTGCCGGAACGACGGTCGGCGGGCATGACGGCAGGTGCCTGGAAGGCATCGGCGGGTGCGGCCGCGCGAGTGCCGGTGGCGCGCGCGACCAACCTGACGCGGGCGTTGACGACGTACGCCGAACGCGGCCTGCTGGTGGTGGGCTTGGCCGGCGGTGGCTCGCTCGAACTCACCGATCTCGAAGCCGCCACCGAGCCGCTGGTGCTGGTGATCGGATCGGAAGGCAAGGGGTTGTCGCGGTTGGTGCAGGAGTGTTGCGATCTCGTGGTGCGCATTCCGATCACATCGTCGACCGAATCGCTGAATGCTTCGGTTGCCGCAGGTGTGGCGCTGTACGAAGTGGCCCGGCGTCGGGTCGTGCGCTGAGCTCGTTGACGCTTTTGGCTAGGTGCTCGCGCGGGTGGCGGCGCCGAGAACGGCGCGTTCGTCGGGCCTGAATGCGAGCACCGTTTCGACGTACGACTTTGTGGCGGCGTCCATGCCGACGTCACGGCCGGCGGCTTCGGACAGAAACCACCGGTGTACTAACACTTCGTGGAAGATCTCGGCGGCATCGAGCCGACCGCGTAGTGCCCGCGGAATCTGGTCGAGCACCGGCTCGAAGACGTCGGCGACCCAATGCCGTGCGACGGTCTCCTCGTCGACATCGGTGCCCGGCATGACGGCCGCAGCGCGATAACTGTCGAGGTCGTTGAGCAACCGTCGTGCTTGATTCTCTTCGACGTTGAGACCGGTAAGTTGCGACAGCCGGCGTTGGTGATGGCCGGCCTCGACAACCTGAGTGCGCAGTTGTAGCCGGGCACCGCCTGGCTCGTCAATCAGCTGCATTTCGGCTACGTCGTAACCCAATTCGTTGAGCTTCTGTAGCCGCTGCTCGATGCGCCACCACTCGTTCGGGTCGACGTATTCGGCGCGGGTAAGTTCGGTCCATAGTGCCTCGTAGCGTGAAATCACTGTGTCAGCAATGTCGGTGGCCTCGACTCTGTCGGAGAGCAGACTGGCTGCTTCGAGATCGAGAAGCTCGCCGGCGATGTTGACCGATGCGATGTCGAGGTCGTGCGCGCGCTGCCCGTCGGACAACGTGGTGTGCAGCTCGCCGGTTTCGGCATCGACGAGATACGCAGCGAGTGAACCGGCATCACGTCGGAAAAGCGTGTTCGACAGCGAGCAGTCCTTCCAGGCAAAGCCGACGAGATGAAGTCGTACCAACAACTGCGCGAGTGCATCGAGCAACTTGTCGGCCAGCTCGGGGTCGAGCCGCCGCGAAAACAGTGCGCGATAGGGCAGCGAGTACCTGAGGTGCTTCGTGACGAGGGCAGCGTCGAGTTGCTCGCCGTTGTCGTCAACCCGTTCGATCACCACACCACGTGCCCGGACGACGGGCAGCTCGCGTTTCGCGAGTTCGCGCAGCATGCGGTACTCACCTTCGGCCACATGCTGGGGCAATTCTTTGATCGCGTAGACGGTGCCGGAGACACGCACGAACCGCACAACGTGACGGGAAATACCTCGTGGAAGCGAGACGAGGCGATCGGCCGGCCAACGCTCAAGGGGCGTCGACCAGGGCAACGCGAGGAGATCGCTGGGGTCGGCCGTCGAGGCAAACTGCAAACGCACGCCTCTACTGTCACATGGGCGGGCGCTACGATCGGGCAGCGGTCCCGCCGGTGTGGCGCAATCTGGCAGCGCACCCGACTTGTAATCGGGAGGTTAGGGGTTCAATTCCCCTCGCCGGCTCTCTGAGCATGTAGTAATCCGGCTGATGCTTGACAGTTCGGCTTCGGTTGATGCTTTACACAGTTTCGGCTGATGGTTGACAGCTACTTCGGCTGATCCTTGACACTCCCTCTGCATGAGGGAGCTATCTGTGGTTGAGCAGAAATATCAAGCGGTGCTCGCGGTGATTGCCGACGGGCGCACGGTGGCTGAAGTCGCGGGGCAGTGGTCGGTGTCGCGGCAAACGGTGCACTCCTGGCTGGCCCGTTATGAGGCGGCTGGGCTTTCGGGGTTGGCGGATCGTTCGCATCGCCCGGCGTCGTGTCCCCACCAGCTCGGGGGTGGGGTCGTCGACGTGGTGTTGGCGTTGCGCCGTTCCCGCCCGTATTGGGGGCCGCGGCGGCTGGTGCTGGAGCTGGCCCGTAAAGGAATCGACCCGGTGCCGAGTGAGTCGGCGGTCTACCGCGCTTTGGTGCGGGCTGGGGTGATCGAACCGGTGCGCCGACGGCGACGCCTGGAGACCTGGAAACGATGGGAGCGTGGATCAGCGATGGAGCTGTGGCAGATGGACGTGGTCGGCGGGTTCCTGCTCGCCGACGGGACGAGTGCGAAAGCGCTGACCGGGGTCGATGACCACTCGAGGTTTTGTGTCAGCGCGGTGTTGATGGGCAAGGAACGCACCCAGGCGGTGTGTGACGGGTTGGCGGCGGCGCTTCGCCGGCACGGGGTGCCGCAGCAAATCCTCACCGATAACGGGAAGGTGTTCACCGGCCGGTTCGGTCGGCCGCCGGTGGAGGTGTTGTTCGACCGGATCTGCCGGGAGAACGGGATCGAGCATCTGTTGACCCAACCCCGGTCGCCGACCACGACCGGCAAGATCGAGCGGTTCCACCGCACCCTGCGCATCGAGTTCGACACCAGCCGCGTGTTCGCTGACTTGGCGACCGCGCAAACAGAGTTGGACGCGTGGGTGGTCGACTACAACACCGCCCGCACCCACCAATCCCTAGATGATGAAACGCCCGCGAGCCGATTCAAAGCTGAGCAGCGGGCCCACCGCGACCCGGTCGGCATCCCCGCGCAGCGCACCCCGGAACGGGCCGGGGAACAATGGGTCGCGCGCAAAGTCGCCGCCAACGGGATCATCAGCGTCGGCTGGCAGCAAGTCAGCGTCGGCAAACACCGCGCCGGTGGCCGCTGCGACGTACTCGTCGGCTCGCAACTGCTGCAACTATGGATCGGCAACGAACTGCTCAAAACCGTCGCCCGCACCAGCACCGGCGACATTCGCAAAAAGCACGCCGCCGGCACCGGCCGACGAACCTAACTTCACACCGGAGTGTCAAGGATCAGCTGACACAGAAACGTCAAGCATCAACCGAAGCCGCACAGGCCC
>OLLJ01000046.1_pt1 | contig 14404 bp, 12 predicted proteins | sample 1604521 | NCBI WGS metagenome assembly OLLJ01 (sample SAMEA104055714, study PRJEB20765) | soil metagenome | isolation source: soil
CTCCGTGCCGACCTCGCCGACTTGGCGCCGTCCGGTCTTCGACGCATGGGCGCCAACCCGCACGCGAACGGCGGCTTGCTGCTGCGCGACCTCCTCCTGCCCGACTTTCGCGCGTACGCCGTCGACGTCGGCAAGCCGGCCACCACGTTCAGCGAGGCCACCCAGGTGCTCGGGGCGTTCCTTCGCGACACGTTGCGAGACAACGCGGACGAACGCAACTTCCGGGTCTTTGGGCCGGACGAAACTGCGTCGAACCGCCTCGGCGCGGTCTTCGAGGCCGAAGACCGTGAGCTCAATGCGCGCATCCTGCCCACCGATGACCACCTGTCCGTCGACGGCCGGGTCATGGAAGTGCTGTCGGAGCACATGTGCCAAGGCTGGCTCGAGGGCTACCTGCTCACCGGTCGCCACGGCATCTTCAACTGCTACGAGGCCTTCATTCACATCGTCGACTCGATGTTCAACCAGCATGCGAAATGGCTCAAGACCACGCAGCACATCCCGTGGCGGCGGCCGATCGCCTCACTGAACTACCTGCTCTCAAGCCATGTCTGGCGGCAGGATCACAACGGCGCATCACACCAAGACCCAGGCTTCATCGACCACGTCATCAACAAGAAGGCGGAAGTCATCCGGGTCTACCTGCCACCCGACGCCAACACGTTGCTTTCCATAGCCGACCACTGTTTGCGGAGCCGCAACTACGTGAACGTCATCGTCGCGGGCAAGCAGCCAGCGTTGAACTACTTGTCGATGGAGGACGCGGTAGCGCACTGCACGCGCGGCATCGGCATCTGGGAATGGGCGAGCAACGATTGCGATAGCAGCGGCCGCGGCGAGCCCGATCTCGTGATGGCCTGCGCCGGCGACGTCCCCACGCTTGAAGCTCTTGCCGCCACCGCCATGGTGCGCGAGTTCTTCCCCGACCTCTCGGTACGGTTCATCAACGTTGTCGACTTGATGCGGCTGCAGCCTGACACCGAGCATCCGCACGGTCTGCCCGATCGCGACTTCGACCAACTTTTCACCACCGACAAGCCGGTCGTATTCGCCTATCACGGTTACCCGTGGCTCATTCACCGGCTGACCTATCGTCGTACCAACCACGCCAACATTCACGTGCGCGGGTACAAGGAGGAAGGCACGACGACGACCCCGTTCGACATGGTCATGTTGAACGACCTCGACCGCTACCACTTGGTCATGGACGTCATCGATCGAGTGCCGTCGCTTGGTGTGAATGCTGCACACATTCGACAGCGCATGGTCGACGAGCGGCTGCAGAAGCGGCAGTACACCAGAGACCACGGCGACGACGCACCCGACGTCAAAGATTGGGTGTGGCCTTACTGATGCGGATTCTCGTCGTCAACGCCGGCTCGAGCAGTCTCAAGCTTCGATTGCTTGGGCCGGGCGATGTGGTGGAGGCTGTGTGGGACGCGCTGCCAGCCGAGCTTCCCGCTGCTGATGTCGTCGTGCACCGATTCGTGCACGGTGGCAAGGATTTTCGGCAAGCGGTCGTGATCGACCTCACCATCGAAGCAGCGCTGCGCGCACTGATTCTGCTCGCGCCGCTGCATCAGCCAAAGTCACTCGACGCGCTGGCTTCAGTACGCAACCTGCTGCCACATGCCGTGCAGGTGGCCTGCTTCGACACGGCGTTTCACACCACGCTCTCCGAGCCGGCCGCAACGTATGCGTTGCCGCGCGAATGGATCGCGAAGTACGGGTTGCGCAGATACGGGTTTCATGGGCTTTCGCATGCGTGGGCGAGTCGCCGGGCCACCGAGCTTGCGCCAGGCGCGCGCCGGATTGTCACCTGCCAGCTCGGTGCGGGTGTGTCGTTGTGCGCCGTGCTCGACGGTTTGTCCGTCGACACCACCATGGGCTTCACGCCACTTGAGGGTCTGGTCATGGCAACACGGTCCGGCGACGTCGACCCGGGCCTGTTGATGTGGCTGTCGACGCGCGAACCCGACCTCGCCGATGTGCTTGAACACCACTCCGGCCTGACGGGGCTTGCTGGCACCGGTGACATGCGCGAACTGCTCGGTCGCACCGACCACGACGCGCGTCTCGCGGTTGAGGTCTATGTGCACCGGCTACGCAAAGGCATCGCTGCGATGGCCGCGTCTCTGGGCGGCGTTGACACTCTCGTCTTCACCGGCGGCGTCGGCGAAAACTCCGCTGAGATCCGGCAGCGCACGATCGACGGGCTCGAGTTCCTCGGGCTCGGCATCGATCCGGTTGCGAACGCGGCCGTGGTCGACGACACCGACGTGAGCCGCGGCGGCGCCCAAGCGCGCACGCTCGTGATCGCGGCCCGAGAAGATCTCGAAATGGCACGACAAGTTCATCTCTTGCTCGGCGACTAGGCGGCCTCGTCGACCAGGTGAATATCACCCCGCCGCCGCTACCCCGACCCGGTGACCCTGCGCGTCGGCAAACACACCGAAGCTGGTGCCCGGGACGTGCTGGGCGGGTTGAATGATGGTGCCGCCCAGCTGCTCCGCCTTGGCGAGCGTGGCGGCGACATCCTCAACCCCGACGAAGAAAAGCACTTCATCTTCGCTGCTTTGGCGCGGACTGATCGCCACGAACGTGCCGCCTTCGGCGCCAGTGTCGATGAACGTATAACCGGGGAACGCGCCCTCCGATGCGACCTTCCAACCGAACAGTTCAGCGAAGAAGGCGCGGGTGGCGTCGGGGTCGGCAGAACGAATCTCGGCGTGAATCACGGGATGGGCCATGGCGAGGCTCCTGAATCGAGAAGGGACGACGGCGTGCAGACAACGTCCCGACGAAGCAGCAAGGCGAAAATCGACAGCTGCTTTAGGTGGCGTGCAGCCGAGCTGCGGCCGCTCTGATCAACACCACGACCCACGTGCGCCATGGCGCCCACTTCTCAGCCAGCGTCGCGAATTCGGCCACGGTCGGCACGTTCGGAAGCTCGTACAACTGCGCGGCGAGTTCGCGTACCCGCGGTTCGTCGGCCGGCAGGTTGTCGGTGACACCGGTGGCCCGGATGAAGATGAGGTTCGCGTAGAACGGCCCGATCCCGCCGATGCGTTGCAGCTCGGCGAGGGCCGTGTCGGGGTCGCGCTCGCGGAGCGCATCGGTGTCGACCCAGCCGTCGATTGCGGCCCGAGCAACACCGTGGAGCCGATCGAGCTTCACCGAGGGGATGTCCGGAAACTCAGAGACCGCAAGCAGTTGCTCTGGAGTCGGGAACGCGCACAACTGCTGGCCGGCGATCGTGAAGACGGCGCCGTGACTTTCGCTGAGCCGCTGCCGAAGTCGCGCCATCTGCACACGCGGCCGACACGCGCTGAGCACTGACCAAGCCGCGGCCTCGTACGCCGAATAGAACAGCGGCGGGCGAAGGCCGGGTGCGGCCGCCTGAAGCCGAGCGACCACGGGGTCGCGTTGGCCAACCGCCATATACCCGGTGGCATCGTCGGCCAGCGACAGCACGCGGCTTACCTGTCGGCGAATCGCGTCGACCGTCTGCGGGTTAGCGTCGACGCCCGACGTTGCGCGATCGCCGTCCGACCTCACGCCGGTGATGCTGACGTGCACGTCGCCGTCGACGTCGGGTTGGCGGACGGCGACGGCCGCCTGCGTGCGGAAGTCGTCGAGGCAGAACGCCATGCGCATGACCGAATCCCAGTCGGCGTCCGCACGCTGTCCGAACCCGAACAGCGCGGATTCTTCCAGCGAGAACGGCCCGAGCGGCGTGATCGTGAAGCTTGTCTCGGCAGGGTCGTCGTTACGCACCGGTGGCCTTTCCAGCGAAGGTCCCACCATCCAAGCGCAACGTCGAGACAATCCGGCGGCGCGAAGCCTTCGTCAGTCGGCCACAGCGAATGCAGGCTGTAGCGCGCCCGAGCGGGCAACGGCCTTCGCGAGCTCACCTCGGCGGATGAGCAAGAACGTGACCGGAACGCGGCCAAACCGACGGCAGCACATACCCACAAGGCCGACTGGAACCCACCGGTGAGGGCCACCGACGAAGCGCTGCCGCCATGCAACAGGGTCTTGTAACGGCTGGCGGCAATGGTCGACGCGATGGCAACACCGATTGCCCCGCCGAGTTGCTGCGACGTATTCAGCAGACCTGCGCCGAGACCAGATTCATGCTCGGCGATACCAGCGAGCGCTGCGATCGAGATGGGAATGAAGGCGAAGGCCGTACCGATGCCGACGACGAAGAACGGGCCGGCCAAGTTCCATCCGGCGCACCAGGTGATTAGGCGGTACAAGCGTCGCTTGCGAAAATGGATGCGCGATCGTGCTCGCGACGCCGGTGCGTCTGACCCTGATCTGCTCGCCCGTCAGTTGATGATCGTGGTCAGCGGTGCGCAGGCCGAGTCGATCATGGAGAACTCGTCAAAGCCGGCACACGACGCGTGCGGGATCGCGAACGCACTCATCGCCGCCGCGATCCCTGAGTAGAACCGAGAGTGGGGCCCTTCATGGCAACGATCGTGCGCTACCAGGCCAAACCCGATCGTGCGGACGAGAACCAGCGCCTGATCGAGGCCGTGTTCGCCGAGCTCGAGGAAAGCCAGCCGGACGGTTTCACCTACAAGGTCTTCAGGCTTGCCGACGGCGTGAGCTTCATCCACGTGGTGATCGAGCACGACGATGTTGCCGACCCCGACTCGCTCACTGCCGTGCCTGCGTTCCAGGAATTCGTGGCCCACATCGACGACCGCACCGAGGCGCCTCCGGTGGCGATGGGCGCGACTATCGTCGGCGGGTACCGCTAGCAGCGGCGGTTTACGCGCCGAGCTAGGGCAGTCGCGAGGCAACTATCTTCGCTGCGGTTTGCATCGGCTGTACGTTCTGCGCCGGGTCGTTCAGTTTCACCAAGTTGATGTCGACCCAGTTGTCGCCTTTGCGGATGAAGATGTTGCCGTCTTCCTGATCGGCCTCGTCACCGATGCCGGGCACCGACGTGAACTTGTGGCCGAGCGTGTCGCGATCGATGTCGAGTTCTTTCTTCGCGCCGTCGCCGGAGATGACCTCGACTTGCGCGGTCGGCCCGTTCGGATCGCTCGTGTATTGGCACAAGGTTTGCGTCCCGGCCGCGCCCGCCTCAACGGCGGCGCTCAGCTTCGCACCGGCCAGCGTCGATGCCTCGGCCTGCGTGAGCAGCTTGCACGGGTCGATCACCGGCGGCAGTGACGCCACCTCGCTGCTCGCCGCACTAGCCGGCGCTGCAGAGACGGCCGGGGCGGACGCCGGGGCGGTGACGGTCGCGGTCGCGGTGGCCGTCACGGTCACGGTTGCCGCCGCCGACTTGGTTGAGGCCGAGCACCCGGAGATCGCAACAACGCCCCCCACCATCGCCACCACCGGGGTGAGCTTTCGCCACATGCGCGCCGTCCTTTCACTCTTGGGATCGGGTGCGTTTGCTGCCCCAGGAGGACAGTAAACGCACACGCTGAATCGCCTAGATGCCTGCGTTGCAGAGCGGAACGTCGGGCACGACCTGCGAGCGGTGCAGCAGCGAGGTGCTGGCGCCAAGGGAGTACTCGTACTTCGCGCCCGGCAGCAGGTCTTTGAGGATCGGAATGCTGGCAGCCGACAGCTCGATGCCGACGCCGGCAGTACCTCGCAGGTCGAGCGTTGCGCCCTTACATCGGGCGACCGCAGCGCCGAGCGACGATCCGTTCGTCACACCGAGGTCGACGATCACACCGGCGAACGGTCCTGCGCTGAGCGACGCAACGCCCACGCCGACCTGGAACTTCATCTCGACACCGAACACGACGCCGCTCGGCCCTAGCGTGATGCCGGTGATGCTGTCGATGATGCTCTGCTTGACAGTGAACTTCGGCGTCTGGAAATTCTCGCCGTCGTAACCGATCGGCCCGTCGAGCCCCCAGATGCCGGTGGCAACCAACGTCGAGTTGTTGCCGGTGATCGCGGTCTCGACGCTAAAGATGAATTGGACCTTGATATCCATCGGCAGGCCGCCGGTGGCCGGCGACGGCGGGATCTCGATGTTCGCCTCGATCGGCGCCTCGATCTTGATCTTCTCGTTGTCAGCGTTGCCGCCCGCAGCGCCGGCCTGCAAGCTGATCGTGAGGCCGGTGATGCCGGTGATCTCGAACGCACTGTGCGACGTCTGACCGTTCTTGATGGTGTCGATGCCGTGGAAGCGCAGGTTGTTCGTATCGAATGCGAAGTCGATGCCGACCTTCAGGGCGCCGTCACGTTCAACGCCGAGCTCGAGCTTGTCGTTGGTGATGATGGGCGACATCTTCCAGTCGCCGACCTTGACCTCGAGGCTGGAATCCGACGCGACTGGCAGTGTGCCGCCGGCGGCTTGCGGTGCCGCTTTGGGTAGCGCAGCGGGCTGCGCGGCGAACGGCTTCGTGCCGTGATATCCGGACGGCGCGATGTTGGCCGACGGTAAGTCGCCAGCTGTCGGAACCGACTGCGCCCCAACCAAATCGGGAATCAGCTGGTAGCTGATCGCCGACGCGGGCAGCGCTTGGTCGACGTCGATCGAGCCGTTGCGGATGACGTCAGTGAGGTTGACCGGCGCGAGCGTCACGACACGTGAGTCGCCGTCGTCGTGAATCGCGGCCACCCGTCCAGTCGCGACGCTGGTCAGCACCATGACGGAACCGACCTTCAGCTTGTCGGCGCCGGGAGCGGCCTTCGCGATGGTCCAGATGAGCCCGTTGCTGCTGGCCGAGCGGATCGCCGCCGCACCGCCGACGACGACAACGACGTCCGGCTGGTAGTCGGCGCCGGTAGGACTTGCGCCATAGCCGTACGTCTTGAGAGCGGCAGCCGTCGGTGCACCCAGGGTCGGTGTCGCGCTCAAGGCCGAAGCGCTGGCACCCGTGATGGTCCCGGTCGCGACGCTTGCACTCGTGTCGGACGGCGGTTGCGCCGCCGAGTGGTGACTACTGCACGCCGCGCCTAAGACGGTCACCACAACGAGCGACGCGACCACCCGCCACCGGCTTGCCGCAGGATTCTTCACGCACGGATTAGACCAGAGATCAGCAACGTCCGGGTAACGGGCCAGCAAGCCGCGCAGGCCAGATCAGGTGGCTGCGGCCGGGTCAGGCATGAGGCCTAGTTGCATCGCGAACTCCATCTGGTCGTAGTAGACCCGGTGGTTCGTGATGCGGCCTGCTTCGCTCTCCCACACATCGGCGTACCGCAGCCGCAACGAGCGGCCGGTCGCCGGAAGCTCTCCCTGGGGGGTGCCCATCGGCCCGGTGTTCGTGCCGACAAACAGTCCCTCGATCACGACGCGATGCCCGTCATCGACGAGCGTCACCAGTTCGAGCCGCGCATCTGGGAACCCGGCAGCGAAACCTTGGGAGTGGGCGAGCACTCCTTCGACGCCAACCGTCGTGCCCGATCCAGGTTCGGTGACGACAACGTCGGGGCTGTAGATACGGCTGGCGATGGACCAGTCGCGCTCGTTGAACAATCGGTAGTGTTCGCGGACCAGGTCGGCGGTTTCGGACATTGGTGCCTCCGTGTGGTTGGTTGCGTGGCCAGCACGAACGCTATGCGCGGAGGCGGATTTGCGGACCGGGAGAACTCCCGGTTTCGGTCAGGCGTTCAGCAGATCGTGCTGCACCGCGAACAACGCCGCTGCCGCCCGTGTCGTGATGCCTGCCTTCGCGTACACGTTCTGGAGATGGAAATCGACCGTCTTGGCCGACACCTGCAGAACCCCTGCCGCCTGTTGGATCGACGAGCCGATCGCAATCTCACGCAGGACATCTACCTCGCGATCGGTCAGGCCAGCGGGCCATGTCCGACGTACCGGCGCACGTGTATCGCCTGCAGCAGCGAGCACGCAGTTAACTGCCTCGGCGTCGAGAAGATCGCGTTCAGCCATCGCGCGCAACTCGCGCCCGGCCAGGTCGAGGTCGAGCGGCGGACGGTGCGGCCGCACGGCGCGCATGGCGGCAAACGCGTCTGCGGCCGCGAGGATTCGGTCTTCCTTCGCCAGACCATTCCGAGCGCCGCCGCGATGGTAACCAGACCCGTCCAGTCGCTCATGGTGCTTTCCGACGATCGTGGCGACGTTCGTCAGGGAGGCAGCGCGTGCCAGGCAGCGCTCGGAGTAGTACGGATGCAGACGCACCTTCTCCCACTCGGAGTCGCTGAGCATCGCCGGCTTGTCCCAGATCGCGGTCGTCACGGCGACGCGGCCCACGTCGTGCAACAGGGCGGCGAGCTGTAATGCCGTGCGCCGGTTCTTGTCGAGCCCAGCCCGTTCAGCGGTGTCGTCTGCCAGTTGTGCAACAGCGGTCGCATGGCCGGCGAAGAAGTGTGACTTCAGGTCACCGAAGTCACCGATGGCACGAGCTGCCTCGCGTACCTGCGCATCGTCAAGGTGGTGCACAGCGCCGGGTTCGGCAGCCAGCCAGCTTTCCCACAATGCCGGTGGCTCGAGCACGGCGAGCACCGCGTCGCGGTCGGCACAGAACGCGGCCACCAGGTCAGGGTCGAACGCGCCGCCCGCTCGATCGCGAGCCATCGTCTCGGCTGCTTTCGGTCCGCCCAACCTGTTGTGCACTTCGACCTCGTTGCACAAGGCCACAACGCGGGCGATCAGCGGCTGGTTCGGGCCAGGGACGCCGAACGGTCTACCGGTGCCGTCGAACCGTTCGAACGCGAAGGCAAGACCTTCGACAACAGCACTGCTCACACCGATGCGACGCGCGAGCAGCTGCGCGACTTCGCAATGCCCAGCGGAGGACTCACGGTGACGTTCGGGCGTGAGCGTGAAGAGGTGCTCGATCATTGCCTGACGTTCAGCAGGGGCACGGTCGGAACCGAAGTTGGCCATGACCCACGCACCGAACGCCTGGCCATTGCCGTAGTCGAGGTGCTGAGTGTCGGCGCCGAACTTCACTTCGTCACTGAACAGATCGGCAGCTTCCGCGGAGCCCGCGGTACATCCGAGCATGCGCAACAACGAGAGGTAATAGAGGTCGGCGAGGTCTCCGGTGCTCAGACCGATACGTCGCCCAAGCTCGACGCTCACCAGACACGTCCGGATGGTGTGCTCGATCGGCAGTCCTATACCGACGTCGCACGCTCGTGCTGCGACTCCGACGAGTTCGGCCAGCCGCGGCCGCGTGTTCTGCGCTGGCACAGCCGCCAACTTAGCCTGCCCGGCGGGAAGCCATCCGCACGATGAGGTCGGAGAAAGTGCTTCGACCCTCTTGCGTTCCCACTGTTCGCGATATATCGTTGAGCCATCTTGATAGAGATCGGAGCAACAAGAATGACTCACACCCAAGCAATTGACGATGGTTGGTTCCGCAAGGCTCAGGCCATGGAGTCGGTTGGGCGACACCTGCACCGGCATTTCCTCGCTGCTCAGCCGGATCCGGCAACAGACGCCACCGCCGAGGACGGATCCGACCGGCACAGCCGAGGCCGTGGACACCGGCCTGGCTGGCGCTCGGGCGGTCGCGAGTTCGGCCGCGGAGGTCCGGAGTTCGGCCGCGGCGGACCGTTCGGGTTCGGCGGCCCCTTCGGACCGTTCGGTCCCGGCCGTGGCGGCCGCGGCGGCAACCGAGCAAGGCGCGGTGACGTAAGAGCCGCCGCATTGGTCCTGCTCGCCGAGGAGCCGCGCAACGGGTACCAGCTGATTCAGGAGCTGGCCAACCGCAGCGACGGCGCCTGGCGCGCAAGCCCCGGCTCGGTCTACCCCGCATTGCAGCAGCTCGAAGACGAGGGCTTGATACGCGCCGTCACAGACGATGGCCGCAAGCTTTGGGAACTGACCGACGCGGGTCACGCCTACGTCAACGAGAACCGCGAGAAGCTCGGCACTCCATGGGATGCCGTCGGCGGCGGTATTCCGGACGGCGTAAGGGATCTCGCCGACATCGGGCTCCAGGTCGGTTCCGCAGTCCACCAGGTTGTGCGGGCCGGTGACGACGCGCAAATCGCGCAGGCCGTCACGATCCTCACCGAAACCCGGCGCGCGCTGTACCGCCTCCTCGCCGGAGACGACAAGCCCGCCGGCTAAGCGCTAGCTATCAGGGCCCGTCGGTGTACTGGACCGAGACCTGGTTCGAGTACCCGTGCGGCACCATCCCGGCGACGTCCAGCCAGGCTTCGTAAAAGACCGGCTGTTGTTGTACTTCGTCGCCGATCACGGTGAAGTGCGCGGTGCCGGTCGCATCGGTGACCTGCGAAACCGGGGTGGCCCCTTCGGGATGCCCGTTGATGCTCGACTCGCCTGGAATCAGTCCGCTCGACGCGTAGACAACTTGCCCGAGCACGATGGTGACGCCGGCGCGGTGCACGGGGCTGCCGTACGGGTCGTGCAGCTGGACGGCGAGATCGAGAGGCGTGTGCAAGGGCACCGCCGAGTTGACGGCATCAGGAGTGATTTCGGCTGACAGTTCCGATACGAGATAGCGGTTGCTCGTCGAGATCGCCGATGGTCCGCTGGTGAACGCCATGACGAACAGCGGCGTCGAAACCGCTGGCATCGATCCAGTATTCGGTGCGCGCAAGATGAAGGTGGCGGACGCAAACGCGCCAATCTGCGGAACAAGGGATTTGCCGGCAGGATCAACGGGATTCCAAAACGTCGTTGCGTGACCGGCAGCGTCGACAGTGAAGTGCGGCCGTTGCACATGGTCAGTGTGGTTCGCCACCGTGACCGTCACCTGATCGATCGTGCCGACCTGACCTGTCGATTGGGTGGCGACGATGTGCATTGCCAGTGGTGCGCGCGTCATTATGGCCGACGCGGCAAGCGCGACCGTCGCACCGCCGAGGCCCAGCACCGACGGATAAAGCCAACGATTGCGCGGCGGCCGCCAACTGGCTGGCGCGGGCCGCGTCGTCAAACCAGCGATGATCGCCGCCGGCACGAGCATGAACAAATACGAGCCGAACGATCGCGTAGGCAAGAAGAACGAAACTGCGACCAATGGCACCCATGCTTGCTTCAAGGTTGAGTAGCGCATGCAGAACGCAAGCACCGCGGCCACGGTGAAGGCGAAGCCCGCGAGGGTGTAGAGCCAGAGCCGTCCGCCGCCAAGGTGATCGAAGATCGTAAGGTCGATAAGCCCTTGCCCGTCAGGGATCGTGGGCTCGACAAGGGGCAACAACGTGCCGCGCACCCAGGCGCCTGGGTTCGACTCCAGGAACGGCAGATTGATAGCGACGAACGTCACCACAGTGACTACGCAATAGCGCACGACAACACGAAGCGGTCGGGTGCCTGCGGCCCGGTGTTCTAGCCAAACACCAATCACAAGATATGGGACGACGAACCAGGGCGTCTGCTTAATGCTGCACGCAATGCCCAATGCGATCGGGCCGATCCAGCGGGCGACCGACCGTTCTGCCTTGTCGCCAAAGCGATCCCAGCGATACACGGCGATGAGGATGAAGGGCACGAACAGGGCGTCGGTGAGTCCGCCGATCATGAACGACACGTACACAGCAGCGCTCATGATGATGCCGGCGACCCATGAGCAGTTGCGCGGAAGCATCCGCCACATCAACAGACCCGACAAAGCCCAGAACGCGAGATCGACGACGTTGGCGGCCTGAATCTTCAGGCCAACAGCAAGTGCGGGCATATAGAGCAAGAACGAACCAGCGGGGTAGGACAAGCTGTCGACCGACGATCCGTCGAGTCGGTAGGTGTGGAACACCTCGGGCACGTGAAACTGGGCAAGGGCTGGCGCCATCGAATGCGTATACGGGTTGACGCCATGCAATGCCAAGCTCGCGGCGTACTGATCGAACGCAGCAGCGTCGGTGCCGTAGCCAGGCTGAATCAGCCACGCTGACACCGCGTAGCAGCCTATGCCGACGATGATCGCAGCCAAGATCAGTGCTTGTCCCCACGTGCCAAGGCCATCAGGGGCGGCCCACGTACGCCACGCGCCCCAGAGCGCGACGGCAACGACGGCAAGGCTGATGAGACTTGCGCCGGGCACCGTCACAGATCCGGCCCATGCCTGTAGGCCAGTGAGACCGGCAAGCAGACAGACCAGCGTCCACCCGATCTTCGCTACCTCAACTGGCGCTGCGTTGATCCTCGCAAGGACAGTAGGCAGGACAGTGCGCGCAGATGCGGGAGCCAGCGGAGTCTCAGGAGTAGGACGACGTTCGAGCACGGCAGCACGTGAGGTCATCGGTTAGTGCCTCAATGCCTGGGTGCTTGCGTAACAAGACGCCCGCTATGACGGCTCGCGTACGCCGCCGGCTTCGGGGCATGCTTGCCGGCGTACGCCACCTGTGCCGGATGTCGCCCCGCAGACCGACGACGCACCGCGACGATTGGCGTACCGAGAAGCACCAGGATCGCGATGCCGAGCACGATCGCGGTGGCCGAGACCCCATGGCCCGAACGTGTGAGCGTTTCACCCAACACTTGCGTTGGCGGGTTCGACGGCGCGAGTGCCCCAGCGGCCGCCGACGAAACTGCCGCCGATGAAGTCGCGAGTGGCGACGCTAAGGGCGACCCGACCGCTGACGAAGTCGCGAGGGGCGACACGACCGGTGGCGCTACCACCGCCGCCGCCGGCGCTGCCGACGCTGGCGCGAGCACAGCGAAGTCGGGGTCGGCGAGCATCGAAACGGTGACCGAGCCGGCAGACACCGTTGCGGCCACGGCCGTCGCGGTCGATGGGCCGGTGAACTGAATGATTTGGTTGCCGACACCGAGTGCAGCGCCCGTGATCGTGAGTGTCAACGGGTGCGCAAAGGTGCCGGTGAACTTGTGCCCGTTCGTGTCGGTGACGCCGATGCCAATTGCCGCGACGACGCGGTAGTTGGCGCGACCGAGTTTCGGCAAAACCGCCTCAACGCCCTTGACGTCAGGCGCAGTCACCGCAACTTGGAGGGCGCCGATAAATGCGCCAGCCGGAACGGTGAGCTGCGCGTGGCCACCCGGAATACTCGCGACGAGCGAACCGCCGCCGGAACCAAACGTGTGCGTCGTCACCACAGTGGCGTAGCCGCCGGGAACGGCGGCGGGGCCGTTGCCCGAACCGTAGCCACCACCGGCGGCGGACGACGCCGGCGCCGCAGCGATGAGCGCAACGCCGACGAATATTGCGGACGCGACAATGCGATTCATGTGCATGAAACCCCCCAGGCAACGAGTGCGTCGAGCCCCCCGGCTTTCCTGATTAGGCCAAATGGCCGATCAAGAATGCAGCGTTGCCTTTGAGCTTCGAGAATAGCGACGCGCATAAGTCCTTGTACGGCAGTTGTCTCTATATCCGTTCTCGCGAGTTATGACGGAGATGTCGGCCCCCGTATGCGCTCAACGACCGCAACATGAGCGAACTCTCATCAGTGACTTACCCGGTGGTCACCCTCTCCTGCCGATGCTGCTTAGGGACCCCGCGAGGGACGAGCGCGATGAACACTGAGGGAGGAGCGGGATGAAGAGTGCAACTCGGGTGCTCGCAGCAATTGCCGCCGGCGGAGTGATGACCGGTGGGGCGGCAGCGCTTGTCCAGGTATCGGCACCGAAGACTGCCACCACCGCAGCCGTCAGCACGAGCAACGGAAGCGCCTCCGGCCAGGCGATCCAGCAGCTGGCCGACGAGAGTGCGCAGCTGCACGCAGCGGTCGCTGCTGCTCAAGCGCAACTCACCAACCTGCGGTCCGACGCCGCTGGTGCGACGGCAAGCTCGGCCGACCCCGGAGCTCTGCTCGCGCAAACGCAAGCTCAGTTGGCAGCGGCCCAGCAGCGGCTCGCGGCCGATGAAGCCCTGCTCGCGAAGCTACAACCGAAGGCGCGCGCGACAGTGCCAGCGCCCGTGCGAAATGACCCGCCACCACCGGTCACGACGCCGTCAACCACGCCGGAACAGCGGCTCGAAACGACCGCCGCTCCACCTCCCCCGCCGGTGCGCCAGACGCGCTCGGAATCACCGCGCCCGACGAACGGAGCTGGAGATGACTGACGGCCCCCCTACGCTGCCCGACGCGTTCGTCGCCGAGCAGAATCGGATGCGCAGCACCCGTGCGACAGCATCTCGCGGGCTGGCCAAACGCCGTTGGCGTCGGCGCGTACTACCGCCGCTCGCCGTAACGTCCGCGGTGTTGCTAGGTACCGGAACCGCGGGCGCCTGGGTCAACGCCGAACTGACTGCGAAGAGCGCGGCACCCGCTGCCCCCGACGCGAGCGGCGAACTCGCCACCCTCGAGCAACTGCGGCAGCAGATCTCGGCCGATCAACAGACGCTTGCGGCGTTGACGCTTGCGCAGCAGTCGGCACAGCAAACCGCTTCGACGCTGGCCACCACCGCGACAACGACAGCCCCCGCTCCCGGCCAACCGCCGTCAGCACTTCAACCGGCTAAGCCGCCGAGCGGAACCGCGCCCAAGGCGCCGGCCGCGCCGCGCGTCGCCGGCC
>OLLJ01000160.1_pt1 | contig 14401 bp, 14 predicted proteins | sample 1604521 | NCBI WGS metagenome assembly OLLJ01 (sample SAMEA104055714, study PRJEB20765) | soil metagenome | isolation source: soil
CCTCGACATGGATCAAGCGTTCGCGGTCCTCCGCCGCTACGCACGAGACCACAACGCCCGCCTCAGCGAGGTCGCCCAGCAAGTGGTTTCCCGCAAGCTGGCGGGCAAGCAGCTACTCGACCACTCGATGACCAGGCCCAGTCCCAAGACCCGTTCCAAGGCCTATGGTTAGGCCGGTCGCGGGGGAGGCCTGAGAGATATCCGCTCGGTTGTCGCCGTCGGGGCGCGGCCACATGCTCGCTGGGCCAGTAGGTCTGCTGGGGCACGTGGCCACCTCGGGACAATCGGCATGGCGAACTGACCTCCAAACACCCAGGATGATCATGAAGTGGTCACGGAGTGGTCACAGAACTTCCAGAAACTAACCAATCAGTGGCATCAGCCGGCACCACCCGACGACACGGCGAAGGCCCTGTGACCTGCGGGAATGCGATAACGGCCGATACGCGTCGACACGCGAAAACACCCGATTTTGGGAGTTCAAGTCCCCCCTCGCCCACATCCCGGGTCCTTCACTGGCACGGCTGGCAAAGCGTGGGCGGTCCTGCGGCAAGCGAACAAGTAGCCGCTGTGACGAGCGACCCATACGTGCATCCCAACATGGTATCGTTTTGGTATGAGCACTCAGATCGCGATTCGGCTTTCCGACGACATGGTCGCTTTCATCGACGATCTCGTCCGTAGCGGCGACGCAAGCAGTCGCGCGGCCGTGGTATCTCGAGCCCTCGAACGTGAACGGCGCCGCAAGGTCGCGGAGCGAGACGCCGCGATTCTCCGCCGGCAGGAGCCAGACCCTGACCTGGACGGACTCGCTGAGTTCGCCGCGACGGTCCCGCTCGAAGACCTCGATTGATGCGACCCATTCACACGGCCCGGCTGGACAAGACCCGCCCAGTGTTGGTGCTGACCCGCGAGCAGGTGCGCCCGCACCTGACTCGCGTCACCGTGGCGCCGATCACCAGCACTATCCGCGGCCTATCCACGGAGGTTCAGGTCGGCCCAGCAAACGGACTCGACCATGCCTGCGTGGTTAGTTGCGACAACATCGTCACTGTCCCGGTCACGTCGCTCGGGCACCAGGTTGGGTTCCTTCTGGACGAGCAAGAAACCGCGCTAACACAGGCGATCCACGCGGCGTTCGACCTCGACTGATAGCCGCAACTCGCCCGTTCCATCCCGGACCGGTCGGCACGCTTTAGGCTCTGGCGATGAGCTACCGGCAGTCACCGCTGCGTCCGCGCGGTCGGCGTCACCGCGGACCGACTCCCGGTGTTGTTCTCCTCCTCGCAATCTTGCTCGCCGCCGGTGGCGGGGCGGCGTACTACTTCCGTTCGCACGCCACGAAGCACACTCCCGGTACGGCCGCGCCGGGGTCGGCGTCCGCCTCGGCTTCTATCCCGCCCTCACCCGCGAACAACTTGGTGCAGTCGTTTGCGGCGGCCTGGAGCAAGGGCGACCTGTCGACCGTGCCGTTTGCAGTGGGCCTCACCGGCGCCGAGGTCCAGAACCAGTACGCCGCCATTGTGAAGGGGCTGCAAGCCCGGTCGGTGCACATCGATGCCACCGCGGTCGCCCACACAGCGGACGACAATGTGTCGCGGTCGGTGCTCACCGTGACCTGGCAGCTGCCGGGCGATCAGGTGTGGAGCTACGCCTCGAAGGTCGACGTCAGATTCGCCGACGGCAACTGGGGGGTGATCTGGCAGCCGACGTCGATCGAGCCCTCGCTAGCTGCTGGAGACGCCTTGCAGTACACCCGGCTGGCACCAAAACGGGCGACGATCCTCGACGGTGGCGGTCAGCCCATCATCATCGACCGCAACGTCACCGACATCGGCCTCGAAGCGGGCCAGGCTGGGAACCCGGTCACTACCGCGAACCAGCTCGCGAACATCTTGGGCGTTGCCGCCGACACGATCGCCGCGCACATCAAGGCCGCGAAGTCCGACGAATTTGTCGATGTCATCACGCTGCGCGAGGCCGACTATCAAAAGGTCTCGGCCGCGCTCAACACCGTGCCCGGCATCGTGTTACGCGACCAGACGTTGGCGCTGAGCCCGTCGCACGACTTCGCTCGCTCACTGCTCGGCACCGTCGGCCCGGTCACCAAGGAGATCGTCGACGCATCGAAGGGGCGCTACATCGCCGGTGACACCACCGGGCTTGGCGGCCTTGAGCAGGAGTTCGATTCGACGATTGGCGGCACGCCCGGTTTCGAGATCGACGTCGTGCATCCCGCGTCGCAGATCGGCACCAAGGTGCCGACTGTTCTCAAGGTGCAGCCGGCCGTCGACGGCAAGTCATTGCAGACCACCCTCGACGTGCGCGTCGAGGCCGCGGCCGATGCTGCCTTGCAGAGCATCACCGATCAGCCGACCGCGCTCGTCGCCGTCCGCATCTCGACGGGGCAAGTGATTGCGGTCGCGAACGGACCGAGCGGCGGCGGGTTTGATACGGCGCTGCTCGGTGCGGTGCCACCGGGATCCGCGTTCAAGATTGTGACGACGGCGGCGTTGCTAGAAACGGGATTAAGCGTCAACGCGCCGGTGGTGTGCTCGCTGCAAATTCTGGTTCAGGGCAAGACCTTTCATAACTACGAAGGAGAGCAGCTCGGCAGCGTGCCGTTCCATACCGACTTTGCGAAGTCGTGCAACACCGCCTTCATCAGCCTCGCGCCGCGCGTGCCTGGCAGCACGCTGTCAGACACCGCACGAGCCCTCGGCGTCGGTACGTGCTGGTCGCTCGGCACTCCGGCGTTTCGCGGCAAGGTCGCGCCGCCCAGGGATCAGGTCGACCTCGCGGCGACGTCGTTCGGGCAGGGCTCGACGCTGGTGAGTCCGGTCAGTTTGGCGGTGATGGCGGCAACGGTGGCGCGTGGCAGCTATGTCGCCCCGCAGTTGGTGTTGAACGGCCAGCAGCAACCGTGCAACGCCGACGGATCCGGTGCATCTGCGAGCGCGTCCGCGAGCTCATCGGGTGTGCTGTCGTCGTCCGCTGCTTCGTCGGCCGTCGCATCGGCGGCGGCGCCGACCGTGACCAGCGCTCCGCCGGCCGCGCCGAGTACGCCGCTGCCCGCTGCCGTCGTGACTCAGCTGCACGCCCTCATGCACGAAGTCGTCACGGTCGGCACCGGCGTTGTGCTCGCGAAGGCGCCGGGTGGCCCGGTGATGGCGAAGACCGGAACGGCTGAGTACGGCCCCGGCGACAAGCCGAAAACCCACGCCTGGCTAGTCGGCTACCAAGGCGACATCGCGTTCGCCGTCTACGTGCAAGACGGGCAGAGCGGTGGCACCGTCGCCGCGCCGGTCGCGCTGAAGTTCTTGCAGACACTGACGCCCTCGCCGGCGCCCACACCAAAGAAGTAGGTCGTTCGCGACCTGCGACGCATACGGTGGCCGAGCAGTCGGGTATCCCGCGCGGATCCTGGGTAGACCGTCGGCATGAGACTCAGCCATATTCCTGTGCGACTCGCCGCCGGATCCTTCATCCTCAACTCCGGCATCGGCAAACTGCACGCCGACGAGATCACCGCCAAGGGCATCCACAGCATGGCGATGGGCACCTACCCGTTCGTCGACACGGCCGAGCCGGTGGTGTTCGTGCGCGCGCTTGGTGGCGGCGAAATCCTGATCGGTGCGACCTTGCTCTCGCCGTTCGTCTCGCCGTTGATGGCGGGCGCGGCCCTCGTCGGATTCTCAAGTGCGTTGCTGCACATGTATCGCGAGACTCCCGGCATGACCGAAGAGGATGGCGTGCGGCCGACCGCGAAAGGCTTGCCGCTCGCCAAAGATGTTTGGATGCTCGGCATCGGACTGGGGCTGATGATCGATGGCCTGACACCGAAGCGCAAGCGCCGCAAGCCAGCACGGACGGCGGCCACACCGCGCCGTTAGGTGGGCTGATGCGGCATCATCGACGCTGTGCCTGAGCTCCCCGAAGTTGAAGCACTGGCGACGTTTCTCACCACGCACGTCGTTGGTCGTCGCGTCGATCGGGTCGATGTTGGGTCGTTCCAAGTGCTGAAGACCTTCGATCCGCCCGTTTCTGCCCTGGTCGGTACCACGATCACCGGCGCGAGCCGGCGAGGGAAGTTCCTCGACTTTGTGACGACTGGCCCGCACCTCGTCGTCCATCTTGCTCGTGCTGGCTGGCTGCGATGGCGGGCCGAACTCGCGCCAGCACCGATCCGGCCGGGGAAGAGCCCGATCGCGCTGCGGGTGAAACTCGATGACGGGTCCGGCTTCGACCTCACGGAGGCGGGCACCCAGAAACGTCTTGCTGCGTATGTGGTTCTTGACCCCACAACGATCGAGGGCGTTGCCAGCTTGGGCCCCGAACCGCTCGCCCCGGCGTTCGATGTCGACGCACTGGCGGCTCTACTGCATGGCCGACGCATGCAGATCAAAGGACTGCTGCGCGACCAGTCGGTGATCGCCGGCATCGGCAATGCGTACAGCGACGAGATTTTGCACGTTGCCAAGATGTCGCCGTTCAAGATCGCCGACAGCCTTACTCCTGACGAGGTGGCAGTTCTGTATGCCGCCATGCAAACGACATTGCGGGACGCCGTGGGGCGGGCCGCCGACCTCGATGCCGGCGAGCTGAAGGCGGAGAAGAAGGCCAACCTGCGGGTGCACGGCCGCACCGGCCAAGCCTGCCCGATCTGCGGTGACACCGTGCGGGAGGTGTCGTTCGCCGACTCGTCGCTGCAGTACTGCCCGACCTGCCAGACCGGCGGCAAGCCGCTGGCCGACCGCCGCCTCTCGCGCCTGCTCAAGTAGCTGTCGCGGGCGGTGTTGGGCCAAATGGCCCAACACCGCGTCGTCCGGGCCTCATGCTGACGCCTCGATGCGCCGAGAGAGCAAGGGTGAGTGCGAACCCGCTCAAGGCCGCGACTGTCGCGACTGCCGCGCCTGCCGCGCCGCCGCGACCACTGCGGCCGGTGTCCACCGGGCCCGCGGCGAGGGCGTCCTGGCAGCGCAGGTACACCATCGCTTTGGTGGTCCTCGACGCTGTGCTCCTCTTCGGCGGTACGACCATCGCGGCGGTGCTGCGCTGGGGTGCGCCAGCAGGCAGCATCAGGGTCGGGGGGCTTGACTACTACGCGATCGCCGCGCTGATCGCAGCGGTCTGGTTGGCGTTGCTCGCCAGCACCCACTCGTATGACGCGCGATACCTCGGCATCGGCTCCGATGAGTTCCGTCGGGTCGCTGACGCCGCGATCCGCGTTACCGCCCTCGTTGCGTTCGTCACCTTCGTCGGCAAATTGCCGTTGTCGCGCGGGTTCGTTGCGCTGGCGCTTCCCATCGGACTGATCTCCACCCTTGCTGGCCGCTACGCAGCCCGGCGCGTGCTGCACCGGCTGCGGAGTGGGTCGCGCTGCCTGCACCGGGTGCTCGTGGTCGGCACGCCGATTGCCGCTGCCAAACTCGCCGAGGGACTTAGCCGGTCGGTCTACACCGGCTATCACGTTGCTGGCACCTGGTCGCCGGCACCTACCGACTTTGCTGGCCCGGACCGCACAGCGCGCGAACGTGGCCGTGTACTTGAGGTGCTCGCCCGCACGCAAGCCGACACGGTCGCGGTGGCGCCAGCTGGCTTCAGTCCTGCCGCGCTGCGCGAACTCGCGTGGCAGCTCGAGGGCAGTGGCATCGACCTACTGGTCTCACCGGCTCTGACCGACGTCGCGGGGCCGCGGATTCATATGCGGCCAGTCGACGGTCTGCCGCTGCTACACGTCGAAGAGCCGGTGCTGGACGGCGGCAAGCAACTCGCGAAGTCGGCCCTCGACCGCGTCGCAGCGCTACTACTGCTGATCGCCGCCTCGCCCGTGCTGCTTGGTATTGCGGTCGCGATCCGGCTCACAAGTGCTGGTCCGGCGATCTTTCGCCAACAGCGGTCGGGTCGCGGCGCTGCGCTGTTCACGATCTACAAATTCCGCACGATGCACGCGGGGGCGGACGAATCGTTTGACGGCCTCGTCGCCGCACATGCCGACAAGCCGGGCGGCATGTTCGTCAAGGACGCAGTCGATTGTCGGGTGACGACGGTCGGCAGCTTCTTGCGGCGGTATTCGCTCGACGAATTGCCGCAGCTCATCAACGTGTTGTTGGGGCAGATGTCGCTCGTGGGGCCGCGCCCATTGCCGGCGTCCGTCGAGCAGCGTGGACACGATGTCAGCCGTCGACTGTTGGTGCGGCCTGGAATGACAGGGTTGTGGCAGGTCAGCGGCCGCTCGGACCTTCCATTCGACGAGTCGATCCGTCTCGATCTGTACTACGTGGAGAACTGGTCACCAGCCTTCGACCTCATGATCTTGTGGAAGACCGCACGTGCTGTGTTGCGAGGCAGCGGTGCCTACTGACACCCCCGCTGACACCGCTGCGTTGCCCGGCCGCGTCGACGTGCTCGGCGTGGGCATCAGCGCGGTGTCGCTGACTGGTGCGACCGACCGCATCATGCAATGGGTGCACGACCGCGAGCACCACTACGTCTGCGTTACCAACGTGCACACGGTGATGCAATGCCAGCGCGACGCGGAGCTCTTGCGCATTCACAACGCGTCGGGGCTGACGACGCCCGACGGCATGCCGTTGGTGTGGTGTGCGAAGCGCGCGGGTGCGACGGATGTCACCCGCGTGTACGGACCAGACCTCATGTTGGCGTTGTCGAATCCGCTGGCGGCGGCCGGCAAGTCGGTGTTCTTGTACGGGACGACGCCGCGCACCCTCGAGTTGCTTGTTGACAGACTCCAGACAGACTTTCCCGGTCTGCGCATTGCGGGCACGTTTGCGCCGCCCTTTCGTCCGTTGACGCCGACCGAGGACGCCGACGTCGTCAGGCTCATCAACGACAGCGGCGCTGACGTGGTCTGGGTGGGGCTCGGTGCGGTCAAGCAGGAGTACTGGATGGCCCAGCACCTCGACGCTCTCACGGCGCCTGTGCTGATCGGCGTTGGTGCGGCCTTCGACTTTCACGCCGGCGTCGTGCAACAGGCGCCATTGTGGATGCAAAGGCACGGACTTGAGTGGTGCTATCGGCTTTGCCGCGAGCCGCGCCGTTTGTGGCGCCGCTACCTGCGCACAAATCCAGCTTTTGTCGCCGCTATCGTGCGCCGGGCACCGCGACTGTTGTAACGCGCGTCAGGCTCGCTACAGTCTCGGTTCTTCCGCAAGGAGCGCGGCGTCTGTCGCTGACGCGCAGCCGAGCAGGGTTCGGTAGAGAGCGAGATAGCGTCGTGCTGTATCCGCCCAAGAGAAGTCAGCGACGCGACTCTTGCCGCGTTCGACTAGGACGGACTGCAACTTGGCGTCATCCCACAGGCGAGCCATCGCGGCGGTGATTGCTGAGGTGCTGAGCGGATCAAAAAGGATGGCCGCATCGCCGACTTGACGTGGGAGAGCTGTGACTGTTGAGCATGCAACGGGCACGCCGCGCTGAAAGGCTTCCCAGATGGGAAAACTCGCGGACTCGAAAAGCGTCGGGACAATGACGGCCCGAGCGTGTGTGTAAACAGCGGCCAGCTCATCCTCGGGGAGATATCCCAATGTGTGCACTCGATCGGCTACCCCAGCAGCTGACGCCTCTGCGACCAGGTCGACGCCGTTCACGATCAGGGCCCCGGTAAGCACCAGGTTCGCCTCGGGCCGAGTCGCTGCGAAGTCGGCGAACGCGGCGATGAGCCGCCGGTGATTCTTGTGCGGCCACGGCGCGGCCGGGTAGTACAGATAATCTGCCGGCAGGACGGGACCTGTAGTTGTCGGTGGCATTGTCGCGAGCGGAGCAAGTGCGATCACGGTCACCAAGGCGGGATCGAGCTCGAACGCCGCGGTGAGGTCGTCCTTCACCCAGGAGGTGCCGACGACGACGCGGGCCGCAGCGCGACACAGTGGCGCGTAGAACGCAGCGCGCCGGCGGAGTTCTGCGCGCGAAAACATCTCGGGCATGTGGAGATGCTGTAGATCGTGCGGTTGATAAATGAACGGGCTCGCCACCCAGCCAGAAAACTGGTGCGTGAAGTGCACCAGGTCGGCACGTGCGAGATCCATCTGGCCGTCGCGCTGTATCCGCGGAAATGCGGCACGTGCGGCGCGACGAAGTCGTCTCGCCGGCTGTTCTAGCGGTCCGAGCCGCGATGCGACTGTGGCCAGCGTGGGGGGCGCGACGTCGAACCACGAATCCTGTAGACCAATGTGACTGTCAAGCCAATCGTGGCTACCGCGCAGTGTCATGAAGACAATGTCGAGGTCATCGTGCGGCACGAGTGCGAGACCCTCGGCAAGCCCGGCGACGAACGTCTCGATCCCACCAGCCGAGCCGGGCGGCAGCCGGGCATCGATCGCGATTCGGAGGCGGCTCATTCCAGGCGGAGGCCGAGCAAGGCATCGCAAACATCGTCGACGTCGCGGTCGGTCATCTGCGTGAAGGTCGGTAGATTGATACCACTGGCGGCGAGACGGTTGGTGTGGGGCAACGAGTCGGTGTTCTCCGGGTGCGCATACGGCGGGAGAGTGTGCACAGGAATGAAGAACGGCCGTGTCTCGACCCCACTGTCAGCCAGACCCTGCATCACCTCGTTACGGGTCCGGCCAAACCGCGGCTCGACGAGAATTGAGTAGAGCCAAGGCGCAAGCTCGCGGTCGGGTAGTCGAGGCTGAAGCGTGAGCCCCGGTACATGTGTGAAGCGTGCGTCATAACGTGCGTAGATCGCCCTGCGGCGCGCCACGATTTCATCAGCGCGTTCGAGTTGCGCGCAGAGGAAGGCACCGGCGATGTTCGTCAGTCTGTAGTTGTAGCCGATGATCGGAAAAAAGTATCGGCGACTGAGATCCATGCCCTGGCCTCGAAGCAGACGTACGCGCGCAGCAAGGTCATCGTCGTCAAGTGTGACTGCCCCGCCTTCACCGCACGTCAATATCTTGTTCCCGTAGAAGGAAAATGTTGCGATGTCACCAAGGCTGCCTGTCGGCCGACCTCGATACGTTGCTAGCGGTGCTTCGGCGGCGTCTTCGAGAAGCCGGATCCCGCGCCGTTGCGATAGGGCGCGCAGGTCGGACATTTCGGCCGGCTGACCGTAAAGGTGTACCGCGAGGATCGCTCGTGTGCGGTGCGTTACCGCGCGCTGGACCGCATCGACGTCGACGCACCAGGAGACCGGATCGACGTCGACGAACACGGGCGTCGCCCGCACATATGTGATCGCATTGACCGAGGCAATGTAGGTGAGCGACGGAACGATGACTTCATCGCCAGGGCCGATCCCCAGGGCCAACAGCGCGAGGTGCAGAGCGACAGTTCCGTTCGCCACGGCCACCGCGTGCCGCGTACCGCACCGCTCGGCGAACTGCGTCTCGAACGAGTCGAGGAATGCGCCCGTAGACGCGATCCAGGTGGAATCTATCGCCGCGTTGACGTACTCGCGCTCCTTACCTGTGAGATCGGGTTGCGCCAGCGGGATGCGAATCACGGGCTACGTCCGTTCGCGAGTTGACGCGCCGGCACACCAACGACCGTTAAGCCGGCTGGTACGTCGTGGGTGACGACTGCCCCGGCGCCGACGGTCGCGTTGTCTCCGATAGTGAGGCCTTCCAGCACGATCGCGCCAGCGCCGATCAGGCAGCCGTCGCCGATCTTGACGCGGCCTGAGATGGTCACTCCTGGGTTGAGCGAGCTCCCAACGCCGATCTCTACCTCATGTCCGATAGTGACCGCACGGTTGACGAGCGTCACCGGCCCTATCGACACGTCGTTCGTCGTAATGACGCCCGATGCGATCATAATCCCGTCGCCGAAGGAGTTACGTGGACCGATGTCTGCCCGGGGATGGATCAGAATCGGCCAGCGGAGGTCGGGTCGGACGGAGTACCGACGCCAGAGCGCGAGGCGCATCGCCGGGTCGCCCAAGGCGACTACGACGTCGCCCCCATGTGCCAGCGCGTCGTGCTCATCGGCCGCTTCAATGAATGTGTGACCGCTCCAGCGCTGATGCATCGCGTCGACGGCGTCGGCGACGATCGCGACCTCACGCGCATGGCCGCCTGCGCCGAGAAACAACAACGGCTGCATAGGACCGGACTGTATCAGCGGCCGTCTTCGATCAGTGGTCTTGACGTCGCCGTCAGCCGATGCCGGAGGTGAATGGTGGTCGGCACGAGCGCGCACACCACCTGCGCGACGATCGAGCCGAGGATCGGACCTGCAACCCCGAACCTCATCGTCGCAAGGATGGAGAGCGTCAGGTTCACCACCGCATTGCACAAGGCTGCGGTCACTTGAAACCGTTCGTCGTGCATCGCGTTCAATAGCATGGCTTGAGGCTGGTTCAACGCGAACACGACGAGCCATACTGCCAACGCGACGAAGAGCAGCCGCGGCGAGTGGATTACTCCGCGCGTCCATACCCGCACGGCCCACGGGCCACCCAGTGCGAGTGCGACTGCCGTCGGGGCGAGCACGTACAGACTGGTGCGGGTGGCGCGTCGGTACGCGGCGGCCACCCACGGGCGATCGCCCAGCGCGATAGCGTCGGCGAATGCGGCCCACAGCGGCGTGAAGAACAACGTGGCCAACGTGAGGGGAATCGCGGCGAGCCGGCTCGACGCTGCGAACACCGCAACCTTGGTTGGTCCCATGAAGTGAGCGACGACAAGGTTGTCGACCTCAAAGTTCACGACGACCACAAGCTGGAGCACGGCATACATTCGGCCGGCGCGCACCATGGTCAAGGCCGACGATGCAGTGGCTAGCGGGATGCCCGGCGCTAGGGCTCCACGTGACGCGAGCCAGCCGAGTGACACGAGACCTACGGCGGCCGGCAAGCCGATGGCCATCGCGACCATGACGGCCAAGTGATGGCCGCTCACCGCAGCAGCGGCGACTCCTATCGACGAAAGCGCAGCCGCGACACTCAGCCATATGCTCGCAACGCCTGCGCGCTGCCTGCCCAAGTAGACCTTCTGAGCGAGCGCGCCAGGCACACCCAAACCGACGGCGACAGCGGCAACGACTGCCGCGACCCGAATTGCGTGATCGTCGCGCGGCGGCGTATGGATCAGTGAGTGCCACGGCAAAGTGACGGCGAGGACGAGGCCGACGATGGCGACGGCAAAGCCAACGACGACCAGGACGACGAGCGCGGCAGCGGTGGCAGCTTGCTCAGCTGCGGAGTCGCCTGCTGCCCGGGCGCGTGCCAACCGACCAATCACGCCGTTGCCGACGCCGAGGTCGGCGAAGGTCAGAATCCCGGCGAAGGAGGTCAACGTGATCAGGAGCCCATACGTTGCGGGGCCGGCGTGTGTAATTGTTACCGGTGTGAGAACGAGCGTGAGGGCGAGCGTCGCGAGTCTTGCGCCGCTGCCGATTACCCCGCTGCGGACCGCAGTTCGCCACCGCGTGACCCCTGCCTCGCGCGGATCAACCATCCCCCGGTGACCTCGCTCGCTTCGTCCGTCCCTTGGTCAGAGCCCACCGCGGGTTTCTCGTGTTGACCAAAGCCTTGTCAAGTAGCTTGATCAACCCTGCAGCCACTGGAAGTGTCGGTCCATACATGTCTTGGATCCGTGCCTCCTCCAGACGAGTTACATCGAGCGTCATGCTCACGTTCCCGCCATGTCGCCGGAATGCGGCGATCGTGCTGTGAACGGTCGCGAAGGGTGCTGCGCGTCGCGCACGGAGGACGAGGTCGTAGTCGGACGCACTTCGAAAGCTCGTGTCGAACCCGCCAAGGGACGACCAGAACGTGCGGGTCATGTAGGTGGTCTGGTGATGCATCCAATTCCAGCCTAGGCACGCGAGTGCCGCCGGCGGCAGCCACGCCGGCGGCGGTGCCAGAGTTCCGCCTGTGCGGCCCTTCCCGTCGACCCACTCAAGGGTGCCTATCGCCCACGGGCGACCGCTTCGGTGGATGGCCGCGACGAGAGACGTGAGTGCGCCGGGGTAAAGATAGTCGTCGGCATTCAGCACTCCGACGTAGTCTCCGGTTGCATGCGCCAGGCCGAGATTCATTGCGGCATACAGTCCTGCGCGTTCGCCGTTAAGTATCGTTGCGCCTGCAGCGACCGCGATGTCGCGCGTCCCGTCCGTGCTGCCATCGTCGACGACGATGTGTTCGACGGAGGCGAACTCTCGCTGCGCTTCGAGTGAGGCTAGGCATTCGTGGAAGTATTGTGCGGCGTTCAATGTTGGCGTGACGACCGTCACCCGCGGGATCATCGCCACTGGCCGCTACCGGGTTCGTAGACGAGCATGAAGCGTGGGTTCGCGAGCTTCTTCATCCGGTCGGGCGCCCTCCACAGAATTCTGTCCGCCTGCGCAAGCAGTTGGGTACGCAGGCGCGGCTTCCCGCAATGACGCCGGAGCTCTCTCCGATATCCGTCGATGTCAGCCGACAGGTGATTGCGGTGATAGCCGAATCCACCGAGGAACACCTTCGCGATCGTGAGTTCTTCGAGCGTGGCGAACCGGTGCCACAGATAGTGGTCCCCCGCCAGCTGGTACATCGTGAGCTCGTCGAGGTCGACTGCGCTGAGCATGTCACGATGCCAGAACGTCGACTCCTGTTGCACCATCGGCAACATCGTGCCGTAGACGCCGGCTTGCATGAGGGCGGGCCGGAATCGAAATGGGAGCCGGGCGCCGACAATCGCGCCCGCATCGTTGAAGTATGCGTCGTACCCGGTGACCCAGTGCACGCCATGCGTTTCCATCACGTCGGCGACGATGTCGAGCGCGTTCGGGAAGAGCATGTCACCGGCGTTCAAATAGAAGCAGAGGTCACCGGTCGCGCGGCGCAGCCCGTGAGCCAGCGCGTCGTACATCCCTGTATCTGGCTCCGAAATGACGTCGAGAGCAGTGCCGTCTGACGCCGCGAGAGCAGCTTCAACTGTGCCATCTGTCGATGCGCCATCGCAGACGATGTAGGTGAGACTCAGTCGGCCAGACTTGACGGCAGATTGATGCACGATTGACTCAACCGTGCGCGCTATGAGAGCCGCACCGTTGAGCACAGGCGTTATCGCCGTCACCGTACGAATGCGCATCAGCATTCACCGTTCGGGTTGCTGTTCCTGATAAGCGACGCGGTCATTCGCTCGCTCCGAGATGACGTCTCATAGTAAATGCCACAGGACGCGGAGTGTTTAGCCTCCAAGCACGGCGTCCACGTGTTGCCTCGCGACACGTCGTGGGCTGTAGTGCTCATGCAGAGCGGCTTGCTCGTCTGCAGTTGGGGCCGCCGACTGTGGATCGGCAAGAACGCTACGTAATGCGTCGGCCAGTTCGGCGGCACTCATCGGATCGTCGACGTAGCGCGCCAGCCCGAGCGACACCTCCGCCAGCGCGCCGCAGCGCGTACTGACAACGGGGACGCCGAAGCCGAGCGCTTCGACTACCGGGAGCCCGAAGCCTTCGAAGAGCGACGGCATTGCGAGGACCGCCGCGCGTGCGTACAGCGCGCCGAGCTCCGAGTCGCTTACGTAGCCGAGGCTGGTCACGCGATCCGACAGTCCGAGTTCGCGCACGAGGCCGGCGACGCCGGTCGCCTTGCGGGCCCCGAGCAGCAGTTCGGGTGCTTGGCCGACTATCACCAAGTGGGTATCAGGGCGTCGCGCAGCAACGTCGACGAAGGCGCGAACCACCGTGTCGAGGTTCTTATGGCGGTACGCACCCGAGACGCAAAGGACGAGCTCGCGGTCGGCGGGCACACCGTCGGGGAGCTTTCCTGGCGACAGCCGGTCGAACGACACCGCGTTCGGAATCACCTGCACCTTCGCCGCGAACCGGTCACCGTGCAACCGCACCAGATCGGCGGCCACGAATGCAGAGATGGCTACGACGACGTCGGCCCGTTTCATCGTGTGTCGGTGCGCGGCGGCCAGCCAGCGTCGTTTCGCCACCGAGAAATTCTCCGGGTAGTGCGCGTACTGCGCGTCGTGAATGACGGTCACGACGCGTCCGCGCAGGCCGATTGGGGTGTAGTAGTTCGGCAGCAGCCAACCATCGAAGCCGCGCAACGTCGGCAGCGTCAAGGTTTCGATCGCGACCCGGTTGTGCACACCGGGTACGTGCACTGGCCGGGTCTGCAGCGGGGCGAGATCGAAGCCGGGATGCAAGGCCTCAGCGGCGACGACAGTCCACGGATTGTCACCTGTGGTGACCGAACGCAGCCCGTCGAGCAGGTTGTACAAGGCGTGCTCGGCGCCGCCCACTCGGCCGGCTCGCACAAAACATGCGCTGACCGCAATAGCCATGGTGCGGCGAGCCTACTGCGAACAGGTACTGTGTCTGGCGCACACGCGGGAGCTCGGGCGAAACCGGGCTGAGAGGGCGACTGGCCGGCAGCACCGGCGCGGGTCGCCGACCGCTCGAACCTGACCGGGTAATGCCGGCGTAGGGAGTTCGCCGG
>OLLJ01000102.1_pt1 | contig 14301 bp, 12 predicted proteins | sample 1604521 | NCBI WGS metagenome assembly OLLJ01 (sample SAMEA104055714, study PRJEB20765) | soil metagenome | isolation source: soil
GTGGCGTTTCGCCACTCGTACACGACGATTGCGGTCGAGCCGATGAAGAAGAGCAGGATCGAGAGCCAGCCGTGCAGGGTAACGGCTGCGAGCAGCTTGGCCCAGCCGGGGCTGCCACCATTTCTGCTGGTAAGAAGTAGGCCGTTCACGGCCGAATGCTCGGCGACGGCAACCAGGAACGCCGCGGGCAATGCCCAGCGTGCGAACCGAATACCCTTGTACAGCAGCGTGATCGCGATGCCGAGCGCGAGCAGGCCGGTGTGCAGCATGTGGCCGGACACCAGCATCCCGGGGCGCCCAGACAACGCGGTGGTTGTTCCGCTCGGGATCAGCAGGGACGCCAGGGGTGCGGCGGACCAGTTGACGCCGCCGCGGCCGTAGACGGCGTTTTCGAATAGGGTGAATCCCGCGCCGGACCACAGGCCGAGCAGCAGCAGATCTGCGGCGGACGGCCGGCTGGCCCGGCGCCGCGCCGCAAGCACAGCAATCAAGAGCACGGGCAGGGCCTTGAGGCTCTCCTCGGTCAGCGGTGCCCAGCCCGCTGTGGCGAGTCCGCTGTTGGTGCCGAGGTGACTGACGACAGGGCGCCCGATCAGTGCGGCGATCGCAGGGACCGCGAGGAATCCCATCAGACCGGTACCGACGAACGCGCGCCAGCCGAGGGTGCGCACTGATCCGACGGCGACGGTGACGATCGCCAGCGTCCAGCCGTGCGCAAACACGTCGGCGCCAAACTTGGCCATCCCGCCTGCTCTGGTCAGGTGCGGCACAGTGCCGACAAGGGTCACTGCTGAAATCCCGAGTCCGACGCTCGAGACGAGGGTCATGACCTGCGTGCGGCGCACCGAACCCGCCGCGCGGCCGGCGTAGGTGAGGGCAACCCGCAGCCCGACACCGACCGGAAGCAAAACCAGAGTGACAGCGACCGGCGCTGATACCAGGCCAAGTGCGTGCACCAGCACGCCCGCCAGCGACAGCGCGATGCAGACCGACGCGATCGCGCCGAGTCGCCGGTCACCGTTGGCCGTGCCGTCATGAGCCCCGGTAGCAGGAGGCCCGACGGGTGCGGCGTCGGTAGTCTTCTGTCCGGTGCTGGGAGATCCGGATCCGGTGGCCACTAGTGGCCCGATACCGGCGACCGTGACGCTTCGTTTCCTGTTCATGGCTGTTCCTTTCAGTTTGGTGTCAAGCCGGCACCGGAGTCGGGTCTGCGACGCGCGCCCCGCACAAACCGCGTCCGCGTCCGCGCCCGCGTCTGGAAGCAGATCGTGCATGCCTTGGTCGCTGTTGAGCGGTTCTCTCCTGCGTCCGCGCTGGCCTCGGGTTAGTGCCTACCGTCGCCGCACTTGCGTTCGTCCAGCCGATCGCGGGTCTGCGCGACGGTGAGGACTGTCAGAGCTTCGAGATGGCGACCGAGGCGATGTGCTGCAGTGCATTGGGGTCGGTACTGCTGCCGTAGATCTGCAGCATCACGCCCTTGCTGAAGACATAGAAGTCGTGGGAAGTGCCGGTGGCCGCGTCTCCCAGTCCGGGGATCGCCGAAGCGTCAGATGTCGCGTGAGACGTCTGGTTGAAGTAGTTGCGATCGGCCCCCGCGTAGACCGCGACCCGAAACTCGCGGCCATGGCCGTCGTACGTGCACCTGTTCTCGGTCACTGTCATTCCGCTGATGGCGCTCGCGTCGCGGGAGGCCTCAGACTTGTGCGAGGCGGGTCCGCCGAGCGCAACGCCGGCTTCGGCATCGGTGAGAAGGCTGCAGGGGTCAACCGAGCTGGCGGCTTTCCCGCCGCCGCCGCCGCCGGTGGACGCGCCGCTGGCACTTCCTTCTGCAGTGGTCGCTCCCAACGCGGTCGTTGTGGACGGCGCCGCCTTGGTGTTGGAACTACACGCAGCTGACAGCAGGCAGGTGGCCGCGGCCACCGCTACGGGCCAGCGTGGGCGTTTGTCGCTCATCTGAGTCTCCGATCTCGCTAACAATGGATGGGTTCGATGGCCGCGACGACGCTGGGCGTCGTCTTGGCCGAGGCAAGGTGAAGCTGGTAGCCCGCACGGAGGTGGCGGCCGCGCCGACCGTGCCGGTCAGATCCGGCTGGCGGCGATCTTGCCCAGCGCGGTCAGCGCATCGGGGGTGATCTTGGTGTCCAGGCCTGCCTGGATGTTGATCGACATGAGGTCTGGCCCCTTCAGGATGTACATCGCGGCGACGCTGCCGCCGACAATGGTGAGGCAGGCGCCGTCCGCCACGCCGCTCACGTTCTGGTTGCTGCCGCAGAGCGTGTCGAACAGGCTCTTGCCGCGGCCGTGGTCGACGACGATCGTTACGACGCCTGCGCCGGTATATGCGCACGAACTCGTGGTGCCGCCGGAAGTGTCCGTCCCGGGCCCTGGATCAGAGCCCAGTAAGGGGGTCAACTCCTGTTCGGTGAGGAGTGAACAGGCCTTCACGTTGCCGCCCGAAGCTCCGGGGGTTGTTGGGCTCCCTGCCGCCGCGATGGCCTGAGTGGTCGCGGCGCTGGCGGCCGGTGCGGGCGGTTTGGTGGTCGGATTGCTGCTGCACGCGGCGAGCAGGAAGCATCCGGTGGCCGCGGCCACTGCTACTGCTACGGGCCAGCGGGGGCCTCTGTTGCTCATCTGAGTCTCCGATCTCGCTAACAATGGATGGGTTCGATAGCCGCGACGACGCTGGGCGTCTTCTTGGCCGAGGCAAGGTGCGCCGACCGTGCCGGTCAGATCCGGCTGGCGGCGGTCTTGGCCAGGGCGAGCGCCTGAGCCTTGGGGGGCGAGGAGGCGGCGCGGATCGCGACTATGACGAGGATGAGGGCGTCACCTTTGTTGAAGTAGATGCTGGCTCCTCCGTGGCCGAAGATGCCGAATGCCCTGTCGCCCACCCCGGCAACGTCGGTGACCGTGCCCGCCTGGATGAGCTTCGGGTCGGTGCGCGTGTGGTCGTAGAAGGACTTGCCCTGGGAGGGGTTGAGGTTCACCAGTACCCACGTGCTCTGGGGTGTGCCGTATTGGCATTGACTCCCTCCGTCGCTGGTGATTGCGCTGCCCGGGCCAGGGTCTGTTCCCAACACTGTGGTGGCGTCCGCCTCGGTGACCAGGGCGCAGGCGCTCCCGCCAGCGGTAGAAGCCGGAAGCGGGGTCGCTTCGGTGCTTGCTGGGTCCGTGGCCGCGGCGCTGGTGGTGGCCGCGTCGCTGGTGGCGGGAGTGGCGTCGGCGCTCGCTGCGTTCGTGGCCGCGACGGTGGTGGCGTCAGTCGCGGCCGCCGTGGTCTGCGCGGCCGCCGTGGTCTGCGCTGCGGGCGTGCTCTTGCTGCATGCAGCGAGCAGCAAGCCCGCGGCTAAGCACGCGGCTACTGCCGCGACGGTGTGTCGGTGCGGATGCGTCATGGGGATCTCTCTGGTTGATGATGGTTCGATGAGCAGGGGTGACTCAGTTCAGGCCCGGCCGGCGGCGGTGGTAGCCAGTGCGATGACCCGGTCCTTCGGCGGTCCCATCGCCGCGGGGGTTTCGATCGTGATGGAGACGCAGGTGTCGCCCTTGAGGAAGTAGACGGTGGCCTCTTGGGCACCGGTGGCTGGTGTCTCGAACGCACGGTCGCCGACGCCCGGGACGTCGACGGAGTTCGGCTGGCGATTGCTGTCGCACAGCGCCTTCCCGGCGATGGAACTCGCGTTCACCTGCACGCCCCCTGACGCGATGGTGTAGTTGCATCTGCTGTTTGTGCCGAAATCTCCTCCCTGCGTTTCCTCGTGGGCGGTGCCTGGGTCTGCGCCCAGCGCCGTGGTTGCGTCCTGCTCGCTGACCAGCACACAAGCGTGCAGGTGGCCGCTGGGGGCTGGGGAGGCCGCGCCGCTTCCATCCGCCGCCGTCGCCTCACCGCTCGCCTTCGGTGCGGGCTGTTGGGTCGTCGCGGTGGGTGTTGCGCCGGCGTGGGAGGCCGAGGAGCCGGAGCCGGAGCTGCAGCCGCTCAACGCGAGGGTCATGGCTGCGCTGAGGGGAAGTGCGCTCTTCGCTAGGACAGTCATGGTCATCCCTTGGCTTTGTTGGTCATCACGATCTCCGGCGGAGTGATAGCTGGGTTGAAATGAGGCGGGTCATAGATCGAGTGCGGGCAGGACCCGGGCGGTGTGGGTGCCCGCGCGGCGAAGGGCTTCCAGCACGGTCGCGGCGTCGTCGGCGTCGACGACACACAGGCAGGTTTGGTGCGTCGGGACGTAGGTGGCGTGCAGGATCTGAACGGGTTGGCCGTTCGCGGTCATGGCGGTGGCGATCCCCCGTAGCGCTGACAGCTGGCCGCCGAGGTCGGCGACGGCGGCGACGGTGACGGCCTGCTCGATGACGAAAGTGCTCATGGCTGGAACGCTAGGGGCGGGGACGGCCGACCGGACCCGTGGGACTACGGGTACACCACCTGATTCGCCGGAACCGTGTCCGTGGGGTGTAGGCGCCGTAGAGTGCGCACCCGAGACCGACGTTGACGGGTCGTGATGTTGTGGGTGAACGGGGTGGCGTCGGTCCGCTGATCGCGCGTCCGGTGGAGGACGCCGCGGTCGCCGCGTTCGTCGGCGGCTTGGGCAATGCGGGGGCGCTCGTCCTTGAAGGTGAGCCCGGGATCGGCAAGTCGACGCTGTGGGGCGCGGGGGTGGCCGTGGCGCTCAGCCGTCCGGGCACGGTGCTGTCCGCGCGGGCGGCTCAGGTAGAGGCGAGCATGTCATTTGCCGGCCTCGGTGACCTGTTCGAGCCGGTCGCCGATCGGCTGGTGGGCCTGGGTCCGCTGCAGCAGGCGGCCTTGGATGTGGCGTTGCTGCGCCGGACGCCGGGCTCGGTTCCTCCCAGTGAACGCGAGATCGGTGTCGCGGTGCTCGCAGCTTTGCGGCTGTTGGCTGCCGAGGCGCCGGTGGTGGTCGCGATTGATGACGTGCAGTGGTTGGACCGCGCCAGCGCCGAGGTGTTGAGCTATGCACTGCGGCGTGTCCGGGGTGAGCAGGTCCGGGTGCTGCTGACTCGATGGACCGACGTCGATGACGGGGCTACGGACATGTCACCGAGTGCGGCGGTGATGCTGGATGCTGTCGCCACCCTCACCCTTCAGGTCGTGCGGGTGGGGCCGCTGCCGGACGCGGACGTCACCGCGCTGGTACGTGGGCGGCTCGGGGCGGCGGCGTCGCCGGCTGTCGAGCGGCGCCTGGTTGGTGCCGCTCGCGGCAATCCGTACTGGGCGCAAGAGCTGGCTGCCGCGACGGCGGCGACGCCGAACAGTGCAACCGAGATCGCGGTGCCGCCGACGCTCGGGATCCTTCTGACGGCACGGCTCGCGAGACTGCCCGCCGATGCCCGTACCGCTTTAGTTGTCGTCGCCGCCATGTCCCGACCCTCGTGGGCCGCTGTTAGGCGGGCACTGTCCGACTTGGTCTCCGACCCGGACGCCGCACTCGACGATGCAGTGGCGGCCGGGGTCATTACCGAGACGTCGGGGCGGCTACGCCCAACGCACCCGCTGCTCGGCTCGGCTGCCTTGCGCGCACTGGCGCCCAGCCGGCGCCGCGTGTTACACGGACGGCTCGCCGAGATGACCGCCGAGCCTGAACAGCGTGCCCGGCATCTTGCGTTGGCGACGACCGGTGAACCCGATGTTGCCGTCGCCGCCTCGTTGGACCTCGGGGTCTGCTCGGCGCGCTCTCGCGGCGCCAGCCACGCTGCTGCGGAGCTAGCCGACCTGGCGGTCCGGTTGACTCCGTCCTCGTGCGCTGTCGACCTGGCCCGACGACGACTTGACGCGGCCGAGTTGTACTTCGCCGCCGGAGACCTCAGCCAGGCTTGCGCGTTCGGCGACGATGTCTTGGCGGACGGGCCGGCCGCCGACGTCTGGCCGCGACTTCTCCCGTTGCTCGTCGAGGTCACCTACTGGGTACGCGGCCAGGCGGCTGCGCAGGCCTTGCTGCACTCGGTGCTCGCGGCGCCCGACGCAGACCCCCGGCGGCGGGCCGTGGCGCTGGCTTGCGCCGCTGACGTGGGCGACGGAACGGGGCGCGCGCGTGCGCTACTGGCCCAGGAGTCGATCGATCTGTTCGACACCCTCGGCGACACCGACCCCGGTGTCCTTTCCACGGCTTTGGTCTACTTGGCGGAAGACCATCTCGACCATGGTCACGGTGTGTCCTTGGACCTGCTCGCCCGGGCGGAAGCGGCCGAGGAACGGCAGCAGATCGCTCAGCCGCGCTGGATCCCGGTTCTCAACAGGGTGCGCAGTGTTCGCGCGTACCAACTCAAGATCGTCGACGATCTCGACGGCGCCCGGACCGAACTTCTCCGCGCGCTGTCGACCGCGCGCAGTGAAGGCGACGACAGTTCACTTCCCGCCGTGCTCGGTCACCTGGCGCTGACCGAGTGCTGGGCGGGCAACTTCCGTGACGGTCTGGCCGCGGCGCAGGAAGGTCTGGCGCACGCGGCGCAGACCGGTGGTGTTGCGCCGGCGGTGCTCTACGCCGCCCGCGGGCTGCTCGCCGTGCTCACCGGCGACCCAGACACCGCCCGCACTCTCGTCGGTGGCCAACTGCACAGCACCTCCGGCGCCATCGCCAGCAAGCGCACGCTGGTCTATCAACACGTGCTCGGCCTCGCAGCGCTGCTCGACGGCCAACCCGCGGCTGCCCTCGAGCATCTCGAGGAGGCCTGGAGCATCGCCGCCGCGCTGGGAATCGAGGAACCAGGCAGGCGCCAGCGTCTAGAAGGTGATCTCGGTGAAGTGCTCGTGGCCTGCGGGCAGCTTGATCGGGCCGCAGCGCTCGCGGCGAGTCAGTGCGAGATGGGGGAACGCTCCAGGCGGCCAACCCTGACCGGCGTCGGCTGGCGCATACACGGCCTCGTGCTGGCCGCCCGCGGCGAACTCGACGCCGCGGTCGCGGCGCTGAACGCCGCCGTCGCAGCGCACCAACTCTCGCCACTGCCGCTCGAGTTGCCGCGCAGCCAACTCGCGTTAGGGCAGCTCCACCGGCGACGGCGCGCCGTGGCACTCGCCCGAACCAACCTCGACGCCGCCGCACACCAGTTCGCTGCGATCGGAGCCACACCCTGGGTCGCGATCACTCAAGCACAGTTGACTCGCATCGGCGCAACACGCCCCGCAGGACAACTCACCCCCACCGAAACCCGAGTCGCAGCGCTGGCCGGTCGCGGACACAACAACCGCGAAATCGGTGCTGAACTCTACGTCAGCGTCCGCACCGTCGAGGGCCACCTCGCCGCGATCTACCGCAAGCTCAACCTCCGCGGCCGCGCAGACCTGGCCCGACACCCAACCATCGGAGAATGACGGGTCGCAGGTTCGTGGACGGAGGTCGAACGCTCTCCGCGCGCTGCGTTGCTGCGCTCAGCTCAATCCTTGACACACCAGCAGATTTATCGGCGTTTGGTCGATGCGTGCAAGCCGTGCTCCCATCTTGCACGCATCTGCCCGATTTGGGCCCAATACGTGCGCCCCGCAGGTGGGCTTGAGAGTGCATAAGGCCAGGTCAGAGGTGGTGCGCAGGCATGGTGCGCCGCCAGGGACTTGAACCCCGAACCCGCAGATTAAGAGGAGGACCGGGCGGGTGATGACCTGTGTTATCGGACTGGGGTTAGTGGCGTCCTCCCAGGTCAGCGCCGTCCTCCCGTGTTGGGCTGTCCGCTAGGCGGTGGCCGGTGCTGAATGGTTTGCACGCATCCTGCACACAAATAGCGTCGGCAAGGCTGGTCGTTCCGTCCCGGTGCAGTGGCCGATCGTATTGGCTGTTGAGGGCAACCTTTCGGCCTCGAGTCGCCGTTTGGCGTGCCCGGGCAGGTTCCATCTTGGCATCCGGGGGCGCGTCCGCTCCTCGACGGCCGACAGGCATGGCGCTTTCTGGGGCGGGGGACCTTCCGATACGAGGCGGTTGCGTATCGGAACGAAGCCGTCTATGGTCGTCAACGAGACGCAGGCGTATCGAAATGAGGACGACGATCGCAGACACCGACCTGACGGACCGACAGGCAGCGGCCAGCGCAGACAGGGTTCACCGGCGGCGCTGGGCGATCCTGGCGGTGATGGTGCTCTGCCTGATGATCGTGGTGCTCGACAACTCGGTGCTCAACGTGGCGCTGAAGACGATCGCCGACCCGAAGAAGGGGCTCGGTGCCAGCCAGAGCGACCTTGAATGGTCGATCAACTCCTACACGCTGGTCTTTGCCGGCATGTTGTTGAGCTGGGGCGTGTTGGGCGACCGGGTCGGCCGCCGGCGGGTGCTGCTGGTCGGGTTCACGTTCTTCGGCCTGGCCTCACTGGCCTCGGCTTACTCCCACAGCCCCGGGCAGCTGATCGGTGCGCGGGCGTTGATGGGCCTCGGTGCGGCCGCGGTCATGCCGGCCACCCTGGCCATCATCAGCAACGTCTTCGATCCTAAGGAGCGCGCGAAGGCGATCGGAATCTGGGCTGGCGCCGTCGGCATGGGCATCGCGATTGGCCCGATCGTCGGCGGCGCCCTGCTTGGCCATTTCTGGTGGGGCAGCGTCTTCTTGATCAACGTGCCCATAGTGATCATCGGGGCCGTTCTTATTCGGATACTCGTCCCTGAATCCCGCAATCCGAACCCCGGTCGGCACGACCCGGTGGGTGTGGCGCTCGAAGTCGTCGGCCTCGTGCTGGTCATCTACTCGATTATCAAGGCGGGCGATCTCAGCAGCCTGCGTCCCGCACAGGTGTGGGCGACCTTCGTCGTCGGCACGGTCATTCTCGCTTTTTTCGTCTGGTTCGAGAGGCGCAGCGACCACCCCACGCTCGACATCGAGCTGTTCAAGGATCCGAGATTCTCGGCCTCGGTCGGTTCTATTGGGCTGGTGTTCTTCGCCCTCATGGGCACCACGTTCTTCATGGTGTTCTACCTACAGATCGTGCGCGGCTATTCACCGCTGCAAGCCGGCGTGCGCTTCCTGCCCCTCGCCATCGCGCAGATCATCGCGGCGCCGCGCAGTCCGAAGTTGGTCCGTCGATTCGGAGCCAAGGCAGTGTGCACCGGTGGATTGCTGCTGATGACCGGTTCGTTCATCGGCTACCTCATGTTGGGGCAGCACACGTCGATCTGGGTGCTCGAAGCGCTGTTCTTCGTTCAGGGCTTAGGCATGGGCAACATCATGCCGCCGGCGACCGAATCGATCATGGCGTCGGTGCCGCGCGAGAAGGCAGGTGCCGGCTCGGCGATCAACAACGTGTCACGGCAGGTCGGCGCGGCACTTGGCATCGCGGTGCTCGGCTCGGTGCTGGCGTCTTCCTACCGCAAGGGCATCGACCCCACGTTGGCGAAGCTGCCAATCTCAGGCCCCGTGCGCGCGCAGATGGAAAAGTCGGTCCAGGCCACCCAGGCCGTCGTCGAGAAGGTCGGTGCGTCGTTGCACCAGGCGATTCCGGCGTCGAACACCGCGTTCCTCCACGCGATGCATGTGACGTCGTTGTTCTCGGCGTTCGTTGCCCTGCTCGGTACGCTGGTGGCGTTCAAGTACCTTCCCGGACGACGGCCAGCCGAGCCGGTCGTCCCCCTTCCCGACGCCGAGGTGCCGCAACACCAGCTGGTGGCGGAATGATCTCGGTTGGTCGACCGCGCAGCGTCGAGGCCGATCGGGCCATCATCGCTGCGGTCCTCGAGGAAGTGATCGCCGTCGGCATCGACGGCCTCTCGATCGAGCAGGTCGCGGCACGCGCCGGGGTAGCGAAGGCGACCATTTATCGCCGCTGGCCGAACAAGGAAGCACTCCTGCTCGACGCCGTCACCGGGGTGCAGGTTGAGCTGCCGACGGTCGCCGGCACGTCGGCTCGCGACGACCTGGTGCTCCTCGTTGACAGCATGAGGCGGCGCATCGCCGATGCTGTGCAGCCGGGCGAATCGATGGCCTCTCGGCTGTACCCCTGCATGATCGCCGAGGGTGTGCGGCATCCCGAGATCGCGGCGAAGTACAAGCAGATCGTGGTCGAGCAACGGCGCGAAGCGGTGCGTGCGGTGATCAGGAGGGGCGTCGCGAACGGCGAGCTTCGCAGCGACCTCGACGTCGAGACGATGCTCCTGTTGCTGGTCGCGCCGATGCTCGTGCAGCTGTACATGTGGTCCGCGGGTGTCGATCTGCCAGCCAGTTCGTCAGCGACCTATGTCGACGGCGTGCTCGACGGCTTACGGCTGCGCCAAACCCTAGCCGTCGGGTAGCGCCGCCGGTTCGGCCAGTGGTCCTTCTTGTCGATCAAAGTTTCATCGCCCACCTCAAGCCGCCCTTCCATGCGACGATCACCGCGGCGCAGGCCAGCCACCGGCCGCACCCGTGTCGTGCCCCATGCGGGAATCATCGGACCTGCCGGACGTATCGCGCGAGTCCTCGCGTTGCTGCGCGCAGTTACGCCACCGAAAAGCGTCGTGACTTGGGTCGGCCGTGGGCGTCCATGGAGCGAGGCTCGGCCAGCAGGAGGGCGATCGCGTCGGGGGCGAGCGGGCGAGCGAGCAAGTAGCCTTGTCCGTCGTCGCACCCGAGGGCGGCGAGGGCTCGAAGTTGGCCTGTGGTTTCAATGCCTTCGCCAACCACGGTCATTCCGAGGACGTGGGCCATTGCGATCACCGCGGCGATGATCTCGCGCTCCCGCCGGTCGGTTTCTACGCGTTCCACGAAGCTGCGGTCGATCTTGAGGACGTCGACCGGGAACTGCCGAAGATGCGCGAGCGAGGAGTACCCGGTGCCGAAGTCGTCAAGCGCGATGTGTATTCCGAGTGCGGCGAGTTCCTCGAGGGACGGCCTTGCGTCGGCGTCCTCGATGAGGGCGGTTTCGGTGATCTCGAGGCATAGCCGGTCCGGTGTCAGCTCATTGCGCCGCAGGGCGTTCAGGACGACGTCGACGAACCGCGGGTCGCGGAGTTGACGTCCGGAGACGTTCACGGCCACGGTGAGCGGTGGGAGGGGCGAATGCTGCAGTCGGTCCCACTCGGTCACCTGTCGGCAGGCCTCGTTCAGGACCCAGGCACCGATCGCGACGATATGGCCGCGAGTCTCGGCGATCCCGATGAAGTCGCCCGGAGGTACGGTTCCGCGCTCCGGGTGATCCCATCGGATGAGCGCTTCCACCCCGACGATCTGGTCGTCGGCTAATGAGAAGACCGGCTGGTACTCCAGCCTGAACTGGTTGCGCTCCAGTGCGTGCACGAGTTGAGTCTCAATCGCGTACTTGCGCGCAGCTCGGTCTCGCAGATCCGCATCGAAGAACTGGTAGTTGTTGCGGCCACGTTCTTTGGCCTGATACATCGCCGCGTCGGCATTGCGCACCAGGCTCTCGCCGCCGAAGTCTGCGTCGCCGGTCACGCTGACTCCCACACTCGCGCTGATGCACAACTCGCGGCCCTCGACGACGAACGGCTCCGATAAACTACGAACGATTCGATCAGCGATTGTACAAACGTCGTCTGCTGTTCGAAGCGTGTCGCTTAGAAGGACGAACTCGTCGCCACCGAAGCGCGCAACGGTGTCGATGCGACGCGATAGTGCGGTGAGTCGTGCGCCTACCTGCACGAGCAGCCTGTCGCCAACGTCATGGCCGTACGCGTCGTTGATCTCTTTGAAATGGTCCAGGTCCACAAACAGAAGAGCTATCTGACCCGGCCGACGTTCCATACGCAGCAATGCTTGCCCGAGCCGGTCCAACAGCAGAGTTCTATTCGCGAGTCCAGTCACTGGATCGTGCAGGGCTTGATACGCGAGTTCCCTTTGCGCGCGAACGAGTTCTGTCACGTCGCGAGTGCAGGAAACGATCCCAATCGGATCGCCGCCGTTGAGACCCAGCTGGGGTTCCAGATGCGACTGAAACGATCGCACGTCGTCGCCGCTGCCGGCGAAAAAGTCGATGGTGCAGCCTTCAGCGGTCGCCAACACGCGTTGCAGGCCCGCCTCCCAAACAGCCAGGAACGCCTCGTCGCGCCCGATCTCACGATCCGTCCGTCCCAAGACGTCCTGAAGCACAGTGTCAAACATCCGCTCGTTCGCGTTGTTCACGTACTCGTAGCGAAGCTGGTTGTCGTACAGCGAGATCGCATCCGAGGCTGTATCGAGCACTGTCCGAAGCTGGACCTCGACCCGGCTCAGCTCTGCGTGCGACACCGCGAGCTCGGCGGCGTTGTACCTTGCCTCCGCTTCCGCGCGTACCAAGCGCGTGACATCACGCGACAGACCAAACGTGCCGATGATCTCGCCCTGTGCGTCAAGGAGAGGATGCTTCGTACTGCTGACCCACCGGTCGGCCCGATCTGGCCAGGTTTCCTTCTCCTCCTTGTTCACAATCGGCAGACCAGTAGCGATGATGTGTTGCTCGTCGGCGTATGCCGCGGCGGCGTGCTCGGGACCGAATACATCGAAGTCGGTCAAGCCGAGGAGGTCCTCTGGCTCGCGGTCTTGAATGAGGCTCCAGCCCTTGCTCAAGAAGATAAAGCGACTCTGGAGGTCCTTGAAGTAGATGATCTCATCGGTAGACCCGAGCAAGTTTCGGGCACAAATCTCCCGCAACTCATGATCCGACCATGGCGGCTCAGGCGTCGCGCGGACCTCGCCCATGGTGGTGTCACCTCCCGAGCTTGGGCAGCCCTCTGGATGGGCAGTCGCCATGTTCTTATCGGCTGCGGCGGGTGCGGGCTGAGAAATCCGCCGAGCTCGCCGTGACGCGCTAATGCCTTGGACGTCGTCGTCTGCGGCCTGCTCGGCGCCGTCAGCCTGCCGAGCTCCGATAGGTGAGGATCACGATGCTATTGGCGAGGCTGGTCGGCGCGTGGTGGGCGGACCCGCTGGCCGGGTTCGTGATCGTGTTCTACGGTCTAGGCGAAGCGGCGGCGATCTTCCGTCCCGCGCCGGTCGCCCGATGCTTCCAAACCGTCGTTCATCATCCCGTTGGGTGTCGACACGTTCGTCGTCGCCGCCACGGTCAGTCTGAGCAGCCCAACGCTTCGGCAGCGGGTGCGCTGTCTTCGTTCGCTTCGAAGGTGGCATGCCCACCGTCGGACTGCTCCTGGGTGCACTGCTGGGCATGTTCTCGGCAGCGGCCGAGTACGTCGCGACCACCGTCCGAGTCGGACTTGGCCTCCACATGCACCGTTGCCGCCGCCAAACTGCCCGCGATGACCGGACGGGAATCTGCTGGTGCGCCACTTCGCGGTCTAGGCGACCCTCGCGCTGGCCGCCGAGCGCGCGGCCCTCTCCGCTGACACCAGCAGATTCCCGCGGTTGTGGTCGATGCGTGCAAGCCGTGCTCGCTTCTTGCACGCATTTGCCCGATTTGGGACCAAGAGGTACGCCGCGCAGATCGGCTCGAAACTGCATAAGGCCAGGTCAGAGGTGGTGCGCCGCCAGGGACTTGAACCCCGAACCCGCAGATTAAGAGACGCGTCAGTCCGGTATCAGCCGGGTGCATCGAATGCCGCGAAATCGCGTTTGCGCAGGTCAAAGCCATGATCACGTTCACGCGGGATCGGCGTATGTTGCCCTGTGCCGACACGTCCGTGACCACCACGTGACCACCACAAGATCGTTAGTCGGGTCGAAATCGAAGAAGAGTCCGAGTTGTTGCCGTTGGTTTGCGAAGGGTTGGTCGGTCCGGAGTTTGTCCACTGATCGCGCGCGGGTGGTTCCTGTGCTGGCGTTCGGGCGTGACGCTGGTGGGTGATGGCAAGGGAGGCAAGCGGTGGTCGGGGATGGCGTGTCGAATCTTGAGCGCCCGACGGCCAAACTCGCGAGGCTGTGGGCGGTTGCGGTCGCCATGCAGCAAGCCGCCGCTGCGATCGCCATCCGACCCGGTGCCGACGATGACCTGCGGTTCAGCACAGCCGCAGGTCATTGCGGCGAAGCAGCCGACGAAATCCAGCGCGCCTACCCGGACGTGTTCCGGATCGTCGCCGTGCCAGCGCTCGCCGCACAGATCGAGCACCTTGCCACGGCGGACGCCACCGAGCACCTACTCGCGGCGATCGCGACCTTTGTCCAAGACTTCGACCTCGACAACCCGGGCTTGGGCCCAACCGACCTGCTCGCCGCCGGGTCGGCCGCGACATGGCTCGGGTTCGCCCACCACGCAATCAGCGACCGCCTGCCATGACCAACGCCGCCGCCATCAACGCCGCGACCGTCGCCGCTGCGAATGCGCTGTTGATCAGCTCTGTCTTCGACACCTACATAAGTGGGCTCGTCGAACACAATCATCTAATGGCTTTTGCCGGCCGGTTTTGGCAGGGTCGGTGTTGGTAGCGGCTAGCGGGTCAGCACTCCGATCATCTG
>OLLJ01000231.1_pt1 | contig 14220 bp, 9 predicted proteins | sample 1604521 | NCBI WGS metagenome assembly OLLJ01 (sample SAMEA104055714, study PRJEB20765) | soil metagenome | isolation source: soil
GGGGTCCCGCGGGTCACTACCGTTCCGGATCGAGCTTCCGAGCGCGGCCTGACGCGCCCCTGACACATCCGCTCATGCCGAGATCCGGTAGTTCGGTCAGGGGCACATCTCCGTGGAGTTGGGCCGCTCCGGGTAGTGGAGAAGTTCACTGCCGTCCAGCATGTCTGATCAAGCCAATCAAGGACCCGTGGACGGCGTCGGTGGGAATAGGCCATCCAGAAGGCCGCTGTCATCGGCTGCTTCGAGGGCCAATCCGATGTACCAAGCATCGAGGTCAACGACGAGGTCGTCACCGTTATCAGCAGAGCCTCTCGACTCGATCGATAGACCGATCAGTCCGAGGGTTCCAGCGCGGTGACGCACGGTGCGCTCGGCGTGGGATTCCTCGGCCAGCTGCGGCGCGTCTGATACTTCTCGTTGCCAGCGTGCGAGTGCCTTCGCGGCGAGATCGGCCGGCAGCCGCACGGTGACTCGAAGGTTCTGCGCGAATAGACAGCGCCCGATTTCAGCGAGGATTTCGCCGTCGGCTTCCCAGACCATGTAGTCATCCATCCGTCAATGATCGCCGACGACTACTGGCCTTGGCGCCCCCCCAACACGCGAGATCATTCGTATCGACAAATCCTGCCGGTCGGACCGGTGCCGTCCGCACATGCCGCGATGACGCGCGAGCGTCAGCGTTCGCGTCGGGGTCCATGCACGTAGTCGAGCGAGCACGTCGTCGAAGTCGTTGACAACGAACACGTCCCCGCATGTCGCGATTACGGAGCGACCCAGTAGTCAGCCGAGTCCGACGGCCGCCGGCTCGATCAGATGGGCGTCGACGAGGTCGGCCCACAGGTCTTTGGGCACCGCCTGGTGGTACCGGTCGACGTTGCTGTCAACCTGGTCGGCGCTGCGCATGCCGATCGCAACGCTTGAGACGGCGGGGTGTAGTAGCGCGAACGCGATCGCTGCCGCGGGAAGCGTCGTTCCGTGCCGCTCACAGGCAACGGCAAGTTGGCGGGCGCGGGCGATCAGGTCGGGCGGCGCCTGGCTGTAGTTGTACCTCGCATCTGATGCGGGCCGCGCAGTGCTGAGCAGCCCCGTGTTGTATACGCCGACGACCACGATGCCAGCCCCGGCGGCGAGGGCCGGTTCGAGCGCCGTCTGCAAGCCGCCGTTCTCGAGCAGGGTGTATCGACCGGCGAGCATCGCGACGTCGAGCAGGCCGTCGCGAAAGAGTCCTGAAAGCTCGTCGACGGAATTGGTACCCACTCCGATGGCGCGCACGACTCCCTGCGCTCGAAGCTCCGCGAGCGCCTCAAGCCCATCGCGCGCTGCCCCTTCGCGGAATTGATCGGGATCGTGGGCATAGACGATCTCGACATGGTCGGTTCCCAAGCGCAGCAGGGACTCGTCGAGCGAGCGACGTACACCGTCACGCGAGAAATCCCATTCTCGTCGGAGATCGCCCGGCACATCGAAGCCTTCGGTATCACGCGCAGTCGGATCCGGATTGGGTGTAAGCAGGCGACCGACCTTCGTAGATATGACGTACTCGTGACGCGGATATCCGGCCAGGGCCCGGCCGAGGCGACGCTCCGACAGGCCGAGCCCGTAGTGCGGCGCTGTATCGAAGTACCGGATGCCACGTTCATACGCTTGCTCGACGGCGCCAGCCGCCTCGTCGTCGGTCGCAGCGCGATACAGGTTGCCGATGCTCGCAGCGCCGAACGCGATTTCGGTGAGCCGAAGGCCGGTCGAGCCAAGCGTGCGAGTTGAGAGCGGGAGCTGGTTCATGTCATCCCGTATCCGCGGCCAACGCTCTCAGGCTTGACGAGTCGCGTGGGACGCTCGTGGAGAAGTAGATGTAGGTCGCGTGGGCCCCGAAGCAACGGCTCATGTAGGCGAACGGACCGTGAGTAGATCTTACGTGTGACACCACGACGACGCGCGTACCAGAGCTACTTGCCGGTGAAGCCCGCCTTGCCGACGCCCGATTCGAGGAACGAGCGCATGCCGATCTCGCGGTCGGCGGTGTCGAACACGTCGGCGAACGCCTGCCGTTCGATCTCAAGAGCAGAGGTCATGTCGGCGTCGACGCCGAGATCGATCGCCCGCTTCGCCGCCGCCAACGCGACCGCCGGGCCCTTCGCCAGCGCAGCGGCCCAGGCGACTGCAGCCGGGTAGACATCGGCCGCGGGCATGACCCGGTCGACCAGCCCCCACGCCAACGCTTCGTCCGCCCTGATGCGCCGCCCGGTGAAGATGAGTTCTTTCGCTCTCGCCGGCCCGACCAGGCGCGCCAACCGCTGGGTGCCACCGCCTCCCGGCAACACACCGAGCAGAATTTCCGGCTGCCCCAGCACCGCGTCGTCCGCGCAAAAACGGACGTCGGCGGCGAGCGCGAGTTCACAACCGCCACCCAGCGCCGGGCCGACGACGGCTGCGACTACCGGCTTGGCGATCTGCGCGACCGCGGTGAAACCGGCCTGCATTTGACCTGACCGCGTCGCCATCTCGCCAGCGGAGGTAACCGCGAGTTCGTTGATGTCGGCACCGGCGGCGAACGCACGGTCGCCACCGAACAGCACAACCGCGCGCACATCGGTGCGGGTTGACGCTTCGATCGCGACCGCGCGCAACTGATCGAGCAGCGCAAAACTCATCGCGTTGACCGGCGGACGGTCGACCCTGATAGTGCCGACGCCACCGTCGACTTCGAGGCGAACGAACGCAGCTGCTGGCTCGGCCATTCGCCCAGGCTATCCCCGCGAAACACGCGCACGGCAGAATGCGCGGCATGGCTCCGCTGGCTTCGCGATCTCTGCGCGCCCGCCTTCTCGCGGCCGCGGGCATCGTAGGGCCGTCGGTCTTCATCGCCGACTGGGCGACTCTCGGCGCCCGCGCGAAGAACTACTCGCCCGTCAGCGACGCCATCAGCGAGCTGGCCCGCATGCATGCACCCACTCGCCCGGCCATGACCGCCGGATTCATCGTTCTGGGCGCGGCCCTGCCGACCTACGCCATCGTGCTGCGCGAGCGACTCGACGGGCCGGCATGGCAGTTCGCCGCGGCCCACGGCGTGGCGACGTTGGGCGTCGCTGCATTCGCCCTCGGCACGCCCACGTCGGGCAACATCCACGGCGTGTTCGCCGGCCTCGCGTATGCCTGCCTGGCCGCGACCCCGATCGCCGCGAGCGCAGCCTTGCGTCGCCGCGGCCACCACACCCTTGCCGGGACGTCGATGGGTGTCGGTGTCGTGTGTGCTGCCGTCCTGGTGGCCAGCGTGGCCGGGCCGACCCACGTTCACGGCCTACTTCAGCGCATCGGTCTCACCCTGGGCGACGCCTGGCTCATGACGTCGGCCGCTGTGATCGCGAAGTCGGCCACATGACGATTGGGTCGCCGGGTCAGCGCGTCTGGCCTGGGCAGTGGCAACCGCTTGGCGCCACGCCCGACGCCGCAGGCACTAACTTTGCGATCTACTCGCGTCACGCCCAGGCGGTAATACTGTGTTTGTTCGACGAGGTCGGGAACGAAGCTCGGGTGCCCCTGACGCAGTCGACCCACCATGTCTGGCATGCGTACCTACCGGGTATCGGTGCTGGCACTCGCTACGGGTACCGCGTCGACGGTGTGTTCGACGCCGCTCATGGATCGCGGTTCAACCCGAACAAGCTGCTGATCGATCCCTACGCGTTGGCGTTAGATGGCGATCTCGTTTTCGACGACGCGGTGTTCGGATTTCCGCAAGGTGCAAGCCATCTCACCCGAGACGATCGCGACTCTGCCGCGTTCGTGCCGAAGTCGGTCGTCGTACACGACGATTTCGATTGGTCGGGCGACACCGCGCCAGAGATCAGCTGGGCTGACACCGTCATCTACGAACTGCACGTTCGTGGTTTCACCCTGCAGCACCCCGATGTGCCGCCCGCGCTGCGGGGCACCTTCGCCGCGCTAGCCCACCCGGCCGCGATCGCGCATCTGGTTGGGCTGGGCATCACGACCGTCGAACTGATGCCGGTGCAGCATTTCGTGAGCGAACCCGCGCTGGTGCGACGCGGCTTGTCGAACTACTGGGGCTACAACACCCTCGGTTTCTTCGCACCGCACGCTGGCTACTCATCGACCGGCTCAGCGGGCGGCCAGGTCAGCGAGTTCAAGACGATGGTGAAGGCCCTGCATGCCGCTGGGCTCGAAGTGATCGTCGATGTGGTCTACAACCACACGGCAGAAGGCGATGAAGTCGGCCCGACCTTAGCCTTTCGTGGCCTCGACAATCAGGCGTACTACCGACTGGCAGACGGCGGTCTCTACGTCAACGACACTGGCACCGGCAACACCTTCGCGGCCAACGACCCAGCAGGCCTGCAACTCATTACCGACTCGCTGCGCTACTGGGTGACGCAGCTGCACGTCGATGGGTTCCGGTTCGACCTGGCGACGACGTTGGCACGCACGTCGGCCGGTGTCGACATGGCATCGTCGCTGCTCACCGCGATTGCGCAAGACCCCGTCTTGTCGCGGGTCAAGCTCATCGCCGAACCGTGGGACATCGGCCCGGGCGGATATCAGGTCGGCCGGTTCCCGTCGGTGTGGACCGAATGGAACGACCGATTTCGCGACGGTGTGCGTGCATTTTGGATGCAGGGCGGCACCGGTGTGCGCGATCTGGGCTACCGACTTTCGGGTTCGTCGGATCTCTACGACCGCGACGACCGACGACCCTCGGCCTCGCTGAATTTCGTTGCCTGCCACGACGGCTTCACCTTGCACGACTTGGTGACTTATGTCGGCAAGCACAACGAGGCCAACGGCGAGAACAACCGCGATGGCGCGGGTACCAACGACAACTGGAACTTCGGCGTCGAAGGCGAAACCGACGACAACATCGTGACGCAGTTGCGTGCGCGTGCGGTGCGCGGCCTGCTGGGCGCGCTGCTCCTGTCGGCCGGCGTGCCGATGCTGGGTCACGGTGACGAGCTCGGCCGAACGCAACGCGGCAACAACAACGCGTACTGCCAAGACAACGAACTCACCTGGATTGACTGGTCAACGGTCGACACCGAGCTGCTGTCGTTCACGCGGGCGCTGATTGCGCTACGCCGCGCCCACCCTGTCTTTCGGCAGAATGCGTTCTTCACCGGTCGGCCGGCACGTGGGGACGACGTGAAAGACATGGCCTGGTTCGCCGCCACCGGCATACAAATGACCGACGCGGATTGGTACGACACCGGCCGCCGCACGATCGCCATGTATGTCTCCGGCCGCGACATCCGCGACCTGACGCCGCACGGCGAGCCGGTGAGCGACGACTCGTTCTTCGTCATCATGCACACCGGGCTCGCGGCCACCACGTTTACGTTGCCCGACGGGGCCTGGGCGCAGAGCTACCAACTCGTCATCGACAGCACCGCTACGGTCTCGACCGCGCCACTACCCGCGGGCAGCTCGATCGACGTCCCTGGTCTTGCGTTTGTCGTTCTCCAGGTGAGCTGACGGTCGGTCGCCAAGCCGCTAGCGAAGGTCGCCGGTGACCATGCCTTCGCCATCGGGCGGGACGGCGATCAGCCCGAGCTCAGCGGGAGTGGCGAGCAGCGCGTCGGTGGGCAGCACCCGAACGCTGTACCCGAACGGCCCGGTGCGGTCGAGCGTCATCTCGCCTTCGTAGACCCAGCTACCGTCGTCGCGCTTGTCTGACAACCGCAGCGACGAGTAGGTAGCGCTGGCGATCTCATCATGCTCGTCAACCCGACCGTAAGCCACCTGTACGTCGACGTCGGCAGCACCGAGATCGCCCAACGCGACGATGGCCCGCAACGAGACGACGGTGCCGAACTCGAGTGCGTCCGCAACATCGTGTGCCTCAATGTGTTCGACCCGCACCGCTGGCCAGGCTGCGGCCACCCGCTTCTTCCAGGCCGCGAGGTGACGTGCGCCGGCGTACCCGACGGCTGCACCCGCGGTTCCGTCGGCCGTCTCGGCCGATTCGCCTGTCAACCGGCGGAACGACTGGGCCGCCGGCGAGTACAGCTCGAAGACGTAGTCGCGCAGCATGCGGGTCGCGACGACCTTCGGCCCGAGTGACGACAGCGTGTGCCGCACCATCTCCAGCCAGCGCGTGGGCAATCCGGATTCGTTCTGGTCGTAGAAACGCGGCACCATCTGCGTTTCGACGATGTCGTAGAACGCGGCCGCTTCGAGTTCGTCGCGGCGGTCTTCGGGCATCGCGTCAGCTGATGGGATCGCCCAACCGTTGCTCCCGTCGTACCACTCGTCCCACCAGCCGTCGCGGATCGACAGGTTGAGCACACCGTTGAGCGCGGCCTTCATACCCGAGGTGCCGCAGGCTTCGAGCGGCCGGAGCGGATTGTTCAGCCACACGTCGGCGCCGGCACACAGCACCCGAGCAAGCGCCATGTCGTAGTCGGGTAAGAACACCATGCGGTGCCTGACGTTCGCCGAGTCGGCGAACTTGACGACTTCTTGGATGAGTCGCTTGCCGCCGTCATCGGCCGGGTGTGCTTTGCCCGCGATCACGATCTGAACCGGTCGCCCCGCATCGAGCAGCATGGACGTGAATCGTTCGCGGTCTTGCAGCATGAGGGTGAGCCGCTTGTACGACGGCACCCGGCGGGCGAACCCGATGGTCAGCACGTCGGGGTCGAGAACGTCCTGAATCCAGCCAAGTTCCGACTCGCCGGCGCCGCGCTGGATCCATGAGGCATGCAGGCGAGCGCGGGCTTCGTCGACCAGCCGGCCACGCAGTGCCCGGCGCACGTGCCACAACTGGTGGTCGTCGAGCCGGTCGGCTTCGCCCCAGGCCGCGCCGTCCGACCGAAGATCGACGCCGAGGTCGTTTTCGACGAGGCGCTGCATCTCGCGCGACACCCACGTCGGCGCATGCACGCCGTTGGTGACCGAGCCGATGGGTACTTCGGCCCGGTCGAAGTGGGGCCACAAACCACGGAACATGTCGCGGCTGACGTCACCGTGCAGCAGCGAAACACCGTTCGCCCGCTGCGCTACCCGCAAGCCCATGAGGGCCATGTTGAAGACGGTCGCGTCGCCGCCGGCCGCGTACTCGGAGCCAAGGGCGAGCACCCGATCGATCGGCAGACCAAGCGCATTGTCGGGCGGCCCGAAGTGATGCTCGACCAGCCCCCGCGGGAACCGGTCGATGCCGGCGGGTACCGGCGTGTGGGTGGTGAAGAGCGTCGACGAACGCACCACCTCGAGTGCCTCATCAAATGACAGCGCGGCACCATTGACCAGTTCACGAATTCGCTCAAGCGCAAGGAACCCGGCGTGCCCCTCGTTCATGTGGTAAACCTCGGGCACGGCATGGCCGGTCAAGCGGCAGAACGCGCGCACCGCCCTGATGCCACCAACGCCCAACAGCAATTCCTGGCGGAAGCGGTGGTCGCTCCCGCCGCCGTATAGCCGGTCGGTGACATCGCGCTCAGCAGGAGCGTTGCCCTCGACGTCAGAGTCGAGCAGCAACAACGGCACGCGGCCGACTTGGCAGAGCCACAACTGAGCTTGCAAGTCACGGCCTGGCAGCCGAACCGAGACGACGACCGGCGAGCCGTCGGCCTCCGTCAGCACGGTCAGCGGCAGCCCGTGCGGGTCGATCGGCGGATACCGCTCCATCTGCCAGCCGTCGCGTGACAACGACTGATTGAAATAGCCGCGCCGATACAGCAGCCCAACGCCGATGATCGGCACGCCGAGGTCGCTGGCCGTCTTGAGGTGGTCGCCCGCCAAGATGCCGAGCCCACCGGAGTACTGCGGCAGCACCGAGGTGATGCCGTACTCGGGCGAGAAGTACGCGATCGCCTTCGGCGCTTCGGACCCGAGCGATTGGAACCAGCTGTCTTCGTCTAGGTAGCGACGCAGGTTGGCGGCGACTTCGTCGAGTCGACCAAGAAAGTGCTCGTCATGGGAGAGCTCGACCAGGCGGGCGGTCGGAACGAGGCCGAGCAGCCGCGACGGATCGCCACCGACCTTGCGCCAGGTGGCCGGGTCGATCGACTCGAACAGGTCGAGGGTCTCGGGGTTCCACGACCACCGCAGGTTGGTCACCAACTCACCGAGCGCGGCTAAGCGCGGAGGCAAAACGGTGCGGACGGTGAACCTTCTGATCGCTTTCACCCGCCTGACGATACCGAACGGATCGCCGCGTTCTTCGAGGTTCTGTGAACACCGTGAAACGATTGACGACGGGAGCGGTTGCAGGATTCGTACAGCGGCGCCCTACAGCACTGATCGGTTGGCGCTCAGCTGCCCGGCCCGGTTCGGCCCGGTTCGGCCCGGCCCTGCCCTGCCCTGCCCTGCCCTGCCACCAATACCTACCGGGTTCGCTTTGCTCTGTTGCGTATACGCGGCAGAGCAGCTCTGTTGTGAATGTGCGGCAGAGCAAAGCAAACGGGGAGCACCTCTCGGCGCCTTTGCTCTGCTCGGATATAGCAGCAGAGCTGCTCTGCTCGGATATAGCAGCAGAGCAAAGCGCGCCGAGGAGAAACGCACATGTGAACTGCCGCACACCGGATTGCGGGTGTTGAGTTCGCACCTACCTGGGTAGGGGCCAGGAGTGCGGCCGACCAACGTGGCGACGACCGTCGGCAGAAAGAGGGCGGAGAAGATCATCGAGGGTCTCGCGGTGGCGGGCCACTGCCCGATACGTTCGAAGCGATGACGACGAACAAGTCCAGGCCGATCCGCCCGAAGGCGCCGCCGACGTCTGCGGCTCCTGAGGTCCGGTCCGCGCGGGTGAAGGCGGTCGCCGCCGCCCTCGTCGCTCCCCCACCGTCAGCGCCAGCACCCGAAACAGCACAAGGGCGGACGCCGATGGGCCGGCGAATCCCGATCACTGGCGTATCGCCGGTGGTCGAGGGCGGCGCCTACGCCGCCAAGTCGGTCGTCGGCGAGCCGGTGACGATCGGCGCCACCGCGTTCCGCGAAGGGCACGCGGCGCTCGGGGTCAACGTGGTGTTGCGCGATCCCTCCGGACGGCCAGGGCCGTTCACTCCGATGCGGCTCGTCGCCCCGGGTACTGACCGCTACGAAGCGGACGTGACCGGCTCGGTGGTCGGCCTATGGACCTTCGAGATCGAAGCCTGGGGAGATCCGCTCGAAACCTGGCGGCACGACGCGATGATCAAGATCCCCGAGGGTCAAGACGTCGAGTTGATGCTCGAAGAGGGCGCGCGGCTGCATGAGCAGGCGGCCGCCCAGATCGCCACCGAAGCAGGTGCCGCCGTCGTCGACACCCATGCAATCGCGGCCGCCGAACTCACTGAAGTAGCGACGGCCCTGCGCTGCCCGGGCGATGCCGTCGAGCGACTGTCAGCTGCGCTGCGCCACGACGTCCTCGCGTTGCTTGCACAGCACCCGCTCCGCACGATGGTGACGACGTCGGCGCGGTACCCCCTGTGGGTCGACCGCGAACGTGCGTTGTACGGGGCTTGGTACGAATTCTTCCCGCGATCCGAAGGCGCGAAGCCGCCGCAGTCGGGCACCTTCGCGACGGCCGCCAAGCGACTGCCCGCGATCGCAGCAATGGGTTTCGACGTCGTGTATCTCCCGCCGATTCATCCGATCGGCGCGACGTTTCGCAAAGGTCCCAACAACACGCTGAACCCCGGCCCCGGCGATCCGGGTGTGCCCTGGGCCATCGGCTCGGCCGACGGCGGCCACGACGCCATCAATCCCGATCTCGGCACGCTCAAGGACTTCAAGACGTTTGTTGGCAAGGCCAACAAACTCGGTCTTGAGATCGCCCTCGACTTCGCGCTGCAGTGCTCGCCCGATCATCCGTGGGTGCACGAGCACCCCGAGTGGTTCAGCACCCGAGCCGACGGCAGCATCGCGTACGCCGAGAACCCGCCGAAAAAGTACCAAGACATCTACCCGCTCAACTTCGACAACGACTACGCCGGCCTCTACGCCGAGATCGTGCGCGTGTTGCGGTACTGGATGAACCAAGGCGTGCGCATCTTCCGCGTCGACAATCCGCACACCAAGCCACTGTTGTTCTGGGAACAGCTGCTCGCCGACGTGCGCGCGACCGATCCCGACGTCATCTTCCTGGCCGAGGCCTTCACCCGGCCGGCCATGATGCGGGCGTTGGCGCAGGTTGGGTTCCATCAGTCGTACACGTACTTCACCTGGCGCAACACGAAGCCCGAGCTGGAGAGCTACCTGACCGAGCTGTCGCATGAAACGTCCGACGTACTGCGACCGAATTTGTTCGTCAACACGCCCGACATCTTGCACGCGTTTCTCCAGCAAGGCGGGCCGCCTGCGTTCAAGATTCGCGCGGTCGTCGCGGCGACCGGGTCACCAACCTGGGGCGTGTACTCGGGCTACGAATTGTTTGAGAACGTTCCGGTCAGGGCCGGCAGCGAGGAGTATCTCGACTCGGAGAAGTACCAGCTGCGGCCGCGCGACTACGCCGCTGCCGAAGCAGCGGGCCGCAGCCTTGAGGGCTACCTGACCAGGTTGAATCACATTCGTCGCGACCACGTGGCGCTGCATAGGTTGCGCAACCTGGCGATCCACAGCTCCGACAACGCCCAGCTGCTGGTCTTCTCGAAGCGTGCGAGCACCGCCACGGACGACGACACGGTGCTCGTCGTCGTGAACCTGAACCCGTTCAACGTGGCGGAGGCCACCGTCGCGCTCGATCTGCCTGCGTTGGGATTCGACTGGCACAGCCGTCTCGACGTCACCGATCTGCTCAGCGGGGCGCACTACGAATGGGGTCAGTACAACTACGTGCGCCTTGATCCGCACGAAGAGCCTGCGCATATCTTCGTCGTGCGTAAGGCCGCGCATGCGCTTGACCCGCCGGCTGTCGTTGAACCGCGGCGCCGATGACGCAGTCGATACCCGATCCCTTCGATCGCTCCGTCGACCCGCGCTGGTACAAGCGGGCGGTGTTCTACGAAGTGCTGGTCCGCGGTTTCGCCGACAGCAACGGCGACGGCACCGGCGACCTCAAGGGCCTGGTGTCCAAGCTCGACTACCTGAACTGGCTGGGCATCGACTGCATTTGGCTGCTGCCGATCTTCCAGTCGCCACTGCGTGACGGCGGATACGACATCTCCGACTACTTCACCGTGCTGCCTGAGTTCGGCGACCTCGGCGACTTCGTCCAACTCGTTGACGAAGCACACAAGCGCGGTATGCGCGTGGTCGCCGACCTCGTCATGAACCACACGAGCGATCAGCATCCGTGGTTCCAATCGTCGCGGACAGACCCCACCGGGCCCTACGGCGACTACTACGTGTGGTCAGACACCGACCTGCAGTACCGCGACGCGCGCATCATCTTCGTCGACACCGAAAAGTCGAACTGGACCTTCGACCCCGTGCGCGGCCAGTACTACTGGCATCGGTTCTTCGGGCACCAGCCAGACCTCAACTTCGAAAACCCAGCCGTCCAGGACGCGATGCTCGGTGCGTTGCGCTTCTGGCTCGACCTCGGCATCGACGGCTTCCGGCTCGATGCCGTGCCCTACCTTTTCGAGGCCGAGGGCACGAATTGTGAGAACCTGCCGCGCACTCACGACTACTTGAAGCGCGTTCGCAAGGAGATCGACACCGACTACCCCGACCGTGTGTTGTTGGCCGAAGCGAACCAGTGGCCGGCCGACGTCGTCGAGTACTTCGGCGACGGCGACGAATGCCACATGGCTTTCCACTTCCCTTTGATGCCGCGCATCTTCATGTCGGTGCGTCGCGAGCAGCGGTTCCCTATCTCCGAAATCTTGTCGCAGACGCCCGAGATCCCCGATGGCTGTCAATGGGGCATTTTCTTGCGCAACCACGACGAGCTCACGCTCGAAATGGTCACCGACGAAGAGCGCGACTACATGTACAGCGAATACGCCGGCGACCCGCGCATGAAGGCCAACATCGGCATCAGGCGACGGCTCGCGCCGCTGCTCGACAACTCACGCGACCAGATGGAGCTCTTCACCGCGCTGCTGCTGTCGTTGCCCGGTTCACCGGTGCTGTACTACGGCGACGAGATCGGCATGGGCGACAACATCTGGCTCGGCGATCGCGACGGCGTGCGCACCCCGATGCAGTGGACGCCCGATCGCAACGCCGGTTTCTCGACGTGTGATCCGGGCCGGCTCTATCTCCCGGTCATCATGGATCCCCTGTACGGCTACCAAGGCCTGAACGTCGAAGCGCAGATGCGCACGTCGACCTCGCTGTTGCATTGGACCCGTCGCATGATCGAGACCCGCAAGCGACACCCGACCTTTGGCTCGGGCAGCTTCGCCGAACTCGGCGCATCGAACCCGAGCATCTTGGCGTTCGTGCGCGAGTTTGGTGACGACCGGGTGCTATGCGTGAACAACCTGTCGCGCTTCCCCCAGCCGGTCGAACTCGACCTCCGCCGATTCGAAGGCGTCGTGCCGGTCGAGATGCTCGGCGGCATGCACTTTCCGCGCATCGGCGAACTGCCCTATCTGCTGACCTTGCCGGGCCACGGCTTCTACTGGTTCACGCTGCCGTCAAGCCGGCCGGAGGACAACGCGTGAATGACTCCCTGAGCGACCTGCCACATCAGCCCGCAATCGAGGCGATGCTCGAGCAATGGCTGCCGACCCAGCGATGGTTCGCCGGCAAAGACGCGGGAGCGCTCACAGTTCGGGTGACCGCGCATCGCGTGTTGCAGGCGGGTGACCCGGCGTTGCTGCACCTCTTGATCGACGTTGCGCAGGGCTCGACAACGACCTATCAGCTGCTCGTCGGCACCCGCCGCGAGTTGCCGCAGGGTCTTGAGCACGCCGTCATCGGTCGTGTCGACGACGGCATGTTCTTGTACGACGCGATGCACGACCACGACTTGATGGGCGCGCTGCTCGAATGGGTCGATGACGACGAGACTCGTGATGGCATCGTCTTCAGCCGATTCCCCGACGCCAAGATCGATCGCGCGGCCGCGAGCCTGGTGCTCGGCGGCGAGCAATCCAACAGCTCAGTGGTGTTCGGCGAGCAGAGCATCATGAAGCTATTTCGCATCGTCGTGCCCGGCCTGAACCCCGATCTTGAGGTAACCCGCGCCCTGACCCAATCGGGCAGTCCGCACATCGCCGCGCTCCAGGGCTGGATCGAAACCGACATCGGCGGCACGACGAGCACGCTCGGCGTACTCCAGGAGTTCTTGCGGACCGGATCTGACGGATGGGCACTGGCCCTGACCAGCGTTCGCGACTTGTTCGCCGAAGGCGACCTGCACGCCGACGAAGTCGGCGGTGACTTCGCCGCAGAATCTGAGCGTCTCGGACTGGCTACCGCCGACGTGCATACCGCGATGGCCGAGGCGTTGCCGACCGCAGCAGCCGACGAAGCCGCGATCGCCGAGTTGGCCAAGTCGATGCGCCATCGACTCGATGCGGCCACCGTCGCCGTCCCCGCGTTGGCAGTGCACGCCCCGAAGATCGCTGCAGCGTTCGACGCGCTGGGCAGCGGGCACGCGCCGTTGCAGTTGCAACGCGTGCATGGCGACCTGCACCTCGGTCAGGTGCTCCGAACGGACGCCGGGTGGGTGCTGCTCGATTTCGAAGGCGAACCGGGCGCGCCGATGCACACCCGCACCGCGCTATCGAGTCCGTTGCGCGACGTCGCGGCCATGCTGCGGTCGTTCGACTACGCGGCTCGGTACCTGCTCGCCGACAGCGATATGGAACACCGCGACAAGCATCTCGGCGCGCCGCAGGGGCCCGGGCAACTCGAATACCGCGCCGGCGAATGGTCGGAGCGCAATCGCGACGCGTTTTGCAACGGGTACGCCAACGGCAGCGGTCGCGATCCGCGCGATGACGAAGCGCTGCTGCGCGCGTTCGAACTCGACAAGGCGGTCTACGAAGTGGTGTACGAGACTCGCAACCGCCCGAGCTGGGTACGCATCCCATTGGGCTCCATCGAACGTCTCGTGGCGGCGTGACCACCGGCGCCGGGCCGCCGCCGGCCGAGGAGGGCATCGTGCCAAAAGCAACCGCGAAAACAACCGGGCGGACGCCGGGCCAGCTGATGCCCGCGGCTGTGCCCGACGCAGAACTCGATCGCCTGGCCGACGGCGCCCACCACAATCCGCACAGCATTCTCGGCGCGCATCTGCGCGACGACGTCGTCACCTTCCGCAGCTTCCGGCCGAACGCGCGCGCGGTGACCGTGCTGGCTGACCTTGTGCGCATCCCGCTCGAACACGAG
>OLLJ01000254.1_pt1 | contig 13864 bp, 9 predicted proteins | sample 1604521 | NCBI WGS metagenome assembly OLLJ01 (sample SAMEA104055714, study PRJEB20765) | soil metagenome | isolation source: soil
CCCCGTGGCTCGAGCCGCTCGGTGCCTTCGAAACTCCGAGTCGGACATCGGCGGCTCGGCCGTCTTACCGCGGTGCTCGGCGTGCACGACATGCCGCTGCGTCAGACCCAAGAGCCCTACTTGATCGATCTCGATCAGGTAGGGCACGTCATGGTCGCCGGCAGCGCGCGCAGCGGTCGCACGACCGCTGTTCGCACTCTTGTCGCTGAGCTGGCACGCTCGACTTCGACCGAAGATCTGCATATCTACGCGCTTGACTGTGCCGGCGGTTCGCTCGCAGCGTTGTCGACGTTGCCACACGTCGGTGCCGTCGCGACGATCCTCGAACACGAGCGAGTGGTTCGACTGATATCGATGCTCGACGCCGAACTGAACCGCCGACAGGCACTCTTCGCAGCACACGGGTTCGGCTCGGTCACCGAACAACGTTCGGTATCTGCTGATCGCTTGCCGCATGTCGTGCTCGCGATCGACGGATGGGAGCCGTTCTGTGCACTCTTCGACGACGTCGACAACGGCGCTCTGGTCGACGCGGCGTGGCGGCTGCTGCGTGCCGGCGGCGCAGCTGGCATGCACGTCGTGGTCACTGCCGATCGAGCCGGACTCGTTGGTCGGCTCGCGTCGACGGTCGATCATCGCCTGATCCTGCGGCAGGCCGACCGAGCTGACTTCTCGTTGATCGGGTTGGCTCCACGACTTGTCCCTGCAACGCTTCCGCCTGGCCGCGGCTACCTCGCGAGCAGCCTGCTCGAGACCCAGGTCTGTCTTCTCATCTCCGATCCATCGTCGGCGAGTCAACTGGCTGCGCTCGCTGAGATCGCAGGTAGCACGCGCCTTCGTGACGCCGCCGTGCCGATGCATTCTCGACCGCGTCGCATTGATCCGCTGCCGACGCACATCAGCCTCGGCGAGATTCCGTCGACGTCTCATGCCGCCGCGGGTGGCGCGGTTGGCGCGGTTGGCGCAGTTGGCGCGACGAGCATTGTGTTGGGAATCGGCGGCGATGAACTTAGGCCGATCGTGGTCGACCTGCAGACGGTCGGACCCGGCTTTATCGTGGCCGGGCCGCCACGATCGGGGCGCAGCAGCGCACTCGCCACGATCTGCGCGGGCCTGCGAATGAGTGGCCGCCACGTCATCGCAGTGACGCCGCGGCCCTCGATGCTGGCCGACTACGCCAACGAGTGCTGGTCGTCGTCCGTTTCAGATCTCACGGCGATGACACACGATCTCCCGGCCAACTGTGCGGTGCTCGTTGACGATGCCGAGCTCGTGATGGAAACACCAGTGGCCGCGGTGCTCGATCGGTTGATGCGCACCGAGCGCGACAACGGCCACGTGCTCGTCATCGCCGGTACCACTGAAGAGCTGTCGATCGGTTTTCGAGGCTTCATCGTCGACGCGCGCCGGGGCCGGGCAGGGGTGGTGCTGTGTCCGAGAGGGCCGCTCGACGGCGAGCTGCTCGGCGTCCGGCTGCCACGCGGTGACCGCTCGCCGACACCGCCTGGTCGTGGGCTGCTCGTTGTCGGCGGGGCGACGGTCGCGTTTCAGGTCGCACTGCCGCCGCCCCTACCGAACCGGGTTGCTTACCCCCAGACGGTGATGGCGATCGTGCCGAGCGCCGTGCTGCCTGCACTCACCGACACGACGGCGAGTCCGTCGACGGCGCCCTTGTAGAACCCGGGGTGATCGGCGACCGGGGTCAGTGTCTTCGCGGTTGCGGGGCTCACCGTAAAGGTCAGCGTCGCGCCGGCCGGCGCCTGCTGCGCGCCGACCTTGATAGTTGAGCCACGGTGCAACCTAATCTGGAACCCAGCCTTTGTCGCTGGCGCCTCGATCTCGGCGGTGATCACGCCCGGCGGCAAGCTGGAGACTGGCGCGGTCGATGAAGCCGCGGCCGTCGGTACAGCCGACGAGGCCGGAGCCGACCCGCTGGCCACCGCGCCGCTCGAGACCGCGACGGGCGCAGACCCTGACGCCACCGGCGAGACCGACGACAACGCAGTCGCCTTCTTGTGGCCGGTGCAGCCTGTTAGCGCCAACGCAGCGACACCGGAGATCGCGAACAGACGAACAAATCTGATCGGACGCCGGGTGCGGGCGAAATCGGAAATATGGCTGCTGGCTTCAAAGCGAGAGGAAATCATCAGCACATTCTAACCGGCGCAGCTTTTTCGGGTGGCCGCAGGCTGTCGATTGCAGGCGCGGCCAGCCTCAGCTACGCGGTTGGCAACGCTGCCGCCCGCGCGAGCGCGCGTACCTCGCGAAGGGCGACCGACAACGTGGCGAGATCGGCTGAATCGCTGGCCGCGATGTCGTCGAGCAGCGCGGCCGCCCGCGCCAAGGCAGCCGTATTCGCGCCCTTCCATTGCTCGATTCGGGTATCCACGGGCGCGCTTGCGTCGGTAGCCGCAAGCACATCGGCGGTCAACTCCGCGTGCGTGGCCTCAAGATCATCACGTGCCGCCGCGCGCGCCAACGTGTGCCAGCGGCTGTCGCGCGGCAAGGCGGCAATCAGCCGCCCGATGCGGGCCAGACCGAGGGAGTCGCCGAGAGCAAAATGCACCTCGGCTACCTGGGCCGGACGAATGCCCATTCTCGATGCGATGTCGACCACCGACAGCGTCGCCAATCCATAGCGCAACGCCACCACGCGAACGGCGAGTTCGGCCGGAACACCTTCGTCGACCAACGCAGCTCGGCTCGCGACGAAATCGTCGGCGTCGCCGCCGCGCACGACGCTCGGCAATGTCTGGAGTACCTCTGCGATCGCACTCGCGCCTTGGGCCGCCGTGGCCGGCACGTCGATCGGCGGCCGTCGGTTCGCCAAGAACCACCGGGTGGCGCGATCGAGCAACTGGCGCAGGCCAAGCAACATGTCAACCTGCGCCGCGCTGGCAATCACCTCATCGAGGGCTTCGATGTTGTGCCACGTCGGGTCAACGTCGAACGACAATCGAGCGGCAGTGTGCGCACGCACGATGTCAGCCGTCGAGGCCGCCGTCTCACTCGTCAACCTGAAGACAAACGTGCTGCCAGAGAGGTTCACCAACGTATTCGCCAAACAGGTCGCGATGATCTCGCGGCGAAGCGGATGTCCGGTCAGGGCCGCGGCAAAGCGTTCGCGAAGCGCGGTCGGGAAGTACTCCTGCAACACGCCATAGGCGAATGCGTCGTCGGGTAGGTCTGAGGCGACGATGCTCTGCGTTGCGGTGATCTTTGAATACGCGAGCAAGACCGCGAGTTCGGGCCTGGTCAGCCCTAGCCCGGCCAAGCGACGCTCTTTGATCGCCTCGGCATCGGGCAGTTGCTCAAGCACGCGAACGAGCTGTCCGGCCTTTTCGAGCGCGTCGAGGTAGGACGCGTGCACATGCAACATGTCGACTGCCTGGGCCTGCGAACAAGTCAGCGCAAGGTTCTGTGCGTAGTTGTCGCGCAGCACCAGCGCCGCGACCTCATCGGTCATGCTCGCAAGCAACGGCCCGCGCTCGGTGGCAGCAAGAGTTCCCGTGCGGGTCGCACCATCAAGCAGGATCTTGATGTTCACCTCGTGGTCGGAGGTGTCGACGCCGGCCGAGTTGTCGATCGCATCGGTGTTGATGCGACCGTCGGCGAGGGCAAACTCGATGCGGGCCCGCTGGGTGAAGCCGAGGTTGCCACCTTCGCCGACGACCCGACACCGAAGGTCACGGGCATCGACTCTGATCGCATCGTTCGCACGATCGCCGACGTCGGCGTGCGTCTCGCTGTGCGCCTTGACGTAGGTACCGATCCCGCCGTTCCACAGCAGATCGACAGGTGCGCGAAGGATCGCCTGCATCAGTTCCGTTGGCGCCAACGCGGTGGCCGCCTCGTCGATGCCCAAAGCCAATGCCATCTCGGCCGACACCACAATTGACTTCGCGGTGCGCGGCCACACTCCGCCGCCGACGGAGATGAGGCTGGCGTCGTAGTCAGCCCACGAGCTTCCGGCGAGAGCGAACAGCCGTTGCCGCTCCGCGAGGGAGACCGCAGGGTCGGGATCGGGGTCGATGAAGATGTGCCGATGGTCAAACGCGGCCAGCAGTCTGGTGTGTGGTGACAACAACATGCCGTTGCCGAACACGTCGCCCGACATGTCACCGATGCCGACACAAGTGAAATCGGTCGCCTGGCAGTTGACGCCGAGCTCGGCGAAGTGCCGAGTCACCGATTCCCAGGCGCCGCGTGCGGTAATGCCCATGGCTTTGTGGTCGTAGCCGGCCGAGCCGCCGGAGGCGAAGGCATCACCGAGCCAGAATCCGTACTCAGCCGAGATGCCATTGGCAATGTCGGAGAACGTGGCCGTGCCCTTGTCGGCGGCGACAACCAGGTAGCTGTCGTCGCCGTCGTGACACACCGTGTCGGTTGGTCGTACGGTCGTGCGACCGGTTGCGTCGACGACGAGGTTGTCAGTGAGATCGAGCAGCCCACGGATCAGCGTCGTGTAGCACGCCACCACCTCGGCCTGCTGCGCCTGTCGATCGTGAGTCTGCGGTGGCTTCTTGACGACGAAGCCGCCCTTCGACCCGACCGGCACTATGACCGCGTTCTTGACCGTTTGTGTCTTCGCCAGCCCGAGCACCTCGGTGCGAAAGTCTTCTCGCCGATCTGAGTACCGAATGCCACCGCGCGCCACCGGGCCGAACCGCAGATGCACTCCCTCCACGCGCGGCGAGTACACGAAAATCTCGACGAATGGGCGCGGCTCGGGCACGTCAGGCGCAGCCCGAGAATCCAGCTTGAGCGCGAGGTACGGTTTCGGCGCGCCGTCGACAGCCTGGTAGTAGTTCGTGCGCAGCGTCGCCCGAATGAGCCCCATGAACGATCGCAGCATCCGGTCTTCGTCGAGGCTCGCGACGCCGTCGAGGGCGCTCTCGATCTGCGCGACGATCGCCTGCTCAGCACTGTCGCGATCTCCCGCAAATTGAGGGTCGAGATGAGTCTCGAAGAGCGCACTCAACAGCCGGACGACGTCGGTGTTGGCCCGTAGCGTCGTTTCGAGGTACTCCTGGCTGAACCTGCTGCCGATCTGGCGCAAATACTTCGCGTAGGCACGGAATACCGCCACCTGCCGCCAGGTCAGGCCGGCTTCGAGGACCAGCGCCTGAAAGCCGTCTATTTCGGCGTGGCCCTGCCACGCAGCCACGAGCGCGTCGTGAAATCGCTCGTGCAGCGCGGGCGCCATCGCGTCGGTCGCCACCGACCGGTGTCGCAGGCCGAAGTCGTAGACCCAGCCCAGCGTCTCGGCACCCTCGCGACCGATCTCGTAGGGCCGCTCGTCGGTCACCTCGACACCCATCGACTGGAGCATCGGCAGCAGCTGCGACAACGAAACGGGCGAGCCGCGGCGGTACAGCTTCAGCGCCAGATCGCAAGCGTGCGTATCGGCAGGCTCGTACAGTTCGGGCTCAAGCTCATCACTTGTGAGGCCTTCGAGCTTGACCAGGTCACGCACGCCGTCGGCGGCTGCAAAATCCTCTTTGTAGGCCTCGGGGAAAACGTCGCTGTAGCGTGCAGTCAATGCCGCATCGGCATCGTCGCCGAACCGAGCCGCCAGCGCGTCCTCGAAATCGTCTTGCCATGTGCGGGTCGCGACAACGAGACGCCGCTCAACCTCGGCGACGTCGAATTCACGCGGGCTCTCAGGCGTGAGTCGCACAACGAAATGCACGCGCGCAAGCACCGACTCGGCAACCCGAAACGTGTCTTCGACCGCCGCCCCATGCAATGTCTCGAGCAGAATTGCCCGCATCTTCAATCGGACGTCGGTGTTGTAGCGGTCTCGCGGCAGATACACCAGGCACGACACCAACCGACCGTAAACATCGCGGCGCATGAACAACCTGAGCCGACGGCGCTCTTGCAGCTGCAACACACCGATGGCGACGTCGTACAGCTCCGGTACGGAGATCTGGAACATGTCGTCGCGCGGATGATCTTCCAGGATGTTGAGGAGGTCCTTGCCATTGTGACTCGTCGGTGAATAGCCCGACATGTCGAGGACGGCCGCCACCTTGCGGCGCAGTAACGGAATCTGCGACACCTGTTGGGTGTAGGCAGCCGAGGTCAGAAGTCCCAAGAACCGTCGCTCGCCGACCACGACACCTTCGCGGTCGAACAGCTTGATGCCCATGTAGTCGAGATGCACCGCGCGGTGCACGGTCGAGCGCGCGTTGGTCTTGGTGATGATCAGAAGCTGCGGATCATGTACTTGCTCTTGCACGCCTGGCGGAAGGTCGATCAGCCGGCGAGGCCGTGGCTGATCTCCCCGGAGGAGGCCCAGACCTGATCCGGCCACGGCCGCCAACGATTCGATACCTTCGTCGTCATCGACGAGCCGGTAGTCGCGGCAGCCGAGAAAGGTGAAATGGTCGTCGGCCAGCCATCGGAGAAACTCGGCCACCTCGGCTACTTCGCTCGCCGGCACGGACGGCGGCGGGTCGGCCTCGATGTCAGTAGCGGTCCGGCTCGCGAGGGCGCGCATGCGCGCCCAGTCTTCGACCGCATCTCGAACGTCGCGCAGCACCCGCACGAGGTCGCGTCGTAGCGACTCTTCCGCGTCAGCGTCGTGGAGGCTGCCAACCTCGATGTGCATCCAGGATTCGACGAAGGCGTCAGCCGGCGCTTCGTGCGCGTCGAGGGTGCCGAGAACCTCGAGCAACTTGCCTTGTAAGTCTCGCCGCACGACGAACTGCGGATGGATGAGCAGCGTGATCGCAATGTCTTGACGGGCCAACTCTTGAGTCACCGAGTCGACCAGAAATGGCATGTCGTCGGTGACGATGTCGACCACAGCGTGCCGCAGTCGTACGTCGCGTGCGCTCACGCGCACTTTCGGTGCCCCAGGTGGCCGGACCCGCGCGAAGTCGAGGTGCCCTTCGGCTAACGCCGTGATCTCAGCCGGGCTCCAGCCAGCGAGGTCGTCGGCGGCGACGTGCTGGTAGTAGCGCGCTTGGAACGCCTTTTCGTCTTCGTCGCTCGGCGCGCGCGGCGACTCCGCGTCGCTCACAAGGCGTCACCCTCGAGTGGCTTCGTCGGTGTTGCCACCGCGCCCATGTGCGGATATCGCGAATCTTTCGGCGGCACAAAGGTTTCTTTGAGCGCACGCGTGCTCGTCCAGCGCAGAAGGTTCTGCGCAGAGCCGGCCTTGTCGTTGGTGCCACTAGCGCGGCTGCCGCCAAACGGTTGCTGCCCCACAACGGCGCCGGTCGGTTTGTCGTTGACGTAGAAGTTGCCGGCCGAGAACCGCAGCGTGTCACTCGCGGCGGCAACGATGCCGCGATCTTGCGCAATGATCGCTCCGGTCAGGGCGTAGGGCGCGGCATCGGCAGCCTGAGCGAGCACCGCGTCGTACAGGTCATCGTCGTAGACGTGCACCGCCAACAGCGGCCCGAAGTATTCGCGCACAAAGACTTCGTCGGTTGGGTCGTCGCCAATGACAACCGTCGGCCGCACGAACCAGCCGACACTGTCATCACACCGGCCACCGGCGGCGACCGCTAAGCCCGGAGTCGTCCGCGCCCGTTCGATGGCGGTCGACAGCCGTTCGAACGCGCGGTCATCGATGACCGCACCCATGAAGTTGGCGAAGTCACTGACGTCGCCCATCGGCAATGCATCGATCTCGGCGATGAAGTCAGATTCAAGCCGACGCCAGATCGAACGCGGTACATACGCTCGCGACGCGGCCGAACATTTCTGTCCCTGGTACTCGAAAGCGCCACGCACCAACGCTGTTCTGAGCACGTCGACGTCGGCCGACGAATGTGCGATCACGAATCCCTTGCCGCCGGTCTCGCCCACCACCCGCGGGTAACTGCGATATCCGGCGATGTTCTCGCCGACTGTGCGCCACAGGTGCTGAAATGTGGGAGTCGAGCCGGTGAAGTGGATGCCGGCGAGGTCGCGATGCGGCAACGCCACCTGCGAGACGGCCGCGCCGTTGCCGGTCACCATCGTGATGACACCCGGGGGCAGGCCGGCCGCGTCGAGCAGCGCCATTAGGTGGTGGGCGGCGAGCTGCCCAGTGGGCGACGGCTTCCAGACGACGACGTTGCCCATGATGGCCGGAGCCGTCGGCAGATTGCCGGCGATCGAAGTGAAATTGAACGGCGTGATCGCGAGTACGAAGCCTTCGAGCGGCCGATGATCGAGCCGGTTCCACACGCCCGCCGGCGACAGCGGTTGTTCGGCGAGGATCTCGCGCGCGAACTGCACGTTGAACCGCCAGAAGTCGGCGAGCTCGCACGCTGCGTCGATGTCGGCCTGGTAGCACGTCTTGCTCTGCCCGAGCATGGTGGCCGCGTTGATCGTGTCGCGCCACGGCCCGGCGAGCAGGTCGGCGGCCGTCAAGAAGATCGCGGCCCGATCATCGAAACTCAACGCCCGCCATGACCGCGCGGCCGCGAGAGCCGTATCGATGGCAGCCGCGACGTCGGCAGCCGTCGCTTCATGCATCGTGCCGAGAACCAACTTGCGGTGATGGGGCGCGACGACCTCAATGACGTCGCCGCCGCCCATCGCGCGGCGCCTGCCCAGCGACATCGTGAGGTCGACGTGCGTGCCGGCGAGTTGCTCGAGCCGGGTGCTCAAACTCGCGCGCTCAGAACTGCCCGGCGCAAAGGTGAGTGGCGGCTCGTTGTGCGCCCGAGGAACCGTCGTGACGGCATCCATGGCGTCCACTCCTGCGGGTACGTGTGCTGGTCTTCGAGGCGTCGGTGCAGCCGGCGTGCCTTCGCTCCATCCTGGCACGCGCAAGCGCAGCGGCAACGATCTTGAGTGGGTATTGCCCGGTCAGGGCAGCAGAAACCGAATCTCTTGAGCCGCGAACCACTGCAGGTCGTGGTCGTCGAGCGCCTCGATCGCGAACGCGGCGTCACTATCGCCAGCGTCGGCCGCGGCCACCAGACTCGCCGCGACACGCACTTCGGGTGCAGCGTCGGCGTCATCGACATGAGCCGACACCACCTGGTCGAAGCTGATCGGCGAGCTCACGATCACCGCCGCTGGATCTTCATCCGGCTGGTTCGGGCCGGCCGCCGCCGGTTGTACGTCACGATCGGGAACGTCGACCGCGAGCACAACGCGCCGGTCACCGTTGCCGGACGACGCCAGCAGCCGTAGCGAAGCATGTGCTGCCCTCGTCAACGCGGCGTATTCAAGCTCCTCGAGGTCGCCCTCGGTGTACCACTCGCGAAGCGCGGGCGTTACTGCGCAGGCGCGCGCGCCCGCCGCTGCCACTACGTCCGACGTCGCTGCGGCAACGTCGGCCAGCGTCGTTGGCAGGTAGATGCGCACGCGGCACATGGTGCCACGGTCGAGCGCACACCGACCATGATCGAGCGCGGTCGTATCTCAGGCGCTGCGCCGACCAAGCCTGCGCGCGCGACGTCGTCCGCCCGGACGACTGGCGCCGACGCCGGCGAAGCGATAGGCCAGTGGCAGGAGCGCGCTGCGCACCAGCGACTCGGGCGCAGCCTCAGCGAGGGTCCGGCCGTCGGCGATGCAACGATCGAGGGCCGACCGGTCGTACGGCACGAACACGATGTCGTCGATGCCCGCGTGCCGCGCGAGTGCCTGCGCGATTTCGGTTTCGGGGTCGCCGTTGATCGGGCCCTTGCGCACCTTGTTCACCACTACCTGCGGATGGCAGTCAGGCACCGCCTCGGCGAGTTCGACCAGGCCGCGAATGAGTCGTTGCAACCCCACGGGATCAGCCGACCCAACGGCGAGCACGTGGTCGGCGTCAGCCAATGAAAGCAGCGTCGAGCCGTTGCGGCGCGGCGCGGTCGTGTCGTAGCTCAGCTCTTCGTCTTGCTCAAGTCCGAATCCGCAATCGATCACCGTCAGCTCGGCGAGTTCGCGGGCCACGCCGTACACGGCACTCAGCCCGGCCGGGCGCAACTCGGGCCAACGCTCCGCGCGGGCAATACCGGTGAGCACCCGCAGATCGGGAGCAACCAGGCGCGTCAACTTCACCAACGCGCGCATCGAGCTGCCCTGCATTCGCCTGACGAACCGCCGCGGCGAGCCCGGGCGACTCATCGAGAAGGCCAAGAACCTGCGCAATCACGCCGCCGTAGCAGTCGGCGTCCGCCAGCAATGTCGCGCAACCCAGCCGGGCCGCTTCGGTCGCGATCGTCACTGCGACGGTGGTCCGGCCGGGCGCGCCGGTCGGACCCCAGACGGCCACGATGCGACCGCGCGATTCAAGCGGCGAGATCTCGTCGAGCGTGTTGCTCGGGTCGCCCGCACCGATATCGGGTAGCGCGGCACGGGTGTCGGAGTAACCGAGGCGAAGCGGTTCGGCGCCGCCCGCAATGACGCCTTCGGCGACCGCCGTCGTGACCTCGGCCGAGATCATGGCCGGCCCAGCGTCGGCCACCATCACATGGCGGACGCCGAGTTGCCGCAACCGATGCTCGGCCTCGTCGTTGCCCGCCGCGACGAGACCGATAACCGCGACGCCGGCGGTTGCCAGCCGGGCGAGCGCGTCACGGTCGAGCCGGCGCAAATCTGCCGACAAGATGACGGCTCGGGCCGTGCCACTCGCAGCTGCAGCAAGCAGATCGGCAAGGTCGACGCACCGGCGGACGACGACGACGCCGAAGTCTTGCCGTTCGAACGCCGAGACCAGCTCCGACTCCCAAACTGCGTCGGTGACGGCGGTGAGGACAGGAACGTTCACGTGCCGGCCGGCGGGGACGCGATTGGCAAGGCCGGCGATGACGGTCCGGCCGAGGCCGGAGATGATGGTTCGGCCGAGGCCGGAGATGAGGGCTGTGGTGCGGTTGCACCGTCGGGAACGCGGACGAGGTCGACCGAACCCTCTTGCGCGGCCGACACCACTGCGTCGACGAACGCGACCGGCACCGCCAATACGACGCCCGATCCACCCGACCCTCCGAGGGCCGAATCGGTGATCGTTGCCGCGATGGTGACCGCCGACAAGACCAGGCGGGGCACGGGTGCGGTGTCGTTGGAATTCGACTTCGGCGTGACGTAGAGGTCGACCTGCACGCCGTGGAGATCGTTGTCACGCGGCATGTGCAGCTTGTCGACAGGGACTGTGACGAGGCGCATCGCGCCGGCCGGCGAGATGGGTACGGCAGCCAGCGGTATGAGTTGTCCGGCGGCGAGCGGTTGCGAGGTGACGCGACCGGCCGGGCTTGGGCCATCGGCGGCCAGGTAAATACCGCCGTGGTCCTTGAATCGAACCTCGACACGAACCAGATCGGACTTCGCCAGCGTGGTGCCGGGAGCCAGCGGACGAGATGTTGCCCAGACCGCGTCGTACCGATCGGCGGACGCGATGATCTTGGCGCCGACGACGACGGACACAAGAACGAGTAGGACGCCGACGACGAGACGGCCATCGAGCCAGGAGGGTGCCTTTAGTCGGGTCGCGGACGGCGTCGCTAACTCAGACATGCCGCAACCCACGACAAATTTCGAACCCGAGCATGGTTCCCCCTGACCTTCTCGGCGCGACTCCGCGACCCCCGAGGTCTTGGGCCATTGTGCCCGCGTGCGAAGGTTTCCGGGTCCGAATCGACGCTATATGTGGACAACGAAAGCAAATGTGCGTAGCGGTGCCAGACTGAGGTAGCGGCACGCAAACGCACTTGACCGGATCCGTACCGAATTGTTCGTACTGAACGTGGAGGACGCATGGACAAGCGATTTCTGCTGTTGTCCGACGTCGCCGAGGTGTTGAACATCTCGGCCGCTCAGGCGTATGCGCTGGTGCGCTCGGGTGAACTCCCGGCGATCAAGGTCGGCGGGCGGGGCCAATGGCGGGTCGAGGTGCAGCTCCTCGAGCGTTACATCCAAGACGCCTACACACGCACCCGCGACTTCGTGAACACACACCCGTTGGGTGGGGCGGACGTCGAAGAGTAGGTTCCGCGCCGCTGGCTCGTGGTGTGTCAGGTTCTGCTGACGGCCGCGACGGCCAGGATCGGATACGCGCGCACCGACTGCACGGCTGCGCGCCGACGTGCCTCTCCGGTCGCATGCTCGGCAACTTCGATGAAGTCGGCCCCGACGCGGTCGATCGTGCCGCTCACCTGCGAAGCGTCGACCAGACTCAAGGTGATCGGCGACCGATCGCGCGTGATAGCCCGCAGGGCGAAGGGAAAGTCGAGCCGCGCGGCAACAGCGCCCTCTGACATCGGACTAGCGGACTGAGCCGTGAGACCGCCGAGCGAGAGCACCGCGTGGGCCGCAATCAGTGTCTCGCGGGTGCCGGTTTGAGCGACCAGCAACCAATCCGGCCCGAGCGCAGCCAGCCGGCCGCCGATGTTCCCTGCCCCGCGCAGGCGGACGTCGATCGGTCGGCCGACGACCGGACGAAGCCGATCGATGAAGCGAAGCGTCGAGATTTCGCGGCGGCTGCGATCGGCAACCTCGATTGCGAGCTCGGCCGATTCGGCCGCCTCGAACTGGCCCTCTAGATCGCCAAACAGCTCTTCCCAGCGCATAGTCCGACCCTCCGGCGCGCAGCCTAGCGAACCGAGGCGGCTCGTCTTGACCGCGAGCTACTGCAGGTGTACAGGTGATGTGTGACTTGACAAACCCAAGGTCATCTGTCAGAATTCCCTTATGAAACAAGCACTTTCGATCCCACGGCTCGCGCAGAACATCGCCACCGAAGGCGAGGCGTACCTGTTCCTTGAAGGGTTGCGCTGGGGCACCGAATCGGCCGATGTTGTGTGCGCTCACTGTGGTGCTATCGGTCGTTGCTTCTACCTGAACCCCGACAACGGGACGTCGCGCACGACGACGCGCGGCTCTGTGTCGCAGCGGCGGGTGTGGAAGTGCGGCGACTGCCGCAAGCAGTTCTCGGTGCTGACCGGGACGATCTTCCACGGCACGCACATCTCTGTGCGGACCTGGCTGATGGTGATCTTCGAGATGTGCTCATCGAAGAACGGTGTGAGTGCGCGGGAGATTGAACGCAAGTACGAGCTGACCGCTAAGACGGCGTGGTTCATGCTGCACCGAATCCGCGAGGCCATGAGGCGCGAGCCACTCGCCGGCCTCTTGTCCGGTGTCGTCGCGGCGGATGAGACGTGGATCGGTGGCAAGCCCGGCAACCAGTCCAAGTCCAAGCGCGCACCACGACGCAACACCTGGGACCGCCCCCACACCGAGAAGCCATCTGTCTTGGCCCTGGTGGACACTAAGACTGGCGAGGTCCGGTCGCGGATCATCCCCAACGTCAAGGGCTCAACTCTGCGCGAGGCAATCGCTCAGGACGTGGAGATGGGCGCGACCACGCTGGTCACGGACGAGGCCAAGGGCTACCAGATCGTGCGCGGCGAAATGAAAGGCCACGAGCGCGTCGTCCACGCCCGCGACGAATACGTCAACAAGCGCGGCTACACGACCAACCAAGTCGAGGCGTACTTCGGCCAGTTGAAGCGCTCCATCGACGGCACGTTCCACCACGTCTCCGTGGAGCACCTGCCGCGCTACTTGGCGCAGTTCGATTTTCTGCGGACCAACTGCGAGGACACCGACACCGAACGGATGCGCAAGGTCGTGAACAACACCGGTGGGCGGCGACTCACCTACAAGCCACTTATTGCCGATGCATGACAAGGAATTCCTGGGCCTGTACGATGATTCATTGAACAACTGAATACGTGGACGGCGGGAGAATTGAACTCCCCGGCTTGGTTCCAACGCCCCTCCGGGACACCAGTCCGCCGCCCGATCAATGAGGCCTGATGGACCGTCTCACGACGGTCCATCAGGTACCTCAGTTAGACGCCCCTACGGGGGCTCCTTGATGGTGATCACGGTAGAAGCTTCTGTCAGTGTGATCGTGATCACGATC
>OLLJ01000268.1_pt1 | contig 13847 bp, 16 predicted proteins | sample 1604521 | NCBI WGS metagenome assembly OLLJ01 (sample SAMEA104055714, study PRJEB20765) | soil metagenome | isolation source: soil
GAGATGCACCGACTGATGGTCGTCGGTCGACGGGTAGCGGTCATCCATCAAGGCGAGGAACACGACGACACGGTTGCCGAAACGCTGCAAATTCGAGATTCCAGTCGAACCACCAGCGCGGATACTTGCGCCGGAAAAGGATCATGAGCAATGGACCAAGGAACAGCGTCGCACCGGCGCCGTACGTTACGACGTGACCGTTGCTCGTTGAGAAGTTCCCGCCGGACACGCTCTCGAGCACCACGAGGATCGGGATAGCGACGAAGATGCGCAGTGCCGTCGTCAAGCGGTTGAGCGGTCGATCCGGGTAATCGACGGCGAAGCTGACGGGATACGAAGACGCCTGAGCGCTAGGGGTGGTCATCGTTCTCCCTCGATAGCGATGCATCGGGCACGCTGCGCGAAGACCGCGAAGCGGTGGCGTACGTCGAGCGGCGAGCGAGCGCTAGGTACGGAGGACCCGGACGCGCAAGATGTCGGCAAGCTATGGGTAATCCGCCTGCAATACAAGGCTCCGCGACCTTGACATGGGCAAACCATCATGAGGAGCTCGCTCCGGAAGTGGTTCGTGTCGACATCAGCCGAGTGCGGATACCGTGCGCACGCAACGCGACTCTTTGATCCCCTTACGGGAAGAAGTGCGTCTTCGGCCGGACCAGGCGCTGCCCGTCAAGGACTATGTCGACCTTCTCGTTGTAGAACGCGATCATGCCCGCTATCGGAGTCAGCTGGCGGGTCGGGAAGTCGTACGACCAGCCGAGATCAGGGTGGACCGCGTCGGCGATCCGCACGGACCAATACCTGCGCGTCACCCCCTTGTACGGACACTCGGTGACCGTGTCGGTGGGCACGAGGTGCGAGAAGTCCACCTCGGTACGGGGCACGTAGTAGCGAGTCGGGAGCCCAGTTTCGAAGACCATCACCGGCGAACCGGACTCAGCGAGCACCACTCCGTCCAGTTCGACACGCACCGGCCGGGTCGAACGCAGCGCGTCGACGCGCACGTACGGATTCCGGGGGTGGACGAAGACCTGCTCGTCCTCCTCGAACCAGCTATCCAGCGCAGCCCACTCGAAACGAACTGTGCCGTTGAGGCCGTCGACCGGCGAGTTGACGACGAGCCGCGCCGCTCCCTCGCGACGGGTCTCCCCGACCTGCAGCCCGTGCAGCTGAACTGCGCCGCGCCTCGTCTGCAGGACCTGCTGCTCGTCAACGAGTACGTCCTTTCGCACGTCCGCGAGGGGAATGTAGTACTGGGGATAGTTGGCCCACTCCCACACGTAGAGCGCCTGCACCGTGTCGAGGACCTTCTCGCCGGCCAGGTAGCCGCGGATGCGTCGCGGGACAGGCTCGACCTGGTTGATCGTGGCGATCATCGCCGGGTAGTCGTTCATGACCTTCCCTCATCAGGGTGATGTGGACAAACGTCAGAGGCACGACCACCAGGATCGGTGATCATGCCTCTGACCTGCACTTGCGTTCGTAGCGGGGACAGGATTTGAACCTGTGACCTCTGGGTTATGAGCGCCCGATTTGCTCCTTTTGTCCTTCGCGTAAATAGTGTAAAGTCGCAGGTCAGAGGCTGTTTTCGGTGTTAGGCCGTATCAGCCAAAAGTGGCCCGTGTCACCGGGTTCGGTGACACCTGGGTGACAGACGATCAAGGTGGCTTGATGGGGTTCAGTCGCAAGCGAATTGGCTCGGATGGCACGCCCCGATACGCGGCCCTTTACAAAGATGTGCGCGGCCAACAACGGTCGGCTGGCTCGTTTCGAACCCGCCGGGCCTCCGACCATGCGTGGAAGGCTGCCGAGGCGGCGATGGCCGCTGGCCGGCCGGGTGACCTCCGCGCAGGCAACATGACGTTTCGTCACTACGTCGAGGAGACGTGGTTCCCCAACCACGTGATCGAGCCGACGACGCGAGAGTCCTACGCCTACAGCATCAAACGTCACCTGATGCCGACCTTTGGCCCGATGAGAATGTCGAGCATTCTGCCGATGCACGTACGGGTCTGGGTCACCGATCTCGTCAGCGCGGGTGTATCGCCGGCCAGCATCCGGCACCAAAAGATCATCTTGTCCGCAATCTTCACCACCGCGCTGAACGATTTCATCATCATGCTTCACCCGTGTCGCGGCGTGAAATCACCAACCGTGCCTGTGAAGGAGTACCGCATCCTCACGCCGGAGGAGTTCGATCTGCTCCAGACCACGATGCCGTCGCAAGTGGCGCGCCTGCTCATCGAAGTGTCGATCGGATCCGGCTTGCGGTGGGGAGAACTGATCGAGCTGCGTCCGCGTGACCTGCACTGGGCGAGCGGCATCGTCACCGTGACACGAGCCGTGGCGGAAGTGAATCCGAAATATCACCCAGACGGCGGCCGGTTTCTGGTCAAGCCCTATCCGAAGAGCCGACACTCGCGCCGTTTCAAGCTGGACGCTCAGGTGCTTGCTGAACTACGCGAACACATCGCCACACACAACATTGGTGACAACGATCTGATCTTCGACTTCCGCCATTTCCTCACACCGGTCGTTCCCAAAGTCCGGCTGGTGGACGCTGCCACCCTGGGCACAACAGAGCCCAACGCCGATGGGTTCACTTACCAGCACGGCAGCCTGTCGGCCTACACCGCAGGCAAATGTCGTTGCCAGCACTGCCGCATGTCCTTCGCCACGTACCGCGCGCGGCGGCGCGCCGACGGCCTTGACAGCCCGCGCGAGCGTCGTGCGCGAGACAGTGACGGGCACTTGCCGCGGGACTGGTTCAGCAAAACGTTGTGGCGACCAAGTCTCGAGGCGTCGGGGATCGAACCGGTTCGCATGCACGACCTTCGGCATGCGCACGCATCGTGGTTGCTGGCCGGCGGGGCCGACCTGCAAGTGGTCAAAGAACGTCTCGGTCACGCAAGCATCGCGACCACCGGAAAGTACCTGCACACGTTGCCGACCGCCGACGAAACAGCGCTCGCGGCCTTGCGGCGCACCCGAGGGCGAAGCGGCTAGCCGGCGTCCGATGTCCCACTGCTCTCAGTCAGCTTTATAGGTCTGCGCGCGGATCCATTCGACAATGCGATGCCGCACCGCTGGCACCGTCTCCAAAGCGTCGGCACGGTCGCAGAGAAGGTCCGCGTCGACCAGGCCGGCTTGAAGCAACGCCTCAGCGAACTCGAAGTCTTTCTCGCGAGCGGCCGCGAGCTTGGAGACGACCAGGTCGTGAGGGTCTAGGCAGATACCGCGGCCAGGCTGCGTATCAGCGTTCTCGAAAACCACCACTCGGTCGCGCCATCCCGCAGGTAGTACGGCGGTCGTCACGCTGACACCTTGGCCGTAGTAGCCGAACGTCGCATGGAACTGCGAGTCTTCGCCGATCGCTCCGTCGACCTCGTCGGACTTCGCGTTGTCCAGATCGTCGAAGAAGGCGAGGTCGGCTTCGATGGAGCCGACCGCAGGATCGGGAAGCTCGCTGTCGGTGAAACTGCCCAGGATCGATTGGCTCCCGATGACGACGATGTCTCGCTCACCAACGATGCGGGACGCCGACCGCAGGATGTGTGCGAGTTCGTCGCGCGTCATCGGCGGCCTGGGCCACGGGCTCGCTGAAACGCGGCGAGAACCTCGGCTCGCTCCCTGTCCGTCAGAACCCCCGCGAACGGCGAGTTCTGCCTTAGCTCGCGCGCGCGGGGAGTTCGAGACGTGAGAGTCTCCAGCACCAGATCGATCGGACCGCGCACGATGGTGTCCCACTCTGCGAGCCAGCGCGAGCCTTGACCGCGAGTGTGAATCGCCTGAAGCTGCGCGAGGTTGCGCTGTGCCAGATTTAGAACGCGATCCGGATCTCGTACCAGCTCCCCCGCGATGGCGTTACCGAGCCACAAGCTGCGGAGCTGGTCACGGGTCAGGCGCTGTGTCCGCGCGGATAACTCCTCAAGGTCAGCGCGACTAACCCGACGATGCGTTCCAACCGTGCGAAACGGTAGGTCGCCCCGGTCACAGAGATCCACCACGTGCTGCCGCGATGTTCCCAGCAACTTCGCGGCTTCGCCCGTCGTGATCAAGTCATCGGCCGCGCTCTCAAGAACGTAGGTCGCCGTCGCCACACCAACATGTTAAGCGCTAAACACAAAAAACACCACGGCCCTGTCATGTCGTCTGCCCGCTGAAACGACCATGTCAGCGGCAATTGAGGATGTTCCGAGGTGGCGCGGCGTTTGGTGGGGCGGGCTAGCCATGCTCGCGGCCGGGTAGTGGGACACCTTCCATACACGCAGCTCGTCAAGGTGGCCCGACCGTGGGTCAGAGATGGATATCACTGGCACCGTCCAACTACGGCCTTGTACCGACAGGTTGACACAAGCGGGGTCGTCGGCCAGGATTCTTGTATTGCCTAACTGGTACAAGGAGTTGTAGTGGCGGTCGGGATTGTCCTAACACTCATGGTGATGCTGTTGGCCAGCGCGGTCGCGTTGTCGGTCCGGAGGTCCGCCGCGGACGCAGTCGCGAAAGCAACTGTGACGGTGCGGCGTCAGCAGCTCCGGTGGCGCCGTGGCGGCCTGGTCGCGGGCGTCGTCGCGGCTATAGCGTGCGCGAACGCCGGCGGACTTGGCGTCGGCATCCTGTTAGCGGCGCCGTTGTTCGGTCTGTTCGTCATCGCCGGTGTCCTGGCGGGTGAACTGTCCGTCAAGGTGCCAGCGATCGGGACGATGAGCGCGAGCGTCACCCGACGAACTGCCTCGCTGTACTTGCCCCGCACGTTGACGAGAAGCGTCGTGGTGAGCACCGCGGTTCTCGGGGTCACGCTGATCGGGACATCGCTTGTCGGCTCGCCGGATGACCTCGGCCGCGCGGGTCGGTCGCTGGAACTGACATGCGACTCCACGACGTCCTCGGCGACTGGCCCATGGCCCGGGACTTACTACACCGTGCCGCTACTGCTTCTTCTTGTGATCGGTTTGATGTTCTCGGTCGCCGCGATCAAGAAAGTCGTGCAGCGGGCGAGACTTGGCAGTTCTTCGGACGCCGCTGCCGCGGACGACCACCTGCGCCGGGTAGCCGCGGGCACTGTTGTTGGCGCTGCCGGTGTCCTCGTGTCGATCACGCTTCTCGGCACGTCACTGACCGCAGGTGGGGCACTCATGCACAACTCCTGCTCTGCGGGCGGCTGGCAGGTCGCCGGCTGGGCACTTCTGGCATCAGCCCCCGTGTGGCTCGCGATGCTCGCCGCCAGTTTCGCAGCCCTGAACGCTGGCCTGCGCCGCCGGACCGTCGACGCATGAGGACGATCTCGACGCTCGTGGTCGCACACGATGACCCAACGCCCCCGTACGAACAACTCCGTCGCCAGCTCGAGGAACTCATCCTGAGTGGGTCACTGCCGGGCGGGACCCGGTTGCCCACCGTGCGTCAACTCGCCAACGACCTCGCGTTAGCGGCCGGAACGGTTGCGCGGACTTACAAGGAGCTCGAGGCAGCGCATCTCGTCGAGACCCGCCGAAGCGCAGGAACGCGCGTCTGCAACACGTTGACTCAGCCGCCGACGAACGCAGCCGACTTGCTCACCCGCTACGCGCACGAGTACGTCAGACGTGTTCGATCGCTCGGAGTGAAAACCGACGAGGCCGTTCACGCGATCACCCAAGCACTCGTCGCTGCCGACGAGTAAGACGTCCTCCGACGTCACGGCTCGACCGGGCGGCGGCGTGCCCCGGCGCGGAGGTTGCCAGCCTTCGGCTGCAGCGAAAACTCGACGACCCCACCGGTCGACCGCTGTGGACCCAAACCGGCGCCCCGATCCAGGGCACCGGCGCGTCCGGCAACAACGACGGCACCGTCTGCTTCATCGGCGCACACACCTACGAATGCCGCACCACCGCAACCGGGAAACTCGTATCAGTCGGCGGCCCCGCGTATTGAATCAACAGCGCGAGTTACCGCTCGGCGGCAGATGCGGATGTTGGCTGGGCCATTCTAGTGCCGCGCAGACACCCGACCGGAGCGTGATGTTTGCGGCCGATGCAACGCAAGGCGCGTCTGTGGCGTCGTGTCATCGGCGGTCGGTGTAGGAGGGGCAATGCGGGCGAGGCTGTCGCTGTGGTTGGCGATGAGCGGGCTTACTTTGCTCGCAGCGTGCCAGTCATCAACACATGTTCTCGCTGGGTCACCGAGTTTCCGGTCGTCGGCTCCGGTGTCGGTGCCCGCGGGGACGCCGCGCCCGTCATCGCCGGTACCGCTCGCGAGCGGACCGGCATCACCGTCCGCGACACCTAACGCGCCTGTAGCTTCGCAGCCCGGAACCCCGGCGTTCGGGCCGTATCCGAGCGTTCTGTTCGCCGGCCATGGTCTGGTGATCGTCGCCACGAATCCGGCTTGGGATGGGTCGCTTTCGTATCCGTCAACCTTGTGGTCGAGCACCGACCTGACGCATTGGCATGACATCACCCCGCCCGGTTCCCAACGTTTGATCAGTCCCAACTACTACGCCTTGTTCGATGAGGCGTCGTTCATCAGCCCGTCCACCGGGTGGGTCACAACTTGGGACATTGACGCGCTCCACGTCACGTTCTACCGCACCGTCGATGGTGGGAAGACCTGGACGGTGGCGCCGGCTGGCGGTGAGCATGGCGACCACGCCGGGGACGCTGATCTGATCCAGCTGGTGACGCCGACGTTGGCGTTTTCGGAGACCTACTCACCGACCGGGCCGGGCATGAACCTCAGCGTGTCTACGGATGCCGGAACGTCATGGCACTCGGTTTACAACGGACCGCAGGCGACCACCTCGGACGTGCCGTCCGGACCCATTGGCCAGCCGATGGCCTTCCGGTCGGCACGCCGAGGGTTCGCAGCCTCGGGCATTCCCGTCTTCGAGTTCGAAGCCCCCGGCGAGGTCTTCACCACCCGCGACGGAGGCGTGGACTGGATACGGATCACGCCGCCCACACCAGCACCGTGCACGGCCGCGGCTGGGCCGAACGAATGCATGTTCGCGCTACCAGTCTTCACCGACCCCGACCATGGGGTAATGGCCGGCGAAGTCATCGACGGCACCAAGGCAAGCATCGGATTCGACACCACCCGCGACGGTGGTGCCACCTGGCGATCGGCTAGCTCGATCAACCTCGACTTGGCCCGGTCGCCCGCCAACACGGAACCCAACCCGGCGCTTGTCGCGACACCAACTGGGCGCACCTGGTTGGTCGTTGCGCAAACGCCGACCGGATTGGTCAGCCGCATGAGCACCGACGCGGGGCTGCATTGGTCGAAGAACCCAATGACCGAGGTGCGAGGCACACCGACCGCCCTGAACGCGCCCGACGCCACGCACGCACTCCTCACGACCTCAATGAACATCGGGGTTCTCGCACTTCCGGAGCTGTACAAGACCAGCGACGCCGGCCACACGTGGCAGCCGGTCGCCTTCCCGCGAACGCTACAAGCGCCAGCGGCGTCCAGTGCCGCCGCTAAGACCGCACGTCCGAGCCCGGCCCCTGATGCGCTGGCGCCCTTTGGGGCAGCGGCAGCTGCGCCCTGCACCGCCGCCGACCTGTCGATCACTGTTGGCCCGCCCGGATCTGCGGCGGGCACTTTCGGTTTCGACATTACTTTCAAGAACACGAGCAAGGTGACCTGTACCTTGACTGGCTATGCCACGGTGAGAGGGTCATCCAGCACCTCCGGCGAGTCAGCGCCGCTGGCGCAGACCCCGCATGGCGGGATGGGCGGGTTGCCCCAAGGGATCGCTACGCCCTCGGTTGTAACGCTCACCAGTGGCGCAAGTGCGATAGAGACGGTCGAAGGTGGCAACCCCGCAAACGTCCAGCCATCCCAAGAGTGCAGCGTCTATGAATCCTTGCTTATCACCATCCCGAACGACTCACGCACGGTCACGCTCGCCGACCAAAGTGCGGGACCAATCCCTGTTTGCCCCGCATCGAACACCCAAATCCATCCGTTCCTGCCCGCCGCGAGCGCGCACCAGACCTGACGCGCGTACATGGTTCGCGCGCGTGATACGACAACCCGCTCGTCCCCGAACGCTGAGCGCGCCGACATCCGCTTTTCGCGCGATCACACACACGTCATCGCGGCATAGAAAGACGTTCTGCGTGTCGTTGCTGGGCGTAGGAACGTCCCCCTGATGCGCTACGGGCTTGGTGTCCCACGCAGAAGGAGGACGTTCATGGGTAACGGTAGTGGTGTCTCCCGCGGGGATCGCAACCGCAACGCGCGACTGGGCCGGCTCCGCGAGCTGGTGCCGGTCGAGAACGCGATTGTCGGGATCGACCTGGCGGATAAGAAGCAGATGGTCGTGGTCACCGATCACGATTCGAAGGTGTTAGCGCGGAGAACGTTTCGGTGCCGGGCGTGGGACTTGGGCGCAGCCCTGGACTGGGCCGCCGAGAAGGCTGCCGCGAGAGGATTCGCGCAGGTGACCGTGGCGTGTGAGCCGACCGGGCACCGGTGGCGGGTGCTGGGCCAGCTCGCTGAGCAACGCAGCATGGCGTTCGTGTGTGTGCAGCCGATGTTGACGTCGTGGGCGCGTCGCACCGAAGACCTGACGTTCGACAAGACCGATGAGAAAGATGCGGTGATCATCGCCCGGTTGACCGCGCAGCTGCGCTGTTACGTGCCCGAGCCGGTCGACGAAACGTGGGGCCGGCTGCGGCACTTGGGTGCGCGGCGCCAGCAACTGATCACCGAAGCCGGTAGCCAGATTCAGCAGATGCGTGCACTCCTGGAATGCGTGTGGCCGGCCGCGCTGGACACCGCCAAGCAACCGTTCCGATCAGTCACGTGGGCTGCGGCGATGGCGGTTGTTGTGGACCGTGACTGCGGTGACCTGACCCGGACCCGGCGGCTCGGTCTGGCACGGTTCGAGCACGCGGTGCGCCGTGAGATTTCCAGGCAGGGCAAACAGAAACCGTGCTTGCGGATCGTGCGCGCATTGTTCAGCACCCTTACCGATCCGGCGGGCCTCAGCGCCCATCGTGTCGGTGCGCTCGAGCGGGTTGCGTTGCTGCTCAGTGACTGGAAGCAAACCCAGCTGCGGCTTACCGACACCGAAACCCGGATGACAAGTGTTCTCGACGAACTGCAGCTAACCGCATTGGCCACCTCCATCACCGGGCTATCCGCGATCGGCGCCGCCGCGATCCTGGCCGAGACCGGTGACCCTCGCCGGTTCGCTACCGCCCGCTCGCTGGTCAAGCATTCTGGGCTAGCGCCACGGGAGAAACTGTCGGGCACATTCGTCGGTCGCACCAAACTCACCGGCCAAGGCAGACCCGGTTTGCGGGTAGCTGCGTGGCGAGCCGTATGGGGAGCACAACGCGCGAATCCCGTCTACGCGGCCCGGTTCAAGCACCTGACCAAACGCGACGTCAACAAGCTGACCGTGCCCCAGGCCCAAGCCGTAATCGCTGCGACGATCCTGCGACATCTGCACGCCGTCATCACCACCGGTCAACCCTGGGATCCGGTCCTGGCCACCCACGGCACCAAGAACCCGCCAGTAACGATCGCCGCCTGACATCAGCAGGCGGAACTCAAGCAGGGCCGGGGCGAGCCCCACGCGGCATTGAGACACCCCAAGTGATCTCGACGCTCATCATGGGCAGCCCCGCCCGTCGTCGCATCAACCCGATTACACGCTGCTGGGACCAACCCCATTACGGCTATGCAGGGACCGACGACAGGCGAGGCACCGACCCGAAACGCTTGACCCAAAACGTCTTACGCTGATGAGCGTGTGTGTTTAGGCGTTTCGGTAAACATCGGCCAAAAGGCTGGACTGGCTTCAACGCGGCGGGTGCCCGACCCAGCCCGGTCCAGTTGACTCGCCGGTCATGTGTCTACGCCGGCGGCCAAAGGACATCTGCTCAGTGCGGTCCGCACGAGTGATCACGCAGTTCGCCGATGGACCGACCCACTCTGCTGCCCAGGCCCCGCCGATGTCGAGGACCTCGATGCGCCGGTCGCCGTCGGGTTCGCGGCTGATCAAGGTGAGCGGCTCAGTGGTGCGGTCGCCCGCGAGTAGCCAGCACCGAGTCCCTGCCTGCGGGTGTGGTGGTTGCAGGTGGGCGCCGTGCCCGGAGACCCACAGCCGGCCTGCGGGGGTTTCCCATGGAAGGTCGGCGAGTTCGTCAGCGGTCATCCCCGGGTCAATCAGCCGCCACGGCGAGCCTGGCTCGCGACCGCGGCTTTCGAACACGTAGTCCCACCACGAAAGCTCGTAGGTGACCAACGACTGCTCGCTCACAGCAGCAAAGGTAGAGGACCCGCTCCCGACTCGGGTGCTACCCGGTAAGCCGTCAGAAAACGCACCCCTCACAACGACCGCCACAGCGGCAGAACCGCGTTCACGGGAACGCGGTTCTGAAGTGAGCCGCCTGGCACAACCATCAACCACCAACGCGGCATGACAGCGCCTTGCTAATGCATGCTCCGGAACTACCCCACCGCCTGCGGCGGTACTGGGGCGCCACGATGAGCGTCTTCGGTAATGCGACAGCGACGCTCAACGGTGGCGCGACTGCGGCCGACAATGAATTCGTGATCCTCATTGACCCGGCCAACCCCGCCACCATTGCTGGCGAGGGCCGGCCACGCGATCGCAACCACCACTGTCCAGCCCGCCGGCGCTGAGCTGATGTCAGCCGACCCGTGGCGGCCACCAGCACAACCGCCGATCGCGACCCAAAGCCGCAGATGGCCGCTGCGGCGGTGGCTGCTCGTCGTTACCGGGTTGGTCGTCGTGGTCGCCGCCGGCGCATACGTGGTCAACGCCGTGTTCGCCGTGCCGAAGGCCAACCGGCCATCAACCATCGCGACAATGCCAGAAGCAAGCCTTCTGCTGCCCGACAGTCACGTGCTGAATCGCTCCAGTGCGAAGCCCGGGTACGACGCAGCGATGGTGACGACGATCGTCGGCGTGGACGCCACTAAGGCGGACGTGTTCGCGTTCTACAGGCAGCGGCTGACCGCCCTCGGCTGGCACGGGCCGGACTCCAGCGCCTACGTCTCGACCGACGAATGGGCAAAGGGCCACTACCGGTTCCAACTCGAGTTCCTCGGCCGCCTGGGCGACCGCAGCTACCCCGGCGAGACCAACTACACCACGACCTACCGCGCCGCGATCAGGTACAACCCCACGCCGGCCACCGCGCCCGCCACCAGCCCGTGAACGGCTTCCCCTGAGTAGATGAGGGCGTGCCGCTGTGGGAGAGGCGTGTCGCGGCCCCCGCAGCTGACATCCGCTCATCAAGCAAAGTAGTGCGTTTTCATGACGGCGGTCCAACATGCAAACCATCCCGATCCAGATTGCTACCGGCTGTTGTGCGGTTTGCCGGGCTATCGTTACCGGTGGTGAGGCTTCGACGCCAAGGGCCGCGTCAACCGACTTCGCCGGCGGACTCCATCCGTCCGTTCCTGTACGGCGATCTCCCCTTGGGTCAGTGGCCGCCTGATGATGAGTCGACCGGCGACGAGCCCTGGCAGTCGTTCATTCGTGCTCGGAATGCGCTCGCCGGCGGCCAACCGGATGTGGCCGTTAAACTTTGGCTCTCCATTGCCCGAACCACGAACCTCGAATCAAGGCAGACACTGCAAGCGTGGTCGTTCTTGCGCCGGCAAGGCATGGCTCCCTCAGCGGATGAGTCTCCTGTAGTGCACGGTGTCATATGTGAGATCGCCGTCGGTGACGGTCATGACGTGCTCGCCATCTACAAAGACGGATCGTCGCGCTACCTCAACCATTCGGGCAGGATCATCGTCGCGCAAGGTGGTCCACCTCAATCCGCGCTAGCGGCAAACGCCGTCATCACCGCAGCAGAACCGCTCGGCAACGTAATCGGGCTTTGGGATCAGCCCACGCTACCCACCGTTCCGAGCGGGCACGCGCGGCTATTGCTCCTGACTCCTGGCGGCTTCCGCTTCGGCCAAGGACCACAAGACGCCCTATGGCAGGAACCGATGGCCGGACCGGTAATTAGCGCCGCAACGCAACTCCTGCTCATCCTTACCGAATCGTCCGATCATCCGAAGCCGTGACCGTAGCGGCCACGGCCCAGCACGTTGAGCATTGATGAAGATCACCCACATATCAAGCAGAGTCGGATGTTTCCTCAACGGGGCGTCGCACCGTCGGTAGCAGCGCAAAGTACGATCGGCGCGAGATTTGTTGCGTGCCAAGCCGGAGGCTGTGATGGACAAGGACCTGGTGGATCAGCTGATCGATGTGGCCCAGCGGGTGGTAGCGAGCGGGGCGATCTCTGCGAACGGCCACGGGAACGTCAGCCTTCGGGTGCCGGGCGCGCAGGAGATGTACTTCACAGCAGGTCCGTCGCTGAGAGGCCATGCGCCAGCGGCCGTGGTTCGGGTTGGGCTGGATGGGACGCTGCTTGAGGGAGACCTGCCGCCGATCCAAGGCGCAGTGGTCGCGATGCACACCGCGATGTACGCGGACCATCCCGATGTTGGTTGTGTGCTGCATACGCATTCGCCGTATGCCACGGCGTACGCGGTAGCGCACCGGCCGATCGGGTGCTGGGTTGAAGCGTTGGCGATGTTCGGACTGCCGACTGGGGTACCGGTTGCCGGCTATGGGCCGCGCGGGTCGGACCAGGCAGTGGCCAACATCCGGGCCGCGATCACTCCCGGTGTGCCGGCGGTGCTCTTGGCCAACCACGGCGTGCTCGTGTTCCACCGCACCCCTGAACTGGCGATCGTCGTCGGCGGGATCGTCGAGGAGGCCGCGCAGGCGGGTATCAACGCGGGCAGCCTGGGCGGCCCCGTCGAAGTTCCTGAGGAACTGCGCGCCGCGGCGCTCCAACGCGCGATGGCTTTCGAGACGATCGGGACGTTGCACGCCTAGCCCGGAGTCGGTACACAACGCACAACCGAACGACCGTCCTCGCGGCAGATCCGGTCGTATCCCGACGGAGTCCTGCGATCATCACAACGTGCCTTCTGGTGTGCGCTGGGCGTGATCATCTGCTTCAGGGCGGGGCTAACTGAACCGACGATGGAGGTGAGGTAAACCCACCAATAGTTCGGCCTACAAGGAACGCCGCTCGCAGCGACTGAAGGGCCAACTCATGGCATCAGAAGACGATGGCCGGGCCCGGGCGACGCCGCCGAGACGGTCGCTTGCTCGGCGGCGCGTCGTCACGATCGTCATCCTTGTCGTCGTTCTGGCTAGCGTGGCCGAGGCGATCGGGATCCCGAAATCCTGCGTTGGCGGTTCGCCAGCCAGGCACATGCCCGCGCCCTGGAGGAAGCCGTCACCGGCAAGGCCCCGACGCGCCAAACCACCGTCGGCGCGCTGTTCATCCAAGTGTTCGGTGGCATTCAACCCGGCGACCAGGAACCCGTCACAATCGACCGCGGAAAGCTCACGGCACCCGCCCGCATCGACACCGTGATGAACCAAGCCGCCGGCATCCTCACCGCTCATGGCTACACCCAAGATGACGTCGCAATGTCCTACCCGGGCGTGTGGAACTGCCGATTTGACGGCACACCCGACGCGCAAGGCCTGATCACTGCCGCGACCTCCATGACCTGCTACGTCAGCCGACGCCATGGCCGCGAACACGCCGAAATCGCCGTCGTCACCTCAGCGCCTCCGCAGTACTCCATCTCCTACGGGAGCAGCTCCGGGCCAAACCCCGACATCGCTGGCATCCTCGTCACCGATATCCAGGTCACCGTCAAGGACTGACAACCGCGTCCCGGGCAAGGATCGGACGCGCGTCATTGCGGCATTATCGGATGTTGCGACAGGCCTCTAGCGTTGGCGATGTGGACAGCTTTCCGGGACCCGCCTCGGACTTGGTGAATTTCTGGGT
>OLLJ01000340.1_pt1 | contig 13675 bp, 11 predicted proteins | sample 1604521 | NCBI WGS metagenome assembly OLLJ01 (sample SAMEA104055714, study PRJEB20765) | soil metagenome | isolation source: soil
CGTCTTTGTGATCCCACTCTGCGGCTCGGTAGACGCAGGCGATGAGTGCCGAGCGGTGGACGCGGTGCAGATCGCCGTAGGTGAAGGCATACCGAGCCTTCGTCTCGTCAGTGGCCTCGCTCGTGAGCCCGAGATGCCATAGCGAGTAGTCCGTCCAAGAATGGGCCTCGAGGTAGTCGTTCTGCTGCTCAGCAGAAGGCTGGACGTCCCCCCAGTCGCTCGAGATGACGTAGTGGTGCGCGTTGATCAACTGGCGGCAATGCGCGACCGCCGCGGGGTTCACGAGGTATTTGGCCATGCTGCTGCTGTTCCCACCCGCGCGGGTGATGAATCAGCAATCACCGCACGCGGGTAACGTCGGTCCGTGACAAGCGGTGACCTCGACAGTCGACAGACGCGGCTCGCCCGCCTGGGATTCATCGATGCTGCCCGGGTCGATGCCCGCGCGGCTGCTGCCGAGATTGGGTTCGACACCCTGACCGAGATCGCTAGCAGCGCCGATCCGGATCTTGCACTTGGCTCGCTAGTGCATTTCACCGACGCGGCTGCGCGCTCACCTGACCTTGATCAGCGCCACGATGCGGCCGCGCTCGAAGCGGCGCTGCAGAACGCCGCGTTTCGGCGGCGATTGTTCGCTGTGCTCGGGGCGAGTCACGCGTTGGGCGACCACCTTGCCAGCCACCCCGGCGACTGGGTCGAACTCGCCGATCCAACGTTCGAGCAGCAACGGCCGACGGTCTGGGGCTTGACCGCAACGTTGGTGGATGCGGTCGGCGGCTTGACGGGCGCGGCGGCCGAAGACGCCCTGCGCTCGACCTACCGTCGGTTGCTCATGCGCCTGACCGCGATCGACCTCACCGGCGACGCGACCTTCGACGATGTCGCGGCCGAACTCTCCGACCTCGCCTCGGCCACGCTCGAGGCCGCGTTGGTGGTGGCGACGAACGAACTTCCCGCGCAGGCAACGCCGTGCCGGCTAGCCGTCATCGGCATGGGCAAGTGTGGCGGTCGCGAACTGAACTACATCAGCGACGTCGACGTCATCTTCGTCGCCGAACCAGCTGCCGGCGCCGACGAGGTTGCTGCCCTGCGGACGGCAACGCAGCTTGCGGCCACGGTGATTCGGGTTTGCGCATCGATCTGGGAAGTCGATGCCGCGCTTCGGCCCGAGGGCAAGATGGGTCCACTCGTGCGCACTCTCGCGAGCCACGTGGCCTACTACCAGCGGTGGGCCAAGACCTGGGAATTTCAGGCGCTTCTCAAGGCGCGGCCGGTGGCTGGCGATGCGCACCTTGGCGCGGCCTATGTCGACGCCGTGCGTCCAATGGTCTGGAACGCCGCCGGCCGCGAGAACTTCGTCGAGGACGTGCAGGCGATGCGCAGACGCGTCGAAGCATCGCTGCCGACAGGTCAGGCCGAACGTGAGCTCAAGCTCGGCCCTGGCGGGCTGCGCGACGTCGAGTTCGCGGTGCAGTTGCTGCAACTCGTGCACGGTCGGGCCGACAGCGCGCTGCGTAGCGGCAACACGTTGACGGCGCTGGCTGAGCTTGCGGCCGGTGGCTATGTCGGACGCCGAGATGCTGGTCTGCTTGCCGATGCCTACCGATTTCTGCGCACCCTGGAACATCGACTGCAACTTCATCGACTGCGCCGCACGCACACGCTGCCCATCGCCGAGGCCGACCTGCGCCGACTCGGCCGCAGCATGGGATTTACCAGCGACCCGATCGGCGAATTGCATGCAACGCACGCCCGGCATGCGCGAGAAGTGCGTCGACTGCACGAAAAACTCTTCTACCGCCCGTTGCTGGCCGCCGTTGCGAGGCTCCCCGGTGATGAAGCCCATCTTTCCCTCGACGCGGCTGCGGCCCGGCTCGAAGCGCTCGGATACGCCGACCCCGAGCGCGCATTGCGCCATCTCCAGGCACTCACCGCGGGCGTGAGCCGACGGGCCGCAATTCAGCGCACCCTGCTGCCGGTGATGCTCGGGTGGTTTGCCGATGCGCCTGACCCTGACGGTGGGTTGCTAGCATTCCGGCAGGTGTCGGACTCGCTCGGCGACACGCACTGGTACTTGCGGTTGTTGCGCGATGAAGGCGCGGCGGCGCAGCATCTCGCGCTCGTGCTCGCGAGCAGTCGATACGCAGCCGATCTCTTCCTTCGGGCACCGGAGTCGGTCGCCATGATGGCCGATTCGGCCGACGGCGCGCATCAGCTTCGGCCACGAACAGCCGCCGAATTGAGTGCCGAATTCATGGCCGCAGTTCGTCGCTACGACGACGCTGGCCGAGCCGCCTCGACAGCTCGCGGTTTGCGCCGGCGCGAGCTACTGCGGGTGGCCTGCGCTGACCTTTTGGGACTACTCGACAGCGCTGAGGTCGGTCAAGCGTTGTCCGACGTCGCGGCCGCCACCATCGACGCGGTGCTCGACGCCGTCACCCGCCATGTGCAGGCCGAGCGGGCAGCAGCTGGCCGCGGCCCGTTGCCGATGCGGCTGGCCGTGATCGGCATGGGCCGCCTCGGTGGCGGCGAGCAGGGGTATGGCAGTGACGCCGACGTGCTCTTCGTGTACGAGCCGGTCGAGGGGGCCGACGAGGCCCAGGCGCATGCGGTGGCACAGACCGTCGCGAACGAACTACGTCGGCTGCTCGCCGTCCCTGCCCCTGAACCTGCCGTCGACGTCGACGCCGACCTTCGCCCGGAAGGCCGGCAAGGCCCGCTGACCCGCAGTCTTGGCGCCTACGTCGCGTACTACGCGCGGTGGGGCAAGGTGTGGGAAAACCAAGCATTGCTGCGGGCGAGTGCGTTGGCTGGCGACGCTGACCTCGGCGCGCGCTTCATCGCCGCGATCGCTCCGATCCGATGGCCGGACGCCGGGCTGGCGCCGGCCGACGTTCGCGAGGTTCGCCGCATCAAGGCCCGGGTCGAGAAGGAACGGCTGCCGCGCGGAGCTGACCCGACGTTGAATACCAAGCTCGGCCGCGGCGGGCTGGCCGATGTGGAGTGGACCGTGCAGCTTCTGCAGCTTCGGTTCGCTGGGCAGGTACCGGGGTTGCGCACGCCATCAACGCTGCGCGCGCTGGCGGCGGCCCGTGCCGGTGGGCTGATCGAGTCGGCCGATGCCGACACCCTGGAGTCGGCCTGGCGGCTGGCGACCCGAGTACGCAACGCCGTGGTGTTGGCCCGCGGCAAGCCCGCCGACTCGATTCCCACAGATTTCCGCGATGTCGTAGGCATCGCCCAAATGGTCGGATACTCTCCGTCGCAGTCCGGTGACTTCTTGGACGTGTATCGCCGTATGACCCGCCGATCGCGGGCCGTCGTCGAGAAAGTCTTTTACGCGTGATGATCCACGCCGAAGATGGGGAGGATTTCGCATGCGGGTAACCGCTCGCGAAGATGCTCCCGTTGCCGAGACCGCGCCTGAGCCCGCACTTGCCAATCGCGAGTTCCGGGGGATCGTCGCCGCCCAGGTGACCAGCGAATGTGGCGATCAGATCGCTGCTATCGCCTTGTCGTATCTGGTGTACTCGCGCTCCAACAGCCCGTTTCTCGCAGCGGCGACCTACGCCGTCCGGTATTTGCCGCTCACGCTCGGCAGTGTGCTGCTTGCGCCGCTCGTCGACCGGCTGTCGCGGCGCCGGGTGATGTTGGTGGCCGACCTCAGTAGGGGTGCGATCGCGGCCGCGCTCGTTGTTCTCACGTCTATTCATGGCATTTCGGTTGGCGTGCTCATCGGCTTTGTCTTGCTCGGTAGTTGTTTCACACCGCCCTATGCGGCCGCGCGAAGTTCGATGTTGCCCGACCTTTTCGAGAGCGGCCCGGCATATGTCTCCGCGGTTGCGATCGGCCGCATCTTGCAGCAAGTCGATCAGGTCTTCGGCTTTGCCCTCGGTGGCGTGATTGTCGCGGTGGTCTCTCCACGTGGCGCGTTGGCGATCGATGCGGTCACCTTCGTCGTGTCGTTCCTCATTACCGCGCGAGAAGTGCGCGAACGCCCCGCGGTGCTGGCCGGGGCGCGGCCGACCGTGTCGTCATTGGCGCGCGAGATCGGCCCGACCGTCGTGGTGGTCCTCGCCAGTCGCAGTCGGCGCGCGCTGTTGTGGTTGTCGGGTGGTGCCTTGTTGTTTCTCATCGCGCCCGAGAGCCTGGCCGTTGCCTACGCTCGCGAGCACGGGCACGGTGCCGTTGCCGCTGGCCTGTTGACGGCCGCCCAACCGTTGGGCATCGCTGTCGGTGCCTGGGCTTTCATCAACTTCGTGCCCGCTCGCCATCAGGGTCGATGGTTGCTGCCACTCGCATGGAGTGGTGCGGTCGTGCTCACATTGACGGCGCTCGTGCCACCGATCTGGCTGACCTTCGTGCTGTGGATGGTCAGTGGCGCGATGCAGTGCTTCTTGGTCGCCACTATCGCGGCGTACAACATGTCGACGGAGCGCAACCTTCGCGGTCGGGCCAATGGAGTGGCCGCAGCGGCCATCTTTATTGCGCAGGGCCTGGGATTCTTGGTGTGGGGCGCCGTTGGCACGTGGCGCGGCGCCGCTGCTGGCGTTGCATGGGCGGGTGTCATCGGCATGCTGATTATGGGACTCGTCAGGTTCTGGTGGCCGACCGAGGAGATCGCCGGTGCGTGGCGAAAACTTGAGGCAGCCCAACGCCCGGCATGAGAGCTAGCTGCGCGCAGGTTCGGCTGGAGACTAGGGCAGCGAGGTCGCGAGCTCGGGCTCGTCGTCGTGAGTCGGCGCATAAACCCGGCGTCCGGTGAGTAGCCACTGGATGAGGTAGCCGCCGACGAGCGCGACGACACCGCCGGCTGCATCGAGCGTGTAGTGGTTGGCGGTGCCGATGATGACCATGAAGGTAGCGACGGGGTAGAGCAGGCCGAGTGCGCGGATCCACCAGCGGCCGCTCAGCATGAACAACGTGAGGCCGGCCCACAGCGACCAGGCGATATGAAGTGACGGCATGGCCGCGAACTGGTTGGAAACCTTGGAGATTCCGCCCGAACCCCACGACCCCCAGGTGTGGTACTTCACGACCGTGTCAATGAAGTCGTGGTTGGGCAGCAAGCGTGGCGGGGCGAGCGGATAGAACCAGAACCCGAGTGCCGCCAGGCCGTTGGTGGCGTAGAGCACGGTTCGCGCCGACCGGTAGTTGCCCGGGCGCTTGACATAAACCCAGGCGAGCACGGCGATCACGATGATGAAATGCATGACCGCGTAGTAGTAGTTGGACACGATGGCGAGATAGTGCCAACCGCCCCAACGGACTTCGTCGAAGAAGCGGTTCACGCTGTGTTCGAAGTTGAGCCCGATGTGGTCTTCGGCGTAGAGGATCTGGCGACCGTGCGTCAGTGCGTTGCGCTCGTGTGTCGGTACCGCGTTGCGGATCAGCGAGTAGACGTAATAGCTGATCCCAATGAACGCGATCTCCTGCCAGAGCTTGGGCCGCTTCAGTCGACGCAACCGCGCGGGGAGGAGAGGTATGACCAAGAGCGGATGCCGGGGCAACGCTTCACCGAAACGGTGCCGCGTGCGCGTCGATGTCTCCGTCGTCCCCACGACGGGCAATCCTGCCAGACCACCCCGACGTTGCGTCGCCTCCCTGGCGGCCGATTGGAGCGCTTTCGTCCGGTATTTGCAACCACCAGGGATGCGAAGTCGGGGAGGCTCAGGGTTGCGGCGACTGGCCACGAGGCGGCCGAGTGCAACACCTGCGGGCAAGCGTGAGCCTCGGCCGCGGGCTCTCAGAAACGCCGGTTCCGCGATCCGGAAATCACGCAGGCCCGGATGGCATACCAACTCACGCGCAACGTGCCGGTTAGTTAGGGAGTAGCCGGTTCTGCAATACCTGTAGAAAGACCGGCGGCGCAGTCGTCTCAAGATCGCGCACAAGATCGTCGACGATCACCACCGGGCCAGGCCTGTCCGGCAGGAACACATCCGCGCAGCCGTCGAGGGTGATGATGGCCGTCTGAGACCCGGCGGCGCTGCCGAACGTCAACGCGACCTCCGCACCGACACCCGCGGGACATACCCGCGTCCCGGTGAAGTCCGCGTGCGCCCGCTCGATATCGGCCAGGGACTTCGTTGCCAACGTCGCATCACCGTGCGTCCGAACGCACAACGTCGCAGCGCCATCCTCCTTCCATGTGAAGATCACCGAGGTCGGCTCGGTCGGCAGCGGCTGCGCCGTCGCGGTCCCCGCCTGTTCGGCGGTTGCTAATAGCGAGCATCCTGACGGATCGGCAGACACGGGAGCTGTACTGCTCGGCAGGACCGTCGGGATACCCGACTTCGACGATGCGGTGCCCGGCGACACCTTTGGCGCGCTGCACGCGGTGACGAGCGCGACGACGCCAACCACGACGAACCCGGTGCGTTGGGTCCTGCCATGAACATGTTGCTTCCGGCTCACTCGGCAGCCCCCTCCGCTCGGTCCTACCCAGGTGGATGCTCAAGCTTTGGACGCAGCTGCTGTCCGCGCGGTTCCCGCCCATGGCTCACCGCAGGGACGGCGCACCTGTGGCCAGACAGCGATGAGTCCGCACGAGCGGCCGTGGTGCTGGCTGCTCGTGCGGACTCACTGCGTACCGAGTGGGTCGCTCGTGGTTAGGCGATCTAGATGTCGAAGTACAGCTCGAACTCGTGCGGGTGCGGGCGAAGCCGGATCGCATCGATTTCGTTCTTGCGCTTGTACTCGATCCAGGTCTCGATGAGGTCGGGGGTGAAGACGCCCCCTTCGAGCAAGTAGTCCTGGTCGGCTTCGAGCGCGATCAGCACCTCGGACAGCGAACCCGGTACCTGCGGAACGCTCAGGTGCTCTTCCGGAGCCAGCTCGTAGAGGTCCTTGTCGACCGGGTCGAGCGGCTCGATCTTGTTCTTGATGCCGTCGAGGCCGGCCATCAACATGGCCGAGAACGCGAGGTACGGGTTCGACGACGGGTCTGGCACACGGAACTCAAGGCGCTTGGCCTTCGGGTTGCTGCCGGTGATTGGAATCCGGATACATGCGGACCGGTTGCGCTGGCTGTAGACCAAGTTGACCGGAGCTTCGAAGCCGGGCACAAGTCGGTGGTAGCTGTTGACCGTCGGGTTGGTGAACCCGAGCAACGACGGCGCGTGCTTCAACAGGCCACCGATGTAGTGCCGAGCCATGTCGGAGAGACCGGCGTAGCCGAGCTCGTCGTAGAAGAGCGGCGCGCCGTCCTTCCACAAACTCTGGTGGCAGTGCATGCCCGAACCGTTGTCGCCGAATACGGGCTTCGGCATGAACGTGACGGTCTTGCCGTTGCGCCAGGCCACGTTCTTGATGATGTATTTGAACGTGAGCAAATCGTCGGCGGCCTTGAGCAGTGGCGCGAACCGGTAGTTGATCTCGGCCTGACCGGCGCTGCCAACCTCGTGGTGCTGACGTTCGACTTGCAGCCCGGCATTGATGAGCTCGCGGCTCATCTCGGCACGCAGGTCGGCGTAGTGGTCGACCGGCGGCACCGGGAAGTAGCCACCCTTGTTGCGCACCTTGTAACCGCGGTTGCCGCCCTCTTCGGCGCGACCGGTGTTCCACACGCCTGCTTCTGCGTCGATGTGGTAGTAGCTCGAGTGCTGGTTCGTCTCGAAGCGCACGTCGTCGAAGATGTAGAACTCGGCCTCCGCACCGAAGTACACGGTGTCGGCAATGCCCGTGCTGGCGAGATAGGTCTCAGCCTTCTTTGCGACGTTGCGCGGGTCGCGACTGTAGGCCTCGCCGGTCAGCGGGTCGTGGATGAAGAAGGTGAGGTTCAGCGTCTTCTCGGTGCGGAACGGATCGAGCACCGCGGACGTCGGGTCCGGCAGGAGGAGCATGTCGGATTCGTGGATTGCCTGGAATCCGCGAATCGATGAACCGTCGAAGCCGAGGCCATCTTTGAAGATGCTCTCGTCGAAAGATTCGACGGGCACGGTGAAGTGCTGCATGATGCCGGGCAAGTCGCAGAACCGCACGTCGACGGACTGGACGTCGTTCTTCTTGATGTAGCCCAGGACCTCGTCGGCGCTGGTGAACATGTTTCTCCTCCTTGGGAGGTGGGAGCGGCGAGCGGCTAGAGCGACGAGCAGGGCAGCGGCGATGGTGCCTGCGCACGTCTCGGCGCGAAGGCTATCGTGAGTTGGGTGGCAACCGGCAGAGGGTCTTGGCTCGACGGACCCGGCCAAAATCCCGGTACCGTTCCCAGTTTCCCTGGCGAGCGAATTGGACTGCCGCCGACCGGGCCACGCTCGGTCGCCGGCTTCGGCCGGCGCCTCGGGGCGATCATCGTCGATTGGCTGATCGCGGCCTTGATCACCGGTGCGATAACGGCCAGACCAATGTTCAATCCCGATCCGACCAAACCGTGGCTCACGCCTGGCATCTTCGCGATCGAATATGTCGTGCTCGTCAGCCTGATCGGTCGCACGATCGGCATGCGATTGTTCGGCGTCGCCATCATGCGGCTCGACGGACGCCGCGTGCCGCTGCTCGCGGTGGTCACCCGAACCGTGTTGTTGTTGCTGTTCGTTCCAGCTGTGATCTATGACCGCGACCAGCGTGGTCTGCACGACAAGGCTGCCGGCAGCGTCGCCGTCCGGCTGTAAGTTCTTCTACCGGGGCGGGTTGGCGCCCTTCGGAATGCGCATGCCTTTCGGCATCGGGCCTTTCGGGATCGGCACCGCGAAAGCGCCGAGCGCGCGCATGCGGCCCTCGATTTCGTCGACCGTGACGCCCTTGAACGTGCGTGGCAGCTTGGTCATCTTGCGCTGGAGCTTGCGCAGGGGAACCTGGCCCGGTTCGACGCCCACGATGATGATCGCAATCGGCGTCCCTGACGCGACGCGTTGCACGCGCTTGCGTTGATCGGCGAGCAGAGGCCCCAATCGCTCGGTCGAGCCTTCGCCGATGAGAATGACGCCGGGCTTGCCGACCACGCGATGGACGACGTCCATCGATCGGTTCGCGGCCACGTTCGGGGTGATGCGCCAGTCGCCGCGCATGTTGGTGACGATCGCCGCCGCTGCGCCAGGTTGCCCCTCGATCTCGCCGAGGGCAGAGCGCTGCGCTCGTTGGCCGAAGACAATGAAGGCCACCAAAGCAGCGGCCAGGATGCCGAAGATCGTGGTCATGATGTAGTTCGAGTTGAGGAGTGCGCCGACCAACTCGATGACGATCAACGTGCCGAAGAACGCGAGCAACAGGTACGGCACGAACCGCTTGTCGCGCCTACGCGTCAGCGTGAACGCCTCAAGCAATTGTTCGGAGCGCCGCGGCATGCCGGCGCGTGCGGCCTTACGCGCCTTGCGCCCCGCGCGGCCCTTCAAGGGCGCGGTCGGCTTCTCTGGTTTCGCCATGTCGACCTCAGGATAGGGCAGCGCGCTGGCGCTGCATCAGGATAGGTCAGCGCTGGCGCTGCGGTTCGCGAGCGCTTCGCGGTAGAGGCGACCGGCCCGATACGACGATCGCACGAGTGGGCCCGACATCACGCCGGCGAAGCCAAGGTCGCGGGCCACGGTCGCCAGGTCGTCGAACTCGGCCGGCTCGACCCATCGCTCGACCGGGTGGTGCCGCAGGGATGGGCGCAAGTACTGGGTGATGGTGATGAGCTCGCACCCTGCATCGCGCAGGTCGGCCAACGTCGACACCACTTCGGCGCGCTCCTCGCCGAGGCCGAGGATGAGGTTTGACTTGGTGACCAGGCCGCGCGTGCGAGCCATGGCGATGACTTCGAGCGAACGCTCGTACCGAAAGCCGGTACGGATCGACTTGAAGATGCGGGGCACGGTTTCGAGATTGTGCGCGAACACTTCGGGCGCCGCGTCGAATACCTCGTCGAGCAAGTGCTGGCGGGCGTGGAAATCGGGGGTCAGTAACTCGACGCCGCAGCCAGGCACACCCGCATGTATTTCGCGGACCGTCTGCGCGTACAGCCAGGCGCCTTCGTCGTCGAGATCGTCGCGGGCGACGCCGGTGACCGTTGCGTACCGCAGCTCCATCGTCGCGACCGACTCGGCCACCCGACGTGGTTCGTCACGGTCGAGGGGTTCGGGGCGGCCGCTGTCGATCTGGCAGAACGAGCAGTTGCGCGAGCAGGTCGCGCCACCAATGAGAAACGTGGCTTCGCGGTCTTCCCAGCATTCGAAGATGTTGGGGCATCCGGCTTCTTCGCACACCGTATGCAGGCCCTCGGTGCGCACGAGCTCCTTCAGGGCCGTGTATTCCGGACCCATGCGCGCGCGCGTCCTGATCCACGACGGCTTCTTCTCGATCGGCACGGCAGCGTTTCTCGCCTCGACCCGCAGCAATTTGCGCCCGTCAGGCGCGACCGTGGTCACAACGCCAGCCTACGCGGGGACGGCGGCTGGCCGGCGTCCGCTCGCCGCTTGCGGGTCGGTACGGGCGGCTGCCTGCCCGAGCTGGGTGCTGAGGTGTCGCCGCACTGCCGGGATCACCTCCGCGACGGTGACGTCGCGCTCGAGCTCGCGGGAAAGGGAGGTCACGTCGGCGTCATCGATGCCGCACGGCACGATGCGGTCGTACCAGCTGAGGTCGGGGTCGCAGTTCAGCGCGAACCCGTGCATCGTGGTGCACTTCGAGATGCGGACGCCGATCGCCGCGATCTTCTTCGGCGTACCGCCGTTGCGGCCTGGCACCCAGACACCTGACCGGCCGGCGATCTGCACGGTGTCGACGCCGAATTCGGCGCACGCGGCAATCAGCGCCAGCTCGAGTCGACGTACATGGCCGACTGCATCGATAGGCATCGGCAAGCGCACGATGGGATACCCGACCAGCTGGCCCGGGCCATGCCAGGTGATGCGGCCGCCACGGTCGACGTCGATCACCGGGCTGCCATCGACCGGCCGTTCGAAGTCTTGGGTGCGGCGACCTGCGGTGAAGACCGCCGGGTGCTCGAGCAGCAAGCAGGTATCGGGGATCTCGTCGGCTACGCGTTGCGCGTGGATCGCGCGTTGGCGGGTCCAGGCCTCGTCGTAGGGAAGCAGGCCCGGGTAGCGAAAGACGAGGGAGCTCACAAGTTCCAGAGTACCGGGGAGCGGTGAAGCACCGAGGCTGTGGACAACCCCGGCGGCCGACACCGGGGATGCGCTGAGATGTCGCCGTGGACGATTTTTCGCTCGCCGGTTACGACATCGACCAGCTCATCGGCTTCGGCGGATCGGGCGAAGTGTGGCGGGCTCGTGAGCTGGCTACCGGTCAGGTGGTGGCACTGAAACGGCTGCGTGGCGCGACGCCGACCTCGGTCGAGGGCGACCCGTTGCGGCGCGAGGCCGCCTTGCTCGGCTCGGTGCAGCACGAGCATGTGGTGGCGTTGCGAGCGGTCGTACCGACTGACGAAGGCTTGGTACTGGTGCTCGACTATGCCTCGGGTGGCAGCTTGGCCGCGTTGCTCGCCGCGCGTGGCCGGCTGTCGGCGGGTGAGGTGGTCACGATCGGGGCGCCGCTGGCTCAGGCCTTGAGCGACGTGCACGCGCGCGGGATCTGCCACGGTGACATCACGCCGTCCAACATCGTCTTCGACGAGTCGGGCAAGCCGCTGCTGGCCGATCTCGGCGTCGCGCGCCTGGTGGGTGAGGGTGGGTCGCCAACCGCTGCGACCCCCGGCTACGCAGACCCGGCAGCCGTAGCCGGTTGGCAGCTACCTGCCCGCATCGCCGGCCCGGCCAGCGACGTCCACGGTCTGGCCGCGGTCTGCTTTCGCGCGCTGGCTGGCGTCGTTCCGTATCCGGAGGGCGCCGACTGTGCCGCGGCGCTTGCTCCACTGGCAGGGGCTGCGCCGGCGCGGCTGGTTGCCGCGATTGAAGCCGGGCTCGACCCCGACCCCGCTGCCCGGCCTACGGCCGACTCGTTCGCCCGCGCGCTGTACGCGAGTTGCTCACCCGAACCGGTGCGGCTGGTCGAAGGCGCGATGCCGCCAGCTGACCTCGCCGTCACTGCCAACGTGTTGCCGCCTCGGGGGAATGCGGCGCCCGTTGTGGCAGGCAGCACGCTGCCCCGGCCCGCGGTGGCCCGCCGTGGGCATCGCCGGAGGCGGTGGTCGGCCGATCGCCGACTGGCCGGCCGCATTGCGGCCGCCGGCCTTGCGTTGCTCCTGTTGGGTGGCGCAGTCGCGGGCGGTATCGGTTGGGCCGCGCATGATCACCGAGCCCTCGCAACACCCGCCTCGACACCGGAGGTGCAAGCTGCGGCGCCCACTCGTGCGGCTTCATCGGCGTCAGCGCCGGCGGCTGCCGCGACCGATAGTCCCAGCAGCGCCGCGAGCGCGGCCGCCGGAGCAGGTACTGATTGGGTCTCTGTGCTGACCGCGCTCGATCGCGAACGCGATCAGGCCTTCACCACCGGTGACCCGACGGCGTTGGCCGACGTCTACCTGGCCGGCTCGACGGCGCTCGCAACCGATGTCGCGACGTTGCGGCAGTTGGTGGCCACCGGTCGGCTCGCTCGCGGGCTGCAAATACATATCAACTCAGTGGCTGCGCTGACGCAGACACCGACCGAGGTGACGTTGCGCGTGCACGACACCCTCGATAGCTACCAGCTCGTGTCCACCGGCACCGACGGCACGTCGCTGCCCGTCGCAGGTCGCGGCGATCGCACCTGGCTGGTCGCGCTGCGCGCGCAGGCCGGTGATCGTTCGAGTGTCGGGTGGCGTATCGCGTCGGTCACTGCTTCGTAAGCGACCACTGCTTCGTAAATGGCCGCTGCGTCGTCAATGATGGTGAGGTGCTCGCACCCGAACTCGACGACCCGGTAGCAGCCGCGCCAGGCTGGCGACGGGCGCTGACGCACGAGGTCTGGATCGTGCTGGCGATCAGTCTCGGCGCGAGCGCGCTCGGGGCCCTCCTCAGCTTGATCGACGACCTCACCGTCAAACGACAACCGCTGTCGGCTCAGCACACCGTGCTCAACGGCTCGGTCACTCCCGATCGGCCATGGCTCGATCTGGCCTTTCAGCTGTTCGGCATCGCCACCGGCTTGGTGCCGGTGTTTTTGGTCGCCTACCTGCTGCGCCGCTCGAACGAGTCGCTGCGCACGATCGGCGTCGATCGATCACAACCCACACGCGATCTCGGAGTCGGCGCGTTGCTTGCCGCGTGCGTCGGCGGCGCCGGCCTCGCGCTCTACATCGGTGCGCATGCGGCCGGCGTCAACCTCGTCGTGGTGCCGACGACATTGGGTCCGCACTGGTGGCGCATCCCGGTGTTACTGATGGCCGCTGCGCAAAACGGCATCTACGAAGAAGTGATCGTCAGCGGCTACTTGCTTCACCGGCTGCGGCAATTCGGGTGGGGCGAAAATCGGTCGCTCGCGACCAGCGCTTTCATCCGTGGTGCGTATCACCTCTACCAGGGCTTCGGCGGATTCGCCGGCAACTTCGTGATGGGCCTGATCTTTGGCCGGGTCTACCAGCGGACCGGCCGCACGCTACCGCTCATCGTTGCGCACACGATCATGGATGCGGTGACGTTCGTCGGCTATCTGGCGCTGGCGCACAAGGTGTCGTGGCTGCCGACCTAGCCGGTCGAGCAGCTCACGGCTTTCGCCGTCTACGAACCGCGTTCAGCTGAATGACCTCTCCATGTAATGACAGTGGTCGATGGTTTCCTCGACGTCGTGGTGTGCGATGGCTGAGGAGTATCCGGAAACG
>OLLJ01000192.1_pt1 | contig 13660 bp, 15 predicted proteins | sample 1604521 | NCBI WGS metagenome assembly OLLJ01 (sample SAMEA104055714, study PRJEB20765) | soil metagenome | isolation source: soil
GTCGGCGAGGGGGTCGGCGAGGGGGTCGGCGAGGGGGTCGGCGAGGGGGTCGGCGCGGGGGTCGGCGAGACGGCCGCGGGCAGAGCGGTTTGCGCTGAGGAGATAGCTGCCGTAGGGCTGGGAGTTTCCCGTGGCCGGACCGTCGTGGTTGCCGGCCGAACCGGTGGAAGCAGGTGACCCAGGCGCGCGCCAGGAGTTGACTGCAGACGAACACCGAGTTGGGGATGTACGTCGGCGACGGTGGGCGGGTTAGTGGCGCTCCAGGCCGCCGCTGACATCGGGTGCGTAAGCACAGCCGATGCCTGCGTGAGCAGCCCCGCCACCGATGCGAGAGACAGCAACATCACCCAACGCGCGCGCCTGGCGGAGCGCGGATGTGGCAATACGTCACGCACGACTGCTCCTGGAGTAGGGGGACTACTCCTGATGCATCGTGCGACTCGCGCACAGCCTTGATGAATTCGGGTGCATCACCGATCGCGTTCACCCCGCGGGGCTAACGCTTCGATGGACGAGCTGGCACTCTGTGATCGGTCTCATCGCGATTTTGCTGTCCTACGCTCGCTAGGCTGGCGTGGCCCAAGTCTGATGAGAGGCGCAATGACTCCTTCGTTTCCACTCACAGTCGAACATGCGCCAACAAGTCTCGCTGAGCGAACGCAGACGGCGATCACGCGCCGCCGCCGCTGGGCAGCCGCCTACCTCCGGTGCCGACACCTGAGGAAGATCGGCACATCCATCGACCTCGGTGCTCGCGGCGTGTGGAGGGTTCGACCTGGAGCCTCGCTCACCGTAGGTCGGTCCGTCTCGATCCGGGACGACTACGATTTCTACGTCCAAGGTGACCTTCGAATCGGTGCCGACGTCTTTATGAATCGCAACTTTCAACTGGCCTGCTATTCGCGCATCGAAATTGGAGACTCGGTGCGCTTCGGCGAGCGAGTCTCAGTTCACGACGAGAGTCACCTTTTCGAGCCTGTCCCCGTGACCTCCGGCGCGCGGAACACCTATGTCGCGCGTCCCATCACTATTCAGAGCGACGTCTGGATCGGCGCAAACACCGTCGTTCTCGGAGGTTCCGTGATTGGGCAAGGCAGCGTAATCGGAGCGAACTCGGTGGTGAGGGGCGTCATACCAGCCTTCGTCATCGCCGCGGGATCGCCCGCCGTCGTGATCCGGAGTCTCAAACCCCACGATCGCGATTGACGCCGACTGCCGCGGCCACGCCGGGCCGACTTTCACACGGTGCTAGTACGCGCCCGCCCCGCGGAACACCGCGTACACGGTCTTCCAGAGGATCTCGAAGTCCCAGACCAACGACCAGTTCTCGACGTAGCGAAGATCGAGGCGTACCGAGTCGTCCCAGGAGAGGTCGGACCGGCCGCTGACCTGCCAAAGCCCGGTCACTCCGGGCTTGACGAGCAACCGTCGGCGGACGTCGTCGGCGTACAGCTCGACCTCGGCCGGCAGCGGGGGCCGCGGGCCGACGAGAGACATCTCGCCCTTCGCAACGTTGATCAGTTGTGGCAACTCATCGAGCGAGTAGCGGCGCAGAACGCGGCCGACCGCCGTCACCCGGGGGTCGCGACGCATCTTGAACAGCAGGCCGTCGGCGTTGTCGTTGAGCAGCTTCAACTCGCTCTTCGTTGCTTCTGCGTCACCGCGCATCGACCGGAACTTGTAGATCATGAACGGGACGCCGCGCACGCCGATCCGGGTCTGCCGAAAAAGCGCAGGGCCTGGAGATGACAACCGAACTGCGACCGCGATGGCAACGAGGAGCGGTGACAGAAGACTCAGCGCAGCGACCGCGAGAATGCGGTCGAACGTGCCCTTCACGATGCGTCGTCCACCAGTGAATTCAGGCTTTTCGACGTGCAGCAAGGGCAGTCGAGCTACTGGTCGGATGTGCAGGCGAGGGCCGGCTACCTCGATCAGAGCGGGTGCCACAACGACATCGACGTCCGTGTTTTCCAGCGCCCAGCACACGCGGCGCAACTCCGGGCCGCCGAACTCCACACACGTCGTGACCGCAAGCACATCGGCGTGCAAACGCACGACGGCCTGCACGACCTGGTGAATGTCGCCGACGACCGGCACGCCCGCCTCTGCCATTTGGCGTGAGCCGCGGCCACCGGGGACACACGCACCAATCACGCGCAAACCACTGTCGGGGTTGCGACGAAGTTCTGCGACAAGGTCGAGAATCGGCCACTCGTGGCCAACAACAACGACTTCTTGCAAGAAGCGCCCGCGAGCGCGTGCCCTCCGCAAGTTGTGCCGGGCAAAGTACCGGCCGACTACGGCCAACAACGCGCAGGTTGGCAACGCGACGACGACATATCCGCGAGCGAACTGCGCCTTTGACAAGTACGAGATGATCGCGATCAGCGCGGTCAGTCCGACGGCGGCATTGACGACACGACGGTATTCCTCAGCGCTCGAAGCCAGGAATCGGGACTCATAGGCGCGGCTAGCGCCCACGCCCATCACCCAGAGCGCTGGCAACGCCAGGACGCCCCACCAATACATCGTCGAGTGGCCGGTGGCCGTCGTACCAAAGCGCTCGAGCTGCGCGGCGATGGCGGCACCGGCGGCGGCGGCGATGTCGATCGTCAGCACGGTCTTCCGGTAAGCCGACACGTGGCGGTCGCGGCGAGCTGGCTGGCCCTCTCGGGCGGGCACCAACAGCGGCATCGCGGGAGGCGCCGTGAGACGTCGATCGAGACGGTCTTGCCCTTCGTGACGCCGGCGCGGGCCACGACGCCGCTCGACGACAGGCCACGTGGCTGCACCCGACTCGACGGCGCTGAGCACCCGGTCGCGATAAAGGTGGGAGTCGAGCTTCGACTCCGGCCTGCTGATCAGCTCAGTCATCTTTCCCCCACACGAATGCCTAGGCTCCGACGGGCCCCCCGGCTCGCCGCTTCGTGCTTCGCCCGCTGCTTTCAGCTAGCTCGCACTGGTAGAGCTCCGCTCCTCACCGCAAGCCGGTTAGCTCGCCGCGAGTAGCTTGAAATATCTGACCTGCAGGTGAAAACTACCCGACAAAACGACATCCGAGCTCGACCCGCAGCCAAAATCAGCCGATCGACACGCAGGATCATCCGTTCGGACGATTGGGTGCAAACGTTCGCGAGCCGAGATACGCAGACTCCGTTTTACGTCCGGAAAGCCTGGGCTTTAGGCGTCCTTAAGACTGCGGGCTCCCGCTGGCGATCAAGGTCTCCATGAGATCGGCGGCTGCGGCAACGTTCGCGACGACCTCATCGCGCTCAAGCGCGCGAAAATTCGACAGCACGAAGTCTGCCGGCTCCATCCGACCTGGAGGTCGGCCGATCCCGAACCGAACGCGCACGTAGTTCGGCGAACCGAGTGACTTGGTGATCGATCGCAATCCATTGTGGCCGTTGTCGCCCCCGCCCACCTTGAGCCGCACAACGCCCGCGCCTAGGTCGAGTTCGTCGTGCACGACAACAACCTGTTGGAGCGGGACGTCAAAAAAGCGCTTGACCGCGGCGACCGGCCCACCTGCCTCGTTCATGAAGCATCGCGGCTTGGCCAAGATCACCTGTGCTTGCGAAACGATGCCCTCGACGACATCCGCCTGAGTCTTGTGCTTCTTGAAGCGGCCGCCGGTGCGCTCGGCGAGCAAGTCGGCGACCATGAACCCGGCGTTGTGCCGATTGCCCGCGTACTGGGCGCCCGGGTTGCCGAGGCCGACGATCAGCCACGGCGAGCCGGCCACGAGGGCTACTCGGCGGGTTCGGCCGGAGCGTCGGCATCCGCCGGGGCGACCTCAGCGGCCGGCGCTTCGGTGACGGCAGGCGCGAGCTCGGATTCGGCCTCGGCCAGTTCGGCGTCGAACTGCGCGGCGCTCTGCGCGCCAGTGATGTGGACGACGACCGCCTCGGGTTCGGTCTGGAGCGTGGAGCCTTGCGGCAACGCAACCTGGCCGGCGTGGATCGACTGGCCGATCTGGAGGTCCTGGATCGAGATCTCGATCTGCTGCGGAATGTGGGTGGCCTCGGCGTTGATGCTCAGCGAGACGAGCTGCTGGTCGAGGAATCCGTCGGGCACCAGGTTGCCGATGATGCTCAGCGGCACGTCGATGGTGACCTGCTCGCCGCGGCGGACAAGGAGAAGGTCGACGTGCTCGAGCGCGCCGCTGACGGCGTCGCGCTGCACGGCCTTCGGCAGCGCAAGTTCGGCGCCGCCCTCGAGGCCTTCAAGGAGGAGGAGAACGTTCGCGCTTTTGAGCGCGCGCATGAGCTCGTGGCCCGGCAAGCTGACGTGGCGCGGCGGCGTGCCGTGGCCGTACAGGACGGCGGGAACGCGCTGGCTGCGGCGCACCCGGCGCGCGGCACCTTTGCCGAACTCTGAGCGTGGCTGCGCGGCAATGCTGACCTCGGGCACGGCAAGACTCCTAGAAAACGCGCAGGTTACGGGCGGTGGGTGAGTCTAACCTTTCGCGGCGCGCCCGCGCGAACCGGTGCCAGCCCGGTCGTCCGGCTCGGCTCCTCGGTAGGCCAGGTACGCATCGACGGCCCGGGTCAGGGCGCGTTGCTGGCGCTTCGAGAACTCAACAAACAGATCGAGGACGACGGCGGTGGCCGCCCGGGTGGTGGCTGGGCGCTTCCAGGTGCCGACGATGACGCCGTCAGCCACGATCACGTGCTGGAAGATCGGGTTGCCGCGCGTGTCGAGGCGGTCAAAGTGTCGGGTGTCGAGCAGCGCCGAGCGGCCGGTGTACCCGACGGTGTACTCGTCAAAGTTCGGCAGCAGGTACACCTGACCGCGCAGATCAGCGGCCGGACCGTCGAAGCGCAGGTACTCCTCGCCCTCGACCTCATCGGCAACGAGCTCGGCCCCGAGCTGGGCGCGGCCGATGCCGGCGTCCGCTGCCGTCAGGCCTGTCCACCAGCGAAAGTCGCGCATCGTCGCCGGCCCGTGACTGCGAAAGTACCGGCGCGCCAACTCAGCGAGCGCTTCCGGCCGGTCGAACGTGGTCGGGTGCGGTACGCGTTCGCGCACGAGCGCGTACGTCTGCGTCGCGCCGATCGGCTGGCCGCTACAGATCAACCCGCACAACTCGGCAGCATCGTGATGTGCGTCAGCCGCGCCGCATCAATTGCGACGCCCCCATCAATCAGGACGGCGCCGAGCTCCGCCCGCGTGTGGTGCCGTGATCCGGTCAGAGCCGTCTCGATGAGGTCGTTGGAGCGCGCGAAGCTTGTCGCGTCGAGGCCGAGCTGACGGTGGCGCGACCCGGCCGCGCGATTGACGCGCGCGCCGGTGAGTTCGATGGGCCAGGGAAGGTCGGCGCCGGCGACCAGATGCCAGGTGGGCCGCAGCACGTGCGTGCGCAAGATGTCGCCGCGCGCGAATGCGGCCGCGAACTCACCTGGCGCGTTCTCGCTGCCGATTCGTTGGGTGATCGCCCACGCGACCCCGGGAAAGTCCTGCGCCTGCACCGCCCCGAACCACGACACCACCTCGACCGCGCGCGCGCAGCGCAACGCACCGAGCCGGTGGTTGTCGAGCCTGCGCCCGAGTAGCTCCTTGACGTCCATACGCGCCGAAACTAGCTTCGCTCACCCACACGGCTGCCAGCCACCTGCCCGCCGGCATGCCCCCCGATGCTCCTGTCTGTTCGCGCGCACGCCTCGACTCGACGGGTGATGCGTGCTCGGCGACTCCAGAGTTCTTGTCCGGCCGCTTTGCTCTGCTGCTATATCCGAGCAGAGCAGCTCTGCTGCTATATCCGAGCAGAGCAAAGGAGCCGAGAGGTATACCCCGTTTGCTTTGCTCTGCCGCACATTCACAACAGACCTGCTCTGCCGCACATTCACAACAGCGCAGCTCTGCCGCGTATTCGCAACAGAGCAAAAGCCGCGCGACGGTGGTCGCCCGCGCTAAAGACGCACCGAGGAAGGCTGAGCTGGAGGCTCTCGCGACCGGCTAGGCGCGGCGACAGTCGAAGCCAGAGCCAGAGCCAAAACCAGAAGGGCCGGCAGAGCTAGCTGACGCCGTCAAACAGCGACGTAACCGAACCGTCTTCGAATACTTCGCGAATCGCACGGGCGAGCAGTGGGGCGATCGTCAGAACGGTCAGCTTGTCAAAGCGCAACTCGTCCGGCACCGGCAACGTGTCGGTCACGACCACCTCGGTGATCGGGGAGTTCTTCAGCCGGTCAACAGCCGGGCCCGACAAGACCGCATGCGTCGCCGCGACCACGACCTCGGCGGCGCCGTTTTCCATGAGCGCCTCGGCCGCCTTCGTGATCGTGCCGGCCGTGTCGATCATGTCGTCGACCAGGATGCAGGTGCGCCCGGCGACATCACCAACGACCTCGTACACCTTCACCTCGTTGGCTACGTGCGGATCGCGGCGCTTGTGGATGATCGCGAGTCCGCAGTTCAGCCGATCGGTCCAGCGTTCCGCGACCCGCACCCGCCCGGCGTCCGGCGAAACCACGGCGAGGCGCGAGGTGTCGAGCTTCTTCTCGAGGTACTCGGCCAGAATCGGCAAGGCGAACAAGTGGTCGACCGGTCCGTCGAAGAAGCCCTGGATCTGCGCGGTGTGCAGGTCGACCGACATCAGCCGATCGGCGCCCGCGGCCTTGTACAAATCAGCAATCAGACGAGCAGAAATCGGTTCGCGGCCGCGGTGCTTCTTGTCTTGGCGGGCGTATCCGTAGAACGGCGCGACGACCGTGATCCGCTTGGCCGAGGCGCGCTTCAGCGCATCGACCATGATGAGCTGCTCCATGATCCATTTGTTGATCGGAGCGGTGTGGCTCTGCAGCACGAACGCGTCGCAGCCGCGCACCGATTCGTCGAAGCGCACGAAGATCTCGCCGTTCGCGAACTCGTACGCAGAGGTCGGCGTGGGCTCGATGCCGAGGTTGAACCCGACGGCCTCGGCGAGCTCGGGATAGGCCCGACCGGCGAACAGCATCAGGGTCTTCTGGCCCTGCCGTTTGATACTGGTCACGATGCGTCTCCCTGGGATTCGTCGGACACAGTACGGTCCTCGCCGTCCGCGCCTGAAACCGGGCTCGCCGGTGACGGCGCGGCAGCTGCCGCAGCGCGAGCGGACGCCGACCCTGGTCGCCTTTTTGACACCCACCCGTCGATGTTGCGCTGGCGTCCGCGCGCTACCGCGAGCGCGCCGGCCGGCACGTCGTCGGTGATCACGGAGCCGGCTGCGGTGTAGGCGCCATCGCCAACCGTGAGCGGCGCGATCAGCATGGTGTCGCTGCCGATGCGCACGTCGTCGCCGACAACCGTGACGTGCTTCGCCTCGCCGTCGTAGTTCACGAAGACCGTGGCCGCACCCACGTTCGAACGCGAGCCGATGGTCGCGTCGCCGACATAGGAGAGGTGCGGAACCTTCGAATCATCGCCGACAACGGCATTCTTCATCTCGACGAATCCGCCGGCCTTCGCGCCGCGACCAAGTCGGGTGCCAGGCCGCAGATACGTGTACGGCCCGACGGTCGCCGACGCACCAATCACAGCACCGTCACACGTTGCGTCGCGCACCACCGCGCCAGCCCCCACAACGGTGTTGCGTAGCACGCAGTTCGGCCCGACCACCGCGCCGGCAGCAATAGTCGTGTGCCCAGACAGCATCGTGTTCGGCAGCACCACACAATCGGGCTCGAGCACCACGCCGATGTCGACCCACGTGGTCAAGGGGTCGAAAATCGTCACTCCGTCGCGCATGAACCCGGTGACGATGCGATCGCGCAACAACGCGCGCGCTTGTGCCAACTGCACCCGATCGTTGACGCCGGCAATTTCGCGCCAATCGTCGATCAGTGCAGCACCGACCGGCTCGCCGGCCTTCACCAAGATGCGCACGACATCAGGCAAGTACTCCTCACCTTGTGCGTTCGCGGTGGTGAGCTCGGCAAGCGCTGTGCGCAGCTTCGCGGCGTCGAAGGCGTAGACGCCGGAGTTGATTTCTGTCATCGCCAGCTCAGCCTCGGTGGCGTCGGAGTGCTCGACGATGCGCTTAACCCGACCCCACCTGTCGCGCAGCACCCGGCCGTATCCGGTCGGATCGGGCACGATCGCCGAGAGCATCAGGCCGGGGGCGCCCGTGGTGTCGCGGTGCGTCGCGAGCGTGCGCATCGACGCAGCCGACAGCAGCGGCGTGTCGCCGGGCGCAATCACGATGGTGCCTTCGATCGGCCCGCCGTTGCGCTCATCAAGGGCAGCAAGAGCCAGGCGGACGGCGTGCCCAGTGCCGTCTTGGCTGGGTTGGAAAACCGCGACCGCGTCGGGCGCGATCTCGGCCACATGCGCCTCGACCTGCTCGCGCGCCTTGCCGGTGACCACCACGACGTGGGCCGGGTCGGCGCCGCGCATCGCCGTCAGCACGTGGGCGAGCATGCTGCGACCGCAGATCTCGTGCAGCACCTTCGGCGTCGACGACTTCATGCGCGAGCCTTCGCCGGCCGCCAGCACGATCGCGGCCGCAACTGTCGGCTCAGCTATCTCGATCACCCGCAGCGGCTCCCTCTGGCGGAGTGGGCATCGGTCTCGCGTTCGCGATGGCTTCGATCGCAGGGTCAACTTTCAGGCCGCGCGCCTTCGCCCGCTTCACCTGCAACTTGGCTGCCGCCACTACGCCCGGTCTGACGACGAGTACCGGTGAGCTGGCGTCCCCTTCCACGCGACTATCCACCATCACGCGCCTCCGCTCTCGCCAGCTCTATGTGGGGTATCGGTCTTGCCGGCTCGCGCTTGCTCGTACACAGGCGGAGTGCCGATGCCACGGTACGCCTCGAAGTCGGGAGTGGTCAGCGACCCGATTACCGCATCGATCAAGTTCTGGTCCTCAACCTCAAGCCACGATGAGCCGCCGATCGAATCCAACGCGGCGACGCCCAGGCGGGTCTGGCGGTCTTCGTCGGCCGTCGCTCGCTCCGCAGCCCACCGCAATGTGCGCATCGTTTCCTCCCGTTTGCCGCGCCTGTCTAACTCTTGCGCGGAGGTGCGCGCCTCTCGGCCCGTCTTGCGTAAGAACAACGCCGACGTGAGAACGCCTGCGAGCGTTACCGCAGCCAACAGAATCGAAAGCAGTTCGGAGTTCCAGCCGACCCGGTTAGGACGGCGTCGGACGACTGGATCAGCGCTGCAGAATATGGGCGTCCGTCGGCTCGAAACCGTGATCCACAGGCGATTCTTGCCACCTGAGCCGAACCTTCCCCCTCCGGAAGAGGCCTTCGCGACTATAGTAAATCTACTATGGAGGTTGAATGACTGCCGCGGCGGCACTTCTGCGAACAGCGCGACGTAGCCGCGGTTTGTCGCAGAGCCGTCTGGCCACCGATGCGCGGGATCACCAGCCAACTGTCTCCGCCTTGGAGCGTGGCGACCACGACCCGGGAGTCGCGCACTTGGCCCGACTCCTCGCGGCGACCGGCCATCGCCTGGTGGTGTTGCCAACCACTTCTCGACCGGTCTGCGAAGCAGCTACGGATATCGAATCCGCCCTGCGTGCAGGCGATGAGCCGGCAGCGTTCCGAGAAGCGATCCAGCTGTCAGATGACCTCGGCCGGGAGCACGGCGTCATCCGTGTGGCGCTCACGGCCACGGCGCCGCCCACGGTCGGCGACGTTCGGTACGACGCACTGATTGCCGCCATCGCCGAGCACTACCTGCTCGCGGAACGCCTACCTAAGCCGAGGTGGCTGGCGAGCAAAGTAGTGCTTGCCGAGCCGTGGTTCGTCGATGAGTTGGCCGCGACGCGTGAGGCGGCGCTCGCGACAACCCCTCCCAGTTTCGCTCGACGTGGCGTGATTATCGCTGCGTCCGAACTCGCGAGCGTGTGACCGACCACGCCCAGGGCGTCGTTTCCAACACCGCCGGCGGTCGCATCGAAGCCCACCTCGCCAAGCGGCTGCTCCCGGGGGAGGATTCGAACCCCCATTTATGGGACCAAAACCCATAGTCCTGCCCTTAGACGACCCGGGATCGACGTCCGCGCCAAGAGTACGCAACCCGAGCGGTGGGCCGCTCGCCCGGTAAGCCGCCCCTCGCCCGAGTAGGTTGCCAGGATGCTGCCCGCAGCGGAGGTCGACCGGTGAGCGAGGCGTGGCACCGGCGTTCGCCCGAGGCGCGCGCCGACCAAGACCCGCTGTTCGTGCCGCCAGCCGAGCCCACGCACCAACAATCGCCGGACGACGAGAGCCTGGCGTCCGCTGAAATGGTGACACCCGACGCGATACCGGTCCCGGCGCCCGTCGAGGCTGGCCGGTCAGGTATGACGACGAGCCCGCCTCGCCGACCGGGCCTTTCGCGCGATCCTGAAATAGTGTCCCGCGGTAAGCGCCATTGGTCGATGCGGCTGCAGAGCGCGTCCGGCGCAAGCTACTTCCGCGCCATCGTGGTTAGCTCGGTACTTTACGTTAGCTTGCCTAGCTTCGTCGACATTATCACCGCTGGCCGGCTGCAACCGACGGAGTATCAGATCGGCGGTATTGGTACCAGCGCATTTGGGCACTCTTTGGACCTAGGCCTTCGGTATCTTACGATTCTGCTTGGAGTGTTCACGTTTTCGCTACGTGTCAGTCACCGAAAGTCCTCACCGAGCCTTTTGTTTCTGTATTTGTCGTTCTTTGTGCTTGTCCAGGCATCATTGATTGACAACGGCGCCTCGCCGCTGCCCCGCACACCAGTCCAGATCTGGGCTGCACTAGGCCTTGGCATTTGGGCTGCGGCACCAGATCTCAGAGAGCTGCGCATAATCGGGGAGTGTGCGATCGTGGTTGCGGTTGTTGCGCTGGTCTTCGCGCTCATTTCGTCTAAAGCGTGGATGTACCAGTCGCTCATCAGTCCAGGCCAGTCGAAAGCTCTCGTAGGCAAACGGCTACTCGCGGGACCATTCGGGCAAGATAACCAGCTCGGGATGTTCATGGCAGGAGGCCTGCCATTTGTGTGGCTAATAGATAAGAAGAAGATTCGGCGCTTTGGCGTACTTCTGGTCGCAACGGCCTTGCTACTGAGTGGGTCTCGCACTTCTATGATCGCAGTGGGAGTGATGGCTCTTGTCGTGCTATTAATAAGGGCCGCGCGTACCCGTGGCTCTCAGGTCGTCGCGGTCTGGGTGGCTATTGCGATCGTCGTAGGTATCGTGGTGATTCTGCCCGTCACCACTTCCGATCCTGCCGCGTACAGCGACCGTGGTCAGATCTGGATATATTCTCGAATCGTCTGGCCCCAGAATTGGGTGTTTGGCCTGAGTCCCCGAGCATATACAATCGACACGCCTCTCACGGCACTTATTGGCGGCGTTCACGGGCACGGACACAATACTTTTGTCACGCTGATGACGGCCACTGGAGTTCTCGGCGTCAGCTTGTTTGCCTTGATATTCATCGTCGCCGTTGTAAAGTCAACTGGTGCGCTAGGCGTCACAGCAGTCCCGGCCGCGTTCATGGTCTTGCTGTCAACGATCTCGATCGCCGAGACTCCTCTTCGCGTTGATGCATTTGACGGACAAGCTGCCACTCTGTGGATCGGCCTTATCGCAATTTTGCTGTTCTACACGAGGAGTGGAGGCTCAAGCGACGCAGCCCTCACGTCTAACCCGCCCTTACCGCGAGCGAGGTCAGATGGGCACTTCGTTCGCGCTCGGCCCAGTGGCGCCAAGGCGCCCGACAGACAGTGACCTTCCGATGCGCCACACCCTCGCTACGCTGGGCGGCCATGTGATGAGGGAGGCACAATGACTCCTTTGTTCTCGCTCAGAGTCGAACAGATGCCGCCAAGCCGCGCTGAACGAATGCGTACGGCGATCACACGGCGCCGCCGCTGGGCAGCCGCCTACGTTCGGTGCCGACATCTGAGGAAGATCGGGACATCCATCGACCTCGGTGCTCGGGGCGTGTGGAAGGTTCGCGCTGCAGCCTCGCTCACCGTAGGTCGGTCGGTTGTGATCCGGGATGACTTCTATTTCTACGTTCAGGGTGACCTTCGAATCGGTGCTGGCGTCTTTATGAATCGCAACTTTCTGTTGGCCTGCTATTCGCGCATTGAAATTGGGGACTTCGTGCGCTTTGGCGAGCGAGTGTCCGTTCACGACGAGAATCACCTGTTCGAGCCCGTACCGGTGGACACCGGCACACGGAACACGTATTTGGCGCGCGCCATTACTATCCACAATGATGTTTGGATCGGCGCAAACACTGTCGTCCTCGGAGGTTCCGTGATTGGACAAGGCGCCGTAATCGGAGCGAACTCGGTGGTCAGGGGCGTCATACCAGCTTTCGTAATGGCCGCGGGGTCGCCCGCCGTCGTGATCCGGAACCTCAAACCCCACGATTGCGATTGACCCCGCCTGTCCGGAACGCCGCTTTGGCGGACTTCGAGAACCGAGAGGAGGTGCGCTTTTGAACACCAACGGCGAGGCCGATTCACCACGCACCGTCGCGTTTTATCTGCCACAATTCCATCAGATCACCGAGAATGACGGGTGGTGGGGCGAGGGCTTTACGGAATGGACCAATGTGCGACGAGCTCGTCCTCAGTTCACCGGCCACAGGCAACCTAGGGTCCCGTCGGAACTCGGGTACTACGATCTCACAAATGTCTCGGTCCTAGAGCAGCAGGCGATACTCGCAACAGCGCATGGCATCGATGCATTCTGTTTCTACCATTACTGGTTCTCGGGCCGAAGATTACTGGAGGCCCCGGTCAGCACATTTCTATCCAGCGTCACAGATATCGGATTCTGTCTCTGCTGGGCGAATGAGAACTGGTCTCGCCGCTGGGATGGCAAGAGCTCCGACGTACTTATGGCCCAGGGCTACGAGCCCGGGTTTGCGCGCGAGCTATTCATGTCATGCCTACCGAGCCTTCTCGACGGGCGGTACCTCAGATACAAAGGAGCCGCGGTGTTGATCGTTCATCGCGCGGACCACCTGCCCTCGCCCATCGATGCCGCCGCAGAGTGGCGTTCGCTTGCCCGAACCACAGGTGTGGGCGCGCTGCATCTCTTAGCGTCGGAGACGGTGTGGGGGACCGATCCTAGAACGCTTGGCTTCGACGGCGTCGTCGAATTTCCGCCTGTAGGCGCCAACGGCCTTTCCGCCGCCCATCTCGTGCCGGTGCGCGGATTGGATCCAGCGTTCAACGGGCGCATTCTCTCGTACAACAAACTGGCGGCACGCTTCACCAGCCGGCGTGACGCCGCCTTTGTCCGTCACCGCGGTGTGATGCCAGGTTGGGACAACAGCGCGCGGCGTGGCGCAAGGGCAACGATCTATGTGGGGAGCAGCCCGACGGCATACGCCCGATGGCTTCGGGCTGCGCGCACCTCAGAATTCCAGTCTCGGGGGCCTGACGGGCTTGTCTTCGTCAACGCATGGAACGAGTGGGCGGAAGGTGCGTATCTAGAGCCGGATCTTGACTACGGTCGCGCTTTCCTGCAAGCGAGTGTCCACCGGTCCCAACTAGCCAACGACCACATGGCTCAAGACCGAGGGCGCAAGCGATCACGCGGATGGCGTCCATCGATCGGATTTCTCCGATCGATCCGCAACATTGCAGCTACCAGTACCTTGATGCTTATGCGACGCGCTCGCACGAGGGTTGCGTTGAACAAGAAGGTGCGGTCTTGATCTCGGCTCGCGACCGACCAATC
>OLLJ01000118.1_pt1 | contig 13335 bp, 13 predicted proteins | sample 1604521 | NCBI WGS metagenome assembly OLLJ01 (sample SAMEA104055714, study PRJEB20765) | soil metagenome | isolation source: soil
ATCAGAGGCCGCCTGCTCAACGAACGCCTGCACGCTGGTGGCGAACGAATCGTACGGATGCTGCACCAAGATGTCGCCGCCGCGCAGAGCAGAAAACATGTCGCGGACGCCGTCGCCGTCGGCATTCACCAATCGCGCATGCGTCGCGGGCACGAACGGCTCGTATCGCAAGTCAGGGCGGTCGAGATCAGCAATGCCCCAGAGACCGGCGAGGTCGAGCGGCGCGGGTAGGCGATAGACCTCGCTTTGATTGACGCCCAGTTCGCGTACCAGCAGATCGAGCACGCGCTCACTCACGGTCGCCTCGACCTCAAGGCGCACCGGCGGGCCGAAGCGGCGACGCAGCAATTCGCGCTCGAGAGCCTGCAGCAAGTTGTCGGCGTCGTCTTCGTCGACTTCGAGGTCTTCGTTGCGGGTGACCCTGAACGTGTGGCTTTCCAGCACCTCCATGCCCGTGAAGATCATCGGCAGGTGCGCGGCAATGACTTCTTCGATCGTGACGAAGCGACCATCGGCGAGGGGCAAGAATCGCGCCAGCACCTCGGGCACCTTGACCCTGGCGAACCGTTCTTCGCCGTTGGTGGGATCGCGCACCACCACGGCGAGGTTGAGCGAGAGCCCCGAGATGTACGGAAACGGGTGCGCCGGATCAACCGCGAGCGGGGTGAGTACCGGATGCACACTTTCGCTGAAGAACTTCGCCAGCACACTGCGATCGTCGTCGTTGAGATCCTTCCAGCGCAGCAGCCGGATGCCATGGTCGGCAAGCTCAGTTCGGACGTCGACCACGAAGGTGCGGGCATGTTCTTCGGCGAGAATGTGCGCGTGCGTCGACACCAACTCGAGTTGATCGCGAGCCGAGAGGCCGCTGGGCGCAGTGACTGCGATGCCGGTCGCGATGCGGCGCTTGAGGCCGGCGACGCGCACCATGAAGAACTCGTCAAGGTTCGTCGCGAAGATCGCCAGGAAGCGGACGCGTTCGAGCAACGGAACCTCGGCATTGCGCGCGAGTTCGAGCACGCGGCGGTTGAAGTCGAGCCAGCTCGCCTCGCGATCGATGAACCGGTCGGCCGGGAGGTCGGGCGCCGTGCTGTGATGCTCAGTGACCGCCTCATCGAGCGCCTCGACCAGCTCGTCGCCGTACGGCGGGGCGTCGGGAGCTGTGCTCGAATGCGATAGCTGGGTCACGTCGTCCTCACCGAAGGGCCTGGGCGTACCGCCCTAGCCTCTCATCATCGCCCGAGTACCCGCCGCCAGACATGAGGAGATCCAATCGGCAGGTGAAGGCCGGGCAAACAGTCGGTGAACGCCGGTCAAGCCGATTGGCGGCGGGTCAACGTCAACGATGTGGGCCAGCGCAGCGTCAGTGACTGGCCGGGGGTGAGGTGCTGCCATCTCGTCGCAGCTGCCTCCAACGAGCGGACGGCGCGAGCAAGCGTGTCGCCGCGAATCTCGGTGGCGTCGAGCAACGGCCACGGGCCGGCCAGCGGGGCTGGTCGTCGTCCGAGCTGTCGTTCCCACTCGGCCGTGCAGATGGCGACGAGCGCCACCGCACGGCCAACGTCGCCGCGACCGGTGACGCACAGCCGATGGGCGCGCGCAGCCGAGCGCGGGCTGCGATCGGTCGGCGCCGCCCAGAACATGCCAGCGTCGCCGCCGGCCGCGAGCTGCCCGAAGATGGCGAGCTTGAGGCGGAAGTCGCGCTCGACCACAAAATGCGCGATCTCGCGGGGCACGACCTCGAAGGCCGCCGAATGTACGCGCAGCCGGGCGGGCGCGGCCGTGTCACGTAGGACGTCGACGCCGTAGCGACCGGCGACGAGCTTGGTGAACGTGGCCTGCACATCTCAAGGGTACGGACCGGCTCGGCCGGGGCGCACGTGATATTTCGCCGCGTTCGACCGCGGCGCGGGCTGGGCTCTAGCTTCGGTGCACCTCGATGTTGAAATCGGCGGTTCCGAGTGCTGAGTACAGGTACACCCACACCAGGATGTACGCCTCGATGGCCCGAGCGCCCGCGATACCGCCGAGGTCGATGATGCGCCCAGCCGGCCAACCGAAGCTGGCCAGCAGATCGCGCACCGCCGCTTTGGCTTCGTCATCGTCGCCAGCGATCAGGAGGCTGTGCGCGCCAGGCACACGGGCCGGGTCGACCATGACGGAGGCGGTCACCGTGCCGAGCGCTTTCACGACCTTGACGTCGGGATACTTCCGCTGCAATCTCGCGGCGAGGCTGTCTGTGCTGGGCACCGACAGCGAGGGTGGAAAGCCGTTGGAAAAGTCGAGTGGGTTCGAGACGTCAATAAGCACTTTGCCCGCCAGGTTCGCCGCCCCGGCGGCATCGACCGCGTGCGGAGTGCCATCACCTGAGGTTGCGTTGATGAGCACGTCACCGAAAGCCGCCGCGTCGCTAAACGTCCCCTGACTCGCGCGCCCGTCGGCGTCCGCCTCTTCTGCTGCCTTGACCCAGGCCGTCGCATTCGCGTTCGCAGCGTCGCGCGAACCCAGCTGCACGTGGTGGCCGAGCTCGAGAAGCTTGCTGCCTATGGTCTGCGCAACGACGCCCGTGCCGAAAATGCCGTAGTTAGCCATGCCCGCCAACCTACGGGCGAACGGCACCGCTCGGAGAACCCCAAATCGCCTGCACCTGGACGTCGACGCCCGTGTGTGGAGCGTCGAGCACCTTGCCACCGCCGACGTAGATGCCGACGTGGTAGGCCGGGCGGCCCCAAAAGATCAGATCGCCGGGCTGCAGCGCCGAGAGCGACACCTTGACGCCTTCCCGCTGTTGCGCCGCGGCCGAGTGCGCGAGGGAGATACCGGCGGCCGCGAAGGCGCGCATGGTCAGGCCGGAACAGTCGAACGAGCCGGGGCCGGCGCCGCCGAACCGATACGGCTTGCCGACCTGGGAAAACGCGAACGCGAGAGCGGCACCGGCGTGACTGCTTGCCGGCGCGAGCGCCGGCGCCGCGGCAAGCGTGGTCGCGACCGTCACCGCACTGAGGTGCGCCTGGGCCGCTTTGGCGGCTTGCGTCGCAAGGGCCCGACGAGCCGACGCCCGCGATGCGATGAGTAGCCGAGCGGACGCGGCATCCTTCGCGGCTACGAGTGCGGCCTGCGCGGCCGCTTGCTCCTGGGTAGCTTGAGTCTTCAGGGTGCCGAGCACGCCCTGCTGCTGGCCGAGCACCTTGTCGACCGCGGCCTTCGCCGCAGCCAACTTCGCCGCCGCCGCCTGCTGGGCATCGGCCGCCTGGGTCGCGGTGGCCTGGATGACCTCGAAGTCGCGATCGGCGTTGACGACCCTGGTGAGGGCGGCCGACTCGTAGCTGGCGATCTGTTGCAACATCTCGCCCTGGCGCATAAAGGTTTGCGGATCATCGGCCAAGAACGCCGCCAGCGCAGGTGACGCCGAGTTTCCCTTGTAACGCGCCACCGCGAACGCCTGGACGCCGACCCTGGCCGCGTCGACCTTCGCCTGCTGCACCGCTTCAGCGGTGCGCGCGGCGGCCACCTGTGCGGTCAGCGCCGCAACCGCGATCTGTGCCTGGTCGTACGCCTCGACGGCGCGATCAGCTTGGATCGCCAGCGCATCGACCTTCGCCTGGGCGACCGCCACAGCTGCGGTGGTCGAGCCAGATGCCCCGCTGCCCGCCGCTAGCGCCGGCGTGGCCGACAGCACGAGGGCAGCAAAAACGGAGGAGGCAGCGACGAGTCGCTTCGGCAGGACAAACGGCACGCAAGAACCCTTCCGTTGACCGCCTACCGAGTTAGCTGACGGATTCGGGCGGGAGGTTCGCCCTACGGCCTCGCGGCCGATTCACCCCAAGATCACTAACTATTGGTTCCCCGGCCCCGCATCAGCGGGTTCGGCGGTGGCCCGACACGCCACCATTCGGTCGCGAGTCAGGCCGCTTAGCACCATAACCGGGGGCCGACCAAGGTCACAACCCGGCGGGGCGTCGCTGAGCGGCGCCCTCGTGGGGATTTCACCCAAAAGAACTACGGCGGACGACGCTCGGATGCCGCGGAACGCGGGGTGAGCGGGCCGCGTCCAGGTTGTGCGTTTGCTGCCCTCCCAGGGAGGTAAACGCACTCGCTGTGCGCAGTCAGCCGCTGACCACGTTGCCGCCGGCGGCTCCGGCGACGGCGGTGCCCGCGGCGAGCACGGCACGGCGGGTGGGCAGCGATTCGGGCGGCTCCATGCCTAGTGCAACGAACACAGCCGGCGATGCGTTCAGCCAGCCGAGCGGCCATTCGCATCAGCGTGCTCCGCAGCGACGAGCAGCTCCTCACCGCGCCACCGGTAGCGCGTCATCCCGTCAAGGCTCGGCGCGTACACGTGCACAGACAACGCCGGCTGCTCGAACTCATTGACCACGTGATGCACGTGCCGCGGACCGAACGACCGGGTGCTGCCGGCCTCGACCCATCGCGTCCGGACGTCGGCCCAGGTGCCCGCGATCGACGGTGCCGAGCGAGTGGCGACAGGCGCGAACGAGAACTCGGTCAGGGTGCCAGCCAGCACATAGAGCAGGCCAGCGGCGCCTTGGTGGTCGTGCCAACCAGTCTGCGAACCGCTTGGCCACCCGATCAACCAGGCATCCCATTCGGCCGGCACGCGCAGTGGAACCCAGGATCGTTCGGTCGTGGAGGGCAGGGCGGGCAACTCAGACGCCGCCAGGCCAGCGGCCCAGCGGCGCATTGCGTGGTAGTCGGGTGCTGTTAAGTCGGTAGGTGAATCAGCGGCAGCATGCAAGGTCATGGTGGGTCTCCGAGGGTGTCAGTTCCGAATACAGGACGGCAGAACGCGTCAGTGCATTCGGTGGTGACATCGTGCAGCGCCTGGGAGAGCCATAACTCGACACTAGCCGAGCCGTCGTCCTATTGTCTACTATTTCTATAGTCTGACTACCGTACGATGGAGACGAGAGGAACTTCGTGAGCATCACAGCACCAGCTGGCGTACTCAGCATCGAAGCAGTTCTCGAGCGCGCGCGTGCTCGATTGCACCGGATCACGCCCCGGCAGGCATATGGCGAGCACCGTGGCGGCGCGACCCTGATCGACATCCGACCGGCAGCGCAGCGAGCAGCCGAGGGCGAGATTGAAGGCGCGCTGGTGATCGAACGCAACGTGCTCGAATGGCGGCTCGATCCACAAAGTTCGGCGCGACTGCCGATCGCTGACTACCGGCTGCGCGCGATCGTGTTCTGCTCCGAGGGCTACACCTCGAGTTTGGCCGCCGCCAGCTTGCTCGACCTCGGCGTTGCTCGGGCAACCGACATCGACGGCGGTCTCCAGGCCTGGATTGCGGCGGGGCTGCCGATAGTCTGACCGCAACGTTTGCGCTGGCCGAGCGTCGTGGAGGCCCACCGTGGAACAGGTCGATGTCGTCGTCATCGGAATGGGTCCTGGTGGTGAGGAAGTGGCCGGCAGGTTGGCCGAAGCCCATCTCAACGTGATCGGCATCGATGAGCGGCTGGTTGGCGGTGAGTGTCCGTACTGGGGCTGCGTGCCCAGCAAGATGATGATCCGCGCGGCCGATGCCCTCGCCGAAGGCCGGCGGATTCCCGGCCTGGCTGGCGACTCTCGGGTGACGGCCGATTGGGCGCCGGTCGCGGCCCGCATCCGCAACGAAGCCACCGACAACTGGGATGACAAGGCGGCAGTCGACCGGTTCGAGGGCAAGGGCGGCCGCTTCGTGCGCGGTCATGGCCGATTGACCGGCCACGACACGGTCGCGGTCGGCGATCGCGAATTCCAAGCGGGCCGCGCGATCGTGTTGAACATCGGCACACAGCCGGCGATCCCGCCAATCCCCGGCCTGGCTGGCACCCCGTTCTGGACCAACCGCGAGGCCATCGAGACGACAGAAGTACCGGCGTCCCTCATTGTGTTGGGCGGTGGCGCCATCGGCTGCGAGCTGGCGCAAGTGTTCGCGCGGTTTGGCGCTCAGGTAACAGTGGTCGAGGCCGCTCCGCAGCTGCTGCCCTTGGAAGAGCCCGACTCAGGCGCGGTGCTCGCGACCGTATTCGCCCGTGAGGGAATCGCGCTCCGGCTCGGCGCCAAAGCCGTTGGGGCCAGCCACGATGGCGCAGGCTTCGGCGTCGAACTCGACGGTGGCGAGACGTTGGGGGCGCATCAACTCCTCGTGGTGACCGGCCGCAAGGCAGACCTCGCCGCGGTCGGTCTCGACGTGCTTGGTGTCGACCCAACCGCGCGGGCCGTGCCGGTTGACGCCCGCATGAAGGTGGCGCCCGGCGTGTGGGCGATCGGCGACATGACCGGCAAGGGCGCGTTTACGCACGTGTCGATGTACCAAGCCGAGATCGCGATCGCCGACATCCTGGGAGCCGACGGTGTCGCCGACGCCGACTACCGCGCGTTGCCGCGCGTGACGTTCACCGACCCTGAGGTCGCGTCGGTCGGCCTGACCCAAGCGCAGGCGACCGCGGCCGGAATCGACGTCCTCGTCGGTCGGGCCGACATGGCGTCGACCTCGCGCGGTTGGATTCACGGGCCGGGCAACGACGGGTTGATCCGGCTGATCGCCGATGCCGAGCGCAAGGTGCTCGTCGGCGCAACCGTCGTGGGGCCGAGCGGTGGTGAGGTGCTGTCTGCTCTCGTGGTCGCGGTGCACGCCGAGGTGCCGCTCGACCGCCTGCGGTCGATGATCTATGCCTACCCGACGTTCCACCGCGGGATTCTGGACGCCCTCAAAGACCTGCGCCGCCCCAGCTGACCGAGTCCAGTGAGCGCCCAACACTCGCCCAGTGAAGAGTTCCGGGGCCATTTTGGCGAAGAATTTGCCCCGTAACTCTTCACTCGACGCGACCGGAAGGCGGACCGGGCCGCGATTAGTGGAGGGTGTGCAGCCGAGTGACGGGCCACACCCGCAAGAAGGCGTGACCGATCACGCTGCTTTCGGGAATCGTGCCGTTGTAGCGCGAGTCGGACGAGTCGCCGCGATGGTCGCCCATCACGAACAGTTGGCCCTTGGGCACGAGTATCGGCCCGAAGACGTCGTGGTTGTCCTCGAATACATAGGGCTCGACCTGTGAAACGCCATTGACGGTGATCCGACCTTGGGCGTCGCAGCATTGCACCGTGTCACCAGGTAGGCCGATGACGCGCTTGATGATGTCTTCCGGACCGCCGACAGCAGCCACCCAGGTGCCGGTTGCGTGGAACACCACGATGTCGTGGTGATGAATGGAGTGCAGCTTGTACGACAGCTTGTCGACGAGCACGCGGTCGTTGTTGCAGTGCGGCGTGCAGCCGTGCAGCGTTTTTTCCATTGAACCCGAAGGAATTCGATACGTCTGCACGACGAAGGTGCGCACCAAGAACGTGCCGAGGATCGTGACGACAAGCAAGATGACCCACTCGCGGGCCCAGTGCGGTCGCTTCGGCGGAACCGGCGCCGGTGTTGTCGGCGACTCCTCTTCGAGCGGGGTCACCATGGCAGCCCAGGATTCGCCCGCATCAACACGCCACTCCCGCTGACCTCGATCTGTGCGCCGTGCGAGGCAAAGGCCGACTCACCGGAGGCGAGGGCAACCACGTCATCACCGTCAACCAAGTCGAGCCGGCCCTCCGTACACAGGTAGATCGTGGGCCCATGGGCGACTAACGAGCGAGCGCCGCCGTCCGATCCCGCGAACCGCAACCGGTCGAGCGCGAATTCAGGTTGCGGAGTCGGCCAGGCCTCGCCGTCCGGAGTCGCGACCGGCTCGATGACCGCAGGCGCTACCCCGTCGAGACTGAGCACGGCAGCCAACTCGTCGAGTGCGATGTGCTTCGACGTGAGCCCACACCTGATCACGTTGTCAGAGCCGCCGAGAATCTCGATGCCTGTGCCCTGCAGGTAGGCGTGTATCTGCCCGGGCCGCACATACAGCCCCTGCGCCGCCCGCAACACAAGGTAGTTCAGCAAGAGCACCCCGGCGACGCCAGGATCGGTCGGATACGACGTGGCCATCGAGGTGATCCATCGCCCCAACGGGCCGGACGGCGGATTGCTGGCGACGAGATCGACGAGCGCGCGTCGGTCGTCGGCGGGCCACGCCAGCAGCCGCAGGAAGACCGCGCCGGTCGCCGTCCCGGATCGAAGCGACTGGATCAACGGCGATAGCCGGTCGACGCGCAGCGCGGATAGTGCGTCGGCGGCGTCCGAGGCCGGCCGGAAGCCCTGCAATACATGAAAATCTGTGAGCGCGACGAGTAGTTCAGGCTTGCCGTAGGGATCGCGGTAGTTGCGATCTGGCGCTGTCCGACCGATGCCAGCAGCGTCTTCGGCAGCGAACCCGAGCTCCGCCTGAGCGTCATCGGGGTGCACCTGCAACGACAACGGTTCAGCGGCCGCCAGCACCTTGAGCAAGAAGGGCAAGCGGGCACCGAACCGGTCGATGCATGGTTGCCCGAGCAGGCCTGCCGGGTCGGCGGCAATGGCGGCGTCGAGGGCTGTGTGACCGCCTTCGCATTCGAGCGTCGAAGGCGCGTTCGGGTGCGCCCCCATCCAGAGTTCAGCCTCAGCGGTGGCACTGGGCGGCCGGCGCTGGAGCGTGGCGATGCCGTCGCGAGAACCCCACGCGTAGGGCATGACCTCGTTGGCCATGCGTCGGACCGTCACAGACACGAGCCTATTGTCGGCGCTTTAGTCGCCGACGTTGACGTTCGATGCTTGAGACATGTCGGCCACCACGCAGCAACAGTGGGTGTGTCCAACCTGCCGGCAGCGAAATCCATTCGAAGCCGATATCTGCGCCGGCTGCCAGCTCAGCTTCAGTGCGCAGTTGCGGGTCTCACCCACGCCGACTCAAGACCGTGCCACCCGGTACGCGGTTGGCCTGCGCGAGCTCGTGATTGTGCTCGGCCTGTTCGTGCTGTGGCGGGTAGCCAGCTCGGTTTCAATCGGCGGCACCGATGCGGCCTTAGCCCGCGGCCGCTGGATCTACCACGTTGAGCGGATGCTCGGAGTCGGCAACGAAGTCGACGTGCAAGCTGGCGTGTTGGGTCATCCCCTCGTCGTCCAACTGCTTGATCTGTTCTATCTGGCCGCGCACATCGGCAGTCTCGTGGTGTTCTTGCCGTGGCTGTTCATTCGTCATCGCGCGCAGTACGCGCGGTGGCGCAACACGATCGCGGTGTTCACCTTGCTTTCGCTACTCGTGCAGCTGATTTCGGTTGCGCCGCCGCGACTGTTGCCGCAATACGGGTTCGTCGACACGGCGGTGCGTTACAAGCAGTCGGCGTACACGGCGCTGGGGCAAGGCATGGTGGGCCAACTGTCGTCGATGCCGTCGATTCACGTTGGCTGGGCGATTGCCATTGCGATCGCCGTCATCACCGTCAGCACGAGCAAGTGGCGCTGGTTGATCGTGCTACACCCGATCGCAACCTGCTACGTAGTGGTGGCGACGGCGAATCACTTCTGGCTCGACGGCGTTGCCGCGGCGATGCTGCTCGGCATCGTGCTCGCCGCGCAGGCGTACGGACTGCAGCGCTATCGAACGTGGACGGCGACCTGCAGACGCCCTATGACTACCTGGCCCGTCGCGGCAGCTTCGTCGGACTCGACAACTACAAGCCCGACTACCTGTCGATCCTGAGTCGCGATGTGCTGTGCCGCATCGCCGCCGGCGACCCGATGTGGGAATCGATGGTGCCTGACGAGGTCGGTGCCCTCATCAAGAAGCGCGGCTTCTTCGGCTACCACCGCACCGACGAAGGATCGTAATCGCCCTGGTGGGCTCAAGCAGTCGCTGGTATGCCTGGTAGACGAGTTGAAGGACGTCCCGAGCGGACGAGCCTAGGCCCAGCGACGCAGCGGGGTCAGCAGGCGGTGGCTGATTTCGGCGGCGACCTCGGCCGATTGAGCGGGAGTCGCGACCACATTCACGGTCAGGTTGATGACATTCGCCGTCAGGTTGAGGGCAAGAAAGCCGCGGTGATCCGTATGGTCCGCGTCGATTGTGATGCTGTCGTCGGTGGAGAGCAGCCGCAGGCCGGTGATGGACATGGGTTGGTCGGCGGCGACGGACAGCGAGGTCGCGGGCTGCGCAGTCGCGGGCTCGACGTCCTCCGACGCGGCGACGCCGATGACGTCCGGCAGCCACGTCTGCTGGTCCGTCCAGATCTCGTCGAACATCGGGGTATCGGACCCGATGAACACGACCGGGGTGCCGTCGGCAAGCAGGCCGTAACACACTCGGTCGCCGTATCGCACGGGAAGCGGTGCGCCGAGCCTGACGAGGCTCCCATCCGCTGCGATGACGCCACTGACGGTCATGTCGCGAGTGCAGCGCATTTCACCAATGCGTGCGAACGAAGCGGTACCCAACACGATGCTTCCACTCCCAAATCGGTGACGGCGAATCGGTGACGGACTGTGCGCTGTTGCCTGGATCTTTGCGCTTCGTGAACGGGTTGCAGCCGCCGTCACGCAAGCATCACCGCATGTTCATCCGGCGTTCGCCGTCACGGATTGCCTGCGCACGGAGTCACGATCGCCGCCGGTCGTTCAGTCCGTCGTGCTTCCTGCGTTCAGACCTGCGGCGACAAACCGCTGGGAGACGAAGAAGACGAACAGCACGGGCAAAATGGAAACCACCACACCCAGAGCCAGGACCGGACTGTTCCTGGGCAGGAGGGTCAATCCGTTCTGCAGGGGATAGCCCTTGGTGTCCGGCAGCATCGCCAGCGGTAAGAAGTAGTTGTTCCAGTTCGCTACGAAGCTGAAGAAGGCGATCAGCGCGACGATCGGTTTCGCCAGCGGCAGCGCAATCCGCAGGAACACCTGGAGCTCAGAGCACCCATCGATCCGAGCCGCGGACAGCAGCTCCTGCCGCATAGCGGTGGAGAAATGGAGGTAGGCAAGGTAGACCCCGAACGGGAAGAACGAGAAGGGCAAGATCAGCGAGAACGCGTTGCCGAGCAGGTGAACGTCGTTCATCTCCAAGAAGATCGGCAGCACGAGCGCGAAGTTGGGGATGAGCATGACGATCATGGTGACGAGCAGCAGCGGGCGTCGCACTCGCGAGCCCGCCACGGCGAGGCCATAGCCAGCCGGGATGTCGACGATCAGCACAAGAAGCAGGGCGGTACCGGCGTACTTCACCGTGTTGAGAAACCAGCGGGCGTACACGTCGCCCTGGAACCCCGTGAGTCGGTGCCAGTTTCTGATGAGTTGCTGAATGCTCCCCCACCCAAACGGCGCACCGAGCTGGAGTTGCTCGGCGTCCTTCGTGGTGGCCAGCAGCAGCCAGACGAGAGGGATGGCGAAGAAGATGGCGAACAACACCAAGATGAGGTTCTTTAGGAAGGTACGGCCGCCCGTCTCGCGGTCGCGACGGCGGCGGCGTCTCACGATGCTCAGCCCGGCCTCCGCGCCTATGCGACCACTCCAGCAGCCCCGGTTCGGGCACCGGCGTCGAGGACGCAGCGAACGCGGCCGACCATATCAGCCACTGCCGATGCAACCTTTCGCCTACGTCAGGTTGTCTTGGCCGCAGGAGGTGAGCGGGTGGCCACGGCCGAACCGGAATTCGTGATGCTTGTCCGGTCGCGATCGGAAGCGCTCGTGCGCACTGCACGCCTTCTCACCGGCAACTGGCAGTCCGCGGAAGACCTCGTGCAGGCGGCCCTGCTCCGCACCTGGGAGCGATGGGATCAGCTCTCTGACCCGGCCGCTGCCGAGGCGTACACACGCCGTGTGATGGTGCGGCTCTCGGCGACCTGGTGGCGGCGGCGCTGGCACGGCGAGATCCCTGCCGAAACCGTTCCTGAGGTGAGTGATCCGAACGATTTTTCGCATGCCGTCGGCGTACGCACCGACATCGCGGCCGCCCTCGCCACCTTGCCTGCGCGGCAGCGGGCCACGGTCGTCCTGCGGTTCTACGACGACTTGAGCGAGCAGCAGACGGCCGCAGCGCTGGGATGTTCCGTTGGCACCGTGAAGAGCAACGCGGCGCGGGGCTTGGCGAAGTTGCGCGCGTTGGCCGCGCTAGAACCCCATCGGCCGGATGGCGCCGCACGAACGGAGGTGGCTCCATGACAGACAACGACGACACGAGCCGCCGACTGCGGGCTCAACTCGACGCGGCCATGGGACCGACTCCACCCGCGGGAGATCGGATGCAGACCCTTACTTCGCGCTACGACTCTTGGCGGCGCCGGCGGGCCCTGACCGCCGTAGGCGCCGGACTCGCGGCGATCGCTGCAGTCGTCGGCGTCGGTTTCGCCATCGCGGTAGGCCCCGGCAAGTCGGCACCCCAGCCGGGCAACCAGGTTTCGATCTCACCGACGGCGGGGCCTGCCTCTGGTGCACCGTCGAGCCCTCCCGCGCCGTCGGCGTCCGCCCCTACCAGCGCTCCGCCGGTAAGCGGCGGGCAGACAGCGCCACCCGCGGCGGGTGCGTCGACGACCACCAAGGCATCCGCGGCACCGGCCTTGCGCGGCACGGTTGTCGACGAAACCGGGAAGCCGCTGCCAGGCATTTACGTCACGGGGTTCGACGGCATGACGACGACCGACCGGCGAGGCGCATTCGTTGCGCCGACAGCTGCAGGCCGGCATGGCGGTTGCTTGCTGTTCAGTTCTCAGCCGCTTTCGCACCCGCAAGGCGGCAGGCCGGCAAGCGGTGATTATGCCTGGCAACAGTGGACGCCGCCGTCCGGCGATTGCGCCCAGGAGGCCGTAGCCGACATTCACATCGTCATGCATGCGGGAGCCGACGTGTTCGGCGCCGTGCGCGACAACAACGGCGCGCCGGTCGCCGGAGTCGCCGTCTACGGCACCCTCGGTTCAGACGGACGGATGTTTCTCAGCTCGAGCTGCTGTGGGGTTTCGTTCGGAGCCGTCACCGACAGCGCCGGCCACTTCCGCATCTACGGCGAACAACCAGGGCAGACGACGGTCGCGCTGCGTCAACCGTGGGCCGTCGGAGGCAGCGGCGGTCACGGCTACCCGGCGACGGCCGGCAGCGGCCAAGCAATCGACCTCACCGACTTCGGCCCCAACTGTGACAGCAATCTCCCCGATCCAGCGTGCCCGAATGCTTCGCCGCCGCCGACTCCGTCAGCTGCACCCGGTTCACCTCCCGCCTCGGCGTCACCCTGAACGAGGGATCAACGAGCAGCGCGGGCCGGTAAATTCTTGATCGCCGAATCGATGTCCTTCTTGTCGTAGCTGTTAGTCGGCATGGTGGCGGCGTGTGCATGCCGGACGACGCCGGCCTGGTCGATCAGCACGCTGCCGGACTGCTGCAGCGTCCCGAAAACCTTCCTACCTAGCCCGATTGCTTCGTGCGCAGTGCCGCGACGTCCGGTGACGACC